>Ga0115031_1004621_pt1 | contig 10145 bp, 9 predicted proteins | sample Maine_Asex4_meta_FD_87301 | JGI IMG/M metagenome (GOLD analysis project Ga0115031, IMG submission 87301) | Marine algal microbial communities from Maine, USA - Maine_Asex4_metaG | ecosystem: Host-associated > Algae > Red algae > Unclassified | place: Maine, USA | collected 2015-01-05 | reverse complement strand
GTTGTCCCGTACCGCCATCAGCAGTATCTAAAAAGGGTTTGAGGTTGATATTACCAGAAGAAGCTCTACCCGTTTTCTTCTTCCCACCACCCAATACTTGTTCTACTTCTCCTAAAATATCGTCTCCAGACTGACCATCTCCAAAGGTATATACACCTTGAGTTTGTTGACCATCATCAGCAACTAACAAATTATCAAAAATGAGATCGCGAGTCAGTTGAGGATCTTGTCCAGGGGGGACAGTTAAAATCAGTTTGCAGTCAGAAGGATCTAAGTTTGTAGTGACGCAGATAGTATCGTAACCATTCTCAGTGCCAGTTGCTAACTCTAATAAACCTTCTGTACGGTATTCCTCAAAACGCTGAGTAATTGTATCGCAACGCTTTTCGGGAGTCCAGCCTCCACCAAGTTCGCTAGGAATTGCCCAAGGATAAGATTGGTTAGGCTGGCTTTCAGGAGAATACATGACTGTATACTCGCCATTTACCAACTCACATCTAAATCTAGTATCTCCATTTTGAGCAGTCGTTGATGGAGGAGGAGGCACAGATCCAGGACTATTAATAATAACTTCTGGTGGCTCGTTGTTTTGGGTGATAATCTGCCTCAACTGTTGAACGGTATTAAGATTTAATCCGTCTAAAGGAAGGGCGTTCACGTTGCCAGCATTGCCCATAGTAGCCATCGCCAAACCAGATATACCAGCTAAAGAAACTACGGATTTAAAATAGTTGTTTTTGTTTAAAGATTTCATAGATGATGACACCGCTTATAGTTCCTGAAATTTTACAATGATGAGTGATTTAAAATACCAGTGACGCAAGATTCTATCTTTAAAATTGTTGTACAACTAGCTTGCGCCTCAGTAGTTTTGACGACAAACAGACACAAATGTTTCTCAGAAATCCCATAATTATTGATTAACTCGAATTGGCGATCGCAATTATCTTAAATATGTGATGTAATTTTTGCCAAGATAGCGATCGCTATTTCCTTTATTCAAAGCATTTATATCTAAAGTGTAGCTAATTGATGCTAGCAATAATTGCTAGACCTAATCGTATCTGTCTAACTATAATTAATCGGTGATTTCTGTCTGAGTCAACAAAGACTTTCTATCGCTCCTTGAACTACTAGCCGAAACTTGAGGACACTATCTTTTTCCGCCGAACGAGCAATCAACATCGCTCCTTCAAAAGTGGCAAGCAACTGTGCCGCAACTAAGTCGGGTGAATTTATTGTTTTAAAACTACCATTTGATTGACCATCAGCTATCAACTGACTCAGCCACAATTCATTGTCAGTAAAGAATCTTTGAATTGCCTGTTTTACCCGATCTGATAGGGAATTAACCTCTGATGCCAGCATTCCACACAGGCAAAATTTATTATCAACCGCTAAGTTATCCTCAAACAGTTTTGCATACCTTTCTAAGTGCAATCGCGTCCCATCCTCAGAAGATATCTTCGCTAACTCTATTTTGAAGGCTTCATGATAAGCAGTAACCAATGCTAAAGCCAAATCATCTTTAGTCGGAAAATAGTAATGAATGCTAGAGGTTTTAATGCCAATTTCTTGAGCTAGATCTCGATAGCTAAAGCCGTTAAACCCCTTTTGCTGCAGGTTCTTTTGGGCTACGATTAAAATTTTTTGTGCCGTTTGATTGACTGCCATACTTTGATTGCTATTTATTCCCTCTTTCAATATTCAAGCTGATTTACCTCCGTCTTGACAACGAAGCAAAATTACAGGTAACATTTGTTTGTTTATCTATCAGTAGATAGACAAAAATAAATTAGGAAATTCAAATCATGAAAATTTACGAAGCAACTGGCTTTATTAATCCCGCCCGTGTACGCATTGCTTTAGGAGAGAAAAACGCTCTAGATCGAGTTGATTTTGTAGAAGTAGACGTGATGAATGGAGAACATCGTCAACCAAAATTTGTAGCTAAAAATCCTAGTGCTTCAGTGCCAGTATTAGAACTTGATGACGGTACAACTATTGCAGAATGTACTGCGATCACAGAGTATTTAGACCATACTTTCCCTGGCGTTTCTTTGACAGGCAAGACAGCGAAAGAAAGAGCAGTAATTCATATGATGCAGCGTCGTGCAGAACAAAATTTACTCGATGCAATAGGAACTTATTTCCATAACGCTACTCCTGGCTTGGGTAAAGATTTAGAAACCTACCAAAATAAAGAATGGGGAGAAAAACAAAAAGAAAAAGCGATCGCAGGCATGCACTATTTTGATAAAGTCTTAGGAGAACAAGACTTTGTTGCAGGGAAAGACTTTTCTATGGCAGATATCACAGTATTTATGGGGCTGTCTTTTGCTGACTTTGCCAAGGTAGAAATTCCTACTGAATGTAAAAACTTGGCTGCTTGGCGAGCAAAAGTTGCTCAACGTCCTAGTGTTACTGCACTCAAATAAGGCATTTTAAACATGGAACTAAACAGCGATTTTACCAAAAGAGCGGTGGTGCATGGAGATTGCCTAGAATGGCAACCCTCTCCAATGGCGGGAGTTGAACGTAGGATGCTCGATCGCATTGGGGATGAAGTAGCTAGAGCCACCTCTATAGTGCGCTACGCACCTAATAGTAAATTCTCATCCCACATACATAGTGGAGGAGAGGAATTTATTGTCTTAGAAGGGGTTTTTCAAGACGAACATGGAGATTATCCTATAGGCTCATATATTCGTAATCCACCCCAGTCTAGTCATACCCCAGGCTTAGAAGATGGTTGCGTCATCTTTGTTAAACTGAGGCAATTTAATAGCTCTGACCGCACTGAAGTAAAAACTCAGATTAAAGACATACCTGCGGTGGCAGATCCTCATCGTACTGGGGTTTCAATCAAGCCACTGTTTGAAGACGAACGAGAAGAAGTTCAGATCGAATTATGGAAGCCAGATACTGAGGTTATAATTGATGCTCCCAATGGTGCAGAATTACTCGTACTAGAGGGAAGCTTTACCGAAGGAGAGGATAACTTTCGTCCACAGTCTTGGTTGCGACTGCCGATTAATAGTATAGCGACCGCCAAAACAGGTACTCAAGGTGCAAAAGTCTGGCTAAAAACAGGACATTTACCCTTTGCTTGATCAGTAATCAGTAATTAGTAATCAGTACCCTCGACAATAACCTCAACGGAGGAAACCTCCGAGACTGAAAGGAATCCTTTAGGGCAACGGTTTTGTCTCGCAATTACTAATTACCTACTTTTTCCGACTTAATAGTCCTGCCATAGACAAAAACTCCCGACTTTCCCCGACAGACAAACTACGAGTAATTACATAAGCTATTTTGTAAGCAAGAAAATACAGTTTTAAAGCAAGCCTTATGTATCAGCCAACAGAAGATCTCGCGGGGGAAGTTTGTTTCCGTCCCAATTTTTTCCAAACCAAAACTAGAATTAATTATTTAATTGAGGAATATCTAAATATAAAAGAATTATGCGATCGCTTAGAAGACTTCCCGCAACAGTTCAAAAACCCCCAACCGCGCCAATGGTCAACTATAGATTGGCAAGACATAAATCCAGAACAAGTCATTGGCATTGAACTGGATATTTTTTTGTCTATTATCAAAGGTGCGTTAGACACAGAGGCACCAATTAGGGGTTATACCCAAACTAGTCGGCAATATCTTGAGCCAATTCATCCCAACATGGCAAAATTTGTCGGTGGTGTGGTGTCAAAAGACGGAAACATAGTTGAGTTAGGCTTGTGGGAAAAAGAAGAACGTCAACATACCCCCGCCTTACTGAAGATTTATCAGCAGCTTAGTCAACAAAAAATCATATCCCAGCAAAAAGAAGCTAAAACCTATCAGCCTTGGCAAAATCCCTACCAAGATTTGTACAAACACGGACTACACCGCATCGCCACAGAGTATAGCGCAGTTTGCCTTTATCTTTGGTTGATGTCTCACACTACAGGAACAACTCAACAGGTACTAGGAGAATTATTGCAAGATGAAGTCAATCATTTAACTAAATTTTGGGGTATGGGAATGTGGTTATATCCCGACGGTACAGAACAGCTAATCAAATATCTTTTTCAAGAAATCAATACCATTTTACCTGTCTTCTATAAATCAGAATTAGAATCTAAATCAAACTTGCCATCAACATTCTGGCGCATGATGTCTGTCTTAAATTGGCAATCTTGGTCAATACTATCTAGAGGTGAATTAATCTACACCTTTATCTACACTCTTAAACCCATGTGGCATTGGAGTAGCCAATTAACCCCAGAGTATTTACAATCATGCTGTGCCACACCAGAGTTTTTTGGGAATAATAATCTTGAATGTTGTCAGCCAGAAATCATCTTCTAAATCGTAAAAACCAAAGCTTCTATTTATTTCATCATCCCTAATTTAAGATAATTCCCATGACAGCCCAACTAATAAAAACCTTATCTACTGAAACTCGTCTAGCTAAATTGCCTCAGCATGTTGCTGTGATTATGGATGGCAATGGTCGCTGGGCAAAGCACAGAAATTTGCCACGCATAGAAGGACATCGGCGAGGTGCAAACACCCTAAAAGAAATGCTGCGCTACTGCAAAGATTTGGGCATAAAAACTTTGACAGCATATGCTTTTTCAACCGAAAACTGGGGTCGTCCTACGGGAGAAGTCAGCTTTTTGATGGGGCTATTTGAAAGACTGCTGCAAAAAGAATTAAGAGAAATGGAGGCAGAAGAAGTCTGCATCAATTTTATTGGTGATTTAACTCCTCTACCAGCTTCTTTGCAACAAGAAATGCGCCGTTCTATGGAGCGTACTAAAAACAATCAGGGAGTATTCTTCAACGTAGCAATCAATTATGGTAGTCGCCACGAAATTATTAAAGCCTGTCAAACTATTACCGAAAAGGTGCAGCAGGGAGAATTAATTGCGAGTGAAATAGATGAAGCAATCATCTCTCAACACCTTTATACATCAGCTAGTCCTGACCCCGATTTATTGATTCGTACTAGCGGAGAAATGCGTCTAAGTAACTTTTTGTTGTGGCAGCTAGCCTATACCGAAATATACGTTACTGATACCCTTTGGCCCGACTTTGATACAGAACAATTCGATCGCGCTTTAGAATCTTTTCAACAACGCGATCGCCGTTTTGGTAAAGTGAAGAAATAGCTTAATAGTTTTGAGAGAACTAATTACAGAAGCGTTAGAAAAAGTAAATTCTGCTTTAGCAATTAGTTCTTGCTCTGCTCAAAATATTAGCTTAGATAGTAATAATTAACATTTAGGCGATCGCTATTTAAATTAGCAATACTTTTGGTTTGAATGAAAAATAGGAGTCATAGTATTGCTTTGTTTGGCTTTTTTTTTAACTTGTCTATTGCTTTTAATTTGACATTCATCGCAGGCATTTCTTGCCAACAATTTCGACAAAACCAATAATCTCTCTGGAGACTTATATGATGAATTAATTTGCCAGAACAGCAGGGACAACGCGCTGAAGAATTCATTTTATGTTTAACCTCGATATATTATTTTTGTAAGCAAAGCGCATCATTTTCATGGCTTATAAAAGCGATTTTTAAAAGTTGCTAACTAGGAATTTTGCTATTAAAAACAATTCGTAACGCTGACAATCATCAACAATTACTTGTATTTTAAAACTCACCCACAAGCCTAAAATTATCTTAAACAAGGCTATGTAAAACTAGGCGATAGCAGCAGATAACCTGCTCACCGACTGTATTGTAGAAAATGATTTTGATTAATCTACAGATATTGAGCGAAAGTAATATTATTTAAACTTTTGACAAAGTCTTACTTTAATTCTCATTGTATAACCTAAAAATAGATCGTGCATAAAGTATTGTTAACCCTAAAAAAAATACTTATTTATATAAAAGCAAAAGTATTTTTCGTAAAAAAAAACAAAGCTATTTTAAAAATAGGATTATTGGTGTTTTATGTTACAAAAAAAGCTAAATTCATAACATCTATAAGCAAATTAAATGTTTGAACTAGCAATTTTTAGATACGTATGTTTAAGATCCAGAAAATACTAGTTCAAACATTCTTGTTTTAGCGATCGCGTGAGTGCATGGGCTAGGGTAACTTTAAAATTGAAGAACTCTTCTTTTTCAAAACATCTTGAAAAGATTTTCTATCCTTGTTCTTTGTTCCTTAAACTACAAAGCCCCTGCTGCGGTTTTATCAATAATACTGCCACCGCTCAAATGGGTAGTGATATTAATCGCTTGCAGCACAGGTTTGCCCGATGCGCCTTGGGGATAGTCAATAACGCTTACGGCACAGTTACCTTGTTTAATGTTCCAAAAGTTATCTGGCTTGAGTCCCAATAAATAGCAAATAATCACTTTGTTGATTGCATCGTGAGCGACTACTAAGCCTGTCTGGGGAGTTTCTGTGTTGCTATGGTCTTCGGCTATTTTGTTCCAGGCGGCAACACCTCGATCCCAAACCTGCTGTAAGTTTTCTCCTTCTGGCATTTGTACTGTTTCTGGCTTATCTTTCCACTGCTGAAGTAAATCGGGATAGTCGGCTTGAATTTCTGCTTCCAACATTCCTTCCCACAAGCCATGACAAATTTCTATCAACTCAGGAGTAGTGGATAGGGGAACATCGGGGTGGTGTTGCAAGATAATTTCAGCGGTTTCTTTCGGGCGCATCATTGAACTAGAAACAGCAAAATCGATGGGAACATTCTGGAGAAACGTACCTGCTTTTCTTCCTTGCGATCGCCCGTTATCATTAAGAGGGATATCTTTAATACCCTGAAAACGAGATTCTTTATTCCAGTTGGTTTCTCCATGACGCACCATCAACAAACGAGGACCACTGTGGGGTGGACGTACGGGAGGTACGGGAATGCCTAAATGAGAGGTTTGATTGAGGGATTCTAACTGAACAGGTTCACCAAAATCACCTGTAAAATTAAGAATATTGATGCAGCAATTAGACTGTTGAATAGAGTGATAGCGATCGCTACTTATCCCAATCGCACTCATAATTAAACAACGATTAATGCCATTGTGAGCCGCAATTAAAATAGTTTGACCCTCGTGCCGAGGAATAGCATCTTGCCAAAAATTTTGTGCTTGCTGGTAAAGAGACTCTACAGGATAATAATCTGTGCCACTTGCTAAAGTCATTTTGAATTCGTGGGGGTTTTCTTTCCACTGACGATATTCATCGGCAAACTTAGTAGTTACCTCGTCTTTTTTTAGTTTCTCCCACAGAGGCAGGTCGATTTCCATCAGTTTATCTGTAGGCTGCAACTCAGGAGGATTATCTAAACCTGCATAAATAATTTCGGCGGTTTGCTTTGCTCTTTGTAGAGGACTACAGTAAAAAGCATCAATTTTAAGATCGGATAAGGCTTGACCTACTTGTCGTGCGTCGGCAATTCCTTTGTCAGTTAAAACAGATTCATCACAACGACCTTGGATTATCTTCTGTGCGTTGTAAGTGCTTTGTCCGTGACGAACGATAATTACGCGAGTAGCCAACCTTTTAATCCTCTAAATTAAATTACCGACCTCATTGTATCTACAATTTGTCTCATCTCTTCTATTTAGGCAAAAATTAATCCTCAGACAGTAAAAAATTAATAACCACAACAATGTGTTAGCCTGTTTAGCGTCCAATTAGATAGATAAGTTAATTAACATTTTCAGAGTCTAAGCAAAACAGAAATATTGTAAATATCGCTCTATATTCAACGTCCATTCACAATATCGATTTGAAAAATCAATTTGAGGATTAATTGAAAATGCAGTCGGTCATACTATTTATGTTTGGTTTTATACTGGGTAGTTTTATTGAATATTGGGTTCATCGTTTAATGCACGTATCTCCTAGATTTGGCTCTAAAATTACGGGGCATTATGGTCATCATCGCAGCAATACAACTAATGGATTTTGGGGAGATTTTCGAGATTTTAGCCTAGCAGCTTTGTTAGCACTGCCAGCTTTTATAATTTCTATATCGGTAGGCATCAGCGTGTTTTTAGGCACAGTAGCTTTCGCAGCCTTTGCTTCTTATGCCCATCAAATACAGCATTACAATCCCGCTAAATGCTTTTGGATGAAGATGCCCATACACTATATTCATCATCGTGATAAGCAGTGGGATGCCAACTTTGGCTTGGCAATAGACTGGTGGGATCGTATTTTTGGAACTTATAAGCCTGTAGCTTCAAACTCATCATGGATTGATAACTCTTCAGGGAAAAGGGATAATGCTTAATAGCTATAGACTTAATATCTATAGAAATAAAAAATTATAAAATTAGATAATAATGACCCTGAAACGAGCTGTTTTAGCTTTACTTACTATATTTGCGATCGCCAGAATTGGCTTATCTTTAAACAATAGTTTGTCTCAACCCCAAATCCAAAGCCGTTTAGAGCTATACCAAACTAATTTGGTTCTGCACGTAGCAGAGTTTAAATCTAATCCTAGTGATGAATTTGATTTAAACAGCGCAGTTAGCTCTTTGGTGGGGGAAGATCCTTATTCGGCTGCGGACAAACAATATCAAAAGGTGCGTACAGAAATACAAACCAGCAAAAATAATTTTGCAGCGCAGCTAGAACAGTTAAATAGCCCTGAAGATGAAAGCGATCTAGAAAATAAATCTCTAGCAAACACAGCCCAAAAAAGGCAAATTACACAGCAAATTGCCGAACTAGGACAATTTATTGATGAATTAGACTTGAAAAGAGGTATTTTAGCTGCGGTACAGGGAGAACCTCAAGCAGCTATTTCGATTTGGGATACGGAAATCAATCGTATTGATAATCCTCAAAATCGCTATGCACAAACAGCAACCCTGCTTAAAGAGCTATGGCAAAATAGGTCTCAAGAACTGGCAGCAGAGGCAAGGTCAACGATTGATAGTAATTTGGATAGCTGGTTTCGCTATCAGGCTTTAGCTAAATTTGATCGCGTTAATAATATTACGGACGACTTGGCTTTACTCGAACAACAAGAAATTAAAACTGCCACAAGTGCTGTTTTAAAACTAGCTTTTATCAGTGCTTTACCCTTGTTTGGTGGACTATTTGGCACAATTTTGCTGGTGTTTGTAGTTGTTCAAGGTTTGCTTAAAAAAGACCAGTCAATTATAGCTACTAACGGTAATGTCAATTGGTCAACCCCCTGGAATTGGGAAATAACCTGGCAGGTTTTAATTGTTGGCTTTTTCTTTATTGCTCAAATAGCTTTACCTTTGCTGTTGGGCGTTTTTAATATCAATCCTGTTAACTCTTCTTTGAGGGTCAAAGCCTTTTATGTTTTAGGGACTTACATGGCAATGGCAATAGGAGGAGTTTCGGTTTTATATTTGTCAATTAAATCGTTCTTACCTTTTCCGAAAGACTGGTTTAAATTCAAGCTAGCGGACAACTGGATATTATGGGGTTTTGGCGGATACTTAGTAGCTTTGCCTTCTGTATTAATAGTATCTTTGATTAACCAGCAAATATGGCAAGGGCAGGGTGGTAGTAATCCTCTATTGTTCTTAGCCTTGCAGTCTCAAGATAAGGTGGCATTAATCGTATTCTTTGTAACGTCTTCGATTGCAGCACCCATATTTGAAGAAATAATGTTTCGGGGTTTCTTATTACCTTCTCTGACTCGTTATGTGTCTGTTACAACTGCTATTTTGATCAGTGCTTTTATCTTTGCTGTGGCGCACTTGAGCCTGTCTGAAGTATTGCCTTTAGCTACTTTGGGTATAGTATTAGGAGTAGTTTACACGCGATCGCGTAATTTATTGGCTCCAATGTTACTCCATAGTCTTTGGAATAGTGGAACTTTGATTAGCTTATTTGTTTTGGGAAGTGGAGCTTAATCGATGCCATAGCCGAAAACTTTTAACGATCATGAAATGGATATCATGCCTATGTTAACTGAAACCATGATGGTCAGCATACTATAGTAATGTAATTTATTTAACGCTCTATCGATTTAAGATCGAAACGTTTAGGGCATGTAATCAATTAGAAAAAAGAGCTTTTTTCAGTTTTTCAACGACCTATTATGTCGAAAAATAACCTCCGTAGCTACGGCTATGCAGAACATTTTTCTCCTCATATCTCGTTAAAACGAGCGACCCCGCGGATTTTTAATCCGCTAGG
>Ga0115031_1004620_pt1 | contig 10147 bp, 7 predicted proteins | sample Maine_Asex4_meta_FD_87301 | JGI IMG/M metagenome (GOLD analysis project Ga0115031, IMG submission 87301) | Marine algal microbial communities from Maine, USA - Maine_Asex4_metaG | ecosystem: Host-associated > Algae > Red algae > Unclassified | place: Maine, USA | collected 2015-01-05 | reverse complement strand
ATACTTCCTTTTATGTTGGAGACTCCTCCTAAGAACTTAGGTTTATGGATGACCTCCATTTGTGAATTTCCAGAAATACTAACATCTAAAATATTTGTATCCTTTGGCAGGTCTGGTGATTCTAAGCAATAGACAACTGGTCCTCTTTGGATAGCTACTTGATTCCTAACTTCTTCTATACGAGGGTTGCCTTCAATCAGATTGATTTTCATTGGCATGTCAATCATGATAAGATCTGATTTTTTCCAACTTCTCTTTATTTTAAGAAAGGTTCCTGGGATTATTTTTTGCGTGGTCTTCTTTCCATTGATTATAACTTTTGTCCCTTTAGCCCAACTAGGAATTCTAAGTTGTATTTCGAAAGGAGCTTTTTTGCAAAGATCAACTCTGATATTAATGCTTCCTTCCCATGGATAATTAGTTGTCTGGGTTAATTTGAGTCTTGATCCATCACTTAATTCTGTGTCTAATTTATTTCCTCCGTATAAGTTGACTGTAATTCCATTTTGAATTAGGCTATATGCCCAGTGTGATACTTGTGCAACTGTTCTAACTAAGTTAGGGGGACAGCAGAAGCATTCTAGATAGGGTTCTCGTTGAGGCGTTTCTGTGGCATTTTCATGATCATTGTATTTCCTTGAGTTGTGGATCATCCTTAATGGATTAGCATAGAAGTAATCTTTACCTTCTACACTGATACCTGATAAGCCACTATTATACATCACCATCTCTATGATATCTGCATGCTTTGATTGACCATTTAGCCCAAGCATCTTATAATTAAAAATGGCATTACAAAGATTAGCGCACGTCTCATTGTATGCCGTCATATTTGGCAGCATATATTCATCGATAAATCCTTCTTCTATTTTATCTCTACTGGTAGATGCACCATAGTGAGCTTGGCCCACTGCCCCAGTGAGATACATTTTTTTGTTGGTGATGTTATCCCATATTCGACCTAGTGCGCTGGATAGTGCCAGTTCTCCTGTTTCTGCGGCAACATCTGCTGCGCCAGCATAGTAGTACAGCGCTAACACAGCATGCCCGACAGCCTCGCTTGATTCTCTCAAGGGAGTACGCTCTTGCACCATATCGCCAATAGGGTATCCTTCTGTGGTAGGATGGTGGTCAACTTCGTAAGTGCCTCTGCGATTAATAAACCGCTCAGCTAATTGTAAATATTTTTCATCTCCAGTTACTCTATATAATTCTACCAGACCCATGATCTGCGTCTGGTTAAAACCAAATCTTCCAAACTGCTTAGTATCTGGATAGAAGATAGTATATAGCAAATCTGCTTGGCCCATCGCTATGTTTAGAAAATTTCTTTTTCCAGTAATTGTAAAGTGTTTGCAAGCACTAATCAAGAGATGGCCAGTATTATACATCTCATGGTATTTTCGATTCTCATATCTGTCTACACCATTTCTTAGTTGTATCTGTGTTTGGATGTAACCGTCTGATTGTTGTGCTTTAGCAATAATGCTGATATAGTCATCAAGTCTTGTCAGAAGTTGTTTGTCTTTATTTTGAGCATAGACGAGTGTAGCTGCTTCTATCCATTTGTAGAAATCACCATCATGCCAAAACATGCCTTGATGCTTTCCTTTCTTTAATCCAGCAGCAATTTTAAAATTATTCAAAGCATGACCTACCTTACCACATAGAAGTTTTTCCATGTAAGGTACCATGGCATTTTCGCAGATACTAAACTTGTCTGCCCAAAATCCTTTAGTCCACTTACAAGCAGAAACTGGAATGGAGTTAAGTTTTAGATATGGTCTTATGTTGTGAATACTTAAAGTGCTTTTTTTTACTTTATTCATCTGAAAGAGCTCTATCTGTATTTGTCCATTCTGTCAATGTCAAATTTTTCATACTTTCTTTGCAGTAGCCATCGGGCTCTTTCGTGAGTCAACTCCCAATGGTAAATTTTCTTATAAAGCTCCTTTACTTTTTCTGGGTACTCAGCTGCCAAGTTATTTTGTTCTGCAACGTCCATTGAGATATCGTAAAGCTCTGCAGGTCTGTCGGAGTACCTTAACAGTTTCCAGTCTCCATCTCTTACTGCAGCCCTAATCTCTTTTTTCCAGAATAAAGTCTGATGAGGTCTGTCTGCTATTTGTCCTTGTAGGTGAGGTATTATATTAACCCCATCAATGTCCTTTAGTGAATCTACTTCGCCTCCGCCAGCAACGAAAAAAGTAGGTAATAGATCAAGTGTTGATATGGGAAAGTCATAAGTCGAATTCGCTTCCAGTTTATTGGGATATCTTATCAGGAAAGGTACTCTAATTCCTCCTTCTAAGTGATTAGATTTTGTGCCGCTGAGTGGGCGATTTACTGCAGCATTTTGCTCACATGGCCCACCATTATCATTCGTGAATACTACTATCGTGTTGTTATCCAATCCTAGCTCTGTAAGTTTATCTAATATTTTGCCGCATGCTCTGTCTAAGGCTAAGGTCATGGCAGCTACAATCTTTCTTTTACCAGTAAGACCAGGAAACTGATTTAGGTCTTCTTCGGTAGCATCCATTGGGGTATGTACGGCATTAAATGAGACGTAAGCAAAAAATGGTTGATCTTTATTTCTTTCAATAAATTTAATTGTTTCATCACCCAGCTGATCCGTGAGGTAATTAGCTGGCTCTTCAAATTTCCCAAAGCCTCGTTCTAATTTATTTTGATCATCTGCAGGCACCCCATCGTAGGCAAAGTAACTTCGCGCACCTCCTCTAAAGCCATAGAATTCATCAAAACCTCTTTTAGTGGGATGAAAGCGATCTGCACCACCTAAATGCCACTTACCAAAAACAGCGGTCTTATAACCTAATGATTTTAATTGGTCGGCCATAGTAATCTCTTCTATAGGCAAACCCATATCTATGCCATCCACAGCTGAAACTTTACTCATATAGCCAGGTACGTTATTTTCTTCATAGCCAAAGCGTTGCTGATATTTGCCAGTAATGATTCCTGCCCTCGAAGGGCCACAAGTAGGATCTGATACATATGCTTGTGTGCATCTGATACCAGACGCAGCTAACTTATCTAGATGAGGTGTTTTGATCTCAGTGCTTCCTTGAAATCCAAAATCAGCATAACCGGCATCATCTGCAAATAATAAAATAATGTTAGGCTGGTCTTGTGCGTTAGCTTGACATCCACAAAACATCAAAGACACTAATATGAAATAGTAGAAAAATCTCATAATGATATAATAAGATAGTAATTGCAACAAATTAATGTCTGCACGGCATTAAGGCTATAATAGCCACTAGACATTACCTCAACAGTAATTAATAGTCAAGGAATTAACTTTTAAGCTGCCATTCCATTACCTAATGCAATAATAATAACTCCTCCTATCATAGCTGCTAAGCCTAAGTATAGTAGCCTTTTGGCTTTTGGAGACGCACCTAGCCATTCTCCCGTGATGAGCCCGCTTATGATGGCAACTGCAACACATACAGTATTGAATATGGCATAGCCTACAGTATTGCCAGCTTGACCTAACTGAAATGCGGCATAGGCAAATCCTGCAGAGGCTGCAAAATTTAACATGGCCATGATGGTAGTTAAACATATGTTTTTTAGGAGGTGATTGGATTTAAATTTTCCCCATAGGTTCTTTTTGCTTAGTTGGAAGATGAAGTAAGGAATAACGAAGAGGGCTCCGCTCAAATAGATTACGAACATAACAACGACTGCTGTGACCCATTCTGGATTGCCAGCGGCTTGACTTGCTTCATGTATGATGGGTCTGCCTGCAGCATTAGCATAGCTAAATCCAGTCGCTAGCAAGCCACCGATCACTGCTATCGATATACCTACACCCATAGACCCTTTTATGGTCGAGTCCTTGTCATCCTTATTGGTATCTTTTTCACGGACTAAGCCAGCCTTTCCATTTGCGACAACACCTAGCAGGACCACAAATATGCCTCCCAAAATTGTCATGAATACATTTGAAGGTGGAGTCCCATCGACTAGAAAAGGAAGTAGTGATCCGACTAAAATTACAGTACCAATAAATATGGAAAATCCTAACGATAAACCAATGTGATTAATCGCTTTACCCCACATCATAACACCTATTCCCCAAGCCAAACTCGCTATAACCATTTTGATAATAACATCAGAGGGAATAGCTTTCAATACATCTGTAAATCCATTAACTAAAAGAAAACAAGCGACAAAAGGAACAATTATCATGTTGATGAAAAACATCATTCCCCATGTATTTTCAAATTCAAAGTTTTTGGCAAATTTCTCTGGCAGGGCATATAAGCCTAGCATAATTCCTGCTACTACTGCCCATAAAATTCCTGATACCATAATTTTAGTTTTTTAAGATTTACATTGAGTAAGGAGCCAGTTTATCCCAATCAAATTCTACTCCAACTCCTGGATTATCTGGTGCGACTGCTCGATAGTTTTTTACAACCAGAGGCCGCATTGTATATTGATCTATTGGGAAACTGTGTACTTCTAACCACCCACCATGAGCTTGGGAAGAGACTAAGCTTACATGCAGTTCTTGCATTCCATGAGAACAAACTGGGATGTTATATTTCTCAGCCATTTTTGCCACCTTAAGCCAGCCTGATACTCCACCACAGTTAGATGCATCTGGCTGTATGAAAGATAACTTTGATTGCTCAAACGCATATTCAAATTCATGAATGGTATGTAAGTTTTCGCCCATGGCCAAAGGCATCTTAGTGGCGTCTGATATAACTCCATAACCTTGATAATTATCTGGGATGGTTGGTTCCTCAAACCAGTAGATATTATATGGCTCAAATGCCTTGGCAGCGGTGATCGCTTGCTCTACACTCATTGAGTAGTTAGCATCTACCATGAACTTGATATCCTTGCCGATTAGCTCTCTTACTGCTTTTATCCTTTCAATATCTTCTTCTAAATTTTCTAGTCCGATTTTTATTTTTACTGCATTGTATCCGCTATCTAGATAGCCTCTGATATTGTTAAGCAATTTTTCTAACGGAAACATTAGGTCTATACCACCACAATAAGCTTTGCAAGTGTTTTCAGCTCCTCCAGCTGCTTTCCATAAGGGCACTCCTGTAGATTTACACCTGATGTCCCAAAGTGCAATATCGATAGCAGAGATTGCAAATGATGCTATCCCACCACGACCCACATAATGGATATGCCACTCCATGAAATCATAAATAGATTCTATATCGCTGCCATCCATTTCTAAGAGGGCAGGAGCTAGATCATACTCTATCATAGCTTTGATAGCTTGTCCTCCTCTACCTCCCGTGTAAGTATAACCTGTTCCTTCTAGTCCGTTGACTAAGGTGATTGTTGTGGTAACTAATTCGAAGTAAAAGTGATCACCGTGCTTAGCATCAGAGAGAACTTCTGGTAAAGGCACTTTGAAGAGTTGGGTTTTAATTGATTTTATATTGGAATCCATTCTTGCTTGTTGTCAGGTATAAAGTTCTTGTTGATAAACTATGTAATTTTTTCTTGACTAAACTTATAAATAGTTTCACTTTTAAATATTTCACCTCGTTTAGTAATTGATCCAGGAGAGTTCTCAATATTGGGACCATTGGGATACCGGCTAGTTTCAAAACATAGACCTCGATATTTTCCAAATTTATCACCATTCTCCCTTTTGAGTTTATCCGATGTGAAATAGCCAGTGTAAAACAAAGCACCTGGTTCAGTAGTAGAGATTTTTAGTTTTCTTCCGCTTTTGCTATCATAAAAATCTGCTCTAGGTACTGGTTTGCGATCAGTGTTTTTAAAAATATAGTAATGCTCAAAACCAGTTTCCATTTCTTTAAAACATTCTCCTAATATCTTTCCCTTTGTAAGGTCAGCAGGAGTGTTTTTTATTGAAGTAATTTTGCCATCAGGAACATTTGTTTTATCAGGTTCTAGTATTTCTGAGGAATGAATAGTCGCAATATGGTGTTCGATTGAGTCTTTAAAACCTGATAAATTAAAGTAGTTATGGTTGGTCAAAGATAGAGGAGTGCTCATGTCGGATGATGCCATGTATTTTATAGACAAGGCGTTGTCATCTGATAATGAGAATGTAACCTTAACTGAAACCCGTCCTGGGTACCCTTCATCCATATGAAGACTTACTAGAGACATTATAAGTGTATTGTATCCTTCATTTTGTTTAATCTCGCTTTGCCATAATTGTTTATCAAATCCTACTATTCCACCATGTAGGTGATTAGAACCATTATTTACTGCTAGGGTAAAACTTTTATTATTAATAGAAAATTTTCCATCTTTTATTCGAGAGGCATATCTACCTACTGTACATCCGAAGTAAGGAGCATTTTCCAAATAATCTTTAGTGAAGTATCCTTCTAGTGTGTCAAACCCACACACTAAATTTATATCTTTCCCATTTTCATCAGGGAGTGTGATAGCAGTTATTGTTGCCCCATAGTCCATGATCTTTACCTTCATTCCGTTTGTGTTTTCTAGAATGAATTGATTGGTTTTAATTCCTTTATGCTCACCAAACGGAATAGATAAAATAGGTATGCTACTCATTAATTGGGCTTTAGAATTTTACGTATGAAGTTTTCTTTTCGAGGTATTGTTCGAAGCCATATTTTCCATCTTCACCACCAGTACCACTAAGTTTTAGTCCATTGTGAAAGCCTTGATGCTGCTCTCCATGACCACGATTGACATAGATCTCTCCAAACTCAAGTTCTTGGGTGAGCCTCATTATCTTGCTCATGTTTTTAGTAAAAATCATTGCTGCTAAACCGTACTTGCAATCGTTAGCATATTTGATTACCTGATTTAAAGACTTGAATTTTACCACAGGTAGCACAGGTCCGAAAATTTCTTCGTGGATGATAGGCATGTTTTGTTTTGCGTCTTCAATTATCGTCGGCTGAAACCAAAACCCTTTGCTATATAATTTTCCTCTAGGGCGTTTTCCTCCATAGACTACTTTAGCACCTCTCGCTTTACTATCTTTAATCATTGCTTCCAGGTGCTCAACTCCTGCGGCAGTTGTTAGTGGACCGATATCAGTTTTCTCTTTCATAGGGTCACCTATCTTAAGTGCTTTTACTGCAGCTAAGAATTTCTTCATGAAGGGCTTGTATATTTTTTCATGCACATACATCCGTTCATTGCAGGTACATACCTGACCACAATTATCAAATCTAGAATGCAGTGCTCCTGCCACTGCTTGATCTATATCCGCATCTTCAAAAACAATGCATGGTGCCTTACCACCTAACTCTAGTTGAACATGCGTTAGATTATGAGCTGCAGATCTAAATATTGCTTTACCCGTGGGAGTGCTTCCAGTCATCGTTACCATTTTAGTGATTGGACTCTCTACCAGAGCCTTACCAACTTCAGCATCTCCAGTGACCATGTTTAAAACACCATCTGGGATTCCAGCTTTCTTAGCCATATCACATAGGGCTAATGTAGAAAGTGGTGCCTCAGGAGTCGGCTTCAATACCATTGTATTACCAGCTACTAAAGCAGGTCCTATCTTGCGCCCTGCAAGAGCCAAAGGAAAGTTCCATGCCGTAATTCCTACCACTACACCTCTTGGAACTTTGTTGATCCAGATTTGCTCGCTTGGATTGTCGGACTCTACTATGTCTCCTTCTATCCGGCGAGCCCACTCACAAGCATACTCTATGAAAGTACAAGTTACTTCTACTTCAAACTCTGCTACTTTGTGCAATTTACCTTGCTCTTGTGTGATTAGCTTGGCGAGGCTTTTAGCATTTTTTCTTATCTCAGCAGTAAATGCCCGAAGCACATTAGCTCTTTCTCGGGCTGGCGTTTTTCTCCATGCAGGTTGTGCTTTATCAGCTGCTTTTAGTGCAGAAATGGCGTCGGCTTTTGTGGCATTGATGACAGTGCCTACGACTTTTTCATTTGCGGGATTTATTATTTTATCTATGGATTTTGATTTCGAATCTTTCCACGATCCATTGATATATAGACTAAAGTTTTTCATGATCTAATTGTATTTTAAAAATTACCTTCCCATCCATCCACCATCTACTAACATAATGCTACCGTTCATGTAAGCTGCTGCGTCAGAACATAAGAATACTATAGGCCCTGCAAAATCTTCAGGCTCACCCCATCTGCCTGCAGGAATTCTCGATAATATGGATGTTGATCTTTCAGGATTATTTCTGAGTGCTTCTGTATTGTCTGTGCTGATATAGCCAGGTGCAATGGCATTTACATTGATTCCTTTGCTTGCCCATTCGTTGGCAAATGCCATGGTCATCTGTCCTATAGCACCTTTACTAGCAGCATAACCTGGCACGGTGATTCCACCTTGATAAGTAAGAAGGGAAGCAGTAAAAACTATTTTGCCTGATCCTCGTCCAATCATTTCTTTGCCAAACTCTCTAGTTAAAATGAATTGAGCACTTTGATTGACTTCTATGACTTTGTCCCACATCTCATCTGGGTGGTCGGCCGCTGGTGTACGTAATATTGTTCCTGCATTATTAACTAAGATATCTACCACAGGAAAATCAGTTTTTACTGATCCTATGAATTTGTAGAGTGCATCCCTATCACTAAAGTCACAGGCATATCCTTTGAATTTCTTTCCAGTTTCTAAAACCTCCTTTTCTACTTTACTGCCAGAACTCTCCAATGTAGCACTAACCCCAATAATATCTGCGCCAGCTTCTGCCAATGCTATCGCCATGGCTTTACCGATACCACGTTTGCAACCCGTGACAAGTGCAGTTTTGCCTTCAAGATTAAATTTATTTAATATGCTCATTTTTGTTTTCGTTACATTATTTAATAGTCGGAATTAAATATTCAATCCATCAACACATCATTATGTTTTCAATTCAACTTTGGCAATCTAGTAAAACTTTCATGCCATCAGGATTCTTATCAATATTTTCAAACACTTCTTGTACTTTTTCTAATGGCTCTACTGCTGTAATCATTTGTTCAAATGACAGCTCATTATTTGTGATTAGCTGAATTGCTTTTTCATAGTCTTCTTTCTCATACACTCTAGCGCCGATGAGCTTAAGTTCTTTCCAGAAAAATTTGAAAAGGTCGACTGGTCGAGGTTCGCCATGAATGGCAACCATTACTATACGACCACGAATTCCTGCTATTTCTGTCATTGTATCAACAGTTGCTTGTACTCCTGCTACTTCGAATACAACATCTGCTAATCGATTTTCTGTTTTACCTTTTATATATGATACCAGTTCTGTATCGATAGGACTCACTGCATCAAAACCCAATTGTTTTGCTAGTGTAATTCGAGTTGGATTTACTTCAGAAATAATAACATTACCACCAGCTTCCTTTGCGACCATAGCCACTAACATACCGATTGGCCCACCACCTAAGACTACAGCTGTCTCTCCTTTAGATAGTCCAGACATCCTAACATCATGACATGCTACTGATAAGGGTTCTGTTAATGCTGCAAGTTTTAAATCAGTCGTATGAGAAAGTTTATGCAAGGTAAATGCAGGTACATTCCAATATTGCTGCATGGCCCCAGGACTGTCAATACCAATAAATTTTAGGTCTTCGCAGATATGACTGAATCCCTTGTCTGATTCTTTTTCTCCTCGATTGTCCAATGGTCTTACTACCACTTTTTCTCCTATAGTGAAACCTTTGACATTACTTCCTATGGCATCTATTGTGCCTGACATTTCGTGTCCAATTGTGAGAGGCATCTTTACTCGTTTGTCCATAACACCATGATAGATGTGTACATCTGTACCGCACACGCCACAATAAGCAACTTTAATCCTTACTTCATCAGATTCAGGTGCTACTTTTTCTTTTTCTTCTACGGTAAAAGAATGATTTCCTTGATATAGAGTTGCTTTCATTTGATTGAATTCATATTATTTAAGCAATATCGTAAAACAAAGAATAAATAGGTATATCACCTTGGTCGATTTAACCTTGTTCAGTTTTTATATAGACTATATAGCTCTGAATCTAAGGTGTATGATCGTATTGTTAGAAAAATAGAACTGTTGTTTCATCAAACAATGGCTAATATGATTGTTATTCAAACGGCAGCGATAAATTCAGCTAGATTGTTTTCTCTAGTAAGCTTAAGCTTTTTACGTAAGCGGTACCT
>Ga0115031_1004619_pt1 | contig 10148 bp, 8 predicted proteins | sample Maine_Asex4_meta_FD_87301 | JGI IMG/M metagenome (GOLD analysis project Ga0115031, IMG submission 87301) | Marine algal microbial communities from Maine, USA - Maine_Asex4_metaG | ecosystem: Host-associated > Algae > Red algae > Unclassified | place: Maine, USA | collected 2015-01-05 | reverse complement strand
TCATGTAGCCCAGCCCGACGATACCGCGTTTATCCAGTTCTCTTCCGGATCGACCAGCACGCCTAAAGGTGTGGTGCTAACGCACAAGAACCTGATCAGGAATACCCAATCCATTATCGACGGTTGCTTGATGACAGCAGCCGATCATTTGCTTAGCTGGATGCCGCTGACGCACGATATGGGTCTGATCGGTTTCCATCTGACTCCCGTGGTTTGTAACGTCAGTCACTCATTAATGCCCACCGATGCATTTGTGCGCCGCCCCGCATTATGGCTGACTGAGTCTGCAACTCTGGGTGCCACCATTTTATGCTCACCCAATTTCGGTTACCAGCACCTTCTCAAGTCGTTCAAGCCAGAAAAACATGATGGGCTGGATCTGAGTTGTGTGCGCCTGATGTTCAATGGAGCGGAGCCTATATCGCTGACGTTGTGCGAGCGATTCATGCACAGCATGGCACCCTTCAATCTCGATCAGAACGCCATGTTGCCGGTATACGGTCTGGCAGAAGCGAGTCTGGCTGTCACTTTTCCACCACTGGATAATCGCTTTTCATCGTTAACGATTCATCGAGGTCATCTGGGTGTTGGTGAAGCGGTTGTCATCGTGGATAAGGCGGATACTAAAGGGGTGACATTTGTTGCCGTGGGTAAGCCTGTTAATCATGTGTCCATTGAAATCCGTGATAATGCCGGTGTGGCTCTGACTGATGGTGCAACAGGCCATATCTGCATACACGGTGAAAACGTCACAGGCGGTTATTTTGAGGAACCTGCGTTAAATCAGGAAACCATAGACAGCAACGGCTGGCTCAATACGGGTGATCTGGGTTTTGTATACCACGGGCAGTTGTATATCACTGGCCGCGCCAAGGACATCGTCTTTGTCAGTGGTCAGAACGTGTATCCACACGATCTGGAAGAGATTGTCATTCAGGCAGGGTTGGTGGAGCGAGGCAAACTGGCCATTTCCAGTCAGCGCCCCGACGATGCGATGGAAGAGGAGCTGATTGTGTTTGTTTTGCATCGCACCGATGCCGATGACTTACAGGAAACGGCGAGGGCGGTAACGCGCCTGTTGGGCGAGGCGGCAGGTGTGCGTGTGCACGCAGTAGTGCCGGTAACGCGCATACCTAAAACCACGAGCGGCAAAGTGCAACGGTTCCTGCTGGTCAACGCTCTGCAGTCTGGCGAGGTTGAGGCGCTGATTCAGCCGCATGTGGATGACCAGATCGGGACAACTGACGACAGCAGCGACGATGCGCTCCCACAGGATGAGCAAAGTGCCAGTGAAGTGCCGAATACGCAAAGCACAGCGGCACGTCTGCAACTGATCTGTCAGGCGCAGGTTGCAGACATGAATGTGGGTATGGACGATAACCTGTTTGATTTAGGTATCAGCTCGCTGACGCTGGCGCAGATCCATGCAGCCATTGAAGACGAGTGGCCGGATCAGGTGGATATCACAGACCTGTTTGACTATCCCACAGTTACTGAGCTTGCGGTATTTCTGGACTCGAAGGGTCCTGCATGAAGTCCAGCACGGCTTGCCTGAGAGCCGGATCAGCAGCAGCTCTGATGTGAGGTCCGCTGGCCACGATTCCGATCTTGGGCTCCGGTGCTGCGTCGAATAGTTGTTGGCCAAAATGATACGGGATGATGTCGTCATCAGCGCTGTGGATCATCAGTTTTGGCACACCGGCTAGCTGATCGATGACGTCCAGCGGGTCGTGGTTGCGGGGTATCAGCCATTGCGCCGGGTATTGCGCGCTCCACGTCAGCCAGTGTCTGGACGCCACATCTCTGGCGATGGTGTCGAACCGGGGAAAGGCTGCTTCGGTAATCAGTCCGTCGAAGCGGGTACTGAAATTCTCGTCCATGGCGGCATACCGGATTGCCAGCGTGCCACCCAGACTCTGCCCCAGCAAATAGAGGGGTAGCGCCTTTGATGTGTTTGACGTGATGTTCTCGTCCAGCCATTGAGCGCCGGCCTCGATATCAGTGAACACCTCAGGAACATCGGGCTCGCCTTCGGATAATCCGTAACCCCGGTAATCGAGCGCAAAGACCTGATAACCGCTCTCCAGTAGCCAGACAGTGGCACGATAATGCGTGCTGATATTCTCGGCATTGCCGTGCAGGAAGTAGACTGTGCCCCGCACTGGCGGTTTGGGTTCAATAAGCCAGGCGTGCAAGCGTGTGCCATCCTCAGCTTCCAGAAATATGTCTTCGTAGCTGTAGCCGAGGCTGTCGGGCGTAGAGACATGTGGCGTCATCGGGTAAAAGAACAGTCCCGTGCACCCGCTGAGCATGGCGCAGCAAAGCAACAGCCCGATATACTTCATCAACGTTCCAGTGAACTTCTTCATCACACCCTATGGCCACATCTGGTACTGAGATTGATTGTTACCGCTATGGTGTCACGGATGGCAACGCAGAGCAGAGAATCGGATTTTTTTTAGCCGATACGTTTGCCATGCTACCGTTCATATCCGCGCTGGAACCACTGCGGGCGGCTAATCGTTTTAGCGGACGTGCACTGTATGACTGGCAATTGTTCAGCGACAGTGGCGCACAGGCGGTTGCCAATAATGCTATGCACATTGCCGTCAACGCCAGCGTACACGACAACACCACACTGGATCGGCTGATAGTCTGTGGCCCGCATGATCCGCACCTTTACCACGATGCCCGAGTGTTTCGCACTTTGCGTCACTATGCTAGCCGCGGTACGTTAATCGGATCTCTGGATTCCGGTAGCTACATGCTGGCACAGGCCGATCTGATCAAGCGCCGGCGGTGCACCATTCATTGGGAAAACCTGCCAGGGTTCCGGGAAGCGTTTCCACTGCTGAGCGTGTCGTCAGAATTGTTTGAAGTGGATAATGGATTGTTCACCTGCGCGGGTGGCACTGCGGCACTGGATATGATGCTGGCGATCATCAGTCAGGATCACGGTCAGGATCTGGCCAGTCAAGTGGCAGATCTATTCATTGCGACTGACACTCGGGAAGCATCTGATTCACAACGGCGTAGTACGGTAGAACGCTCCGGTGTTCACCATCAAGGTGTAGTGAGTTGCATTGAGTTGATGGAGTCAAACCTTGAGCAGCCAATTGGCACCTCCGAGCTTGCCGATATGGTGGGAGTCTCGCCACGGCAGCTTGAGAGACTGTTCCGCACCCATCTGCAGACAACTCCAACGTTGTATTACCAGCAGGTGCGGCTGCAAGCCGGTCATAACCTGCTTAGGCAAACCACCATGAGCGTGCTGGAAATAGCCTCAGCCATGGGCTTTACATCTGCTGATTACTTTTCTCGACGCTTTCGGATTCTGTACGGATATTCGCCCACGCAGGCGCGTAGGCGGTAGAGGCGGACAAGATAGAGGTACTTGCAGATTAATTGGATGATGGTTGTGTCACATATCAGTAAGCGCGCAGGCATATCTGACGACGAGTCGGTATTAGTACCTAGGTAGTCACTCTGTAGTGCCTGAATGCTGCTTCTCTTCCCTCTATACTGGCGCAAGTCCAGCGGTATCGGTAATAGCGGATTCCCCGCAGTACCCGAGAGTTATTTCAGGAAACAGTATGAGTCTATTAACCACTATCCACACTCGCTGCATGATCGCACTGGTATCCAGTGTGTTTTTCGTCGCCGGCTGTTCCAGTTCTGACTCAGGCTCTTCCGTTGTCGATTCGCCATCACCGGTTGAGGATGTAGTTACTAGCACGAACAATCTGGACGGCTCAGCAAGTGACACTACTGATGCGGGTACAGGAGGTGGGCTCGACGATGTTACCGATGGCGTTGTGACCCCAACAACTGTTCCGGTAGTCGAGGAGACGTCTACAGGCGGTCAATCAGTGCCCGATCCACTGGTGCAGAATCTTGCGGTAGTTGATTTTGACATCACTGTTCCAGCCTATATGTCAGACGCACTGCAGGTGCGAGTGGTCTGGGGTGACTTTGATGTGATGGCACAGTGGGTGGGTGATGAGTATTGGTCAGCCATCGCCGACTTTCCAACGAATACACAACATCCATTAGTCGTGACATTCTCTGACGACAATGGCGAAACAACCCTGGGTACCGTCGAACAATCCTTTAAGACAGGTTCCGGTGACATGGAAGTTTTCACCGTAACAGCGGATCAGTTTGATACTGATCGTTGGGATAAGGATGGTGACGGTATAAGCAATCTTGATGAGCCAGGTTCTGGCACAGATTCATCTGAAACACCGCGTGTGTTGCTGTTCAGTGAAACTCGCGACTATCGCCATGAATCCATAGAGACTGCATTAACAGCCATTGAGGCGTTATCTGTATCTGCTGCCATAGACACGATTCGTGCTGCAGACTCTGCGGGTATATTCACAGCCGCCAACCTTGCCAGCTACGACGCGGTAATCTGGGTGCTGACGTCCGGCGATGTACTGGACGACAACGAACAGGCAGCTTTTGAGCAGTATATCCAGTCGGGCGGTGGCTACGCTGGCATTCATGCCGCGAGCGATACTGAATACGAATGGCCGTGGTATGGACGTCTTGTGGGTGCCTGGTTTGAAAGCCATCCTGAAATTCAGTCAGCGACCATGGATGTCGAAAACAGTACGCATCAATCAACAGCGCATCTTAGCGTGCGCTGGACACGCACAGATGAGTGGTACGACTACAAGAGCAACCCTCGTGCACAGGTCAATGTGTTGTTAAGTCTTGACGAAGAATCCTATACAGGCGGTGCAATGGGGGACGATCACCCGATAGCGTGGTACCACGATTTTGATGGCGGACGAGCCTGGTATACCGGTGGTGGTCATACAGACGCCAGTTACGCAGAACCCGATTTTCGCGCTCATCTATTGGGTGGATTGCGTTATGCCGCTGGCATTGAAAATTAGGGTAGTGAACCTGGAAAGCGCGGAAAATTACGTACAAACAGAACTGTCAATGGGCGGTCTATTGCATTGCCGTTCTTGGCTGTGCAGACCATTCATTGACTAGTATCAATCACTACATAAATTTTTCTAAAAAACGTAGGGCGCCAACGCCTTGGTTTGTGTTTTGTAGTGTTCGTATGCTGCGTATCGTGTCGTCAGGTAACGCTCCTCGCGTTGCAGTTTTACAATCAGCAGCACGATCAGCATCATCAACTGCACGACGCTGACAACGTCTGCATGACACAGCGTTGCGCCGAGACCACCAATGATGACAGCGCTGTACATCGGGTGGCGAACGTGTTTGTAGGGGCCGGCTTGAGTGAATGATGCGCCGGCTTTCGGTTCTGGTAATACGGTGAACGTACCCGATCGCATACTGGAAAATGCCCAGGTGGCGATAACTGCGGCCGTGATGATAAGTAATAACCCTACTGTGTCGAAGGCGGAACCTTGATACAACTGGGCGATGGGGGATGCCAGCAGGGCTATGAGGATCATCTGTCCTGCGACGAGTGAGAATGAGATAATCAAGTGAGTTCCTGCAATGGTGGGCGTGAATGTAAACCTTAACCTGATTCAGATGAACATCTCCAACGCGCATTTTAATAGTGATTCGCCCTCTAACGGTCAGAATAAAATCATCCCGAACAGGTCGAAAATAGGCAGAAACAAAAGTTTTTGTATGCCATAATCCCTATCGGGATTAAATATCAAAAAATGGCTCAATATCTGCCATAATAATCCCGTAAAGGGTTATTTTATGACACACATCATTGATAGTACTACGCTAGGTGCATTAATACGCAGTGAACGAAAGCGCCAGAAGGTCAGTCAGGTAGAGCTTGCGGCACTGGCAGGAGTTGGCGTGCGCTTTTTACGCGAGCTGGAGAACGGCAAAGAGAGCTGTCAGTTGGGCCTTGCTATCAGCGTACTAACGACACTGGGCATTGCGTTAAGCGCTGAAACACGCGAGCACTGATACCGTGAGAAGACTCGATGTCTATTTGCGTGAGGAAAAGATTGGTGTGCTGGAGCAGGATGCTAACGCCGATTTGTCGTTTGTCTACGACAAGAGCTACCGGAAACTGGAACGGGCCCGAGCCATTTCGGTATCCATGCCGTTGTCAGATAAACCGTATGCAAGCACGATTGCAAAACCTTATTTCTCAGGCCTGCTTCCTGATGAAACCGCACGCCGGCAACTGGCAGGCGCACTGGGTATCTCGGATGCGAATGCATTTGGACTGCTGGAGGTCATCGGCGGTGAGTGCGCGGGTGCGCTAGCTTTGTTCCCGCAAGGTCATGACTTTCAGGTGCAGTCAGCGGAAGATGAGATTCTGGATGAGCAGCAGATCAGCGAACTGTTAACTGAGCTACGCGGTAATCCGTTACTCGGTGGGAGAGGCGATGTACGGCTATCACTAGCTGGAGCTCAGGACAAGCTGGCCGTTAAACTGGTCGATGGGAAAATCGCGCTCGTCAAAAACGGTGGCCCTACCACGCACATACTAAAACCCGCCATTAAAGGTCTTGCAGGTACTTCACAAAACGAAGCCTTTTGCATGACACTGGCTGCTCGTGTGGGATTAAATGTTCCTGCCGTGCAGTGCCATACAGCGATAAACACAGATTACTTACTCGTGCAGAGGTTTGATCGTACACAATCAGACACGGGCGTCATTGTCCGATTGCATCAGGAAGATTTCTGTCAGGCACTCAGTGTTCCACCCGAGCTGAAATACGAGGAAGAGGGTGGTCCGGGTATTGACGTATCGCTAGCGCTTATCCAGCGAGTGACTCGTCAACCGGCCAAGGATCGACTGGCTTTTCTGAGGATGCAGATTTTTCATTTTCTATCAGGAAACGCAGATGCCCATGGCAAGAATTTCGCTCTGCTTTATCCACTGGTCACCCAGTCGCCTTCCCTGGCTCCTGTCTATGATGTGGTCTGTACGGCAAGCTACCCCGAACTGACGAAACGCATGGCCATGAAGGTGGGTGGTCGAAATCTGCCAGACACCATTCATCTGCAACACTGGTTATCCATTCTGCCAGAGACCAGAGCGTCTGAAAAACTGTTGACTAAAGAGCTGACTCAGCTTGCACAGCGCTGTGTGCATGAGGCAGAAATTCTTTATAAGGATGCAAGCCATTTGGGGTTAATGCATCCGGTGCTCAGTGACGTTGTGAAGATCATCAAACGGCGGGCAGCGCATGTGCAACAGTTTGTTGCTTGATAAAAAAGATCTGTCGTTCTGGTCTGGCTAAGCGTCGTGTTGTTGAGATTTGCGCAGCACCCAGAGGTTGATACTGGCATAGCCGTAACGTAACCACGGCGTCACCGAGCGAGTCCCATGACTGAATCCGTAAACAAGACGTCCAGACGCGGCGCAAGAGCTGCGAAGCGTGCTCTGCGAGCTGCACCGTTGGCTGCTGAAGACCGTGCAGTCAGACCTGGCATGACGGGTGGCCGCTATCAGCCATTGAGCGCGGTTGACATGGACAAGATCAATGAAGCGGTGATGACGACGCTTGAGACCATCGGTCTGGCTCAGGCTATCCCTTCTTGTATTGAGGCTGTTACGGCGGCTGGTGGGCGGTATGAGGAGGGCCGATTGTATTTCCCCCGCTCACTGGTTGAAGACGTGCTGGGATCCTGTGTGAAAGGTGTCGTCTTATACGCTCAGGATCCACAACACGATATTGAGGTATCTGGCTCGCGTGTCTATTTCGGCACGGCAGGTGCCGCCGTACACATTGTTGATATTGAAGGTCGCACGTATCGTGAGTCCACGCTGGATGATCTTTACAACATGGCCCGGCTGGTCGACAAGATGGATAACATCCACTTTTTCCAGCGTTGCCTGGTGCCGCGTGATGTCCCTGAACCTGCTGACCTTGATTTCAACACCTGTTATGCCTCTGTCAGTGGCACAACCAAACATGTGGGCAGTAGTTGGGTAGAGCCACAACACGTTACGCAGTCCTTGCAGATGCTTCACATGATTGCCGGTAGCGAGAAAAAGTGGCGTGAACGTCCTTTTGTCAGCATGTCCAATTGCTTCGTTGTGCCACCGCTGCGATTTGCAGAGGATTCTTGTCATTGCATGGAGACAGCGGTGCGTGGAGGCATGCCTGTATTATTACTCGCAGCTGGGCAGGCTGGAGCCACAAGTCCTGCGGCACTGGCAGGTGCGGTGGTTCAGGAAGTAGCCGAAGTGCTTGCAGGACTGGTGTTTGTCAATTTACTTGTGCCGGGACATCCGGCCATATTCGGCACTTGGCCGTTTGTCTCGGACTTGCGTACAGGTTCCATGAGTGGCGGTAGTGGAGAGCAGGCTGTATTGATGGCAGCTTGTGGCCAGATGGGTCGTTATTACGGTTTGCCTACCGGTGTTGCGGCGGGCATGGCAGACGCCAAGATGCCTGACGCGCAGTCCGGTTATGAGAAGGCGTACACCACGACTCTGGCGGCTCACTCAGGAACAAACCTTGTTTATGAATCGGCCGGTATGCACGCCTCACTGCTCGGTGTTTGTTACGAGAGCATGGTTATAGACAATGACATGCTCGGCGCGGTGAACCGAACGGTCAGGGGTATCGAAGTGAATGATGAGACGTTATCGCTGAGCGCCATGCGCGATGTCTGTATCGATGGACCCAATCATTATCTGGGACATGAGCAGACGCTGAAACTGATGCAGCGTGAATATATCTATCCCGATATTGCCGACCGTACCAGTCCCAAGGAATGGGCCGAGCAGGGCAAGCCGGTATTGATTGAGCGAGCCAGGCAGCAAGTGGATGACATTCTCGGAAATCACTTCCCGACCCATATACCCGAACATATCGATCGCGCTATTCGCGAACGATTCAACGTCGAGTTACCGCTCGACGCCATGCAGAAAAAAACTGAGGAAATCGTGTGAAGTCACAAGCAAGAGTCGTCATCATTGGTGGCGGGGTCGCAGGAACCAGTACGTTGTATCACCTCGCAGAACGTGGCTGGACCGACTGCATGCTATTGGAAATGGATGAGCTGACGTCGGGCTCCACATGGCATGCCGCTGGCAACATTCCCACGTTTTCCGGTTCACGCAACATGATCAAGTTGCAGCACTACAGCACACAGTTGTATGCAAAGCTGTGCGTTGATCCTGCCTACCCGATTAACTATCACCAGACGGGCTCAATCAGACTGGCGCAGAACCACCAGCGTATGGAGGAGTTTCATCACATCACCGCTATGGCCAATGCCATGGGTCTGGGCTACGAGATGATTGATACCGCAGAGATGAAAGCGCGTCATCCTTTTCTGGAAGATCATGATGTGCTGGGTGCGCTGTGGGATCCTAACGATGGTGACATTGATCCTAGTCAGCTGACACAGGCGTTTGCCAGTCACGCCCGAAAGGCCGGCGCTACGATTCACCGGTTTACCAAAGTGACCGGTGTATCGCGAACCGACAAGGGCGAATGGCTGGTACAGACCGACAAGGGCGATGTGCTGGCTGAGTATGTGATTAACGCCGGTGGTTATCGCGCCGCGGAAGTGACAGGCTATAGCGGTAAGTATCTGCCGATGGTCACGCTTGAACATCAGTACCTGGTGACCGAATCGATTCCTGAACTTGAAGCAACCCAGGGTCTGCTGCCACTGGTGCGTGATCCTGATGATTCGTACTACCTGCGTCAGGAGAAGACGGGCCTGATTCTAGGTCCGTATGAAAAGACCAATGCCGTAGCACGCTGGAAAGACGGGAAGATTCCAGAGAAGTTTGCCTACGAGCTATACCCTGATGATCTGGACAGGCTCGAGTGGTATATCGAAAAGGCTTGTGAGCGGATGCCAATTCTGGGCACCGTAGGTGTTCAGCGCGTGATCAACGGCCCGATACCCTATTCGCCGGATGGCAATCCGTATGTTGGCCCGGCATTTGGTCTACCCAACTTTTACCATATCAATGGATTCAGTTTTGGCATCTGTCAGGGTGGTGGAGCAGGCAAGTCGATGGCAGAGTGGGTTATCGATGGCAAGCCGGAGTGGGATCTGTGGGGACTTGATCCGCGTCGCTACACAGACTTTGCCGATCAGCCCTATGTGAATGATCGCGCTATCGAGTTGTACCAGCATGAGTACGCGATCAATTTTCCGCATGAAGAACGTCCTGCAGGGCGGCCTCGTAAAGTCACGCCAGTCTATGA
>Ga0115031_1004618_pt1 | contig 10148 bp, 9 predicted proteins | sample Maine_Asex4_meta_FD_87301 | JGI IMG/M metagenome (GOLD analysis project Ga0115031, IMG submission 87301) | Marine algal microbial communities from Maine, USA - Maine_Asex4_metaG | ecosystem: Host-associated > Algae > Red algae > Unclassified | place: Maine, USA | collected 2015-01-05 | reverse complement strand
GGTTCGCGACGTTGGTGGGATGACCGGTTTTCCCATACCTCTGCCCATAACTGGCAAATATGCCACGTTTAACGAATAATACGCAAAAGCGGTTCGCAACCGACGTTGTTGGGTGTGCTCTTACTGACGCCCCATTAGGCAGCCAAAACGCCCTTACGACGCCCCAAGTAGCACCCTCAGTATTCACGAGGTGGTTCAAGTGGCACCTATACTGTGCACTCATACATCATTTTCTGTCTCAAGACTGGGTGCCTGTCCCCAACCAAGGTGCACAGCCGCCACCGGCTGATTCATGTAGACCCCCCTGAAAACTTTCTCTTCGCGACGCCTTGCTGACGCCCTTTTGAGGTGGGGCGTTAGGGGAGCGCGACGCCCATTGACGCCCTGGTGACGCCCTCAACGACGCCCTTAACGACGCCCCGGGCGTTCTGAGCAACCCTAAGCTATGGCAGATCCCTGTTCTTCGGACCCCCCTCCGTTTGCAGGTCGGACCTGCAGCAAACGTGTTCAAACGTGCTGTCAACACCTGATACGGCCAGCCGTCCAATCGCAGGCGCGGCTTCGTGGACCGGTTGAATTCATACATTGGTCACGGGAGCCTCGTCCTATTTCATGAGAATGTCCCGGAACGCACGGACTTGGCGTTGGTTGGGGCGGCATCTTGTGGGGAAACTCAGGCGACCTCCGACAAGCGGCCCGACGGCGCATGTTACTGTCTCTTCGACTTGGCCACGGACAGGCAGAGGTGAGGTGGAGGCGGAACTCGCGGGAGGTGTACGACGGCATGCAAGTTGCCGCTTGCCGTAGGCGTGCAATTTGTGCTTTTTCCCGGCGTGGCGGTGGCGGACGTGGAACTCGACGTGGTACCGGGGGTGGTGCAGTTTGTCGTGTGGCACGGCTTGCACGCAACTGCTTGCGTTCCGCGTGGCATTGGTTCTTAGTGGTTGCGTGGCTGCGGCGGACGTGGAGCTGGACGTGGTGGAGGGTGTGGTGCGGCATACCTAGTGGGACGGTGTGCAAGTTGCCGCATGCGCGCGGCGTGCAGCTGGTGCTGTTCGTCGGAGTGACGGCGGCCGACGTTGCCGCGGAGGACGAGCTGGACGTGGTTGCGGGGGTCGTGCGGCTGGTCGTGTACGACGGCGTTCACGTTGCCGCTTGCGTGGGGCCACTCCATTAGGGGAGTGGGGCCCCCGCAACGGTTTCCGCCCGATTTAGGACGAAGGGCGACGACAATGGGAGGCACCGTCGTCGCCGGCAAGTAAGCCGTGCCTGTTGTCTTGTACCTTTGGCGGCCCCTCTTCCGGGATCGGGTGATCCTATAGGGGGCACGTTCTTGGGGCGGCCGCGGTGGGTTGCTTCCCTCCTCGGGACCGTGTAGCCACGGCTACGGGGTTGTGCTACATTTTGCGCTCTGGGTGACACCAGTTTGGTCCCACGCCCGGTTGCACGACCCTCGGCCCCGATCTCGAGGTTGTACCGGCCCGCTGTATGACCGCCTCAAGGCACGCGCCGCGGCCCTCGGGGCCATGGACCGCGTCGCTTCCTCTTCTTCTTCCTCTTCCCTCGCCGGGGGCGCTCCCCGCGCGGTCGTGAGCGACGGTGACTTCGCCGCGGTTGCCGGGGCCCGGCCGGACGGCAGGGGCGGGCTGCCATCCTTGCCTGACCTCCTCTCCCTGGGGCGAGGGGGCCCGGCGGCGTCGACGGCAGGCGGTAGTTCGGTGGCGACGGTGGACGGCACGTCGCTTTTCGATCCCAACCACGCGCATCCCGCGGCGACCGACCTAGCCGTCGACTCAGACCAGGGGCTGACGGGGATGACATCCCAATGGGGTCCGGGGGGGCCCGCGAACACCCCCCGGGACATGGCGCGTCGGAGCGGCGTTTTCGCCCCGCCGAGGCGCCGGGACGCACGTGCGACCCGTCTGTCCCCTGCGTCCGCCGCGCGCCGACGGGCGGACGCGAAGACGACGGAGTTGGACACGACGGAGGCGGAGGAGACGTTCTCCGCATGGGCGGCGGGGCGCCGTGGTAAAGCCACGCGTGGGTCCCGTCGGGCGGGCGGGCGTCGCCCCGAGCCGGTCGCCGACACGACCGAGTCGCAGTTGCTCATGGCCGATATGCAACAAGAGCTGGGGGAGCTTCGCCGCCTGCGGGACCAGATCGCCGAGACGGCCTCCTCGGCAGCCGTGCCGGAGGCGCCGTCTGCGCCTCCTCGCGCGGCCCCGCGGGCGGAATTGAGTGCGTCCACCCGGTCGGCGGCGCATACGCCCGGTTGAGTCACCTCCCCAGCGGGCGGCGTCCATGCCGGGGCCCACTCCTTCGACAGTGAGGCGGAGTTGGAGGACACGGCCGAACCGGCGTCGTCGATGGCGGAATTCCGCGATTCCATCGTGGGCGAGGCGGTCCGTCGTCTGCGACGCGACCAACGGTTGGAACGGGTCACGGACCCCCGTTTTGTGCTCCTGTTCAAGGCGGACGCCCATTGGTTGTACGACCGCACGCCCGGGTTCTCGCGCACGCAGCGGGCGCAGCAGCGGTAGAACCGGCGTGACCTCAAAGAGATGATGCTCTCGGAGGACCGGCGTTGGGACGCCAAGGATCGGGTGAGCGTCATCGACTTCCTACGAAAGCTGAAGAACTCCTGCGACGCCCTCGGCGTGACCGAGGGAGCCGCGGTGTACCTGCTTCAGTCGCTGGTCTTCGAGACCGTCATGGTGGTCATCCGCCGCGTGGTGCCAATGGGCAGCGACACGGCGGCGGTGGCCGCCCAGCCCAAGTTTAACGCATCATTCGCGAACTGCTGGAGGAATACCTGGACGAGGACGTCCTTTCTGACCGCCTCCGCGAGCTGCAGTACGCCAAGCAACACGCTTGGGAAACCGAGGGGCTGTTCGGGGACCGCATCGTGGCGTTTAACGCCGCCCTCGGGGCCCTCTTGGGCGGCAAGAAGCTCAAGGCGGTGCTGGTGTCAGGGGTTTCCGAATCATTCCGGGCCGCGGCGCGGCAGTACAACACGGCCGAGTGGTCGTTCACGAAGCTGAAGGCCCACCTGGATCGTGAAGGGAAGTCTTCCCGAGCCCTGCACAAGGTGAAGTTGGCGCCGAAGCCACCGGCCCGGAACCGGCTGTCGCTGACCCCTCGGAGCAAGGCCCCCGCGTCCAAGGCCCTCGAGGGCTTCCCCCAGGGGGATAGCGACGTGGCCACGGTCGACGCCACCGCCGTCCCTTGGTATTGGCAGGCGGCACAGGCCGCCCTGGCGGCGGCCAAGGGAGAGGGCCCCGCGGCTCTCGTTGCCGGCCCCGGCGGCCCACCCCCGTCGGGGTGGGGACCGAGCCCGGCTCCCCGAACGGGGTACCGCCGCACGACGGAGTTCGTTCCACCACTGGCGCGCAGCCCCGGTCCCGCGGCGTCCGGAGCCGCCGGGTCCCGGCTGAGCACAGCGGTCCCCTTCCCGGGACGCCCCAACGCGGCGTACAGCCACGCGGGGCGGGACCCCGCGCATCCGAGCGGGTACCCCGCCGGTGGCCCCATGCGTCTTCGAGGGGCATGTGTCGTGTGCTACGACCCGGGGCACTGGGCGGAGCAGGGCCCCATAATGACCCCGGAGCAGCAGGAGCGCGCGCGCAACGCGCGCGAGGCGGTCCGGCGGGCGCGGTCGTCGGGGGGTGCCGGCGCGGCCGCCGTGACCGCGCAGGCGGCCGCCACGGGGGTGCACGTCATCCACGAGGTGGAACGCAACCCGGAGGCCTACGAGACCGACGACGGGACGACGACGGAAGAGGAGTGGCGCCAGTTGACCCACGACGGGTCGGACAGGGAAGCTGACGAGACGGCGGGCGACGCCGATGACGAGGCCAAGGGAAACGCCTGAGGGGCAGTCTCTTTCATGGGGTGCCCACCGATGCCGTCCGCCTCAAACCCGCGCGCCGGCCGGCCTACATTACGGCGACCCGGCAGCGGGCCGTGTGGCGCTGCGGACGAGGCGTCCGGCCGTTGCCGGCCTTTCGGCCCCGCATCCTGCCCCACCCGCCCGGTCCAAGGGCGGAATCGGACGCTGCGGCGCGCGGCACCGAGGGGCCCACCCCGGTCACTACGGCCCCCGCTACGCCGGCACGCGCGACCAAGGACGCCGAGATCCTTCTCGGGACGCTGCACAACTACCGGAACACGGCATCCCTGGGACTCGATGTTTCAAACATGATCGCGACCTCCGTCGTCGTCGACACTGGAGCAGGCGCCAGCGTCATCCGGCCGGAGGCCCTCCCCGGCGGATGGGACGCGGCAATCACGCCGCACCCGCCCGGCGCCGGGATCCGGCTGCGCGACGTGAACAGGAATCAGCTTGTAAACTCGGGGACGCTCTCCCTGCTCTTCTGGGCGGGGGGACTGTGCGTGCCCTGCACCTTTCAAGTGGTCGCCAGCCTCTCCGTCCCCGTCCTGCTGGGCTGCGACTTCCTGGATGCGCATGCCCACGCCATCCTGCCGTCAGACCAAGCGGTGCGGTGGCACGATGGGACGGCGTCCGCTATCTTTCGGGGCCCCAACGACAGCATCGACCGCCGCGCCTCGGCGTCCCGCGTCCTGCGGCTCTCTTATAAGACGCAGTTGGCGCCTCGGTCGGCGACGTTTTCCTGGGTGCGAACCCGGTGGGGGGGCCTGGGGCAGATGTTCGGGGCGTCCCGGTTGATGTTCATGTACCGGGCGACGGTCATCAACGAGGTCCAAGAGATTCTGCCCGACATCGCTTTCCCGGTCGTGATCTCGAACTTCGGGGACTGCGAGGTGACCCTCCGCCCGACGACGGCCATCTGCCGCGTCGAGGTGCTCAATACCGGCGTCATTGCCTTGCCAGCACGCCCGTCGGCCGGCGGCGGAGGGCCGATGCGGGTCGACGTGCCGGCGCGGGACCCCTCCTTCTGCGGTTCCCGCCCGGCGGACGAGGGGTCCCCGGCGGTACCCCTCCCGACAGCCGCCGTGCACGGGGACCTGCTGATGGCGGAACTCCCCGAGGGGGCCGGCGGCCCCGAGGGGGATCCCCCCGAGGAGGCACCCGAGCCCGCGGCACCGAGCCCATCGCGTGTGTCGGACGTCCCGCTGCCAGAGGCTCCTCCACATCTCCACGACCGGATCCGGGCGATGCTCCGCCGGCACGAGGCGATGTGGTCGGGCCAAGCGCTGGACGCGCTTAAGGCCACAATGCACCACAACGAGCTCACCCCGGGGGCAAAGCCCGTACGCGTTCCGCCCCGGCGGGCCGGGCCAAAGGCGCGAGAAGCGGAGGCCGCAGTGGTTGAAAGCCAGTTGGTGGCCGACGTAATCGAGCCGACCTCCTCCGAATGGGGCTTCCCCGTGGTCCTGGTCTTCAAGAAAAACGGAACACTCCGGTTCTTCATGGACCACCGCCTGCTGAATGCGGTATCCAAGCGCGACTCCTACCCGCTGCCGCGCATGGATGAGTGCATCGACAGCCTCGGGGAGGCCAAGGTCTTCTCTACCCTGGACTGCAACGCCAGATACTAGCAAGTCCTCATCGCCGACGGCGACCGGGAGACGACGACCTTTGTCTGCCACGAAGGGGCATACCACTACAAGCGGATGCCGTTCGGGCTGACCAACGCGCCCGCGACGCTCCAGCGGGCGTTGGACAATATCCTGTCCGGCGACAAGTGGCAACGTTGCCTGATGTATCTCGATTCGAGATCCAGGGGCTTCGGAATAATGATTCGGATAAAGCACCGTTCTGTAAGGAGCAGCTTCCTGCCCGCAGCAACATCTTATGTTCATCAGTCGTTTCACAAGGAGACTGAGCATGAGATGAGCTTTCCAGCAGTGTCTTCCGTTTGGCTCTCACATTGGATGACGAGATGATTCCAGCGGATATATCCGGATATGTCTGGATACATCCCAGATTCTGCTTAGAATCCTGGATTCTGAAAGGCCCTGATCTCGACGACGTCATCGTCTACTCCAAGGCGCCGGAGGCGCATGTCCAGCATTTGGACGAGGTGCTAGGGCTTCTACGGGCCGCGGGGGTCACCCTCAAACTGCCGAAGTGCCGCTTCATCCGCACGACGGTGGAATGCCTTGGCCACGAGATCACCCCCGGCCGCCTCGGCGTGTTGCAGGCCCATACCAGGGCCCTCCGGGAGGCGGCGTTCCCGACGACGCGCACCCAAGTTCGGAGCTTCATTGGCATGTGCGATGTCTTCCGACGGTTTGTCCCGAACATCGCGCGGATCGCCACCCCCCTGACGGACTTCATGGGTTCGACCGCACCGGTCACGGTGCCGCCACCGACCGCGAAGCAGCTGATCGCCTTCGAGAAGCTGACGCAGCCCCCTGTTCTCGCCCTCCCGCGCGCCGGCCACAAGTACGTGTTGGACGTGGATGCGTGTGGCACGCAAGTAGGCGCAGCCCTGCTGCAGGAACAACAAGAGGACGGGCCTCGCCCCGTCGCGTACATCAGCCGCGTCCCCTAGGGTGCCAAGCGGGCCTGCGGCGTGACGTAGAAGGAGTGCCTCGCCGTCGTGTGGTCCTTCCTCAAGTTGCGAGCCTACCTGGAGGGCGACCGCTTCTTGGTCCGGACGGACCATGACTGCCTCCGCTGGCTCCTCAAAATCGACGGGACGGCGCACGGACGCCTCGCACGCTGGCGCATGCGCCTGAATCAGCTCGCCTTCTACATCGCGTACAAGCCCGGCCAAACCCATTGGCTCGCAGACGGGATGTCCCGGCTCATCACGACGTGAACCGACCGCTTGGCGGTCGACACGGACCTCATTGTCTTCGCCGTGACCCGGGCAGAGACGGCCCGGGGCCTGGAGACAGCTAACTACGTGTCCAAGCCGACCACGCGTGCCATCGACAAGGGCGAGGTGGCGACGGCAGAAGGGGAGGATCCCATATGCCGCAAGGTCGTGGAGGCGCTCAATGCCGGGCGGGCGGTGCCGTTCTTCGAGGACAGCGATGGCCTCGTGTGCCGGCGCGCCACCCACGGCGTTGTGGCCCACATCGTCGTGCCTGTGTCCCTACGAGAGCGTGTGCTGCGGTTGGAGGACGAGACCACGCTGGCGGGGCACCCGGGCGAGTCCTGAATGCATGCAGCCATGCGGCGGTACTACTACTGGCCCGGGATGGCGGCGGACGTCGTCCTGCACGTCCGCAACTGCGCAAGCTGCGCTCGCGGCCGCGTCCGCCCCCTTCAGGTGGCAGCCGCTTTGCAACTCTTCCTGGCCACGCTGACCTTCCAGGACATCGCCACGGACTTGTATGGGCCGCTGGCCAAGACGGCCACCGGCCACGAGTACATTATGATCATCACAGACCGGTTCTCCAAGCTGGTACGCGCGATTCCGACGGGTCAGATACGCGCCGTGGACTGCGCCTCCGTCCTCCTGGACAATTGGATCGGGGCCTACGGTCCCCCAGACCGGGTCCTGTCGGATGGCGGACCCCAGTTCACCGCGCAGTTTTGGCACCAGGTGTGCAACCTGTTGTCCGTGGAGGCCAAGGTGACCACTTCGTCGCGGCCGCAGACCAACGGGCAAGCGGAGCGGCTCAACCGGAAGATGGGCCGCATCCTCGACCACTACGCCGCGGAGTACCCCACTTCGTGCGACCAGCTCCTACCGGCTCTTACGCTGGCTTACAACACACAGCGGCATGCGGCGACGAAGGTCGCCCCGTTGAAGCTCGTCAACCCGTTAAGGGTGGCCAGCTGGTCCATCAAGCACCTGACGCGGAAGAGCCGGTACCCGACGACGGCGCAGCGGGGCTCTCATGCCGACAAGAAAGAGCAGGCCGCCTTCCTGACGCGTTTAGTACGCCTGATCCCGCGGATCCGGGAGGCCGTGACGGCCGCGCAGCAGCGGTACAAGCGCAACCACAATGCCCGCATCCGGCCCCAACTGACCTGGCTGGAGGTCGGCGGGTTTGCCTTCAAGCGTCACCACGAATACAAGGGAAGCAAGCTCGGCCACCGGGCTCAAGGCCCCTTCCGCTTCGTCCGCGTCGAGACGCCCACCGCGGTGCTGAATATCAAGGGCGAACACCGGCGGGAGAACATTGTGCACCTCGTACGCGCCCCGTCGGGGCCCCCGGCCGAGCCACCACTGCACCCCTCCTTGAACGCAACGGTTCGGCCCCATGGGCCTAGGCCCGATTGACACACGTACCATATCGACCAGATCCTGGACCACGCCGACGGCGAGGATGACCGCCTCTTGGTCAAGGTGACCTGGACCGGGTACGAGGTGGCCACGTGGGAGGAAGCCTCCGTCGCACCCCACGAAACCCTGCGGATGTATCTGGGCCGCGCGAGTCACCGGGGACTCCTTCACACGGCCGCAGACCGGCCCCCGGGCGTAACCGAAGACAACGCCGCGGCCGCCGCGGCAGATGCCGCGCTCGCATCCTCGGTCGGGGCAGAGCCAAAGAGCCCGGCGGACACCAACCCGCCAGTCGGCTCGCACCTCTCAGAGCATTCCCAGCAATGTCGGGCCAACGGTCTGAAACGATGAAATGAAACCGCTACGTGTGGCCCTGCGAGTGGTCAGTTGCCAACCGGCCAACGCGTTGCCAACGGGCAATGTAATGGGTGAAATAGAGTGGGCTATCTTTCGAAGATCTGAGCGCCGTTGGCCTTGACGTTGTTGGCCGCAGTCGGTGGTTGCCAACGAAGGAGACGTATCAGCGTCGTCGCAAGTATTGAAATGAAGAGGCGTCCGTCGAATACGTGCCGGACATGTCACTGAAAGCGTGTAAACGGAGCCCGAACCGCCCAAATCAAGGCAATCAAGCGAGACACGTGTAGGCCTTTCGGTACCAATATGGATCGAATCCGCACGAGTGCGTGACGTGTGTTGCGGTCGCACCACCTCAGGTTGTGCAAGGACTTCGAGGCTGAGTCATGCCGGTCGAACGGTCACGTGCAGCCATCGCGGGCTGCCGTTTGTGCAAATGAGTGGCCCAAGAGCTATTTACGCGTCCCTCTCGACTGTATGCATCCCACCTTACGCTGACTAGGGCGGCTTCAATGGAGCTGACACGCCCAGTCTCAGGGCCGTGCTGTCTTCAAAAGCCCAAGGCTGTGCCAAAACGGGTCAATAGAGGGCAGTGACCGACATCTACGCACTTCTGAGTGCGTGCTTGTACACTTGAGGGGCAGGCTCATGCGACTAAGAGCACTGCAGGCAGTTGTGAGCGTGGAAACGTTGACACGTCAGAAGGCAGGCTGACTGCAGAACCGTGCACTGGTTCCCCAAGGCATGAACGTTGAAGCAGGCTTTTACAGTCTCACCTCCAGCCCTACCTCGGCTGCAATTCCAAGAACGCCACTACCCTACACCCCGCCCCCCACCCCCGACCCACCCCGAACCCATTTAATCCTGCCTCCACGTCCACCCGAGCACCCCCAACAAGCTGCAGCAGCAACGCGCGCTGGCCAGCCATCGATGCGCGCACCCACCCCCCGAGCCTGCGTGCGCCGCCCGCCGACCCGGCCTACGCGACCCTCCCCTCAGGTTTCTTACCCTCTCAGAAGCAACGCAGAAGCGATGCGGAGGCCGGGGCACCGCCCAGAGCTCCAGATAGGGGGCGGCGGACACCTGCGCACGGTGGACAGCACCGGGCGGTGGCAACCTCTAGCGGGCTCGACCAGAGGCACGCTGGCGAGGTTCCTCTTGGCGACATTACCACTTCAGCTCAGGGCGGCCACGAGCACGCGCCCCTCGGTCGCCGCCGGCCTTCTCTCCTTTGTGCTACAACTCTCGCTGTAGCGCACTTGCTGTGTCGGGTGTTGCTGTTGCATGAAAATTTGTAGACCTTGATAGCAAAACGCCCAGAGCAGAACATTGTTTGAGTGGTCCTCTGCCGGTTTCCGGCCATATCAATGGCCAAGACAGCTGTTCTTGCACGATTATTATTGTTTGTTTCAGAAATTGTTCTAAGAGCTTTCCCAGCAATGTCGGGCCAACGCCATATTGGGCACACGTTGCAGAAACGTGTCTCATATTCGCCGTTGGCCAGTTCTCGGGGCGGGTAACAATGTCGAACGAGCACGCGGCGTTGCCAACCGATGTCAAGCGAGTTAAAACGCGAATGTACTTCCGTCCGATTCGGCGTCGGAGCCGTTCACCCCAGGGCCAACG
>Ga0115031_1004607_pt1 | contig 10160 bp, 14 predicted proteins | sample Maine_Asex4_meta_FD_87301 | JGI IMG/M metagenome (GOLD analysis project Ga0115031, IMG submission 87301) | Marine algal microbial communities from Maine, USA - Maine_Asex4_metaG | ecosystem: Host-associated > Algae > Red algae > Unclassified | place: Maine, USA | collected 2015-01-05 | reverse complement strand
TGGGGGGGGGGGGGGGGGGGGGGGGGGGGGGGGGGGGGGGGGGGGGGGGGGGGGGGGGGGGGGGGGGGGGGATGGCTGGAGGGGGGGCGGTGGTAAGGGCACCGGCTGCCCTCGCCGGTGCGCGCTACGGCGTCTACGCTTCGTCTGCGTCGGATGGGTGCTCGTAGACGAGTGGCAGCGCTTTGCGGCCGCGAATGGCAGCAGCTGACACACCTAGAGAAGAGCCCCCGAAAGCGGACAGGTTGTTTCTAGCCAGCTGGGTGGCTGCGGTTCTCGCTGGGAGAGCACTCTGTGCTCCCATTGGCAGGATGTGGAGATGTCAGCAAAAAGCCATATTCTTTGTCTGACACACACGGCCGTAGGAGAGCGTCGGAGAGCGGGCTACATGTAGCACGAATACACCATGTCCGCCCTGAACTAGGTGTGCGGATCGCAGAGCAGCGCGAGAAGAAGCCTTGTAATTATTCAGGGCACCTGAGCTCCTGCAGGTGCCTCGGTATTGGAGCAGCGGATCTGCCGAGAGCTCGCTTGAAACAAAAATAAGTGAGTATATTGCAACCTGGGAGCGCAACAGGTGGGCTGCCGCTGCACCATATGAACCACAGAAATCTGCCCCCCGTTGCGTGAGACGGGCCAGTGCCACTTGGGCAGCTAGTGCAGCGCTGAAGCAGCGATCCGCTTTTTGCATCATAGACGGGTCAGCGCAACATGTGCTGCGACCAGCATAGCGCTGCAATAGCGATCGACGTCTCGCATCCTGTCGGAACACCGACGGGAGGAGAATATGTGAACGCTCTTTTTTGTAGCATATCTCTGCTCGCAATTGGCAAATTGCCACTGGTAGCCCCCTTGACTGGCTGAAACCACGGATTTGTGTGACTCGGCTTGTGGCAAGCCCTTTGGCGGGTTACTGCCGCATTGTTCATTTTTCTTGTTTGCTTGCCTGTCGTATCTGTCTGCCGGCACTCGTTACGATCGATTGATCGGATGGTCGATCGACCAGTGCCGTTGTTTGTATTAAACCACCGTGGGTTCGGGGTCGCCGTCGTGGGCCCCACCCGGCTCCCCATCGGATACCCTTCAACAAAAGGTCTTTCTTCCTCGCCGCGACGGCGATAGAACTCGCTTTATTGCGTGGCTACGGTCGGTCCTAATACACTGGTCATTGATCCAACGTTATTAATACCACATTTGGTGGAGCAGCAGCGGATACCCTCGCCTTCATCGTGCCTCGCCGCACGGTGTTCCCGAGAACTTTCTCGCTGCCTCGTGGCATAGTGACGGTGTCGATACGGTCGCTTGGCGCGCGGGGCGTAAGCCATCGACTTGTGGGCGTGGTGCCGGGGGCATCACGGTTGAGATCTTCGACGTTGGCGCGCGGGGCGTTAGCCCAGTCGGAACACTTTGTTCAGGTCCCACTATGTCTACTGGTGGAACTGGCGGCACTCGGCGAGCCAGAGACGGCAAGCTGCCAGCTGGCTACCGGCCGCCGGGCGGGGGACAAGGCATATCTGCCGCCTCCGACGCCCCAACGGACGGTGCTCCTACTACTCCCATCCCTGCGGATCAAGCTTCCTCTGAGCAACAGCAGGTAGTGGAGAACCTGAAGGCGGCGGTTAAAGCACTTTAACGTCGTCTGACGGTCCAAGAACAGACTAACGAGTCTCTGGCGCGAGCCACTGACAAGCTGGTCGGCAACGTCGAGGCCCTGCGCAAGGTCGACTCCCATGAGGAGGAAGGCCGGGTGGCTAAGTCTCGCCGTCCGTCGGGCGACAAGATCAAGACTGCCAAGAATAAGTCAAGGATGACGAAAGGCAAAACCGCCCGCAAGGACGAACAGGCTAACGCCGTGTCCTCATCATCCTCCGATGATTCCGCCTCTGGATCGAACCCGACATCGTCTGACGACGAAAACTCGAACGCGACAAGCACCTCGTCCTCGTACGATGGTCACAGGCCACCGGCCCCACCGGCGCCCCCGAGTGGGTCCTCGCCGAGGGAAAGCTCGAGCGAGTCTGACACGGCAACGCGCAAGCGTTCAACGGTCCCTGCCAAACGCAAAGAGCGTGTTGAGAAAGCCTATCGGATCAAGGTGATCCGCCCGGCTAACAGCCGCTTCAAGACTCTCCTAGACTACAGGACGTACTTCCTGATTCGCCGTCAACTGACGTACACTCCTAAGGAGGCACAACGGTCGCACCGTCTCAATAAATGTTTAGACGGAGCGTTCCACGGGCAACAGCCATTTGCGGGAGCCCTGCCTTTGGGCATCTTCACGTTCTTGACGACCTTCAGCCGCGCGTGCGACGCGGCTGGGCTGCCACACGGTCAAGCCCTTCCGCTCATGGTCTTTCGACTAGCCGGCAACGCCAAGATGGCCTTCTCCGGCGCGCTTAACAGCACACTTGGGCGTAAATGTTACGCAATCCGTACGTACGGGGATGCCGTCAACTGGCTTCTCTCGAAGTACGCGACGCACGCAACTATGGCTGACATCTACCAAGACATCATCACGATGTAGCAACAGGATAGCGAGGCACCCACGGCCTTTGGTCACCGCGTGGAAACGCAGTGTGACCTCCTGAACGGCTTGTTCGACATCCAAGACGTCAAGGTTGTCTTCATCACGGGTCTCTCCGACCTGGTGCAAGCGCACGTCCGGGTTCTGAACGACCAGTTCCCCGACCGAACCCTGTCCAAGACGGTCGCCACCGCCGAGAAGTACTGGGACGGCACCAACAAGTTGCGTTTGCAACTTAAGATATCCCGCCCAACGGCGATCCAAGTCGCTTACGCGACACAAGACCAGCGGGCAACGACGGAACGACCGTTCACACCGATTCGCACTCCACCGCCCCCTCGGGCCGCCGTCCCGCAAGCCAATCGGGCTGACATCTGTCACAACTGTAACAAGGCGGGGCACTTCGCCGCACAGTGTGCCGAGCCGTATCGCCCTCGCGAACGTCGGCAACTGCCTATCGGCGTTCATATCATTGCAGACGGTGACGACGAGGAAGATGAGATCGAGCATCCGGCCGACGCCGTCGAGGACTCGAAAAACGTCTAAGCCGGGTGCCCGACTTAGGGTTGCCCGGCGGAACGCGAAAGCGTACGGTGACAAGACTCTTACGTCGTGCCTTGCGGCACCACGAGATCGCAGCCACGCTAGGCCCATTCCTGCGCGTAATACGAAGTTTCCGCCCTGTCTTTGACACGGGCGCAGGGGTGAACATAGTTCGCACTAGTATGCTCCCTAAGAATTGGATGGCTTACGCCGAGAAGCTGACTACGCTACCGCGTATCCGAGACGCGAATAACAAATGCCTCGTCACAGAGTCCGCCCTACATATGTATGTGGACACCGGAGGAGTGCGCATCTTCGATCGCTTCCTCGTTTCTGACAACTTGGCAGTACCGTGCATCCTCGGCACCGAGTTCATTGAACACAAGATCGAGGGCATCTTGCCACGCTTGCGCAAGATCGTCTGGCAAGAGCACGTGCGTTGCACGGAGGAACTGCCTCGGCCAACGCCGATCTTAGCTTGTCTTGACGACAGTGCGTGAGACCGTCACTGGCAGGACAAACCCGCTCGGGTTCGAGCCTGCAAACAGGTGCCTGTCAACGGACACCAAGAGGAGTGGATCATAGCCACGTGCGACACCCCGGGCATGGTGACGATTACACCGAACATTCGGTTGTGCCGACACAAGTCCATGGCAGTCGCCCGCGGCATCGCTATCGTCAAACCGGACGAAGCATTCCTGGTCAAGTTATGCAACTTCGGCAAGGACCAAGTCATTGTTCGCAAGAACTCAACCTTGGGATTCGCCGAGCCCTACCAAGGGCCGATGTTGTCCGCCGTCTTGGATGACAACAATCCAAAGGATGGAGCCGATACTTCATCGGACGACGCGAGTCGTGACCGACTCGAGGACCTCGACCTCAGTGACGCTCCCGAGTACCTGCACAAGCAGATTCGTGACATGCTTGGGACGCATTCGTCTATGTGGGATGGAACCATTGGCGTCATCCGTGCTACGGAACACGCCATTGTCACTCACCCAGACGCTCTGCCCATACGGGCTCAACCCTACCGCACCGGGCCGTTCAAACGGCAGATCATCTCTGATCAGATCAACAAAATGTTGAAGCTCAACGTCATCGCCCTTTGCCATAGTAGTTGGGTGAGCCCCGTGGCAATTGTACGAAAGGAGAACGGCAAAGACCGATTCTGTGTCGACTATCGTCGGTTAAACAACATCACAAAGAAGGATGCTTATCTATTGCCTTGAATGGAGGACTGCCTTGACTCCTTTGGAGATGCCCAGGTGTTTACGTCTCTCGACTGCACCGCGGGGTACTGGCAAGTGCTCTTGCGCAAGGACGACCAAGAGAAGACGGCGTTCACGACGCACTGTGGTCTAAACCACTGGTTATCCATGCCTTTCGGCTTAACGAACGCGCCTGCTACCTTTCAGCGTGCGTTGGATATTGTCCTCTCGGGCTTGAACTGGCAGATATGCCTTGTCTACTTAGACGACGTCATCATCTTCTCCGCGAATGCGGAACAACACGTCAAAGACGTTGACACGGTTCTGCACCGTCTCCGCGAAGCCGGGGTTACCCCTCACTTGGAAATTGCACGTGGTTCTCCGATGAGGTAGAGTCCCTCGGACACATTGTCCGCCCCGGGCAACTGCACGTTCATAACAAGAACGTGGATGCTCTGAAGCACGCCAAGTTCCCAACGACTAAGACCAAGCTGAAGAGCTTCTTGGGCATGTGCAACGTCTATCGACGTTTTGTCAAGGACTTTGCCAAACGAGGAAAGCCCCTGAACGCCCTGACTAGGGCCGAGGTCCCACCGGATCTACCACCACCGACGGACGTGGCCATCGCCGCTTTCGAAAACCTTCGCAACGAACTGTTGTGCCCACCGGTACTGGCCTTGCCAAAGGCCAACCGGAAACTCGTCGTTGACGTGGACGCATGTGCCGACCAAGTCGGTTGTACCCTCCTCCAGGAAGAACCGGGCGAACTGCTTCATCCTGTCGGATATTTGAGCCGAGGACTCACTGCTGCAGAGAAAAACTGCTCCACCACGGAGGGAGAATGCCTCGGCGTCGTGTGGGCTGTCCTCAAGATGAGGCACTTCCTCGACGGGCAACGGTTCCTTGTCCGAACGGATCATCAGGCACTTAGCTGGATCTACAGTACGGCCGACTCAAGCGGACGCTTGATGCGATGGCGACTTCGCCTTTCCGAATACATATTCGATATGGTTTACAAACCAGGTGCACCGCACCACTTGCCGGACTTTCTGTCGCGCGCCTCCACGGTGGCGCCGCCAGACGATATCCATGATGATATACCGTGCCTGGCATTGGCCGAGACGGCCAACGGCTTGATGACGGGGAGGAACATGGGTACCGACACACCCGAACCGGTGGAATTCGCCGACATTGTTGAAGCGCAACAAACTGACGACTACTGTGTCGCAATGACCAAACGTGTCGAACTCGGAACGGCAAATGCCTTTTTCCGCGATGAGCATCACGCTCTGTACCGCTGTGCGCCTTACGGCAATCACCTGGTTATTTCAAAGTCTTGACGCGAACGCGTGTTGACCCTCGAGAACCACGCAACCGTGGCCGCCCATCCTGGTATGAACCGGATGTATTACACGATGCGTAAGGCATACTACTGGCCTTCCATGCTGACGGATATTCGTTCCACCATCACCAGATGCACAACGTGTGCGCAAAATCGCCTCGCCTTGCGGCGGCACACCACGCCCTTGACACTATTCCAGGCTACCGAGCCTCTCACGGAGCTGTCCGTTGACATCTTTGGGCCCATCCCGGCCTTTAAGAAGGGCAATCGCTTCATCTTGGTTATCACCGACCGCTTCGCCAAGCTCACCAAGTGCGTCGCCTTGCGGCGGATCACGGCCATGTCCGTGGCGTCAGCCATCATCGACGCGTGGGTTTCCGCCTACGGACCACCGGACCGGATCCTGTAGGACCAAGGGCCCCAGTTCATGTCGAACTTCTTCATCGCTGTGATGAAAATGCTTGGCATTGAAACGGTTCGCACCACGGCGTATCACCTTCAAACTTATGAGCAAGTTGAACGGTACAACCGTACCAAGGCTACTCAGCTGCGACACTACGTCGCTGATGACCCATCACGATGAGACGAGCTACTCCCTGTAATCACCATGGCGTATAATAGCCAACCGCATCGGTCGACGGGTATCGCTCCATTTGAGCTCGTTATCCCAAGGCGGATTCCCAGTCTCACGGTTCGCAACTTGCCCCCGGGCACTTCGCTGGCCAATAAGGGAACGCTCAAGGATGGGTCACCACTAGCTCGCAAACGCGAATTCATGGCACACCTTCGCAAGCAGACTCCCGTCGTCGTTGAGGCCTTACGTAAGACGCAACAACGTTACAAACGTAATTTCGACCACCGGGTCGCAACCCGCAATTCGGACGTCAAGATCGGCGACTAAGTATACACGACCAACCACGATCGGCAAAACAAGCCGCAAAGCAAGGCCATTGGACCCTTTCGTGGTTGTTGACGCAGATGCGGACGCCTCCACGTTTGTCATTGACATTGACGGGGAGGAAAAACGCGTCAGCAGTGACCATGTAACCCCAGCTCCTCGTCCAACGACAACGGGCACTGTGCCGCACCCCTTACTGGATGGTCTAGACCAACGCAAGTCACCCCCGGCAACAACCGATAAGTATGTGATCGACAAACTCCTAGGCTTACGCCAGACGGGTGACAGCTATGGCGCTAAGGTGCGCTGGTTCGACTACGGGTCGAAGGACGACACCTGGGAACCCCTGGAAAACCTCACCCGCAACCTGGTGGTGAGTTTTCTTCGACAGAAGAAGAAGCATGTACTGGGGTACAAGTGGCAACTGCCAACACGACGAAGTAGCCGACAAGCCGGGCTCACAACCGTGGCCAACATCGTCATGGACCCCACGTGGATACCCACTATCCAACATGTCCATGTTACAAATGACGGTGTTATCTATGCCAATGTCTCTTGGACAGAGTCAACTACTGCCACCGCAGTTATGGAAGTAACTCCTGTCTCATGGCTTAAGTCCGCACTGCCGTCGATGACCCGCAATTTTGCGTATAATCTTTAACTGGCTTTTCGGCATTCCGCTCGCCTGAATGTGGAATACGGCCCCTACACATGTGTGTGGCCGAAAGCCTCGCGATCGACACTGATCAAATCTGATCCTACCGAGTCCGTACACCCCAACGTGTTCTTCGTACTTCCGGTACAACACCTCGACTCGGTTCTGGGACGCTTGGTATCAACCAAAGAAGAGGCAACCGTGGAAATCCCACAATGGACCAACACCAGTTGGTACGCCACCGCCATCCGTGCGTGTCTCGAGTACCAAGTACTTTTATCACCCAACACAATGGATACGACTCCCACACCATGGGCCATGTTGGCCTGCCACCTCCTTCATCGATATGATGACTAACAGGAAACTGGGAAGCGGACGTACGCATGTCACGAGACAGAAACGAGCAAGAAACACAAAGCATAACCAGCGGACGCGCCCTGAAACCCCACCGCGGTCAACCGAACCGCCCACTTTGCAGTAACAGTCACTCCTCCTCCTCGTCACCACGACGCGAGTCACGGCGGGAATGGCGGCGCGAGCCAACGCTTGCCGCCGAATCCTGCGAGACACTACGCGCACGCGTGTTGCGCGCCGAGGGCGGAGCCCCCGTCGAAGGACCCTCACCCTCATGGGTCCGACGACCAAGGATACTCTGCGCGTTAAAGCGCGCCGGCGCGGCCTCGTCCTCCGGCTGAATAGCCCCCAGGTGCTGCGCGAATCGCCCATAGTTAACGTCGCTGTCAACGGCGCGAGCCACAGCCTGTCCAATGACGGACAAGGCAGACTCGACGCCCCTTCCGTCCGCGCGCTTAACAGCGGCCCGCAAGCCGGCGATCTGCTCAACCCAGGCGTTAGCCACCGCCGACAAGGCCGCCCCACGGGGCGCGCGCGCGCGTACATCGCGCGCACGCGTAGACCCAAATAAGGCAACCGCCGCGGAGGAAGACGCGCTGGTTGGCCAAGTGGCATCAATCGCCCGGGGCGGAGACGGCGAGCGATCGCGCCCGGCGAACGCGAGCGGTAGCGACCCTCTCGGGCGTCGCTAACGGCGTGAGCCCCGGGAACATAGGCCCGACGGCCGCGGCGCCACACATCGGGCTGGTTCGAAGTGATTCGAGCCATCGCGAGTGGCGCGTTTGGGTCCAACGCCCAGTCGAAATCGACACAAGGGTGACGAAGGCAAAAGCCGTCCTCCTTGGTCGCGTCAACCGTGATCCGCACTCGGCGGGCTTCCCCGGAGTCACGGTCGCGCCAGACCACGTTCTTAAGGACCTCCCGACAGGAAAAAGCCTTCATGGCCTGGCGCATCTTGCCGTACAAGACGTACTTGGCCTCCCCGTCGGGCGCGTCCTTCAACTTGGACGTGTCCAACACGTCGAAATGACGAAGCGTCCTATCGTCCAAGTGGGTGAAGAGCTTGTCCTCCTGTAGGGTGTGAACCCACGCAGCAACTAAGTTGCAGTAGTACTCGGCGTACACCTCCTGCCAGACCGAGCTGTAGTCGTTGCGCAACGCAACCGCCAGGTACGATACCACCACTGGGGTCGCCACCCACAGCCCCGTGTGTGGCTCCCATGACGAAAGAGGCGGAAGCCAATGGGACAAGTCAAACGTCCGTGGCGCACGGAGAAATCCAGCCGCCCACGCGGTGTGCAACAACTCGCGACCGCGAAAGAAGCGCGTGTCGGCAGCCCGACGGTGGTCGAAGGAAAACATCGGCAACTGGAAGGGGTTCGATGACCCGGTGACACGCGGGCTGCGGTCGTCCTCGACGCCGTTGTTCTCCTCGTGCTTCACAAGCGCGAGCTGCTCAAGGTACGGCTCCAGGCCGGAGTCGTGCCCGAACGGGACCGAAAGGTCCTCAGCGAGAGTTCGCTTGAGGAAGACGGCCCTCGGCCAGTTACGGAACAAGCCACAAAATGAGTTGGCCGCCGCCTCGACCGTCTCTGTCCCCTTCACATGGAACAGAAGCGCATCGGCGTAAACCAAGCGGTGGGGCGGGTGCAAAGCAGGGCCTTTAAAATCAGGCAATACTTGTTGCATTAGGATATATTCCACATCCCCTGACATGCACTCTGCATTGAGTATTTGACTAACACGTGTACCCGAAATTGGATCTCGCTCGGCCGGGCAGAGTAAGGATCAATATTAAAATCGCATCCTCAATCCGTGCGATTTCGGATATAGTTCGGATAGACAGATTGAACATATTATCTTGGATGATGGATCTGGTCGAATAGTCGAGTTATCGAAAGGAGACATCTCACCAGTTACAGCCTTGCGTGTGCCGAAAGAACGCGCTGTTATTCACAAGCATTCATTTCGATGAACCGCTGTCAAGAACCATCTGGTTTTTTGAATTGATTTCGATGACGCAGCGGTCCTCGTCAGTAGGGATCTCTGGAACTCTCGTGTGCTCGCTAGGGGGCGCCCGTTCAGGCTCGCGCGCGAGCCGTTGGCAACAAGGCAAAGGGGTTCAGGCATGAGACAGAACTGTTTGGAAATTCTCCGGCAAGATCGCCGCTTCGCACTGCCAGGTGTGGGCGGCTAAACCGGGTGGGGCGGCATCCCCACGCGCCAGTAATGCGGCGCAGAATCTGTGAGCCGGATCAAGAAAGGTCGTAATGCGATCAGATTACATTACATTTTGCCTTTGGAGAGTCATTAAGGCTCAGTATATCCGGCGGTAGATGAACAGAGTACGATATGGATACGCCGCTGCGGCACGGATTATGGATTATTACGAGTATACTGTGCGCATATGTCTGGCTCTACAATATCCACCTCAGGCCCTGATGCAGAGGCACTTGGTAGCCCACAACCTCGTTTCAAAACGACATCACCTCGTAGACTCGACGCTGGTGTGAGGAAAACCCCCTCTCCTCTGATGACGCGACCCCCCCGGTATGCGCCGGGGGAGGGGCCGCGAGCACACACGCAATGCCCCTAGAGGGAGCGGTGTGCGGCGCCCCTTCGGGGCGCATGCCAGGTGG
>Ga0115031_1004602_pt1 | contig 10164 bp, 9 predicted proteins | sample Maine_Asex4_meta_FD_87301 | JGI IMG/M metagenome (GOLD analysis project Ga0115031, IMG submission 87301) | Marine algal microbial communities from Maine, USA - Maine_Asex4_metaG | ecosystem: Host-associated > Algae > Red algae > Unclassified | place: Maine, USA | collected 2015-01-05 | reverse complement strand
AATTAATAATTTTTGCTCGAAACGGACGACAGAATTATTAAAACATTCAAATTTCATTACAAAAAGCTATTGTATTTCGACGTTTAACTAATTTATTTATAGGGATGTGAATTGGATATCAATAAACTTTACAGCCTGAAAGCTGATTTTTAATGATAAATGAACCAGAAAAAGTGGCCCTGAAAAATCTAGAGTTGAGTGAAAATTTGGACTTTAAATAAAGTCCAAAATCTGATTGAATGGATACAACTATCCACCTAGAGCCGCCGCTCCACCAACGATCTCAGAAAGTTCTTTTGTAATCGCTTCTTGACGAGCCTTGTTATAACTAATGCGTAAGTCTTTGACCATCTCTTCCGCATTTTCTGTCGCTTTGTCCATTGCTGTCATTCGAGCGCCATGTTCGGATGCATTGGTGTCAAGTAAAAATTTCTGGAATGTTGTCTGTAGAATACTTGGAATTAGATTTTCTAGCAATTCCTCTTTTGATGGCTCAAAAATATAATCTGCTTTGAGCTTAGATTCTGTTAGTCCTGGAGCTGATTCTAATTTTTCAACTGGTAAAAACTGTACTGCTTCAGCAAATTGCAAAGCGGCATTTTTAAATCGTCCGTAGCAAACATATATCTTATCGAATCCACCTTCTTGGAATTGATCCATGATGAACGAAGATACTATAGATACATTATCAAAACTTAAATCTTCAAAGACGCCCATATGATCCATATTCATATTACAGTCCTTGTATTTATTTTTTAAACCATCAAAACCTTTCTTCCCGATTGGTAGAATGGTCAAGTTACCTGCTTTTCTGACATCATCATGTTTCTCTATAATTTTCGCAGCTTCTTTGACGATGTTACTATTAAAGGCACCACACAAACCTCTATTCGAAGTCACTGGCACGACCAATACTTTACTGACTGGTCTTTCTGTACCAAAAGAAGAAGAGGCGTCACCTTCAATATTAGACAAGATATTTTTTAACATCTGATCTAATTTATTTGAATATGGTCTTAGAGCGACTATCGCATCTTGTGCCTTACGCAATTTAGCTGCGGATACCATTTTCATGGCCTTAGTGATCTGCTGCGTTGATTTCACAGACTTAATTCGATCTCTAACTTCTTTTAACTGTCCGGACATAATAAATAAGTGTTGAGTTTTGAGTTTTTAGTGTTAAGTGAACTAAACACTCATTTTTAAACATTATACACTTCCTGACAATTGTCAGGATATATTAAATTATTAAATTTCTGTTTTTAGTGGCGCATATAACTAAGCATTCAACACTAAAAACTAAACACTTCCTGACAGTAGTCAGGACTACAATTCACATCTAAGATTTGAATTGTTTCGCTATTTCAGCTCCAATTCTTTCAGCAGCGGCTTTACCTTCATTAGTCAATTTACCTTGTCTAAATTCCTCTAAGGTATCAGCTGCTTGAGTTTCCATCGCTGTTAAAAATGCTTCTTCAAATTCTCCAACCTTATTCACTGGTACATCTTTCAATAAACCTCTTGTTCCGAGATGAATGATTGCTACTTGTTTTTCTACTGCTACTGGTGAATACTGAGCTTGTTTCAATATCTGTACATTTCTCATACCCTTGTCTAATACCGACTGAGTCGCTGCATCAAGATCAGATCCAAATTTCGCGAAAGCTTCTAACTCTCTATACTGTGCTTGATCCAACTTCAATGTACCAGATACTTTTTTCATTGACTTAATCTGTGCATTACCCCCAACTCTTGATACAGAGATACCCACATCAATCGCTGGTCTGATACCTGCATTAAATAAGTTAGATACTAGGAAAATCTGACCATCTGTAATCGAAATTACATTAGTTGGAATATATGCAGATACGTCACCCGCTTGTGTTTCAATGATTGGAAGTGCTGTTAATGATCCTCCTCCTTTGATCATACCAGCAGCTTTCAAACTTTCTGGTAGATCATTCATATCATTTGCAATCTTATCATTATTAATCACCTTCGCGGCTCTCTCTAGTAATCGTGAGTGCAAGTAAAATACATCACCTGGATAGGCTTCACGTCCTGGAGGTCTTCTTAATAATAATGACACCTCACGGTATGCAACTGCTTGCTTAGATAAATCATCATATACAATCAATGCTGGACGTCCTGTATCTCTAAAAAACTCTCCAATCGCAGCTCCTGAAAATGGAGCGTAAAACTGAAGTGGTGCAGGATCAGCAGCGGATGCAGCTACGATTACAGTGTAAGCCATAGCTCCATTCTCTTCCAATACTTTTGCTACTTGAGCAACAGTGGAGGCTTTCTGACCAGAAGCCACATATATACAATATACAGGTTCTCCCCTGTCGTAAAATTCTTTTTGATTTAAAATGGTATCAATGGCAATCGCTGTTTTTCCAGTTTGTCTGTCACCAATGATTAACTCCCGCTGGCCTCTACCAATTGGAATCATAGAATCAATCGCTTTAATACCCGTCTGTAATGGCTCACTTACAGGTTGTCTGTAGATTACCCCAGGTGCTTTACGCTCAATTGGCATTTCATATTTGTCACCTGTAATTGGACCTTTTCCATCGATAGGCTGACCAAGTGCGTTGACGACACGTCCGATCATTCCTTCACCGACATCTATAGAGGCAATTTTACCAGTTCTTCTGACTGTCGAACCTTCTTTAATACCATCACCTGCACCTAAGAGTACAACACCTACGTTGTCTTCTTCTAAATTCAAAACGATAGCCTGAACACCTGTTTCAAATTCAACAAGTTCTCCAGCTCTGGCTTTAGTCAAGCCGTACACACGTGCAATTCCATCACCCACTGCTAGTACTGTGCCTACTTCTTCAAGTTCTGCTTCTGTGCTGAATCCTGATAATTGTTGTTTTAGTATCGCTGATATTTCATCTGGTTTCACGTCAACCATAGTATCTGATTTTTATTAATGAGTGATATATTATTAATAAGCTTTTTCGTAGTCGTTTTTCGAAAATGCCTTTTTTAATTTTCCTAATTTTCCCTTGACGCTGTCGTCATATAATTTATCTCCAATTTTAAGAACATATCCTCCGATTAGAGATTCATCGACTGTATTTTCAATTTCTACAGCTTTATCTGTGACATTACTAGCTAGTAATTTTTGTTCGATGCCATCAATTACAGACTGTTCCACTTCATGAGCAGTAATAAGTTGTACGGTAGTAACATGACTTTGCACTTTATATTGTCTGATGAATTCTGTAACAATTTCTGGTATATATTGCTCACGTCCTTTACGCATGACTATCTTAAAAAACTCTGATGACAGAATAGATATTTTACCGTCAAATATTGCATTAAAAACAGATAACTTCTTGTCTCCTTTTACAATCGGACTTTTAAATAATAAATATAAGTCTCGGTTTTTGACAGCCTCTTCCATTCCCTTCATATCAGCCAATACAGTCTCTAACTCACCTCGCTCGGTGGCAAGATCAATGATTGACTTAGCGTATCTAGATGCAATTCGTATTACTGACATTAGTTTAGTTTAAGTTAAATCCGTTAACTAATGTATTTACATAGTCTACATGCTCCGACTTTCCTTTTAATTCTTTCTTGATTACTTTTTCAGCTATTTCAAGAGCCATAAGACCGGCGCTGTTTTTAACCTCAGTCATAGCAGCGAGTTTTTGATTTTCAATTTCAGATTTAGCAGTAGATACGATTTTATTGGCTTCTACTTTTGCTTGATCTTTAGCATCATTGACAATCTTAGCCTTCATATCTTTAGCATCACTGAGTATTTTAGATCTTTCCTCTCTCGCATCGCTTAAGATTCTTTCATTCTCAGCTTTCATATTGGCCATTTCTTCTTTGGCCTTTCTAGCTTCATCGAGCGCATCTTGGATATCTCCATTACGTTTATCCAAAGCATCAGCGATAGGTCTAAAAGCAAATTTTGACATCAATCCCCAAAAGAGCAAAAATATAATGAGGGACCATAGTGCCAGACCGGGTGTCGGCTGAAATGGTGCAAAACTGCTAGACAAAAAGATAAGGTTCATTTTTTACGCGTTTTAAATGATAAGGATAAACAACCAGCTGCCAACCGCAACTGATTGTTTATAATTTCGTATTGCAGTGAAACTACTGGATAAATATTGATAACAATATTGCAATCAATGCTGCACCCTCAATGAATGCTGCCATGATTAACATCGCACCTCTGATATCCCCAGAAGCTTCTGGCTGTCGAGCAATAGCTTCCATAGCTTTGCCACCAATCATACCTAAGCCGATACCTGCGCCGATTACGGCAAGGCCTGCTCCAACTGCTGCTAACGTTCCTGTCATAATAAAAAAATTATATGAATGATTATTTAATGATGATCATCGTGGTCTTCGACTGCTGCTCCAATGTAAGACGCAGTCAAAATTGTAAATACATATGCTTGAATAAAAGCAACTATCAACTCTATAGCCATCATAAACAATGTTAATGGTATGGCTAATCCCGTCCCTATCAAACTCCCTGAAAAATTAGTGCCTGCTTTTCCAAATATAAAAATCAAACCTACAAAACTCAATATCGCAATGTGCCCAGCAGAAATATTTCCTGCAAGACGTAACATCAATGTCAAAGGCTTTATAAATAAACCGAGTATCTCTACTGGAACTAATATTAATTTAACATACCAAGGTGTACCTGGAGCAACAAGTAAATGACTCCAATAATGTTTGTTACCATTAATATTTGTAATGATAAATACAATCAACGCCATAACCATTGTCACTGTCAAACTTCCCGATACATTCACACTTCCTAAAAATGGAACTTGACCCCATAGATTTAATCCTAAAATAAAAAAGAAAATCGTCAATAGTAAAGGTAAAAATCTCTTGTGTTTATGCTTTAAAAACGGAATTGCTACTTCTTCTCGAATAAATACAACCAAAGGTTCTAGGAGCGCTTGAAGTCCACTTGGAGCTTGACCATCTCTTCTACTGTATGCTTTTGCAACAGCTCTGAACATCAAGAATAATAAAAGCGCAACAATACCCATCGTGACCACATTCTTCGTCGGGCTAAGATCATAAAATGAAGTTACACCTCCACCAAGTAGTCCACCATCCCATATCGTCTTTTGTTCTATCAAATATCCTTTACTATCTACTATTGCATATCTCTTTTCGATTTCTTTACCAGCTGCATTAGTACCATGACCAATGTCAAAACCCTGCACTTCAAATTTATCTGCCCCCTTAAAGGCTTCACACTTGATTCTGTGAATGTTACCTTGATATAAGACATAATCTTTGTACCCATAATGACCATCATCGTGATGACCAGGTTCAAATTTTGCAGTAGAGAAAAATTCAATTCCTCTATCTGTGTTATAAATGATAGCTGGTAATGGTATTCTTATCCAATCCATTATGGTAAGGACATTGGCGTCACTGATGTGATGTATCGCTGTACCTGCTGGGTCATAGCCTTCGTGATACACTGGCTGAGCTGCAGAACCACAGTCTGTAGAAAATACGTTTTTATGATGTGCTCCGTGAGACCCATTTTGGTCTTCATGTGCTCCATGATTGTGCCCACTATGATCATCGTGATTGTGTCCATCATGCGAAGACGATTCATGGTCGTGATCATGGTCATGATCATGATTGTGATCATGCTGCTGGGCAGACATTGAAAAGCATAATAAGAGCGAGAAAAATATAAGGTATTTCTTTATCACGGTTTGATCACTTCAGAGGTTATCAAAATCGGTGCAAAGGTAAGTTTTATCAACGTATAAAGGAAGTTTGTACTCTTGATTTTTAACAATATTATAAGATCAATGAAGTTTATTCGCATTTATAAAGCCTTGAAAATGAAAGTTCTTCAACAGGAAATTCCGTTGAAGCACTTTTTTGTGTAATCTTATTTCTATTGGGCTTTATAGAACGATACATATATAGTCATTCTGAATTTGCGTCAGAATCTTATGTATAGAATGATAATTTTGTTGAAGCAGCTATTAATGCCTCGCTACCGCCCTAATTTTAATTGTATTTTAGGTATAACCATTTATCCATAAGAAAAGTGCGAACGACTGCAATTCATCAAAACAAACAGAGATAGGATAGTTAGTTAATTCATATCTAAACTTTACATAAGAATGTGTTGACCAATTACCCCAAATCAACATTAATATGTTAAAAGAAGAGGTTTTCAAAATCTATTTATGATAAGTAAATCTAATTATGATAAGTAAACGGTTATTATCGATATGGATGTTGACAATGGTAATATGCCTATTATGTTATACTATCTCGGGTATTATTAACTCACCAGCTACAGGTGGCAGACCACTCTACATTAGTTGGGGAGCTCTTTTACCTTTTGTGTTTGTTGGCTTAATTTTCATTTCAGTCCCACCTCTAATATTCGCACTTATTATAAATAAATTGATGGTGAATAAAAATAAATCACCTCGGATGGTAATCACTAAGAACATTTTATTGATAGCTGTCGGATTTGGATACCCGGCTTTTATTTACATGAATCGCACTTACTTTGATGTCCTTGCCGCAATTACTTTTGGGTATGGCATTTCCTTAGTCATCTCTATTTTGATTGTCAACTATCAGAAATTGAAAAATAAACGCATTTTGAAAATTTGGGCTTTAACGCTTTTTCTATCAATATTTTTCAATACAATCTACACTGTATCGTTAAGTCCTTGGATCAAAGACGAGGGCATCCACATTGTATTATTTTACACCTTATTATATTCCAGTATTATTTCATTACCACTATTATTATCTGCTCTCGCGGTTATAAAATTCATATCTAATCAAAACACTTTAAAAAACACTTTGCTGGCATTCATAGGATTTGGATGTCCGAGTTTCATATTTTTTTATGATGTAAGTCAGGATAGTATTTTAACATATGGAATATATGCTGTCTCGTTATTAGTATCTATCATTTTTTTTAATTTTTTATTCCGGTAGATTTAATCATATGAAACATAGAATAAATCAAAAAGATAAAATTTTTACGGACGAACGTATCCTATACCGCTAGAAGACGAAAGAATAGATTGGAAAAACAACTTAGACAGCTTCAGAGTAAACTTAAAAACCAAAACAAATAAAGCCAACATTTTCATGTCAGCTTTATTTGTTTACTCTGCAAAAAGGTCAAAAACCTTGTTGGGAAATTGAGATGAAGGTCTATGACCTATCACCATATATATTTAAATTTAATTAAAGTAGAGGTGCAATAACCAATGCAACCACCGCCATCAATTTCAATAAAATATTTAATGAAGGGCCTGAAGTATCTTTAAATGGATCTCCAACAGTATCACCTACTACTGTTGCTTTGTGAGGTTCTGAGCCTTTGTAGTACATTTTACCTTTGATTTCAACGCCTTCTTCAAACATCTTTTTGGCATTATCCCATGCACCACCAGCGTTTGACTGGAAGATCGCCATAAGAACACCACACACAGTCACACCTGCTAATAATCCTCCAAGCATCTCTGCTCCACCACCGAAACCAATTAAGACGGGTGATATCACAGCAATCAAGCCAGGTAAGATCATTTCTCTAAGCGAAGCTTTTGTCGATATTTCTACACATTTCTGATAGTCAGCCTTACCATCTGCAGCTTCAAAAACTGTTCTATCTGAAGCACTCCATTCCGACATCTCTTTACCATCATTTTTCTTCATGAGGGCAAGTGCTTTCGTTAATTCAGGTATATCTCTAAACTGTCGTCTGACTTCTGTAATCATATCCATCGCTGCTCGGCCAACTGCATTCATTGATAATGCTGAAAACAAAAATGGTAACATACCACCTAATAACAATCCAGCTAATACGGTTGGTTTAGCAATATCAATCGTTGTGATACCAGCTGTCGCCATGAATGCCGCAAATAATGCTAATGCTGTCAATGCTGCAGAACCAATAGCAAATCCTTTTCCTATCGCCGCAGTCGTATTTCCAACTGCATCTAATTTATCAGTACGCTGTCTAACTTCTTTAGGTAACTCAGCCATTTCTGCAATACCACCCGCATTATCAGAGATCGGTCCGTAGGCATCAATCGCGAGTTGTATCCCCGTATTAGATAACATACCTACAGCTGCTATCGCAATTCCATATAATCCTGCAAAGTGATGCGCAGCTATAATAGCCGCTGCTAATACGATGATTGGAAGTGCAGTTGATTGCATCCCAACTCCAAGCCCAGCGATGATATTCGTCGCAGCTCCTGTGACTGATTGATCTACAATTGACTGAACTGGTTTTGTACCTGTTCCTGTATAGTATTCTGTTATTTTTCCAATAGCTAATCCAGATGCTAATCCGCAAAGAATCGCATAAAAGACGCCCATTGATGTAAATGTAAGACCACCTACTGTCCAAGTAGCAGGCAACATCCATTTAACAATGAAAAATGTTAGTGCCAGCATCATTGCTGCCGCTAAATATTCTCCTAAGTTTAGTGCTTTGTGTGGATCACCACCGTCTTTAACTTTTACAAAGAATGTCCCTATAATTGATGTGACGATACCTGTTGCTGCTAAAACTAATGGCAAAAGAACTGCTCCTTTACCTCCAAATTTTCCTGCGAAATCAGGCAAAACCATAAATGTTGCTCCAAGAACCATCGTTCCTATAATTGACCCAACATAAGATTCGAATAAATCTGCGCCCATTCCTGCAACATCACCAACATTGTCACCAACATTATCCGCAATTGTTGCAGGGTTCAAAGGATGATCTTCAGGTATACCTGCTTCTACTTTTCCAACAAGGTCAGCACCAACATCAGCGGCCTTAGTATAAATACCACCACCAACTCTAGCAAATAATGCAATGGATGATGCTCCAAATGAAAAGCCAATCATCACGTTAATTACCTTTTCTACTTCAGCCTGAGAAGTTATTCCAAACATGTTACCATAAAAAAGGTAAAGAAGACCTAGTCCAAGCACACCTAAACCAACAACACCCATACCCATAACAGAGCCTCCGGTAAAGGCAACCTCAAGGGCTTTACCTAAACTTGTCCTTGCAGCGTTAGTGGTTCTAACATTGGCTTTAGTCGCCACTCTCATACCAATGAAGCCAGCTAAGGCACTGAAGATTGCTCCAAGAATAAAGGAGAAAGCGACCATCATTGATGATGATTCTTTATTTGCTGTAAATGCCAATAGTATTGCGACTACGATGACAAAAGGTGCCAATACTGTGTATTCAGCTTTTAAAAAGGACATCGCACCATCGGAGATATTTTTGGCAATTCGTGCCATCTTTTCTGTTCCGATTTCTTGTTTGCCGACCCATCCAGAGCGGATGAATGTAAATATCAGTGCAATAGCCCCCAGCACCGGTATGATATAGCTAATGTTTTGCTCCATGGTAGATAGTATAATTAGTCTGTTTTGTGATCAATGATTTCTAAAGGGCAGCAAAAGTAGGGATTTTTTTGAGAATTGAAGATATTTTGATAGAGTGGATTTGTGAGCCTTTTAGTGGCATCTGTTGCTCATGTCTGAATCTATTACATATTATAAGAGATCAATTCAGCAACTTTACAAATACAACAAAACTCGTCTATGTCGGTTTTCTCTTGCTCATCTCGGAAATGATATAACGATTGTGGGTTTTATCATCGAATCTAAGCGGTGTAAGAGCTTACCTTATGGATAACAAAGATGAATGCCAAGCAACATTGAAAATTAACATATTTCTACGCACTGGAATAACATAGCAGAAAATTATCTTGTCCATGGTGGATATGACTTATTATATGAAGACGTGATGATACATTGTTTTAAACACTATGATAAAAATAATATGGAACCAGGATTATTCTTGATGAACTTTTTACTTCATACAAGTGGACAACAAAAATTTGAATCAGTCCTAGGAATTCTTGCAGTCAAGCTATCCGAGGAAGAATCCGAGCAAAAAAATCAAGAAAACCTTACGGTCTCTAATTCAATTCACAAAATTCCTGAAATACTTGAAAATTATGACTATAATTTTGCGGAGATATCTATTTTCCATTATATCTCTTGCTATGAAAAAAAGTTCGGGAAGCTAATAATAGATGATATGGATATTAGTCTGCCAGACCCTATTTCTTAATTTTTTATTGAGTCATT
>Ga0115031_1004591_pt1 | contig 10175 bp, 8 predicted proteins | sample Maine_Asex4_meta_FD_87301 | JGI IMG/M metagenome (GOLD analysis project Ga0115031, IMG submission 87301) | Marine algal microbial communities from Maine, USA - Maine_Asex4_metaG | ecosystem: Host-associated > Algae > Red algae > Unclassified | place: Maine, USA | collected 2015-01-05 | reverse complement strand
TTTGATAAAATTTCTCTTCTGTTGTCTATTAGCCTTAATGGCGGCTGTTTTTTTTCTTGCCATCTTTGTTTTAATTGAGCTAACGCAATTGCGTGAAACGTGCCGGATAGTATTTTGTCTCGTAAACCTAGTGACTGAATCCTGGTCCTTAGTTCTTGCGCTGCTTTATTAGTGAAAGTAAGTGCCAGAACTCTTTGTGGGTCTGTTTCTTTTTGGATTACTCTTCGTGCAATTCTTTTTGTTAGTACCTGGGTTTTGCCTGAACCAGCACCCGCCATTGTGACTATTGGGCCGCCATCAGCAGTGACTGCAGCTATTTGGTTCTTGTTTAATCCAACGAGGAGACGTTCTGTATGCATTAAAAATGATTCTATAGCACTTAGGAACATAGATGGGTCGAAACGATAGAGTATGTTTATGGTTTATTCTGAAAAAGAGCTTAATGATAACGAGGAAATAATATTAAATCTTAGACCTCATTGGTGGTTTTTTGCTAAGCAAGGACTTGTGCTTGTTCTTTCTCTTATATTTGCTTTGGGAATTTTAGCCTTACAGTTTGATTCGAGTTGGGTATCGATCTTAGGCGTTATTCCATTTATAATTGCTTTCTTCTGGTTTCTCGCGCGTTATTTAGTTTGGATAAATACCAGATTTGTGGTCACAAGTGATCGGCTGACTAATCGAAGTGGAGTGCTGAATCGTCAGGGAGTTGAGATTCCTCTTGAACGAGTCAACACGGTGTTTTTCTCTCAAAGTATTTTTGAGCGAATTATAGGGTCGGGGGATCTTGTAATTGAGTCGGCCGGCGAACAAGGTCAACAGAAGTTTAGTGATATTAAAAGACCTTTAAATGTTCAAAATGAGATTCATAGGCAAATGGAGTCAAACGAAAACCGAAAATTTGATCGTGTTAGTCAGGGGATTGCCGAAACCGAATCGAATTCAAAATTGTCTATTCCTGAGCAAATTGATCAGTTAGATGACTTGCGTAGACGAGAAGTGATTTCGAATGAAGAGTTTGAATCTAAGAAAGAAGAGCTTTTAAAGAGAATGTAGTGTTCCAATCTTGTGTGATTATCGATTGCAGTATTGCTTTAGGTTTCTGTTTTTTATATAGCCTGTAGTTTGGAAGATATGGCTAAAACACCGTCAGCGCAGTTCTCAATAGATTTAGTAGTTCAATTCGAGCAAGATATTGAACCAATTAAATCTTCAATCACCCAATCTGGTGGTGAAGTAACATCTGTTGAATTATCAGATGAAAATAATGTTGCAAATATTGTTATTCTCTGTGCTGATTCTGAACACCAAGTACAGATAGCTAAATCAGTTGATTCGCTGGACGATGTAACTGTTGTAGAATACGCTGATCGAACTTTTAAGATGCATGAGTCAGGTAAAATAAGTACTCTCTCTTCAGCAGAAGTAAATAACCCTGAAGATCTTTCTATGGCTTACACTCCTGGTGTTGCTAGGGTATGTTTAGCTATTGCCGAAGATGAAGCTGTTGCAGATACTCATACTATTCGTAAAAACACTGTTGCTATAGTCAGCGATGGTACAGCAGTTCTAGGCCTTGGCGATATAGGTCCAAAAGCCGCTATGCCTGTTATGGAAGGCAAAGCACTCTTATTCAAAGAATTTGCTGATGTTGACGCTTTTCCGATTTGCCTAGATGTGAACACACCTCAAGAACTCATTGAAACTGTTGAGCGGATTGCTCCTACCTTCGGTGGAATAAATTTAGAAGATATCGCTGCTCCGGGAGCTTTTGAAATTGAAGAGGCTTTAAAAAAATCTTTAGACATCCCGGTTTTCCATGATGATCAGCATGGTACAGCAATTGTTGCTTTGGCCGCACTACAGAATGCCTTAAAGGTAGTTAAGAAAGATATTGAAGAAATTACAGTAGTTCTTTCCGGTTTGGGTGCAGCTGGTATTGCAGTAGCAAAGATTCTCTTGCATGCTGGTGTTAAAAATATGATTGGCGTTGATAGCACAGGTGCAGTTTACGACGGCCGCGAAGGCTTAAATTCTGCTAAACAGTGGCTAGCGGAAAGAACAAACACTAAAAGTCTTTCAGGGAAAATGAGCGATGTTATTGAAGGTGCAGATGTATTTGTTGGATTAAGTGCGCCTGGGGTTATAACTGTAGATGATGTTAGATCTATGGCTGATGATCCAATTGTTTTTGCGATGGCAAACCCCACACCAGAAATTCTTCCTGAAGAAGTAGACGGCTTTGTTGCAGTAATGGCTACTGGAAGAAGCGATTACCCTAATCAAATAAACAATGTTTTAGCGTTTCCAGGGATTTTCCGTGGAACGTTTGACGCAGGTGCAAAAGATATTACTGAGAATATGAAATTGGCTGCTGCTGAAGCTATTTCCGATTCAGTTACAGAAGAAGAGTTGTCTACTGAGTTTATCATTCCATCTGTTTTTGATAAGTCTGTATCTTTAAGAGTTGCTGATGCAGTTAGGCAAGCTGCTGAAGAAAATAAATAGCAATAGCGTGCACAATTACCTGGCTTGCACTATTAAATAAGTTAAATCGTTCTCTATTAATTATGTTTATTTAAGATTGCTATTAATTCACTCTAACTTATTTATCTTTCTGTATTAGACTAAACGTATGTCGGAGATTCGTGAAACACTAAGCAATAAAGTAATCTCTGTCACAATGTTATTTGTGTTTCTCTTACGTTGGCTGTTTTCACTGTTAGTAGGGTTTGGAATTTATAACGGCCTATCTACTGACGATAAACAAGCACAAAATATTGATATTACTGCTGGAAATGATATTAACGAAATTTTTAATGATCCAGTTTCTGACTCTTTGTTTGTTGGAGAAGGAATTGCATGGGATGTTGCTATTTTTGGAATTGCAACGTTAGCAGCTCTAACAGTTAATTCCATTGTTAGTGGTATTGCTGTACGTCTTTTGGCTTTACCTCAAAACAGGTTATGGGCTTTTGTTACTCTGTTTTTTGTGCCGCTGTTCGTTGTCGGCTCAATTGCGATTATTGCACCATTGCTTGGACCCATTAACACCAGGTTTGTGATAATTCTTTCTGCTTTACTTGACCTTGTTGCAGTTATGGGAATTACTTGGCGGATGTGTATTGATACCTCACCGTTTAGAAACATGAATCTGATTGATTATAGTAACCCGAGTTATCCAGATCCGAGTCATCCTGGATTGATTAAACAGTAACTAAGATTGAATTTCTTCTGGGGTGGACATGTCAACCTCAGAACCTATTCTTATATTTATTGCAAGGTTTTGATCATTAATATCAAAATTTATTCTCTGTCCAGGTCGGAGCATTCGAAAGATGGTTCCTTCTAAAGCACCAGCTGCTAGCTCATATTCTAACAGGTTCGTATCGCACAATATTATGCCGTCTCTTGTTTGAGGATTATATGCTTTGATTATTCCTTGCATACTAAACATCATATCTTAGGAGTTGCATAATCCAGTCTTCTTACTTTGAACTGTTTGCATCAAAATTAAGTTTCATAAATAGTTCAAATTGACCACTTAATTCCCATATTTGCTTTAAAGAAATACTGAAGTATGTCGATTAATAAGTATGGTAAATAGCCTAAAAGTACCTATTTTAGCTCTAGGGTTTGCGTTAGTTTGTGCTGCGATACCCTCTTTGAAGATTGCTGGAGCAGCAGGAATTTTGCTATTTATTGTCAGCTGGTTAGTGGGCACTTGGATGTTAAATCGTGATTGGTCATTGGTTCCCAATTCGATTAAAATTTGCCATTTCGGTGTAACTCTAATTCTAATTGGTGCTGTAATTTCTGCGATTGACATTATCCGCACTGGGCAAGAAGAATTTGGTTTTGGAACAGTAATAACTTTCATCGGCTATTCCATGGGTGCGTATGGTTTATTTAAAGCAGCCCAGGCGAGAGACGCTACGTCGGGTCTGGGTGACGTGTATGATTCTTTAGCTTCAGCAGTGCTGCCACTTACTCTTATCTCTATTTATGTTGTTCCGTTTATTCTAGAAGATGTTGCTTTTATAGAACGTTTAGACACAGTAATGTTCTACGGCGTAATGGTTTTTATGATGCCTGTAATGTTCTTATTAATTTATGGTTCTGGCAAACGTTCAACAGGAGCTACTTGGGCTGCTTCTGCTGGAATGTTTGCGATTGCTGTAACAGCATTATCTATTCAAGGTGATTCTGTTGGAGCTTCGTGGCAGCCAGAATTAGTGCGGTTCTATTCGGTAGGGTTTATTATGTATGCTTTGGCGGTTTCACACCCGAGCCTGCAAACATTCGCGACGCCTGGTATTAGAAAACAAACTTACCGTTGGAAACTTTATGCACTTGTTGCTTGCGGGTTCTTTCTCAGTAATTCTTTAATAGATTTCTCTACGTTTCAATATGTGATTCTCGGTGTTGGAGTAGCAATATTTGCTGTTGTAACTGTTGCACGTTTGAGAATAGCAACAATTACTAATCAACGGCTTACAAAGATTAATACTATTCATTCAACTCTAGCGGAGTCATTGGCTGAAGCTGACACTATTGAGTCATCGATATTAGCTGGTGAAAGAGCGTGCCAATCATTGTTAGGTAGCGACCATAAAGTTTTGATTTGTCACGCAGAAGATTTAGAGAATCTACAACTCAGTATTGCGCATTATAAAACCTCAGTTAAATCAGAAGCCAGTTCAACTACTATTCTTGTTGATAAAGTAGTTCAGTCTTATCAAAGAGTCGCTATTGAACAAATCGCTACAGTCGTTGACTTTGCTACCGCATCTGTAGAAAGTCGAGCAGAAAAAGCAGAAAAGATTGCTGAAGAGGGCTGGCGTCAGTTCTCTCTGAAAGATCAAGTAACTAATTTACCTAATCAAAAAGATTTTGAAGAGCATGAGATTAAAGCCTCAAATATTCTTACTGTATTCTATTTTGATGATATAGAAAGAGTTCGCGAATCTGAAGGTATTCAGCAAGCAGAGGACTTAATGAAGCTTTTTGCTACAAGATGTTCTGAGCAGACACGTTCAGATGATGTTTTATGGCGTGGTGCAGGCTTTAAGCTAATTTTGTTAAGTCAGTATTCTGTCAGTGATCCTACAGATTGGATCGAATCTAAAAGACAGTATTTATCGGAAGTAGTCAATATCGGTTCGGCAAGTTTATCTCCTACTGTTTCTGCTGGTACATATGTTATCGAAGAAGATATGTCAGCAACTTCTGCTTTATTAAGGGCTGAAATGGCATTAAATCAGGTTCGTGAATCCAATAAGCCAAATTCTTCAATTCTATTTGATAAAGAAATAGAGAAAACTATCAGTCGTCGTTGGAAAATTGAATCTGGATTTGCTGCTGCATTAAAGAATCCACCAGCAGGTGGCTTCAGAGTCGAATACCAGCCAATCGTTGACACAATTTCTACAGAAGTGTCTGCTGTTGAAGCTTTAGCTAGATGGACTCACCCTGACCTTGGATCTATTTCTCCTGCAGAATTTATTCCTGCAGCTGAAAAGGCTGGGTTGGTTTCTGCAATAGATAATTTTGTTCTTAATACAGCTTTGCAGGATTTAGATACTTTGCGAGCCGCTAAACCTGGGATTGAAGTGCATGTAAATATGTCTCCGGTTGGTTTAACTCCAGAACGGATCCGTGAGGCTGCAAATACTGTCATGCTGGCTAGAGGAAGTTCAGAAGAGAACGGCATGGTTTTTGAAGTTATTGAATCTGCTATTGGCACTCAACCTCTTGACGAGCTTTCTGCTGCTATGCGTTATGCTAGAGAGCTGGGTATAGGAATAAGTATTGATGATTTTGGTACAGGTGAATCAAACTTTGATCGTCTAGGAAAACTTCCGTTCACCCAAGTTAAGCTTGCAAATCAATTTGTTCAGTCTGAAGATTCCTTACTTATTGAATCGATGTTAAGAACTGTTTCTCATTTACGTCTTGAATCTGTTGTCGAAGGTGTAGAAACAAAAGAACAATATGAAATGGTTAAAGCAGCTGGTGGGGACAAAATTCAAGGTTGGTATTTTGTTAAAGCGGCTCCATTAGCAAAAACAATTGATTATATTATTGATAGAAAAGTGCCTTCGAATAATGTTTCTGAGATTCATATTAATAGTTTGTAGATAGAACATTATTGTTCTGAAACTCTTCGAGTGTCTTAGGCGATATTGATACTAAACTATCAGTGTGAGTAAGGCTATTGATATTTCAGAGTTGAAAGAGATTTCTGTTTCTAAGTTAAAAGGTGTTGGCCCTAAAAAAGCGGATGCGTTATCAGATTTTGAGGTTCAGAACTTATTTGATCTTCTTACTCATTATCCGCGGCGTTATATCGATCGTACAAAAGAGTCCCAAATAGCTGATATGGAAGTGGGAACTGAGGCCAGTCTTTTAGTCACTGTTGAAAGAACAGATTCAAGACGAATCCGTGGTGGTAAATCTTTGGTCACTGTTAATGTTACTGACGGTACTGCATTACTTAAGTTAACTTTTTTTAATCAGGCTTGGAGGACTAGGCAGCTCGCTGAGGGTACTCAGGCAATGATTTATGGCAAAATTGATATGTATCGAGGTCAGAGACAGATGACTAATCCAGTTGTCGATCTTGTTGGTAATCGTACTGGTCGGGTTATTCCCATTTACCCGCAATCAGAAAAGTCGGGTCTTAATTCTTGGGATATTGCTGAATGGGTTGCGGAAACTCTTCGTAGGACTTTGCCTCCTAGTGGTCGTGGATTCATTGACCCTTTCCCTGATCAGCTTAGAGACGAACACGATCTTGTATCGAGAGAGTTTGCTTTTCGTGCTATCCATCAGCCAGAGAACATGGGGGAGATTACACAAGCACGAAAAAGGTTAATTTTTGAAGAGTTATTTCGTATGCAGCTTGCTCTTGTGCTTAGAAAGCGTGCTCTTAGCCGCACAGAAGTTGGTGTTGCTCATGAAATTGCTGGTCCTTTGTCTAAACAATTTCGAGCGAATCTTCCATTTGAACTGACGGGTTCTCAGTCTCGGGTAATCGATGAGATTGAACTTGATTTAGCTTCTACAGTCCCAATGCATAGACTGCTTCAAGGAGATGTGGGAGCTGGTAAAACTTTGGTTGCTTTGTCTGCAATGCTAACAGCTGTTGATAGCGGTCATCAGGCTGCTTTGATGGCTCCGACTGAGGTTTTAGCAGAACAGCATTTAGTTGGTGTTAGAAAATTGTTAGAAGGGCTGACAGTTTCTGACGATGGTTCACTATTTGAGGCTAGACCTATTAGGGTTGAGCTTTTGAGTAACCGGATTTCTACAGCAGTTCGCAAAAAGGTTCTAAGTCAACTTTTGTTAGGAGAGATCGATATTGTGATTGGCACTCATGCATTGATCCAAGATTCTGTTACTTTTGATTCTTTGGGAGTTGTTGTGATTGATGAACAGCATCGGTTTGGTGTTGAGCAGCGTTCTGCTTTACGTGAGCGTTCTAGGTCCGGTTTGTCTCCTGATACTTTGGTTATGACGGCGACTCCTATTCCTCGTACTGCTGCTATGACTGTTTATGGTGATTTAGATGTTTCGGTGCTTGATGAGCTTCCTCCTGGTAGGACTCCGATTGAGACTAAGTGGGTTAAGGCTAAGGGTGAACTTGATTCAGCTAGCGTAGTTGATGTGTCTGAAGAATTAGATCAGATGTGGACTGATATCCGTGAGCAGGTTTCTCAGGGGAGGCAAGTGTATATTGTTTGCCCACTAATAGATGAGTCAGAAAAACTATCTGTTGCTTCTGCTGAGTCAACTGTTGAAAGGCTAAAAGCGGTTGAGTTGGCAGGTTTAAACCTTGGGCTTTTGCATGGCCGTTTGAGTTCCGATGATAAAGATTTTGTGATGAATCAATTTCGAGATGCAAAGTTAGATGTTTTAGTTGCTACTACGGTAATTGAAGTTGGTGTTGACGTTCCTAATGCAACTGTGATGGTTATTCTTGATGCTGACCGTTTTGGAATTGCGCAGCTTCATCAGCTGCGTGGTCGTGTTGGTCGAGGTACTCACTTGTCTTATTGTTGGCTTGTTGGTGATGCAAAAACTCCTGATGGTGAAGCACGTTTAGAGGCTTTGGTTGCTTCTACCGATGGGTTTGAATTAGCAGAGATTGATTTAGATTTGAGGGGTGAGGGCACTATTCTTGGAGAACGGCAAAAAGGTAAAAATGATTTAAAACTTGCTTCTTTGCGTAGAGATAGAAATACTGTTGTTAAGGCTCGCAACGCTGCTATCAAGCTTGTAGACGCGGATCCTAATCTTGAATCTCATAGAGAGTTGGCTGTAGAATTGCAATCTTTCCTTGACGAAGGTGATGCTGAGTTTTTGTTGAAGAATTAGTGGATTTGTGTGTGGGGGGAGTTCTGCGTAGCTGAACTCTTTAGCAATGCGTAGCATTGCCGGTGATGCTGAGTTTTTGTTGAAGAATTGATCTTGAAGTTGTTTGTGTTTCTAGATCTTTAGTAGTGAGAGCAATGTTTCATTGCTCAAAGGAACCCAAAGGGTTCCCGATGGCGGGGTAGTGTCTTGCCTTTCGTTGAACTAGTCAAGGAAAAGCAAGACACTATTGTAGCTTGGGTGTTGCTACATTTTTGCTCTCAAGATTCTAATCTTATGATTGATTTCACGAGTTTGAGAGCTTTCTAGCGGAGCTGCTAGTGCTACCAGTTTCTTTGACAGCACAGCAGCAGTTATTAGATCTATTAAGGGCAAAAGGAGATTTGTTGATTTAAAATTTGTTGTATCATTTCGCGCCATTTTTGCCTTTTTGCTTCAGTCATAACTGGAGTAAAGCCAACATAGTATGAATTACCCAGTGACGCAAATAGTATGAGGGTTTTATTGGGTATTTTTTTAGAAGCTTGTTTTAGCCTATTCTTTTGCTTTTTCTGTTTCTATTTTATTTTTGATGTCTTCAAATTCTCTAGAGTTTAGTTCTATTTCTTCTTCTAAAGATTCTACTTTTTCTTCAGAACTAGAATTTAAGTCGGTTTCTAAGCCATCAAGCTTGTTATTCATATTTTTGATTAGTTCGTCTTTGGAGTCTATTGCTTCTTTGGTTTCTGATTTAAACCAAGTTTTTATTTTGTTAAATATGGTATTTGGGTTGTTTGTTTTTAGATTATTTGATGAATCATTCATGGCTTAATGGTAGCGGCGGCCTTGTTGAGTACAATGAGTGCTGTAAATAATTGGATGTGAATATGGCTTTAAAAGATTATCTTTTATCACGAAGAGTAGCAAATGCAATGATGTCGCCAAGTGCGATTCTGCTAGGTGGCTTGGGAGCATCTGTAGCTGTAATTGCTGGTTTCGGACTTATTGGAGCTTTTGTATGTGCAGCACTAGGCTGGTCGGCTAAAGTCCTATATTCTGCTCTAAGTACGCCTGGGATGTCTGCGTCTAAGACCATTTATAGAGCTTCTGATTTGTCTGGTTCGTGGAAGGTATTTTTCAGAGATGCTCAACAAGCGCGTGACCGTTTTGATTCTGTTACTGATCGAGCTATAGAAGGTCCTTTAAAGGATCGTTTGCTAGAAATTGGTGAGAAGTTAGATGATGGTTTGAAAAGGGCTTGGGAGTTGGCTGTTCATGGGCAAACATTACAAACAGCACGCAAAGATATTCCAGTTTATGATGTTCAAAAAGATCTTAATTCTTTACCTTCTGCTGACAGCTTGAATCCTACTATGCGCAGAACACGACAGGCTTTGGAGTCTCAGCTTGAGTCTGCTGGGCGTCTCGATAAGGTTATGCAGCAATCGTATGATAATTTGAGGTTGATTAACGCCCATCTTGATGAGGCTGTTGCTCGTGGGGTAGAGTTGTCGGTTAGCGCTAGTGATCCTACTGATTTAGCTAGTTTAGATAATGATGTTTCTGAAGTTCTTGATGAAATGCAAGCATTGCAAGAGGCGCTCAAAGCTACAATGTAGTAGCCAGTCAATATCTAATCTAGTTTTGGTATCATAGTCGAATGACTGGTCCATTTAATTCGAATCCAAATCAACCCAATAATCAAAGTAATAATCCGATTGATAGAGGTTATTCTCCTCCGCCTCAGCAACACAATCAAAACGTAGATGGTTCTACATTTGTTCCTCCCAAGAAAAAGGCTAAGTGGCCTTGGATTGTGG
>Ga0115031_1004588_pt1 | contig 10177 bp, 15 predicted proteins | sample Maine_Asex4_meta_FD_87301 | JGI IMG/M metagenome (GOLD analysis project Ga0115031, IMG submission 87301) | Marine algal microbial communities from Maine, USA - Maine_Asex4_metaG | ecosystem: Host-associated > Algae > Red algae > Unclassified | place: Maine, USA | collected 2015-01-05 | reverse complement strand
TGAGCGCCGGCTGCGCCGTTCGCGCGGCAGCACAATTGTAGATGTGCCGCGCACCGCGGGTGACGTTCACCGCCCTCCCCTTGTACATGCACTCTGCACCCTGGCACGACATGCGCAGGCGGTCGGGGTAAAAGACAATGTGCCTCCACGCCGGGCTCCTAGACTCGTCCTCAGGCTCATCAGCCATAGCAGGAGGGAATTGTAGGGGTAAGGAGAGGGTGAAACCAAAGACAAGGTGCTGCAGAGCGGGGGTGACAGAGCGTAACTGCGGGAAGTGGGAGGGTGGCGGAGAGCGATGCTGCGATCCACGCAGAGGGTGAAGGCAGCTGCGTGACGAAGCTCAAGTGCATCTGCCGACGCCGTGCGCTGGAGGAGGGTCCCCAAACGGAACCTTCCTGTGGTCATTTGGGGGTGTCGGTTTGAGCAAGGAGAACGAGGGTGCAGATTGCCACGTTGTGTCAAACGCCCTGTAATACGCATGACGTGAAAGACATGAAATCAGCCCCTGTGGTGCGTCACGCGTAATTACGGTGTATTACAGCCACGTTTCGCGTATTGAGCCATCCCTAAACCAGTGCCGCCGCCCATCGCGATATGGCTGCCTGGCAATGCCCGCAGCGCCGCCCCCCTCAGCGAAACGGCTGCCTGGCATTGCCCGCAGCTCCCCCCCCCCCGCAAAACGGCTTTCTGGCATTGCCTGCAGCGCCAACGTAAGCTCGCGCCATGGCCGGTGACAAGGTAGATCGCCAGGCGAAATGCTCGGAAAGTTTTTGATATGTAATGGATCGTGGAACGCATAAGTCTTCCACAAACGCTTTCTAAAACTATACTGTCAGCCTTCCTATAATTATACTGAAATGAAACCTTCAGCGGATGTGTACACTGTAAACTTCCAACCCTGGACTACCCCGTCCCCGCCTTGCCCCTGCCCCCCCCCCCCTCCCGCTGCCCCTCCTCCACGCTGCCCAACCCCCCCCCACCGGCCCATCGGCGCCGCCAGCCCAGGGCAGTGCAGGAAAGGAATGAGCCAGGGCTGCACCCTCGCTTGCGAGGCCACGTCCTATTTTCTCTATTCGTACGAGAGAGGGGTGCTTGCTTGCCCTTGCAGGAACAGGAGGCCGCGAGAGGGTGTCGGCTGCGGCGTGGTGGATCCAGCAACGAGGTGCACTACGCAGCCCACGCGACCCACCCTTCTCGCGCAGCCACGAGGCGCACCACTGCACTCTCGCAGTATAGACAAGAACTGCGTCTCAGACATGAAGCGTAGACCTTTGTGACAGGCAGATTGCTGTTGTTTCTGAGCGACGTCCGTGTCAGGTCAATGGAGCGTAAAGTAGTGAATGGAGAAGCACTCGCCCGGCCGCGTTCCGGCTGTGTACGTGACGCTACCTGGATCGAATACGTTGCAGGGCAAATGAAGGCGTATGTTGCTCTCACTGGGGCATCCAGAGGCTGCCTTCACCCCCCCCCCACCGACTCCCTGGGACGCTTCGTGGGGCTGCCCCCCGCCCCCTGGGCCCCCTCCCCCCTTCACCCCCCACACTTCCCGCCCCACCTCCCAATCCACTTGCACTCCACTTGCCCTCCGCCGGCCCACTGCCGCTTGCCCACCGCTTGACCCATCGCCACTTGTCCGCCGCCAGCCCGCCACCAGCCCACCGCCACTTTCCCGCCGCCAAAAAACCGCCCGCCGGCCACTTGCCCGCCACTTGCCCGCCGTCAACAAGCTGCCCGTCTGCCACTTGCCGTCCACTTGCTCGCCGCCAACGAGCCGCCCGCCCGCCACTCGCCCCCTACTTGCCAGCCGCCAACAGGCCGCCCGCCCGCCACTCGCCCGCCACTTTCCCACCGTCATCGGGGCCGCCTGCACCCCACTTGCCGGCAACTTGCCCACCACTAACAAGCCGCCCGCCCGCCTCTCGCCCGCCACTAGCCCGCCGCCAATGAGCCGTCCGCCCGCCACTCGCCCCGCACTTGCCCACTGGCGACGGGGCGCCCGCCCCAGACTTGCCGGCAACTTGCCCACCGCCAACAAGCCGCCCGCCTGCCTCTCGCCCGCCACAAGCCCGCCGCCAACGGGCCGCCCGCCCGCCACTCGCCCCCTACTTGCCTTCCGCCACCGAGAATTCCGCCCCCCACTCGCCCCCCACTTACCCGCCGCCAACGGGCCGCCCGCCCCCCACATTCCGGCAACTTTCTTACCGCCAACAAGCCGCCCGCCCGCCATTCCCTCCCCACTAGCCCGCTGCCAACGAGCTACCAGCCCGCCACTCGCCCCCCACTAGCCCGCCGCCAACGAGCCGCCGGCCCCCCACTCGTCTGCCACACGCCCGCAACCAACCCGCTGCCCGCCTGCCACTCGCCCCGCCCCACGCCCGCCGCCAACAAGCTACCCACCCGCCACTCGTCCTACACTTGCCCACCATTAACAGGCTGCCTGCCCGCCAATTGCCCAGCACACGCCCGCTTCCGACAAGCTGCCCGCCCGCCATTTTCCCGCCACACGCCCGCCGCCAACAAGCTACCCGCTCGCCACTCACCTGCCACACACCCTCTGCCAACAAGCCGCCCGCCCGCCAGTTGCAAGCCGCTCGCCGGCCATCAAGCATTCACCCGCCCCCCACTTGGCCGCCGCTTGCCCGCCGCCAACAAACCGCCCACCCTCCACTCGCCCCACGCTTGCCCACCGCCAAGCAACAACCAGCACCCAACTTGCCCGCCACTTGCCCGCCGTCAACAAACCGCCCGCCCTCTACTCGTCCGCCACTCGTCCGCCGCGAACAAGCTGCCCGCCCGCCAATTGCCCGCCACACGCCCGCCGCCAACAAGCTGCCCGCCCGCCAGTTGCACGCCACACGCCCGCCGCCAAGCACCCCCCCGCCCCCACTTGGCCGCCATTTGCCCGCCGCCAACAAACCGCCCGCCCCCCACTTGCCCGCCATCGGCCGGCCGCCAACCCCGCGCCTGCCCGCCAGCGGGCCACCGCCTGCCCGCCGCTATTCCGCCGCCACATTCCTGCCGTCGACCCACGACCTGCCCGTCACCTGCCCGCCCGCCACCTATCACCCACCTGCCGCCCGTCAACCACCTGCGCACCACTTGCCCGCCCTTTGCCCACCACATACCCGCTGCCTGCCCGCACCCTACTCGCCACTCGCCCACCACCTGTCCGCCGCCTGGCTGACCCCCCTGTGCGCACAAGAGTGGAAAATAGAATACCCCAGCACAAAATAAACGAACAGCAGAAGCCCTGGACATTCACCACAGCAAGCACAGCATACCAAGCCCAGAGTAAAGGCAAGACATAACGACAGTAAAGCGCACAATCAAGCAAGTAAACATACTCAGAAGCCTTCAAGACTAGCGGCTCTCAAGAGAAGCACCATCAGTGACAATGAAAACCTGGTCCGAGCTATTCTCGGACGACCTCCTCGCGCTCTCTTCGTCAGAGTCGACACGTCTGGATATCCACTTTGGCCGCCGCTTGTGTCGCACGACTGGCCTCTCCTTCGGGGCCGTCGGCGACAGCGGATGCCAAATTCGGTTGACCCCGAATAGGTCATCGATGGCGGCGTCAGTGCCGCTCGGCACGTCGTTGCCGCCCCCCCCATCGCCATCCACATTCGTACCCACATCGGCACCGACATCGGTACCGGCACCGTCATCACGACCGGCACCACCATTTCGCCCGCCACCCTCGTCGCCCGTCCCATTCACACCTCCAGCACCACCGCCGCCGTCACCCGCGCCGCCGCTCCCCACATCTCCACCGCGATCGCCGTAAGGTCGGCGTCTTCGTCGTCGTCAACGACAGCGACATCTTCTTTGCGTTGCGCGTCCCAGTCGCGCACGAGCGACTTGTGCTGCGCGACCTCTACCGGCGTGACGACCTCGACACTATCCTCCCTCTTTTCAACGCCAATATCCAATTCGATGGAGGCGTTGGGTACGCCAGGGTCATCGGTGATGGTTGCATGCTTTTTGTCTCCCTTGATGGTCGAGATGAGCGCGCCCCAGCCATCTGTGGTGTTGTCGACGTATGCGTGTAGAAACTCGAGCTCTTTAGCGTAGAACACCCTGCCCATCTGCACGACGCCACCACGCAGACCCGAGGCGCTCGGCTTCTTGCTCCCGACCGGGAGCAAGTCCTTGACGCATATTTTCTCGAGAGAGAGGCCGTGATAGGAAACGCCAGTACAGTGACATGACACGGCTCATAGCATAAAGTAACGAGTACGTGCCACGGGTTGATAGCAGGAGAAGGCAGGTCACCATCAGTACATTCATCCAACACACACGGCGGTCACACAATGCGTCCAACACCTCATCGTACTAGTCGTCACTCGAGTTCACTTGCACCAACTCAATCCGTATCTGGCTCAAGACAAAGACCAAGGAGGTGAGGTCCACCTCGACGACGGCGTTGCCGTTCTCCCCGCCCGGGAAGGTACACTTCTCCACGTTGCTATTACAGTAGAAGATGGTTGCCAACGTCGCAAGCACCATCCCCCGCCGACCAGCGACAGACTGCGGGAAGCCATGTCCCCCGAGAAAGCCCGCTGCTGCCGTTTTCGACTGCCCGTCAAACCTGGCGCCCTCTGCCGAAGTCCGCTGGATGATCTTGTTCAGGGTGTAGTGGATGTTATTCCGTGTCTTTCCCAACCGTAGACGCAGCGCCACCGGGGCTGGCTCCTTGACCTTTCTTGACGCCGAACCGTTCTTGCTCCGTCCGCTCGCGCTGGGGGCCGCCGGTCCGTAGACCGTCTTCAGCATGTCCTTCGCAGCTGCAACACCGACCCTGTGCACCTCCACCACCACCTCCCGCAGAACGGCGTCACACGTGTCGGCAAATTGAGACCCGTCATCAGCCGACTGCTGTTGTCACCTCCTGCGTCTGTGGAAGCACAAGAACCAACGAAATCACGCGCGGGGGCTCCCACGCTCACGGCGCAGGCCCCTTGGCGCTGTCTTTTCGCAGGGCGGGACGCGTCATGCATCAGGCCTACCTCAACAACGGGCAACCCCAAGTTAACGGCCATGCGCGACGCCGCCATCGCCGTAATGTAGAATTTTTTCGCGGAGATGTACGCATACAGCGTCGCGTCCCCGCCAGCGTTTGGGTTGGCGGCGGCGGCCACTCTGGCACCCGTACTGGACACCGACGGCGGCCTTTCGAACGCGTCTACCGCTCTGGCGGCGGACACCCTGTTGGTGGCGACGCACACAGTCTCACAGGTGGTGACCGTCTTGGCGGAGGCATCCGTACTGACAACGGTCACCATGTTGGCGGCGGCGTCCGTACTGGCAGCGGCGACTGTATTGGTGGCCGGGGCGACCGTACTGACGGCGACCACCGCTTTCGCGTCGGGGGAGGCCGTATTGGCGGCGGCGAGCGTGTTGGTAGTGGCGGCTCCGGGTGGGGTGAGTCCGTCCGAGGTGGCGGTGGAGGCGCCCGAGCTGCGAACAGCGACCGTGTTGACAGCGGGGGTGCCCTTGTTGGCGGTGGCGGCCGTACTGGCGGCGGCGACCGTACTGGCGTGGGCGACCATACTGGCGGGAGCGACCGTTTTGGCAGCAGGGGAGCCCGTGCCGGCCGAGGCCCCCGTCTTGGCAGCGGGCGCTCCCGTGCTCACGGGGGCGACCGCGGGGAGGGTGCGGGCGACCGCGCTGGCAGCGGCCAGCCTGTTGACGGTGTCGTCCGAATTGGCGGCGGGGTCGACCGTACTGCTGGCGGAGACCGCGGGAGCCGCAGCGGCCACCAAGCGGGCTGCCACGTGCGTGCTGGTGGCGCCAATATATGAGGCAGCGCCCGTGTTTGTGTTGAGGCTCGCTCCCGCGGTGGCGATCACGTTGACGGCCGCAATCAGCCTCGCGGCGGCTGCCGCGATCGTGTCGAGCGACACGGCGGGATTCAAAGTCCCGTCCGTCAGCGGCACTGGCGTGATTCTTGGAACGAGAAGCGGCGTCCCCAGGGTAGGAAACGGCGGCAACAAATGCAGGCTGGGTGGGAGAACGAGGCTGTTGACGAGTATGTAGGCCGAAGCGGCGGTGGTTGGTGCTGGAGCTAGCACGCCAGCAAGTTCGACATGGTCCGCGTCAACACGGCCGACACAACCGACTTGGCCGCCGTGGAGACCTTGACTGTCACCGGAGCCGAAAACTTAGCCAGTGGCTGCCGGACCACCGACAGGGGGCATTGCTGCCGGGCCGTGGGTGACACCGTCAATGTGTTCCTCATTCGTGGCAGCCAGTGCGTTGCTAGCGGCCTCAAGAAGGCGACTAACGTCGTCGAAGAGAGTCATACCTCCTGGCGGCGGGGAGCGTGGAGGTGGATTGGGTGGATGGGATGGGGGGGGGAGGGGGTGTCGGAGAAAGGGGTGAGGCCAGGAAGGGGAGGATAGTGTAGCTGTTTCTGCCCGCAAAGGCGACGGGGCACGGCCCCGTCAGAAAACACAGCACAGGATGCGGAGCGACACAAAGGAGAAAGAACACAAACGCCTGGATCACAGGGCGCGAAGCGCACCAGAACGCCGGAACTAATGCAAACGCAACGCTGATTTATTCATTGAAGCAGGTCGATCCCAGCACTCACACTCATATACCCTCGGGAGAAGCAAAACGCGCACACGAACCCTGCCAACGAGACGGTCATGGGGGGAACGGTGCCCAGAGGGCCACGGTCTTGGAACAGGAGCCTTCGGTGGCCCCTGCCACGGATCAAGTGACACTCTTCCACTGGAAGAGATATCTGGCCCATAGATTTTTGGGCCAGCCTGGACTTGTAAGTCCCTCTAACTCTCAAGGGACTTCGCCCCAGGATTTTCCAATTCTCCGATGGAAGTTCTTGGGAAATATCTTCAATGACCGAGATCTCATCTCGGTTCCGGGTCCTGCCCCGAGTGGGGAAGCTTCCGAAAGCTTTCCGGCCCCTCCAGGGGGACCAGATGAAAAGGGCCGGCGCCCCTTCCGTCTGTGTCAGGCCCCACCGGGAGGCCCGATCAGGAGATGCTCCTTCGTTCGTCCCGCAGGAGGGCGTGTTACGGGTGAGGTTGGGGGCCACTCCGGGCACCCGCCCGAGGGGGTGCCACACGTCACCCCCCTCCGGGGAACGCTACGTGGAAGCTCGCGACCCGCCCCCTCCGGCCCCGGCCGGAGGGTCGTGTCAACCGAGTCCAGAAGGATTCCCCGACAGATAGAGAGGAAACAGCCGCGAGCGATGCGGGAGAACAGGAGCAGCCAACAAGTCATCAGTCCCCAAGACATGACGGTGACGCCCGCCCTTTGCTCTCAAGAGTGCAACGGTGAGTTCAGTCCTCATTTCGGGCCCACTGCGGGCCCGCTCCGTCGAGACCGTGCAGCCGCCTGCAACAGCACACGGGGAGGGGGTCGTCTGGGTGACAGCTGTGACGGTGTCGGTTCGATGGCCCGCGTGAGTACACCTTGCGGGTACAGGCGAGTTCATTGACTGTCGTCGCTGTACCAACCAGCACTCGCGTTTCTGTCAGCTCGGCGTGCATTGCCCAATGCTGTTCGATCGTGTGTTGGTGGATCTGTGCTTGAAGGGTGTGCTACGGACAACTGACCGTGACCGCCCTTGACTGGGTCAGCAACATACGGCTCCCCGGACGTGCTCGACAGCACTGAGCCTGTGTAGGAGTACAGCCGGGTGCGGTACGCATTGTTGTCAGCACTGTGCTGATTGCATTGACAGAACGAAAGAGATGGGCTACCTTAATTTTTAGTGGTAGTACTTCGTGTATTTATTGAGTTGGGCTAAACCAATGAACTGGACGGATCAATACCGTCATGAGTACACACCTGTCGTGAGTACAAACCTGCCGTGAGTGAGTACACACCTGTCGTGAGTACAAACTTTCCGTGAGTGAGTACACACCTGTCGTAAGTGCATACCTCTCGCGAGCACGCACCGTCGGACAGGACGCTAGACGCACTGCATCGTTCCACCGTCCGTCGCCTTCGGCCTCTGTCCTGGTCTTTGATGTGACGACCAATCGCGCCCGACTGTGGCTATGCTGCCCGGTCGGGTTGCGGGTTGCAGCCGCCGGTACAAGCGGACTCTGGTTGCGCCGCTCAATTGGAGGAAGGTCAACCTGAAGATTGACGGGCGCCAGTACACCGTCTTCTTCAGAGACGCACTACAAGCAGCTAAAGACGAGGTGATGCGTGCTCAACCCGAGGACCTGTACTGGGGGCCATCTTTGTCTACTGAACATGATGCTGGGTCGATGAGAGCCAGTACAGACGCTAGTACTACCGCACTGGACACCGTACTGCGCAACGCATGGGACGGAGAAATGTACAAGCGGCCAAACGAGTACATTGACGGCACCTTACATCCAGGGACGCGTGTGCTGGGTTCTAAGTGTACTCCGACTCGACTGTACTGAGCAGCAGCGGTGCTGTGTCGGCCTTCCCTCTGCGTATGCGTGTCATCAACATCAACACAGATGAGGTGCGTTGGGTCACCCTGGCGTACATCCCGCATGCGGAAGCCAAGTTTCTCGAGACCATGAAGGGCCAGGAGGTACGTGCCGAGTTGCTGCAGCGCATCTTAAACGTTGTATTCAGGAAAAGTCTGCTGTTAAGTCATGACGGAACGTGGCTCAATCTCCCAGGAGGTGGCAGCGTGCGTGTCTCTCCCCGTGCTCTTCTGTACGTGTGTGACCGACCCGAGGAGCGCGCAGTCATGTGTGTGAAGGGGTCCGGCTGCCTCTTCCTTTGCACGGCATGTACTGTTGGGCGGGATAGCTCTTGTACGGAGGCGGGGTCGAAATCTCCCCCAAGGGATGTGCATGAGACTGTGCGGGCGCAACTGCGTACTGTGCTGATGGGTGACTTCCGCGGTGCTGGCGCGATGCGAACTGAGGCGGAGATGGCGCTCAGTTTGAAAAGCATGGTTCCTGCTGTGGCTGCATGGGCGGGGCTTGGCAACGGCCCGCGCATTCTATATCGCTTGCCAGGGTTTGACCGCCTCCATGTACGCTTCAATGCTATGTGAGCGTCCTGTCGTTATTGTCCTGTTTGTGGATGTTCCTTACTACGACTGCGTCCTGTTGAGTACAAGCCGCTGATATTGGTGTCAGTTCACTAACAACACGCTGCATATGTATACCCGCTCGTTTTGGTACTGTGCTGTGGTCTGCGTGTGATCAGGTCATGGAAATTGGTATCAACCACAAGGTCGCAAGCACGGTACCCGAGTACCTCGGCAAGATTGCTATGCTGGGTGGCCATGTACGGCTTGGCGCAGTCACAAACTCTGAGCGCGCCATCAACATGCGGTTCAAGCATCCTCACGCCATGCACGAGTGCCGCACATACACCCCGGGTACGCCAGAGTATAAATAACAAAGGTGTTGTGTATTGAGTGACGAGCAGTGAACGATCAGTGACTGCGACGCACGGTTGAGTAGCTCATTGACCTATGCTGATGCGAAGATGGACACTTGTACTGATTCCTTTTAAGCTAGCGTTGTGTACCATCTCTTTCATGTACTGGCTTCGATTCTATCTCCCTCGTGCGTAGGTATTTTGTACGCAAGGCTACGAAGCAGGCAACGATGACGGGTAGCGAGCACCGACGAGCTCTGCCGTCCTTGCCCCTTGCCTTCGTCGCCACCATTGGCTCCGCGCAGAACGAGACGGACCACTGGCTTCTGACGAGGGCCGTGCGTGAGCTGGTGGCAGTGACGAACGAGATCTTTTCTGAGAGGTGTACTGGCGGTGGGATCACTGGCGCACAAGCTGCGGCAACTGCTGAACGGGCACAGAAATGGGTCATCGATTACTACCAGCCGTTGCTCGGTCCGTCGCATGCTACGAATTTGCACCGCCTTGCCGTGCTGTGCATCTACTTGACGAGTTCCGTCTGCGGGGAAATTTGTTCGACGGGAACACGGGCTACAATGAGACGCTGCACAAGGCAGTGAAAGCGGCGTACAAGGCCACCAACAAGAGGCGGGACCAGTTCGTTGAGCAGCTGCTGTTGAACCAGCAGGTGGCTGCCTTATTGCTGGAAGAAGAGGAGCGCCCCATCGCAGCGGGCTCAGCTGCAACGCCAGTACACGCCGGACGCCGCAGCAGACCTCTTCGCTTCTCCCACCGCTGTACTGCGGCGCAGCTTGCGCGCAAGCGCAAATTGCCTGGGCTCTGTACT
>Ga0115031_1004586_pt1 | contig 10180 bp, 9 predicted proteins | sample Maine_Asex4_meta_FD_87301 | JGI IMG/M metagenome (GOLD analysis project Ga0115031, IMG submission 87301) | Marine algal microbial communities from Maine, USA - Maine_Asex4_metaG | ecosystem: Host-associated > Algae > Red algae > Unclassified | place: Maine, USA | collected 2015-01-05 | reverse complement strand
TCGACGCCGCTCGCGCCGATCGCTCATCGAAGACATCGAGCACTTCTTGTCGACCCGACAGGTAGATCAGGTTGTCGCGGCGCTCCAGCCGGCCGTGCGCCACGAGGTCATTGACTGCCATCGACGTCTTGAGCGGTGTGAGCGATGTGCCGACGAGAAAGCGGTGCAGATCATCAAGCCCGATGGGCATGTCGAAGACATCCGCGTAGCTCACCGTGGCGTACACCGAGTCGTCGGGGGTGCGAAGAACCGGTGCAGTCATCGCCCCGCCAGCTCGATCATCATGGCCTCTAATCTCGCGGCGGTTTTGCTCCACTGCAAGTCACTCAACCCTTCTTTGCCACGTCGCACCAGTTCCGCCCGCCGTTCGGGTGAGCGCACGAGTCTAAGGACTTCGGCATGCGCATCGTCCACAGTTTCGACAACGATCGCGCATTCGGGCGCGCACTCACGAACCGAGGGCACGGTTGTGGTCACGACGGCTGCGCCACAGCGTGCTGCTTCGACCGGAGGTAATCCGAAACCCTCATCGCTGGACAACGACACGAACACATCGGAGGCCTGGTACATGGCCGCCAGGTCGACATCGACTGCGGCGCCGAGATCGACGGCTGCTCCGTTTTGGGTCAGGCCAGACCGAGACACTGCTATACCCCTCCTGGCGCTAGGTGAAAGCGTGGCGCGACGAGCGAAGGCCGCCGGCGATGATCGCCCTGCGACCACGATCTGCACCGTTGGTTCCTCGGCGGCGACGTGGCGAAGCAAGGCAACAACCTGGTCGCTGTTCTTGCGCGGCGTGGGATCTAGCAACGCACAAACCACTGGTCGCTCTGTATCCAGACCGAGTCGAGTCCTGGCCGCGGTCTGGTCGCTGGCTTGGAACACGGCGCTCACACCAGGCGGCACAACTTCGATATCGGCGACAGACCTCGATGAGTACGTTGCCACCTGGTTTGCGACGTGACCCGACACGGCCACCACCTTCGCCGCACGGTCGATCAACCGAGGCAGTTGCCACCTCAGCAGCCGGGCATAGGCCGGGTTCACCGAACTGGGATCGGTGATCGCAAATAGGTCGTGCACCACAACGATCTGGCGCCGATGCCGGAGCGGGCCACTGTGGGCCATGCTGAGCAGCACCCCGTTGCGGCATCGGTGGGCCAACGTTGTCTGCTCCCACAACCGTCCGGACCACGGGTGGCTCGCACTGCGCGGGTGAAGCACGGTCGCCGAAGAAAGCGCATCGGAGACCTCCTGGGCAAACCGGCGGACACCACCGCGATCTCGAAGCAAGACCCGGCCATTGACGAACATCTCGCGATTCATTACACGGCCGCGACAACGGCTTGTATCGCCGACCGGAACTGCTCGACTCCAAGCCGAGCTTGGGTAAACCGGCCGGTCGGCCCAGGCGCATCGCGCAAAGCGTTGACCAACCCATCGACATTGCCGAAGTCATACGCACTAAGCATCGACGGGTCGTGGTCGACGATGCCGCGCTCGTGGGGCGCAACGGTGTGCACACCGTGGGCCGCAGCTTCGAGCGGCACAAGTCCGAAGTCCTCGGCGCATGTGAGTGCCACGACAGCTGCATTGCGATAGGCCCATCGCAGCTGTGCGTCGGACACCGCTCCCGCCGATACAAAGTTTGTGGGTGCTGACTCGATCAAGGCCTTGTGATGGGGGCCATCGCCCAACTGCAGTACCTGTTGCTTTGGTATTTTGCGAGCGGCGCCGACCAAGACGTCGAGCCTCTTGTACGCAAGCGGTCGGGTTGGGCTCAACACGAAGCCCGGTGCCACGCCCGGAATGGGCTCGATCTCGCCATCGAGGCGAAGCGACGAGCACGGCCGAATTACCGTGGCCTCTATGCCATAGACCGATTCGATTTCGGCTGCGATGGTCGACGAGTTGGCCAGCACACGATCTGCGCTCGACATGGCTCGTCGGTCGAGATAGCGATACGCCGGAGCAACCCCAGTAGCGGCGCGACGCACGGCGGACCGATACCCGGCCAGATAGTTTCCAGAATCGTGTAGCCAGCGCGCCGGCGTGTGGCAGTAGACGATCTTCGCTCCCGTGGTGCGAACATGATGCGAGAGCCCTGAGGTCGAACAGATCGTGACGTCGGCATCGATCTTGGTCGCTGCAAACGTGGGCGCAGCCACCGGTACCGATGCGCGATAGTGGCGACGCAGCCACGGAGAATGTTGCATCCACGAGGTGGTGACGCAACGGCCACCGAGGATGTCAAAGGTGGCGCGAGGCTCGTGCATCAGACTGTGCAGCGATGCATTTGGGTACATCTCGGCGAGTGCGAGAAAGACCCGCTCGCCTCCCGCTCGTGCGGCCAGCACGTCGTGGAGCAGCGCGATCGAAGTCATGGGTTCACGCTGCCAACACCTGCATCGCTACCGCCACTGCGTCGTCGAGTCCAGTCCTGCCGCCGTGGCTTTCGAATTGCCTCCAGCCCGACAACTCGAAGACATCGCTCGGCACAAGAATTGATGCGGCCTGCAGCCCAAAGTGGTGTGCCGCGGCGAAGATGGCAGCGCACTCCATCTCGACCAGTGAGGCTCGGTTTCGGTGCGATGCGAGCCGTTCAGGCGTGTGGCGAAAGGGCGCGTCGGTCGTAAGTGTGACCCGTGCGTCGGTGCCGAATCGAATGGTGAGTGCTGCGGTGAGTTGCGGGTCTGCGGTTAGATGGCCTCCGTAGTGCTGCGAGGTGCCTTCGTCGCTCTCGGCGCGGGTGATTGCGGTCAGGTTCTGCGGCCCGGGCATGAGCAGCCCGGCCGAGCCGACGGTGACCACTCGCTGCACACCAAAGGCAGCCAGGAACTCGATAGTGATGCCAGCCACCGGAGCCCCTGGGCCAGTTGCAACCACGATGTCGACGCCTTGGTCGAGCGTGCCTACTTGGCGGAAGGGATGGTTGCTGGTGCGATGGTGCCGCTTGCTCGCCCGCGCTGGCACCAACGACTGGTCATAGACCAGCACGACCGATGGCTCCAGCTGAATATCGAATCCCGCCGACTGTGCCATCGACCGACCGGTCAGTGCCGGTTCTGCGTTATTGGTCACGGCGAATCCTTTGTGCGATGCCATCGCGGAGATGGCCAAGAGAATCCCGAGTCGACGGTTGGCGGCCACGGCTCGCGTGGGTCTTGAGCGTCGCCGCCGCCTCGGCTTCGCCGGCTGTCGAAGCGTCGACATCGGCGCGCCGGGCAAGGCGAATCGAGTCGCCTCGGGCATCATGCGCCAGGTTGGCAATAAGCGGGTGCATCGACGACCCCCACGTTTTGAGTGGCTGCGTGACCGGGCGAGTCGTCAACACATGGCTTGTTGTGGCGATGTCGAGATCGCGTATGCCCGCCAGATCGATGGTCAGGTCGTAGCCGTCGAGCTCGGATACGAGCTGTTTGACCGCCGATGGGTGCAGTTCCAGATGGTCGTCGTAGACAGCAAGTGAATCATCGAGTTCGAGGAGTCGATAGTCACGTGGACCCCGCATCGTCAGCGGCACTTGGAAGTAGTTCGTCGCGTTGTCGAAGTGTGTTCCGACCGCGCCCGAGTTCGTGCAGTGGCTGTGGCGAGGCAGCAAGTAGTACCGCTCGGTCGCAACCAGGTAGCGCATGGCATGAGGAAACCACTCGTCATCATCGAGTGAGTCGAGCAGGGAGTGAAGCGGTGTGGTCAGGTCCACCTCGGCGTCTCGGTACCGCTTCCACTGGTCTGCGGTCCATGCCATGCCGTCGTACCATGGAACCTGCGCGTACAGGCCATCGGAACCATCGATCACGGGCTCGAACGGCAAGTGTCGGTACCCATCGAAGAACGGTGTCGCAAGACTTATGCCGGCAATCCGATCGTCGCCCGCAGAGAACGACAGGGCCGCTGTTGCCCACCGATGAAACCCAGGGCCGACCACCAAGTCATCTTCGAGCAGCACGATCGCTCCGTACTCCACGCTGAGGTCTCCACACCGAGCGAAGTGCTCGACGAGCCCAAGGTGTTCGTGCTCGATGATTCGCAACGGCCCGTCCGTCCACGACACATCATCGGCGATCGCCCGCACCGCGGCGCGCTTCGAGCCTCCACCATCAATGGAGATGATGAGCGGCGTGCCTGCGCAGACGTCTGCTGCCTGTATCGACCGGCAGAGCCTGCTGAGCTCGGCTGAGCGGTCGAAGGCTGCGATCACAATCGCAGGAGAAACGGCTTCGCTCATGGCTGCATTCTCGCAGGTATCGGCGACCTACACCTGTCGAGCACTAGCGATCTCGTCGAGACCGTAGCCGCCCGAGGCCATAGTTCTTGCGCCGGTTGACGTGTGGAAAATCGAAGTCAGGCACCGCAACATCGAGCAGGTCACAGATGGGCGCCCAGCCAAGTCCCTGCTCGACATGAATCCACGCGTGTCGTCGGCCCTGCACCCACTCGGCAAGGTCGCCGTAGTGGCGTTCATAGATCGCCCGCAGCCTGGTCTCATCGAATCGGTCAGACCCATAGAGCTGGCGATGCACTCGGTCGCCGATCTCACGGACGCTCGGAGAGAGTCGCGCAATGCCCGGTCCATAGAGCCATTCGACCGATGCGAGCCAGTCGTCGACAGGTCGCTGAGTCACGATCCATTTGCTGTTGGGGCAGACCGTGTCGAGCGCTTGATACCGGAAGGGGATTGGATTATCGAAGAATGCATCGTGGGCGCGAAGAAAGTCCAGGTCGATGCCGTCGAGCAACGGAAGCGAGTCAGGGGCCGACACATGGCCGAGCAAGAGCATCGCTTCGTGGAGCGATGTCGTGCCGGTGCGAGCGAGCCCAACACCGAAAATCTTGTTGTGCAGACGCGTGGCGTGGGCAGGTGCGTCTGCGGGACCGGTCGGCATAGCTCAATACTGGCGCGTAAAGTCCACCCTGTGTCGGACGAACCAGCGAAGACGTCCCGCGCCAAGACCGCTGCGCTCCCAGTTCGCACGGCCTCGCCTCGCCTACCTCCCGAAGTTGCACACGAAACCGGCCGACAAAACCTGTGGCCGTTGCGGGTGCTTGCTGCACTGGCGCCATTCAATGTCAAGCTGGCTGCCAGCGCATGGACCGGTTTGCAGCTTCGGATCCTTGTCGTTGCCTCGCTTGGGCTGGTTGTCACGCTGGCGATTCGGAACCTGCGAGCTACGCAGTGGGCGCGGCCCGACTGGGTTGACACCACCGCCTATCTCTGGCTGGTTGCGGTATGGGTATCTGCACTTGCGAGCGCTGATCCTCTGCTCGGGTCAGGAGGCGCGGCGCGAGTGAGCGTCGCGATCCTGCTCGTGCCGGTAACTCGAAGCATGGTCACCGACCACCGCGATGCAGTTCTGATTCTGCGTTCGTTGGCCTATGGCTCGGCTGCGGCCGCGGTGGTCGGCCTCGGTATCTGGGGGTGGGGCGGTGATCTGGAGCCAGCTCGGGGATTTGTTGGTCAAGTGACTCGGCTTGGCTCATTCGATCGTTTGACCCGGCCATGGGCGCATGCCAACGTCGCAGCTATGGCGCTCGGGGCAACTGCCGCGGCCGCTATGACTATTTCGCGGACCTGGCTTCGGACAGTGTGTCTGGTGCTCATCGCAGTTGCGCTAGTACTTACGGTCAGCCGTGGTGGACTGCTGGCGGCGAGCGCGTTGGGACTGTCCTGGGTCCTGCTGCGACGTCGCGGAGTGGACACCTTGGCAGCGGCCGCGCTTGGAGTCCTGATGGCCATCACGGTGTTGCTTTCTTCGGCATGGACCACCCGGGTCGACCAACTTGGCGACCAAGCGTTCTACGGATCCGAAGTCACCGCACCCGCCTCGATTTCTCTGGCGAGCGCCGATGACACAGTCGAGGTGACCGTTACGAACAAGAGCAGCGTCGTGTGGAATCAACGAGGCGAAGACCGAGTGCTGATCAGCGCGCGCTGGCTGGGTCCCGACGGTCTGATCTGGATCGAAGATCGATGGGAACTGCCGAGTGATCTGGCACCGGGCGAGTTGGTCACCACGGGCCTGGCCATCCCTCCCCGAGTGCCTGTCGGGGCCTTCGACGTCCGCTGGGATCTGCTGCAGCTGGACACGGCGTACTTCGGTCAGTTCTTGGGTGATCCGCCGACCATCAGCCGCGTGCAGGTGACCGCTTCAGATGTCAGGTCGGACGACATCTTTCGTTACAACTTGGTTGAGCGCAACGTCGACGTAGGCCGTCTCGACGCGTGGCAGCTCGCATGGGACGATTTCGCGGGATCGCCGTTGATCGGGGTTGGTCCGAATCAGTTTGCTGCCAAGTCAACCGCTCGTCTCGATCAGCAGCGCCAATCAGTAGGCACCCATGCCCACAACATCGTGCTGGAACCGCTGGCGGCGTGGGGCCTGCTCGGCACCGTGCCGTTCTTGGCGCTTGGCATTGGTGCTTTGGCGAGATCGCTGCGGTGGGCGTGGAAGTCTCGTGAGACGGTTGCGTGCGTGCTCGCTGCCAGCCTCGTGGCTGTAACGGCTCACGGCATCGTTGACTGGCCGTTGGTGGTGATCACCACGTGCATCCCGATTGGGTTGCTTGTTGGATTGGCGTGGACCGATGGAGCGCGAGATGACTGACGACGAAGAACTCATCGAGTCGTTGGTGTCGAGCGACGCGACTCGACCCGTCGTGGTTTCGCCAGCCGAGTCGGTGTTCTGGCGGATGGTGGTGGCTATGACGTCGCCGTTGTGGCTCGGTATTGTCGTCGTGGCCATTGCGAACCGGGCCGTGCGGGGTCAACTGCCGCTGTTCGTGCTGCACGAGCGGGTTGGGTTTCGCCGCTCGCCGTTGCGGGTGCCCAAGGTCGCGACCGCTGCCGTTGCATCGAACCAACGACGCTGTGCAGGGCTGATCGAGGTAGCCACTGGAGCGCCGGTCGAACTCGAGGTCGGCGGACGCAGCGACCTTTGGATGCGCAGCATGGGCGTCGACGAGCTGCCGCAACTGGCTCTGGTTTTGGCGGGCAAGATGCGGCTGGTCGGCCCTCGGCCGGTAACGCAGTCCGAGCTCGACGAGATGATCGAAGATGGCGCCGAAGTCGGGATCGACGTGTTACATCCCGGCATGGTGGGCCTGTGGCAAGTTCTCGATCGGCACGGGTACGAACTCGACGAGCGTCGCCAACTCGACATGGTGATGATCGACAACTGGTCCGGTCGGTTGCGGCGTCAACTGTTGCGGCTGGCAGCGCGCCAAGCCCTCGCTCGGCTCCGATCAGGCTGATCGAATCTAGCGGCGCATCTCTCGACCGTGCCGCTACGATCCTTTGCGGAAGGTTGCCTGAGCGGACGAAAGGGACGGTCTCGAACACCGTTGATGCGGCAACGTATCCATGGGTTCAAATCCCATACCTTCCGCCAACGAGATCGGGTCTCACACAAGGTGAGGCCCGATTTCTCATTCTTGACCGCAGTCGCGTGAACCCGCGGGTCCAGCGAGATCTGCGTTGCGCTACCAAGGGTGGTCGGTGCCGTCGATCTTGACGAAGCGTCCCGTGTCCGCGGCGGTCAGGCCGCCCAGTATCTCGACGATGCCTGCGGCTGATTCGTCGACGCTGATCGCAGCTTTTGGTCCGCCCATATCGCTTTGCACCCAACCCGGATGCATGGCTACATAGGTGCAGTCCTTGTCGGCGGTTGCCGACATGACGGTGACCATGTTCATCACCGACTTCGACGAGTTGTAACCGACGTCGAACGGCATCTGGGCGCCCACGACCATAGAGCCGAGCTGCGACGAGATGTTGAGCACGACGGGATCGGTGCCGGCGCCAAGCAACGGTCGCACCGCTTGGGTCACGAGCATTGGGCCAACGGCGTTCACTTCGATCTGGCGCAGCACGACATCTTTGGTGGTCTGAAGCGGGCCCTGGGCCCGGCGGTCGACGCCGAGGTCGGCAGAGGTCATACCAGCGTTGTTGACCAGGGTGTCGATCGAGTCGGCAACGGCCGCGAGTTCCTGGCCAAACGATTCGATCGACGCAGTGTCTCCGACATCGAGAGCGAGCACACCCGCGGCGCCAGCATCTTTGAGCTCGGTAGCGGCATCGGGGTTTCGGGCCGTGCCCCACACCTCGTGACCGTCAGCGATCAGCTTCTTGGCAATACCCAGCCCTATTCCACGGCCAGCTCCAGTAACAACAATGCGTCGACTCATAGACGCCGACGTTAGCTGCGCCGTCGCTGCCGTAACGAAGTCAGACCTAAGGTGGCGCGCACCGCAGACACTCGACGGGGAGCGGGCGGCGATGGAACGTTCGATCGAACTAGTTGCTTCGACACCATGGCCGACACCGCTCGCGCGGTGGCCGCCGGAACCCAGTTCGTCGTCGCCGATGCGCTCTTAGGGGATCGTGTAGCCGTCGGGTTCACACATCCGACCATCGACGACGCTCGAAGCTGCGCCAGACTTTTCAACCGGTCATCGACCGAGCGGCTGAAGAATACCCATCGCTCCATGGCCAACTTGCCGATCAACGTCGGCTTGTGTTGTGCCGCTGCTTGCATTGGTCCCGGCCACGCTGGGCCTTTGGAGAGAACTTTGAGTGACGACAACATGCCCACGGCCTCCGCATAATCAGCGGTTTGATCCGAAGTCAACGGTCGCATGGCACAGAAGCCAGGCGGCAGGGTTATTGGCAGACGAATCGGCCAGCTAACTTCAGCGGTATGACTCTTGATCCTCGCACCCCCGTTGTCGTCGGCGTTGCCCAGGCAATGCAGCGGCCCGATGACCTGAGCGAAGCGCTCGAAGCGATTGCGCTTATGGAACAGGTTGTGCGCGCCGCTGCGGCCGATGCCGGAGCGCCAGGACTGCTGCCCAAGCTCGACCATGTCGGCGTCGTTCAAGGTGCGTGGAAGTACAGCGACCCGGCTCGACTGATCGCAGACGCCGTCGGGGCAACCAATGCCCGCACCTCACTGTCGGCCAACGGCGGCAACACACCGCAGTCCTACGTCAACTCACTCGCCAGCAGAATCGCCGCCGGGGACTTCGACGTTGCTGTCTTGGTGGGAGCCGAGACGATCTGGAGTCGTCGTCGCCAACGTCGAGCCGAGATGGACGTCCCCTACACGAGCCAAAAAGATGTGAAGCCCGACGAGATGTTCGGCGCCGACGTCTCGATGCAGACTGAGTTCGAACAGGCCCGCGGCATGGAAATGCCAATCCACTTCTACCCGCTGTTCGAGTCTGCAATTCGTCATGCTCGGGGCGAAACCATCGACGAACACCGCGACCGGATTGCGAAGCTATGGGAGACCTTCAATCAGCAGGCTGTCGCCAACGAGTACGCCTGGACCCGAACGCCGATGACCGCAGCCGAGATTCGTGATAGCAGCGAATCCAACCGCATGGTGGGTTTCCCGTACACCAAAGCCATGAACTCGAACTGGGATCTCGACCAGGCGGCTGCAGTGCTGATCTGTTCCGTCGAAGCTGCCGAGGCCGCTGGAGTACCGCGAGATAAGTGGGTGTTCCCGCTGGCCGGTACCGATGCGCACGACACCTACACGGTGTCGGCCAGGCGAGACTTGCACTCGTCGCCTGCGATCACCGAAGCAGGAAAGAAGCTGTTCGAACTGGCCGATCTCGGGCCCGACGACGTCGATCACGTCGATCTCTATTCATGTTTTCCGTCGGCCGTTCAGGTCGGCGCCGACTCCTTGGGTTTCAGCCAGGATCGCCAGCTCACGCAAACCGGCGGGTTGACCTTTGCCGGCGGACCGTTGAATAACTACGTCACGCACTCGATCGCGACCATGATCGACGTGTTGCGGGCTGATCCGGGGTCGGTTGGGTTGGTGAGCGCCAACGGCGGCTTCTTGACCAAACATGCCATTGGTCTGTACTCAACCGAGCCACCAGCTGCGGGCTATCAGGCCGCCGATGTGCAAGCCGTCGTCGATCAGGTGCCGGAGACTCCGGTGGCCGAAAACTACACCGGTCCGGTGACAATCGAGGCATACACCGTGATGCACAGCGCGGATGGACCCGAGCACGGGCTGTGCGCGCTGCGCACTCCCGATGGTGCCCGCACGTGGGGCCGAGTCATCGACGTTGCTGCGGCTACCGCCATGACCACCGAAGAAGCGATCGGTCTCACCGGCGACCTCGACGCAGATGGCGTGCTTACCCTGGCCTAGACAGCGGC
>Ga0115031_1004582_pt1 | contig 10185 bp, 8 predicted proteins | sample Maine_Asex4_meta_FD_87301 | JGI IMG/M metagenome (GOLD analysis project Ga0115031, IMG submission 87301) | Marine algal microbial communities from Maine, USA - Maine_Asex4_metaG | ecosystem: Host-associated > Algae > Red algae > Unclassified | place: Maine, USA | collected 2015-01-05 | reverse complement strand
AGCAGGACAGCGTGCCGCCGGACGGCGTCACCGCGATGCGCATCGATCGCACCACCGGCGAGCCGGGTGCCGGTGACGGCACGATGATGGAGTGGTTCTTCGACGAATCGCTGCCGGGGGCGGCCGGCTCCGCGGACGCCGGTGGCCGCGCGTCGCCCTCGCGGGACGGCGCGGGCGGTGCGGCGCCCGCGCCGGTGGTGAGCACCGTGCGCGAGCGCGCACTCGAGGTGGAGCAGTTGTTCTGAACACCGGTCCGGCCACGGCGGCGCGTGGCCGGTCCTCGTTGCAGGGCCTGTTCGTCGGCGATGCGCTGTCCATGCCGGTGCACTGGTACTACCGGCCGGGCGACATCCTGCGCCGGTTCGGTCCGCACGGCATCGTCGACATGCAGGCCGCACCGGCCGAACACCCGAGCTCCATCATGTCGCTGCACGACACCTCGCGCGGCGGACGTCGCTCGGCGGGCGCGAGCGGCACGGTGGACGTGGTCGGTGACGTCATCCTGAAGGGTCGGCGCGAGCGCTGGAACGTGCCCGGCGGGCACTATCACCACGCCCTGCCGGCCGGCGAGAACACGTTGAACGCCTGGTGCGCGCGCTGGCTGATCGAGTGCCTGACGGAGCTCGGCGACTACGATGCGGACGCCTGGCTCGAGCGCTACGTGGCACGCATGACCGCCGACCCGCCCGCGCACCCGGACAGCTACGCCGAGTCGTGCCACCGCGGCTTCTTCGCCAACCTGGTCGCCGGCCGGGCGCCGCGCGACTGCGCCGCGGTGACGCGCGACACCCCGTCGATGGGCGCTCTGGTCACCGTCGCACCGCTCGCGCTCGCCCTGCTGCCGACCCGTTCGCCGGAGGCGGTGCAGGCGATCTGCCGCGAGCACGTGCGCCTGACCCACCCCGACGAGCTGCTGCTGCGGGTGATCGATGCGTACGTGGCGCTGCTGCACGCCATCGGGCAGGGGCTGGACGGGCAGGGCCTGACGCAGGCCTGCGTCCAGGCCGCCAACGTGGTGCCGGGCACCCGCCTGGACAGGCTGCTGGCAGCTTCGCGCACCGATGCGCAGATGATCGGCGGGCATTGGTCCACCGCCTGCTACATCAGCGATTCCTGGCCGTCGGTCTGCTGGTTGATGGCGCGCCACGCCGGTGATCCGGCACGGGCCCTGCGCATCAACACCAACCTGGGCGGCGAGAATGCGCACCGAGGGTCGGTGCTGGGCACGCTGCTCGGCACGCACGACGGGCGCGAGCCCGAGTTGTTCGACGCGTTGCACCGGCACGACGAGCTGGAGGCGGTCATCGATGCCTGGGTGGAGCGCTTCCAGCCGGTCCGAGCCGGGTAGGCAGCATGCGGGTAGACTGCGTGCACGAACAGTCATGATCCGGACGCCCCTCGCGCGGTCCGTGGCCGCGGCGCGCTGAGCAACGCCTCGGGCCGCTTCGAGATGCTGCAGCGGATCGCGGTGGACGACGGCCGGCAGCTCTGGCCGGAGGAGCCCGCCGGCGGGTCGCGCACCCGCTGGCGGGATGATCGGGCCGTGAGCCTGATCGCGAAGAACGATTCGCCGCACCGGCCACGCAACTCGCGCTGTCCCGATCGCCGATCACCCCGGCCGCCGCCGCCCTGCCTGCAGCGATCGAACCCGTCGGGGGCGTGTCTTGCGTGCGGGCGTGGGATGATCGGGTCACCCCACCGTTCCAAGGAGACCCCTCCCGATGATCACGCGCATTCCCTTGCTCGCTCCGCTCTCCCTCGTGCTGCTGGTCACCCTGTTCACCGGCTGCCAGCAACTCTCCTCGATCGACTGGAAGGACAAGGGCTCGGTCGGCCCGGCGGCACTCGACGGCTCGCCCCTGTCGGCGCGGGTGGTCGACCGGCTGGCCGCCACGCCGATGACGATGAACGAGCAGATCAAGGTCGTCGAGCTGCAGGACAACCGGATCCGGTTGAGCGGCACGGCCAGCTCCGGCAGCGCGGTCAGCGAGGCGATGCGGGTGACGCTGCAGGTCGAGGGGGTCAGCGACGTGCTCGATACCGTGTCGGTGCGCTGATCCGGACGCACGGAGGCGTCCGCCGGTGCGCGACATCCGGGTCGACGGGCTGACGCGGCGCTTCGGCGGCACCCGCGCACTGGACGGTGTGACGCTGAACGTGGAACCCGGCGAGTTCTTCGTCGTGCTGGGCGCATCGGGCTGCGGCAAGAGCACGCTGCTCAGGCTGATCGCCGGTCTGGACCGGCCGGATGCGGGACGCATCGCGCTGGGCGGTCGGCCGGTGGCCGACGGCACGAGCTTCGTCGCGGGCGAGGCGCGGGGCGTGGGCGTGGTGTTCCAGTCCTACGCGTTGTGGCCGCACATGGACGTGGCGGCGCACGCACGGTTTCCGCTGGAGGCGGCCGGCGTGCGCGGTGCCGAGGCCGAGCGCATCGTCGCGGCATCGCTCGAAGCGGTCGGGCTGACCGCGCTGGCAGGCCGCACGCCCGCCGCCCTGTCGGGCGGTCAGCGTCAGCGCGTCGCGCTGGCGCGCTGCCTGGCGCAGCGCGCCGACATCATCCTCATGGACGAACCGCTCGCCAACCTCGATCCGCACCTGCGCGCCTCGATGGAGGGCGAACTGTCGCGCGTGCAGTGCGACAGCGGCGCCACGGTGCTCTACATCACGCACGATCAACGCGAGGCGATGGCCCTGGCCGATCGCATCGCGGTCCTGCACGACGGGCGGGTGCGGCAGGTGGCCGCGCCGCACGTGCTCTATCGCGAACCTGCCGACGCCGTGGTGGCGGGCTTCGTCGGCGAGGGGGCGCTGGTGCCCGGTACCGTGGTCGATCGGCACGAAGACGGGCAGGAGCACGCCGTGGAGGTGGCATCGGCGCACGGCCGGCTACGCGCCCGAACCGGCCGTGCCGAAACGGCGTCGAGCGGCAGCGCATCGAACGCGATCGCGCCGGGCGCACGGGTCACGGTGCTGCTGCGCCCGGAGTCGGTTCGCCCGGGCGGTGCACCGGGCGCGGCGGGCGAGCTGCACGGGCACGTCCGGCGGTCGCTGTACCGCGGCGCGCACCACGACGTGCACGTCGCGCTGGGCGACGGGACGAACGTGATCGCGCGCGCCGAAACGGCCGCGGAGCCCGGCGCGGCGATCACGCTGCAGATCGACGATGCCTGGGCGATGGCCGCCTGAGCGACAGGTCGGGCGACAGGTCGGGCGACAGGCCGGGCAGCCCGGAGGCTCAGCTCCAGGGCACCACGCCGGCCGGCAGGCGGCGCGCGAAACGTGACAGGGCCAGCATCAGCGCCACGCTGGCGAGCACGGTGAGCACCGCCATGGCCGCGGCGAGCGTGGTGTAGCCGCCGTCCTCGTAGTTGAAGATCACCGAGCCGATGGTCTCGTTGCCGCTGGACCACAGCAGCGCCGAGACGGTGATCTCGTTGTAGGCGGTCAGGAACACCAGCACGGCGCCCGAGAGGGCGGCGGGCAGCAGCAGCGGGGCGTGCACGCGGGCCATGCGCCGCAGGAAGCCCGCACCGTTCAGCCGGGCCGCCTCGTCCAGGGTGGTGTCCAGCTGCCCGGCCGCGCTGGCCACGGGCTTGAGGCCGACCGCCAGGAACACCGCCAGGTAGGCCAGGATGATCAGGGTCAGCGTGCCGTACAGCGAGACCTGCACCAGCGGCAGGGGTTCGAGGAACACCAGGATGAAGGCCACCGACATCACCAGCCCCGGCACCGCGTAGGCCAGATCCGCCTGCACGGCGGCGAAGGAGGCGAGCCGGCGGACCCGGGCGTCGCCGCTGTTGATGTAGTGTGCCAGCGGGATCGACACCAGCGCGATGAGCGCGGCGGCGAGCCCGGCGGCGAAGGCCGAATTGCCGAACGCGCGCAGCGTCACCGACTGCCCGAACACCTCGACATAGTGGCGCAGCGTCACGGTGGAGGCGTCCAGTGCCACGCCGTAGGTGGGTACCAGGGAGCCTGCCAGCAGCGACAGCAGCGGAAAGCCCAGGGTGGCGAGCACGAAGCTCCACAGCACCCGCTCGGCGGCGGTCGATGCGCCGCCCTCGGACCGGACGCGATCGCCGAGCGTGCCGCCCGAGGCCGGCACCGAACGACGCGCCCGGGCGAGCAGCCACCAGGACAGCAGCACCATCACCAGCGCGAGCAGCGCCAGGATCGCGGCCAGGGTGGCGATCTCGCCCAGCACGCCGGGCCCGAAGCTCGACAACCGCTGCCAGATCAGCACCGGCAGCGTGGTGTAGCGCGCCGGAATGCCGATCAGGGCATTGATGCCGAAGTTGCCGAGCGCTGCGATGAACGACAGCGTGGTCGCCGCGATCAGCGCGGGGAGCAGCAGCGGCAGCAGGATGCGGCGGAGCAGCAGCGCCTGCCCGGCGCCGGCCATGCGCGCCGCATCGATCAGGTCGGCCGGCAGACCGCGCAGCGTCGTCTGCACCAGCAGCAGTGCGACAGGCAGGTGCTGCAGTGCCAGCAGCGCGACCAGTCCGGCCGGTGTCTGCACCGGGTTCGGGCTGCCGGGAGGGGGTGCCAGACCCAGCCAGCCGAGCAGGCTGCTGCTCGGCCCCAGCGCCTGCGTCCAGGCGATCGCGGTGACGTGCGGCGGGATCATCATCGGCAGCAGCAACAGGAACACCAGCACCGCCCGGGCCCGCACGCGTGCCAGCGTCATCGTCAGGGCCAGCACGCTGCCGAGCAGCGTGGCGATCAGCGCGGCCAGCGAGGCGCTGTGCAGCGAATGCCACAGGGCGCGCTGCACCGAGCGCCCGGACAGCGTGTCCAGGATCGCCTGCAGCGGCGAGACCGCCTCGACGTCGGGCAGCGCGCCGAGTCGCAGCAACGCGATCAGCGGCCAGCCGCACAGCAGGCAGATCAGCACAAGCAGGGTGGCGAGCGTGCCGCGCTCGATCGCGCGGTACCCGCCCCGCATCAGCCGCCGAACAGCTCGATGAAGCGTTCCTTGTCGTCACGTTCCTGCTCGAGCGCCCGGGCGGGGTCGAACGGCATCAGCGTGATCTCGTCACGCGCCGGAAAGCCCGGCGGCGGGGCGATGTCCGGGTGCGCCGGCAGGTAGCCCATGTCGGCGGCCAGCTGCTGGCCGTCGGCCGAGATCAGGAAGTCCACGAACGCCCGCGCCGCCTCCGGGTTGCCCGCCGTGCTCAGGATGGCGACCGGCTCGGTGACCGCCGAGACGCCCTCGGTGGGGAACACGAACGCCACCGGCGCCCCGTCCGCCATGCTGCGGATCGGCAGGAAGTCGACCACGAACCCGTACAGCTTCTCGCCGCCGGCCACCGCCTTGTAGGTGCCGCCGTTGCCGCCCTGCGCCAGCGCCCGCTGCTCGGCGAGCCCCTCGTAGTAGCCCCAGCCCAGGGCCTCGCTGCCGGTCAGCGTCGCCATGTGGATGGTGGCCGCCCCCGAGGTCAACGGCGAGGGCATGGCGATCTGCCCGGAAGCCTCGGGCTTCAGCAGATCCGTCCAGCTTTCCGGGACCATGGGGGCGGCGGTGTTGTAGACGATGCCGGTGGTGATCAGCTTGGTGGAGAACCAGTGGTGCTCCTCGTCCATCAGCGCCGGGTCGTAGACGTCGGTGTCCGCGTCCGGGTGCGCCTGCAGATGGCCGTCCCGCTCCAGCGACTCCATCGTCACGCTGTCGGCGATCAGCAGCACGTCCGGTCTGGGATCGCCGGCGACGATCTCGGCGCGCAGCTTGGCCATGACCTTGGTGGTGCCGTCGCGGAACCACTCCACCTCGACTTCGGGGTGCAGCGCCTCGAAGGCGTCCACCGTGGCCTGCGCGTCCGCGTTGGGCTGGGAGGTGTAGAGCACCAGCGGCCCGGACGGCGCGGCGAGGAGGGCACTCGCCGGCAACAGCGCCAGCGCAAGCCCTGTCAGGCGTGGCGCGGCGGCGCGGGTGCGGGATGCCGCAGGCGTGGCAGGGCCTGATCGGGAGGGGCTGGTGACCATCGTGTTCATTCCGGCGGGCAGTGGGTGGTGCCAGTGTGCCGGCAGTATCGCCGCGGCGCATGACAGTCGCGTTGCGGCGGCGACGCCGCCGGGCACCGTTGCCGTGCAGGATCGGGCATGGACAGCGCGCGCCGTGTTGGGCAAGGTGCGCGGCATGGATACCGGCGCCGTGCAGCACGAGAAGGTTCACGGCGAAGCGCTCGCCGGCGCGCTGGCCTCGCTGACCATCCTGCCGGCCATCGCCCCGTTCGGGATGCTGTACGGCGCGCTGGCGATCAACGCAGGCTTCGAGCCCTGGCAGGCGTGGCTGGCCAGCGCCACCGTCTACGCCGGCGCCAGCCAGTACCTGATGCTGGAGATGCTCGACCAGTCGCTCTCGCCGCTGGCCATCCTGCTGGCCATGCTGGCGATCAACTTCCGGCACGTGCTGTATTCGGCGGCGCTCGGGCGCCACCTCGTGCGCTTCTCGCGCGGGCAGAAGGCGCTGGCGTTCGGCCTCATGGTCGACCCGGTGTTCGCCGCCGGCGAGCAGCGCGCACGCCGCACCGGTACTCTCGGGCCGCGCTGGTACTTCGGCTACGCGCTGGCGGTGTACGCGGTGTGGATGCTGTCCAACGTGCTCGGCACCATGTTCGGCGCGCTGATACCGGACCCTGCGAGCTGGGGGCTGGACTACGTGCTGCCGCTGTACTTCCTGGGGTTGCTGACGGGGTTCCGCGCCTCGTCCGGATTCGTGCCGGTGCTGGGAGCGGCGGTGCTGGGCTCGATCGGCATGCACCTCACCGTCGGCGCGCCGTACCACATCCTCGGCGGATCGCTGGCCGGGCTGGCGGTGGCGGTGTGGCGCGTGCCGTCGCCACCCTCGTCGTCGCCGCCACCGGGGAGCGGTGCGTGAGCGATGCCGGGCTGACCCTGCTGATCCTGACCGCCGCCCTGATGGCGTTCCTGACGCGGGTGGGCGGCCACCTGATCCTGGTGCGCTTCACGCCGCTGCCCCCGCGCGTGGAGGCGGCTCTCGAGGCGGTGCCGATCGCGGTGCTCGGTGCGCTGATCGCGCCCGCCATCCTGCTCGGCGGGCCGGCCGAGCTGGTCGCCTCCATCGTGGCCGGTGTCGTCGCGCTGCGCGCGTCGACCATCTGGGTGATCGTGTGCGGGATCGTCGTGCTGGTGGTGCTGCGGGGCCTGACCGTCGGGTAGCGGAACCGACCGTGAGCGATGGGTACGGTTGGCAGGTGCCATCAGGCCGTCACGATAAATGTGATAGAGATCACGTCACCTTCCTGACGAGTTCCCTTTCGCATGCTGCGCAGCGTCCTGCCCATCGCCGTCTCCGGCGTGCTCACCGCAACGGGTGCCGCCGCGGGCGCCGCCCGTGCCGACGTCGTCGTCAACGAGGTGCTCGGCAATACCGACGGCGACGACGCCGAGTACATCGAGCTGTACAACCGCGGCGGGGACGCCGTCGACATCGGCGGCTGGGGCGTCACGCTGTACGACGGCGATGCCGGAGGCGGCTTCGGTGCGACCGACGGATCGAGCCCGTACACCGTGTCGCCCGGCACCGTGCTGGCGCCCGGCGAGTTCTTCCTGTTCGCCAACGACACCGCGCAGAGCGTGTTCGCGGTGCGGGCGAACGCCTCCCTGCCGGCGAACGCCATCGAGAACAGCTCGTACACGCTGGTGCTGAGCGATGCCGACGGTGCGGTGCTGCAAAGCTACTTCCTGACCGACGGCGGCGAGGGGGATGCGGCCAACGTGGCCGGCGAACCGATCACCGCCGACCGCGGCTTCGGTCCGGACGGCCGGTTCGTGCCGCCGGGGTTCACGCGCACCGCCGACGGGGCCGACGCGTTCGCCGTGCTGCCGTTCGGCGTGCCGGAGCCGATGCAGACGCCGACAGCCGGCACCGGCGGCGACGATCCGATGCCTGCCACGGTGACGATCATGGCCATCCAGGGCGCGGGCCACGTCAGCCCGCTGCTGGACGAGAGCGTCACCACCGAGGGCGTGGTGACCGCGATCGACAGCAACGGCTTCTACCTGCAGGATCCTGCGGGCGACGGCATCGATGCCACCTCGGATGCGCTGCTGGTGTTCACCGGTGCCGCACCCGCGGTGGCGGTGGGCGATGTGCTGCGCCTGAGCGGCCGGGTCGGCGAGTTCACGCCCGGTGGCAGCGGCTCGGGCAACCTGTCCACCACCCAGCTGGGCAATGTCACCATCGACAGGATCGGCAGCGCCGCGTTGCCCGCCCCGGTGATCATGGGCCTGGCCGGACGGCCCGCGCCGGACAGGCACATCGACGACGACGCGTTCGCACGCTTCGATCCGGACAGCGACGGCATCGACTACTTCGAGTCGCTGGAAGGCATGCGCGTCCGTGTGCCGATGCCGCTGGTCATCGCGCCCACCAACCGGTTCGGCGAGCTGTTCACCGTCGCCGATCACGGTGCGACGGCCAGCGGCCTGAGCGAGCGCGGCACGCTGAACATCGCCCCGGACGACTTCAACCCGGAGAAGATCCAGATCGATGTCGACGACGGGATCCTGGCCGACTTCGAGCTGCCCTCGCTCGCGGTCGGTGCGGTGCTGGAGGATGTCACCGGCGTGCTCGGCTACGGGTTCGGCAACTACGAGGTCTACCCGACCGTGCCGTTCGGCACGGCGAGCGCCGCGTCCCTGCACCCCGAGACCGGTCACGTCGCGACCGGTGACGGCCGACTCACGCTGGCCACCTACAACGTGCTCAACCTGGACCCGAACGACGACGATGGCGACACCGACGTGGCCGACGGTCGTTTCGAGGCGATCGCCGGGCACATCGTGTCCAACCTGGGCGCACCGGCCATCGTGGCGTTGCAGGAGATCCAGGACGGCAACGGCTCGGTCGACGACGAGCTGGTCTCGGCGGCGGCCACGCTGCAGACGCTGGCCGACGCGGTGAGCGCGGCGGGCGGTCCGGCCTATCGGAGCATCGACACCGAGGGCCTGGTGCCGGTCTCGGTCGGTGGCCAGCCGGGCGGCAACATCCGCGTCGCCTTCCTGTACGACCCGGCGCGGGTGTCGCTGGCGGGCGAGGCGATGCCGCTGGTCGATCCGCAGGATCAGGCCGTCAACGTCATCAACCCGTTCTTCGGCAGTCGCATCCCCCTGGTGGCGAATTTCAAGCTTGGTGAACGCACGCTGACCGTGATCAACGCGCACCTGTCGTCCAAGGGCGGCAGCGCGCCGATCCTCGGCACCGAGCAGCCGTTCGAGGCGCTCCAGGAAGACATCGACGTCAACGGCTCGCTGGACGAGCGGCGGTTGCAGGCCGCGGCGATCGATGCGTTCGTGGCCGAGCGGCTGGCGGCCGACCCGACGGCTGCGATCATCGTGCTCGGGGATCTGAACGAGTTCGAGTTCGTCTCGCCGGTGCAGGACCTGCTGGGGGCGAACCTGGTCAACACCACCGAGGCGATCGATGAGCGCGAGCGCTACTCGTTCATCTTCCAGGGCAACTCGCAGCAGATCGATCACGTGCTGGTGTCGGAGGCGCTGGCGGCGTCCGCCGAGGTGGACGCCGTGCACGTGAACGTCGAGTTCCCCGGCACCGGCGGGCGGGCCAGCGATCACGATCCGGTGCTGGCCAGTGTCGACCTGACGCCCGCGGCCCCCGTGACGCCTGCAGGCCTTGCGGACCTGGACGGCAACGGCCGGGTCGACCGTCACGACCTGATCGCCTTCATCCGCGCCTACGGCACGCATGCCGGTGAGCGCAACTACCTGGAGGCCGCCGACCTGAACCGCGACGATCGGGTGAGTCTCGACGACCTGCAGGCGTTCTTCGTGGCCTACTTCGAGTCGCTGGTCAGCGTCGCAGGGTGGAGGTCCGGGCGGTAGCTCGCACCCGCATCACCCTCGCGCGCTGAACTCGCGCACCGCCTCGACCATCACGCCCAGGTGCTCGGGGTTCACGAACTGGTGAATCCCGTGCCCGAGGTTGAACACGTGTCCCGGCCCGTCGCCGTAGCTGTCCAGCACCGCCTTGACCTCGGCGCGGATGCTCTCCGGCGAGCCGTACAGCACCGACGGGTCCAGGTTGCCCTGCAGCGCGACGCGATCGCCGGTGCGCGCCCGCGCATCGGCCAGGTCGGTGGTCCAGTCCACGCCCAGCCCGTCGCAGCCGGTGTCGGCCATCTCGGACAGCCACTGGCCGCCGTT
>Ga0115031_1004573_pt1 | contig 10198 bp, 7 predicted proteins | sample Maine_Asex4_meta_FD_87301 | JGI IMG/M metagenome (GOLD analysis project Ga0115031, IMG submission 87301) | Marine algal microbial communities from Maine, USA - Maine_Asex4_metaG | ecosystem: Host-associated > Algae > Red algae > Unclassified | place: Maine, USA | collected 2015-01-05 | reverse complement strand
TAGCGGAAACGGCCACAGCCATCAACTACAGCACCGTTACTTGGTTCACCATCTACTACAACAATGATGAAATCAAAAGTACTCAGTTGGCCAGTGGTTCCAGTCACCAACATCTCAGGGATTAGCAACCCGCTACAATCATCGTCAAGCGTAAGATTGATTTCCGTAATACAAGCAAGATTTGGCTGATCGAAAGCAAAATCCACCTCAATATCAACGGTTGTAGTGGTAATATTACCGTTGCCGTCGTCTGCGGTAATCGTAACAGTTACGGTACCAACATCAGCACTGGTGAAGATAAGAGGTCGGTCGAAAGTAATTGTTACATCGTCCCCGGCACAATCTTCTATTGACGTAATGAGATCAGATGTATCAAGTTCGACTGAAGCCTGTCCGTCATCCAACACAACCATAATGGGGCTAGCCGTAGTTACTACTGGTGCAGTATCGTCAACAAGCACAACCGTGATCATATCTTCCACGCTCTCGTTACCAGCCTCATCAACCAGTATACCTAGTATAGTGATGCTGTCAGATCCGTCGGGAAGGATGATAGACTCAATACTGTCGATACGAACGATAAGGTCGCCGTCAGCAGTACAGTTGTCGTCAAAAAGAGAGAGAATGAAAGATTCGGGAAGGTTCGCGCCCGCTGGGAGTAAACCGCCACACCATTCGATGATTTCAGCAACCGTACGGTCCTGATTAAGGCCAGCATCCTCAATAAAAGTGCTACCAGGGCAAGCTTCCGGAATGTCACTGGTGAAAATCCGAAGATTCAGCATGTTGGGTGCCAGGATGGTCGGAGCTTCCGTATCGTTGGCACAGGGATCGGCTTGCGAAAACGCAGTTAACCCGCTGAAACACAGCAGGCATAAAAGAGCCAGTCGGCTCCAATTAGGTAATAGATTCTTCATATTGTCGTCTTAAATTCTTAGAGATTACATTAATAAGGCCTCATAGCCCAAATACATAAGTTAGGCCAAAAGTAATAAGAACAATTCAACTAGAGGTAACACTTTCGAAAAAAAAGTGAGATTAACGCTTTATTCTTTACGGCCTTAACATTTACGAGTGTCCTGGCTACCGTATTCTTGGCAGGTAGAGCACTGTTTACGGAATTCCTAAAGAGGTAGCAATATAAAACAGGAACTAGCCCCTGTTCCGAAGATCATCGATAAACTTTGTCAGCTCCCGCTCGTCATAAACGAGCACCTCACGTGGTTTTGATCCCTGTGAAGGGCCAACAATGCCCAGCTGCTCCAGCTGGTCTACGATTCTCCCCGCCCGGTTATAACCGAGCTTGAGGCGTCGCTGAATCATCGAGGTTGACCCGTGTTGCTGCTGGATGATGAGCCGGGCGGCATCTTCGAACATATCGTCAAGGTCGGCGTAGGTTAGTCCTCCCGAACCAGCCATCTCCTCGTCGGTGTTATACTCCGGCAAGAGATAAGGCTCCACGTATCCGCGCTGGTTGCCGATAAAGTCGATGACTTCCTCCACCTCCGGGGTATCCACGAATGCACCCTGCAGTCGCACTACGTCGCCGCCGTTACTGAGCAGCATATCACCGCGGCCAATGAGTTGGTCCGCTCCTCCGGCATCCAGAATAGTCCGCGAATCCACCTTGGCGGTCACCTTATAGGCAATCCGCGCGGGGAAGTTGGCCTTAATCACGCCCGTAATGATGTTCACCGAAGGCCGTTGGGTGGCGATGACGAGGTGAATACCTACGGCACGAGACAACTGGGCCAATCGGGCAATCGGCATCTCTACCTCCTTACCCGCCGTCATAATAAGGTCTGCGAACTCATCAATGACCAGTACAATGAAGGGAAGGAACTTGTGCCCTTTCTCCGGGTTAAGGCGGCGGGCAACAAACTTCTCGTTGTATTCTTTGATGTTCCTGGCCGACGCTTTTTTCAGCAGGTCATAGCGCTGGTCCATTTCAATGCACAAACTATTTAGGATGTGAATCACCTTAGTCGTTTCCGTCGTGATCGGCTCCGTTTGTCCGGGCAGGAAGGCCAGGAAGTGGCTTTCCAGCTTTGCGTAAGGGAACAATTCAACCTTTTTCGGGTCAATCATCACCAGCTTTACCTGCGAAGGGTGCTTTTTGTAAAGCAACGACATGATGATAGAGTTAATACCGACGGACTTACCCTGTCCCGTAGCTCCGGCTACCAACAAGTGGGGCATTTTCGCCAAATCAGCTACCAGCACCTCGTTCTTAATCGTTTTGCCAAGGGCCAGCGGCAGGTCCATCTTCGCTGTCCGGAATTTTTCGCTTTCAATCACTTCCCGCATGGACACCATCTGGGGATTCTTGTTCGGCACTTCAATACCGATGGTTCCCCTTCCGGGAATCGGTGCAATAATCCGGATGCCCAATGCAGCGAGGGAAAGCGCAATGTCGTCCTCCAGGTTTTTAATCTTCGAGATGCGTACGCCGGGTGCGGGAACGATCTCGTAGAGCGTTACCGTTGGCCCGATCGTTGCCCGGATCTTGGTGATCTCAATTTTATAGTTTAATAAGGTCTCAATAATCTGGTCCTTATTGGCTTCCAGTTCGGAGCGGTCTACTTCCGCCTTACCGGATTCGCGGTCCAGTAACAGCTCCAGGTGCGGAGGGGCGTAGTTGGGCAGGTCCAGCGTCGGGTCGTAGGGTTCAGTGTGGTTCGTGTTCTCCTCGGTAACGGCCAGGGAAGTATCGATGCCTTCGTCTCCGTCAGCAATGATGAGGTTATCAGAGCCAACGGCCAGTGGGTCTTTGCCCACCAGGGTAAGATCACCAACGGCTTCAAGCGGTAGCTGGGTTTGCTTGCCGGGCAGTTGCTCAATACCACGGTCGGAAGGTAAATCCGGACCGTCAATTTCAAAAGCAGATCCATCTCCGGGGCTGAGGGACGCAGGGGAAGTTTTGGTTTTGGGCGCGGCCGCAGGTGCAAGGGGCGCTCCGAAATCAGCAATGGCTCCCGTTTTGGTTGCCGTGTCCGGGCCGGCAGGCTTCGCCTTTCCCCGGAAGCGAACGCGCTCAGAGAAATGATCGACTACATCGTTTTTGATCTGACGAGGAGAGCCGTTAAAATCAATCCGGGCCTCAAAAACCAGGTAAAGCCCCACTAGGGCCAGTAGCAATAATATAACACCAAAACCACCGAGCACGCCGGTAAGGTGGCTCACCAGGTACTTCCCTACCCCACCGCCAAGCGGGAAACGCGTGAAGGTACCAAAGGCAAATTCCAGCAAAACAGCAAGACCGATGGTGGCCAGCATCACCTTTACGAAAAGGTTGCCCATTGGCTTGATGGACTGCCGGCGCAGCCGGTTTACCCCCAATTGCCACAAAAAGTACACCAGCAAAAAACTGGGAACTCCGAAAAGGAAATACATGTAAAAGTTGGAGAGGAAAGCCCCCAGACGGCCCAGCCAGTTGTCTACCGTAGGCCCGTCATTGAGCAAAAGCTTCCAGCTGAAGCGCAGTACCCGATCCTGATCCACCTGCCAGGTGAACAGGTAGGAGAAGAAGGCCACAAACAGATAAATAGCAAAAAAGCACAGCAATAGCCCGAAGAGCTTGGGAATACGCTCGTCGCTCAACCCGAATTTAAGTCCGAGTTGCCTGGTGGATTTTTTCTTTGCTTTGGCCATACAGTAAGTCAATGGGCTGTGCCCAATAACGCGAAATTACAAAAAAGCTTTTGTACCGTCGACTTCAGTCGACGGAAACAACATTTTCGGCGACGGAAGCCTGCTTTCCAACCTCCATTGCACCGGCGCGCCGGCGGCGTGTAAAAGCAAATGCACAACCAATTTCCAATTGAATATTGATCAGCAAGCATTTCAGCATTCAGCGGACAGCATTCAGTGCAATACACCTGAATGCTGTTCGCTGAATGCTAACCAGGGAGTTCTGACACGTGGAATCAGCTCGTTAGTGCATTTGGTTATATGCGCGCGCCGGCGCCCCGAAACTTATCCAGTCCCTCATCACCTTACCTTAGCGACATCCAAGCAAACAACATGATCGACTACCTCTCCCTGAACCGGGAACAATGGAACGCCCGGACAAAAGCCCACCTGAGCAGCGAATTTTACGACGTGGAAGGCTGGCTGGCTGGCAAAGACAGCCTACAGGTACCAGAACTCGCCATTTTACCCGACAACCTCTCCGGACTCAGAATTCTCCATCTCCAATGCCATTTCGGGCAAGACACCCTGACCTTCGCCCGCCACGGCGCCACCGCCACCGGCGTCGACCTCAGTGACGCGGCGATCACTGCCGCCCGTGAATTAGCCGGGAAGGCCAGTCTCGACGCTCGCTTCATCAACTGCGACCTCTATTCCCTGCCGGAACACCTAGACGAAACCTTCGACATCGTTTTCACGAGCTACGGCACCATCACCTGGCTGCCCGACCTTGATCGCTGGGCTGGCATCGTGGCACGTTACCTCAAACCCGGCGGACGATTCGTCTTCGCCGAATTTCACAACATGGCCTACCTCTGGAACGAAGATCGCACCGCCATTAAATATCCCTATTTCAACCCCGAGCCCATCGTGGAGGAAATGACCTCCAGCTACACCGATGGCAGCGAAGGCGTAAGCGGCACCGAGGTAAACTGGGACCATACCGTTAGTTCCGTCATTACCGCACTCCTGGGTGCGGGCCTTACACTGAAGGGCTTTAAAGAGTATGATTACTCTCCCTACAAATGTTTCCATGACTCCGTGCCCGCCGGTGAGCCGGGCCATTGGCATCTGAAGCAGATGCCGGGGCTGATTCCGCTGGTGTATACGCTGGATTTTGTGAAGTAGGTCGTGTTGCGCACACTACATTACGCATCATAAGCTCACGCTTCGCGCTCGGGCTCCCCGGATTAGGGCGATGGCTTCGCCAGCGCCTCCATCCGGGGCTAAGGATGTTTGACTCCTACGGAGTCGGTCTAGTTGCTTCTTTCGCTTAGCTTTGTGCTTCACAGACTAACAAACTATGCACCTCATTGCCCCCTCTTTGCTCGCCGCTGATTTTCGCCGTCTTGATCAGGCCATCACGCTCATTAATGAGTCCGGGGCAGACTGGTTTCACCTCGACGTGATGGACGGCATGTTCGTGCCCAATATTTCTTTCGGACAGTTCATTATCAAGCAGGTAGCGAAGGACGCGAAAAAGTACCTCGATGTGCACCTCATGATCGAGCAACCGGAACGCTACATCGAGAGTTTTGCCGAGGCGGGAGCGCACGGGATTACGGTACACGCCGAGGCCACTAATCATCTTCACCGGGTGATCCAGCAAATCAAGGCTGCGGGATGTAAAGCGGGAGTTGCGCTGAACCCTCACACACCGGTGAGCGTGCTCGAAAACGTGATAGAAGACCTTGATTTAGTGTTGATTATGACCGTAAATCCAGGGTTTGGCGGCCAGAAGTTTATTTACCAAAGCCTGCAAAAAATACGCCAGGCTTACGACATGATCATCGTTCGTAACAGCCCGGCCATCATCCAGGTAGACGGTGGAATCGGCTTGCAAAATGCCCGCAAAGTACTGGAAGCCGGCGCGCGGGTTCTGGTAGCCGGAAGTGCGGTGTTTAAAGCGGAAGATCCGGCGGGGGTTATTCAGCAATTAAAGGGCCTTGAAAGTAATCCGCTGGTTAGTGTCTAGACTTACTTGTAAAACGTAAATCAGGGCGCTCACCGCAGGCACAAAGAAGGGTAAAAGAGCAATGAATTACGCCCGTCAGCAACTACTCTCCCCTTGCGTTGTTAAAGAACGCTCATGCAGGACACGAAAAGCATCTCCGACCTTCGTAAAACGGGGCCACCGATCCATCAACCGACCATTCCAACACTACTGCCGGTAGAACGCTGGACGTTGGGCAATGGCCTTCCGGTGGTGGCAATGGGGGGCATTGAAGCGCCGGTGCTCCGGGTGGAAATGATCTGGAATGCCGGTCGGCCCTTTGAGCCGCAGCGCTTACTGGCGGGCGCCACAAATGACCTGATGGCAGAAGGTACGCGCCATCGTTCTGCGGCCGGGCTCGAACGGTTTTTCGAGCAATTTGGCACCCGCTTGGTAATGCCAGACCTGATGGATACCGGCAACCTGGCACTTTCCACCATTCACCGCCGGATGGGCGAAGTGCTGCCGGTGATGGCGGAAGTAATTGCTGAACCCGCCTTCGACGAGGAGAATTTCACCCGTTTTCTGCGGCGAAGAAAACAACGCCTTCGTGAGGGCATGAGCGACAATGATACGCTTGCCTACCGGCTGATTACCGAAGCAGTTTTCGGTTCTGATAACCCTTACGGGTACAATGGATATCCTGACGGGTACGACACTTTACGTCTGGAAGACATCCGTGCTTATTACCAGCAGCGTTTTCACGCTGGCAACGGTACGCTGATGGTCATTGGTAACATCAACGAGCAGGTAAACCGCACGTTGGAGGCCACCTTCGGGCAGTTGCCAGCCGGGCCGGCTGCTAAGGCCTCAGCACCGGTCTTTCAATCATCCCAGCCGGGAATTATCCAACTAAAACGGCCGCGGGCGCAGCAGTCAATGATCCGCCGCGGGCGGCGGGGCGTTCACATTCAACACCCTGACTATCCGGGGCTTATCGTGCTGGATACCATTTTTGGCGGCTACTTCGGCAGCCGCCTGATGAAGAACATCCGCGAAGAAAAGGGCTACACTTACGGCATCGAAAGTGACCTGGATACTTACCGGCTGGACGGCAGTTTCAACGTCTCCGCCGACGTGGCGAACGAAAACCTGGGGAACGTCCGTCGGGAAATCGATCTGGAGGCTAAGAAACTCCGGCAGGACCTCATTCCCGAAGCGGAGCTAAATATGGTAAGGGCTTACCTCGGGGGCAGTATTTCGATGGAGCTGGACGGCCCCTTCGGGCATGCCTTCCGGTACCGGTCAGCCATCATTAAAGACTATGAGCCCGTCCGGTTTCTTGCGCGCCTGGATGATGCGATTCATCATATTTCGGCCAGTGAATTACGCGATCTGGCGCAACGGTACCTGAGCCCTGGAGACGACTGGGAGGTGATCGTTGGCGGCGGTCCGGAAATTGCGGGTGCCCGTTTACTCACAGCGGAGGAAATTTCGCGTCCACTGGGGAATTGCCTGACGTAATGACAATGGCTGACATGTACGGGGAATGCTCTTTCATTGCTTTCCTGATACCTTTCATTGCACCCGCGCGCCGGCGTCCTGATGTGCTTCAGAATCCTCTCGACACGAACAAGTTTCGACCACCAAATACCCCCTGAATACGCCAAAAAGTGATTGCATCAACAATAAACGGATGAAAACACGGGTTTACGGTGCTTTTTTACGACTTTTGCGAAAGTAATTGCAAGGGTTAGACACACAATACGATAGATGAGGTTTTTTAGCCTGTTTCAACAAAATTTAGCCATCGACCTGGGAACAGCCAACACGCTGATCATCCAGAACGATCAGGTAGTAGTCGATGAACCGTCGATTGTTGCTATCAACCGCCGGACGGAGGAAACGATTGCCGTTGGTCGTCGTGCCATGCAGATGCACGAAAAGACGCACGAAAACATCAAGACGGTCCGCCCGCTAAAGGACGGCGTAATTGCCGATTTTCGTGCTGCGGAGCACATGATCAAGGGAATGATTGAAATGATTGGTACCCGAAAATCATTCTTTACCCACCTTAAAATGGTGATTTGCATCCCATCCGGTATTACAGAAGTGGAAAAGCGGGCCGTTTTTGAAAGTGCTGCCCGGGTAGACTCCAAAGAGACTTACCTGATTTATGAACCTATGGCTGCCGCCCTCGGTATCGGCCTCGACGTAGAAGAGCCAATTGGCAACATGATCGTTGACATTGGCGGCGGAACGACGGAAATTGCGGTCATCGCTCTTTCCGGAATCGTCTGTGATCAGAGTATCCGCGTTGCGGGGGATGAGTTTACGGAAAACATTGCCAGCTACATGAAGCGGCAGCATAACATTCTGATTGGTGAGCGGACGGCGGAACAGATAAAAATTCACGTTGGCTCCGCGCTGACGGAGCTGGATGATCCGCCGGCAGACTACGCCGTGAATGGCCGGGATTTGCTGAACGGTATTCCACGGCAGATTACGGTGACCTACCAGGAGATCGCTACCGCGCTGGACGAGTCCATCGTTTCCATCGAGGAAGCCGTGATTCGTGCGCTGGAGACTACTCCTCCTGAGTTGGCCAGTGACATTTACTCTACGGGACTCTACCTGACCGGAGGCGGTGCCCTGCTGCGTGGCCTTGACAAGCGGCTGAGCAGAAAAACACAACTTCCCGTCCACGTGGCCGAAGACCCGCTCACGGCCGTCGTCCGCGGAACGAGTAAGGCGCTCGCTGAAACCCACCGTTACCGCGCCATTCTGGTTCCCAGCAGCAGCGTAAGCTAGCAGCACCGATCTGTGGCACGATGAACTGTGTTGCTGCCGGGTTGATTCCGAGACATGGGCAAGTGCCCCGCTAACGTGAAAACTAATCTCGCAAGATGGAGCAAATTCTCCGCCTTTTTTACAACAACGGTAGTTTCTTCACCTTCTGTACCCTACAGATCCTGTCCGTGTACCTGATCATCAACCACAATAGCACCCAAAGTGCCATTGCTGCGGAGACCTGGTCAATCGGAAGCGGCCGGTTACAAAGTATATCCACCACGGTAAACGATTACCTGAACCTGAAAGAACAAAATGAGGTACAAATGCGGGAAAATGCCCGCCTACGCCGTCTTTTACCCAATGCCTTGTACGACTTACGGACCAATGTAGATAGTATCATTGACGGCAAGTACCTGCAACGATATAACTTTTTGCCCGCTAGGATCGTCAACCGTTCTCCTTATAACCCCTACAACGTTCTGATCATTAACCGGGGTGAAAGCCTTGGATTACAAGCCGGGCAGGGCGTCATTGATGACCAGGGCCTGGTGGGAATCATTGACAATTCCACTGAGCTGTTTGCCCGGGCCATTTCCATTCTCCACCAGGATGCGCGGATCAGCGCGGGCCTGAGGGATAATACATTCGGCACCCTACGATGGGACGGAAAAGACCCGAGATACATGACCCTGACGGACATACCGGAGTACACCAACATCGGGACTAAGGACACCGTTTTCACTACTGGCTATTCAAACATTTTCCCGACGGGACAGCCCATCGGGATTGTAACGGACGCTGAGGTTCAGCCGGGCACGGGCAGTAAAAACCTTAAGGTCGAATTGTTCAACGATCCCCTGCGCGTTTCTTCCGTTTACGTAGTTCAGGATCTTTTTAAGGAGGAACTTGGCATTCTAAACGCCCAATAATACTATGCGGGGAAATGATGCGGTAAGTAATGTGGTCCGTTTTATCCTGTTGTTGTTCCTGCAGGTGTTCCTCTTTCGCCAGATTAGCCTGGGTTTTGGTGGCAGGCAGCAGCTGTTTATTTTTATCACGCCCTTGTTCATCGCCTTATTACCGCTGCGAACTCCTAAGCCGCTGGTAGTCATTTTTTCGTTCTTTATTGGCCTGGGTATTGATCTGTTCTACGACACCCTGGGCGTACATGCCGCTGCCGCTACTTTTACGGGCTACGTGCGGCAGTTCATGCTCTTGGTGCTGGCACCTAAGGACGGCTATAAAGTGAAGGCGAGCCCGGACGGAAAAGACCTGCCGCAGGGCTGGTGGCTCCGTTATCTTGGGCTGGTGATGGTTAGCTACTGTCTATTTTACTTTAGTATGGAAGCATTTTCTCCCCTTTTCTGGAAAGACATTATGCTTAAGACCCTGTTCACAAGTCCGGTTTCCTGGTTTTTCTGCGTAATTATTGTTACGTTTTTACGGCCGAGGGTGTAGCTTGGGCTAATGCATATTCTGCGGGCTTTTCCATATTGGAATTACATAAAAATGCCGCCAGGCGAACCTGCAAGCTTAACCACTGAGGTTCATAAAGCAGGAGACAAACTTGATATATGAGGGTTTACAATGTGTTAAGCCCACAAGGGCAGCTTTTCCCCAAAAAATACCGATATTTGTATATCTTTTAATGACTGGATCAAACACCACAAGGCAGCAACAGAGAGGTATCACCATCAGGATCATTATCCTGCTCGTGGCTACGATGCTGGTGGGTAAGGCGATTCACCTTCAGGTCTTCAGTGATTACTGGCAGGGGCGGGC
>Ga0115031_1004558_pt1 | contig 10212 bp, 1 predicted proteins | sample Maine_Asex4_meta_FD_87301 | JGI IMG/M metagenome (GOLD analysis project Ga0115031, IMG submission 87301) | Marine algal microbial communities from Maine, USA - Maine_Asex4_metaG | ecosystem: Host-associated > Algae > Red algae > Unclassified | place: Maine, USA | collected 2015-01-05 | reverse complement strand
TGATTTTGACATGGGAACTTTGGATGTATGCGGAATGGTGGATTACTCAATTACAGTAACGTGGACAGCGACGGATGCATGTGCAAACAGCACAGAAGCAACTCAAACGATAGACATTACGGTTGATTCAGGTGCTCCAATGGCAACTGCTCCAGGTGATGTTACTGTTGAATGCGGAGCTAATATTCCAGCGGTTCCTGCAGTAGTGTTCACAGATGATTGTGGGACTGTTGTAGTAGACTTCAGTGAAGTACAATTAGACTCAGAATTTGATAATGAGTACGAATTACTCAGAACTTGGATTGGAACTGATGTTTGTGGAAACGTTACAACGATTACACAAACGATCACTGTCGAAGATACGACACCACCAACTATTGTGTGCCCAGGTACGCAAATGGTTGATGCGAATGTAAACTGTGACTTCGTTCTTGTTGATTATACAAGTGCGGCTGTAACAAGTGACAATTGTGATATCACAGGTGTAACTCAAAGTCCAGCACCAGGTGTAATCATTACTACAGGTACTACTACAGTTACCTTAGTGGTTACGGATGATGCAGGTAACTCAACAGCATGTATGTTTGACGTTATTGCAAATGATTCTACAGACCCAATTGCTTTATGTCTCGATATTACGATCGACTTAGATGCAACGGGTAATGCAACAATTGCGCCTGCTGATATTAATAATGGAAGTAGTGACAATTGTACAGATGCAGCGGCCTTAGTATTGGCAGCGAGCCAAACTGATTTTACGTGTGCAGATCTAGGTAACAATGTAGTTACTTTGACGGTGACAGATATGGCTGGAAATAGCGCAACTTGTCAAGCGAATGTAGTAGTTACAGGTGACATCGTTGTTCCTATTGAAAATGCAACATTGACAGAATGTCCAAATGTTCCAGAACAAGATGTAGCAACATTCGACATTACTGAAGCTATGGTAGATGTAGACGGTGGAAACACAGTGACATACTATAACTCTTTATTGGGAGCACAAAATGCAGTAGCAAGTGATGAAATCACTAATCCTACAGCATTTGATTCACAAACAAAGACCGTATATGCAAGAGTAGAAAATTCAAGTGGTTGCTTCAATATAGCATCTATTTGGTTGATCGTAAATGATAGCCCAGATCCAGATCCATTACCATGGTTCAAGTTCTGTGAAGCTGATCTTCCATTACCTATAGATGGTAATCCAGTAGGAGGTTCAGGAGTTTACGTTACGCATATATGGGGTGGTCCAGATGTAGCTATTTTAGATCCTACAACAACGGATACTTCTACACCATCAGTATTAGCGGGCACAGAGCCTGGTATCTACAAAGTAGATTACATGGTTACAGATGATGCAGGCTGTATTTCTGAATTGACATTTATCAATATTCAGATATTTGACTCACCGATTATTGAAGCGTGTACAACTACACCTACTGTATGTATTGGAGATGTAATCAATCTTTCATCAGAGACAATTGACGGTACTCCACCATTCACATTCGAATGGACAGAACTAGTTACAGGATTTACGTCCACGTCAGCTAATGTAGACATAACTAGCTCAAATGCTGCTTATCCAACAGTAGCAGGATTGTATACTTACACAGTAGTTGTTACTGATGATAATGGATGTACGGATATGTCTTCTGTTGATATTCAGTTCAATGAGGCACCAATAGCAATACCAGCTGATGATGTGACCAATGCTATTTTCTGTTCTTCAAGTAAAGCAATGGGCTCAGCACCAATTAAACCAGTTGATTTTTCTACTTCTACTTTAAGAGCAGATATATCAAATGCTTGCGCTAATGTTACACTCGGTGGTGGACCATTATGTAGTGGTATTGATATCCCAGCTTCAACAGTAAGATGGTATGAAAATGCTACTGGGGGCTCAGCACTTTTTGATGCAGATAACGACAATAATGATGTTAATGAGTCAGATGCGGATGGAGATCCTAGTACCTTTGATCCTATTGCGGCAGGTCTCGTTGACGGAAATGTACCAGGCGTATATACATTCTATGTTGAGGCGATTTGCGCTAATACTACATTCTGTACGGCAGCTCCTAGAACTCCAGTTACTTTGACGGTACTTGATTGTGCTATCAATGATGGTTGTACGTATCTACTTGTATTGGAAGATACAGGTGCTAACGGATGGGACGGAGCATCTATAGATGTAACTATTGATGAGAGTGCAAACTCAACGGAGTATAAATTAACTTCTACCGAATGTGATCTAAAAGTTATCCCATTGTCAACTAACGATGGAGGTAGTTTAGACTTTAAATATTGGAGTGGAGCTAATGAGAATGAGCACAGATGGTATGTATTAGATCCATTAGGAAACATAGCAGTGGATATCAATGGCAATGCTGTAGATTATGGACCATTCCCTCTGGAGAATGTTACTATCACAGTAAAACTAGATTGTCCTACGAATTGTGTAGAAACGGATGAATATTACATTGTAAATACTATAGGTTCTTCACCAGCAGGACAAGTTTGGGAATTGAGAGACGCGGAAGGAGAAATATTAGCCTTCAACGCATTCGAGGACTATAATGGCCTGCCCCAAGGGTCTATCGTAATTGATACTATTGAATTAGAAAGCTGTGCAGACTACAACTTTGTAACATTTGATGCTACAGGTAATGTTTGGAATAATGCACAGTGGCAGATTATTAGTACCAATGCAGATAGAGGTACGCTAATACCATTTGGACAATTTAATGGTAACTATGAAATACTAAGTGGTCCAGGAGTAAGTTTTGTTGATGAATTAAATACCAACTTTACTGTTCCATGTCCACCGGAAGATTGCCCAGCTGATGAGCTTGCAGTGACAGCAGATATTGCGAATTGTGTACTGAGCGGATATGTACATCCTGCTCCACCCACTCCGTTTATTTGTTATCCTAACTGTGGTCATGGTAGTACTGCTCCCGCTGTTACTATTTCTTATCCAGAAATTAACGTTGTGAATCAAGCAGTATCCACCCCTATCACCCTCCCAGTAGGCACTAATCCAGTCGTATTCGAGATCACCTACACAGATGGTCAGATTATTAGATGCTCATCAGTTGTAAATGTAGTAACGGATATAAATCCTGTTATTACTTGCAACGATCATCTAAACGTACCGCTAGGAAATGCAAACTTGAATAGCACGGATGATTGTTTCAGGACAATCGAGCCTGACGAATTACTTGAAGCCATCATAGGCTGTCCTGGACAATACAATGTGATCGTCTTTGATACATTGGGTGCTAGACTTTCACCACCAAATGTGGTTGGACCAGACCAAGTAGGATTGACGCTTACTTATAAGGTAGAGCATATTGGTAGCGCAGTACACTGCTATGGTACAATTACGGTCGAAGACAAAGTTGCGCCAGTGATCGAGTGTGCGGACTATGTTATCGAGTGTACACATCCTGATTTGATGGATGAAAATTATTCGCATATAGAAAATTATTCTGCGATTGGTTTACCAGCAAATATATCTGGTTCAGTTGGATCATCAGTAACGACTACTATTGATGTAGGATGTACGCCTATTGGAGAAGTGATTCAAGGAATAACACTTGATGTGGTGAACAATCACAACCGAGTTGCGGACTTAAGCCTTACGCTTACTGCTCCATCCGGAAAAACTGTCACTACAGGCATACCAGTTATTCCAGATGCATTAGAAATTTTCTTAGGAGATGCATTTACTACTGCTTCAGGCACATGGGATGTACAGATTGTAGATAATAACGGTGTTGAGATTAACGGTAATTTAGGTGGTCAGGGAAGTATCTTCGAGATCAACCTAGATATCCAAGCTGGATTCATCAGACCTGTCGTCGTCGTAGACTGTAGCGAAGTTGAATTCTCTGTACTTAGTGAAGTCATCGTTGAGACGGACTGTGATCAAGGAGAATGGTTAGGAGCCAATCTATTGAGAACTTGGCAGGCGATTGACGTGATGGGTAATGCATCTACTTGCGTACAAGAAATAGGACTACGTGCGCCAAGAATGGAAGACATCGATCTACCAGGGGACATCACCCTTACTTGCGGAGAAGTTACTACTGACCCTGCTGGAATCTTGACAGACTTAACGGGAGATCCTACATTCGGATGTTACCCCATTACGGATAGTCAATATGGACTTTGTGATATTTCACTTACTTACGAAGATGACGTCGTAGCGATCTGTGGTAATTCTTTCAGAATCACTAGAACTTGGACGATTACCAACTGGTGTGCTGGCATATTTACTACGCATGATCAAGTAATCGTTATTGGAGATACCGACGGACCAGTAGTGGATATTTCAAATATTCAGTACAGTACCGGATCTACAGAGTGCGCTACTTCTAATGTGTTTCTTGCCCCAGCGGTATCAGATATCTGCTCGGATGTAGAAACTATCATAGCTACTTATACCACAGGAGGTGGTATGTACGATGCTGCTGGTACACTCTTTATTCAGGATATTACCAACGGTGACTTTATCAATGGATTACCACTTGGGTTTACGCAAGTTTTCCTTGCAGCTACCGATGCATGCGGTAACCTTACAGAAGTATTAGTAGATGTAAATGTTAGTGATCATACAGCACCAGTCGCAGTTTGTGGAGACGGATTAAACGTGTCCCTAAACAGTGCAGGTACAGCACAATTACTTGCTACGGATATTAACGAAGGATCTTCAGACAACTGTGGTATCGCCACTATCAAAGCTCGTAGAGTAGATGGATGTATAGATACTACCAACTGGTCTGACATAGTACCATTTGAGTGCTGCGATGTAGACCAGCTCATAACTGTAGAACTTTTAGTTACCGATTTTGCAGGCAATACGAACATCTGCTGGAAAACAGTTCTGGTAGAAGATCCTGTTGGACCTCAGATTATTTGTGAGGATGACTTGACTGTAAACTGTGAAGATGCATTACATGCAGGAGACTTATTTACGCTTCCTACAGGTGCGGACAATTGTGAATTTACAATTTCAGAAGGAGAAGTTACAGAAGTTGATCTTCCAAACTGTGGTTCTCTATTGAGAAAAACATACACAGTTTCAGATAACTCTGCGAAATCAAATGATGCCACCTGTACTCAAACAATTACAGTGGTGCATGTTTCTGATTTCATAGTTCAGTTCCCTGCAGATGTCATTATTGACACATGTCCAGAAGATCTAGGTAATATACCAGGTCCAATTGTTACGGAAGATGATTGTGAAAATATCGGAATCTCTAGTATAGATAAAATCTTTGTACAAGTTGATGATGCTTGTTATAAGATTGAAAGAACGTACACGATTGTTAATCACTGTATAGTTTCCGATCCATCAGCTAGTGGATTTACTGATCTTGGGACACCATTACCTATACCTCGAACATTTAGAGATGATGATGGATATTTCCAATACACACAGATTATCAAAGTACAAGATAACGAAGCACCAAGTCTTAGCTTTACGGCACCAGACCCATGTGACTTTACGCAAGGATGCCAAGGAGAGCAGATTCTGACAGCTACTGGCGAAGACGCTTGTTCTGATATTGCAGCTTTAGAATTTTCTTGGAAGATTGATGCCTTTGCAGACGGTACATTTGATTTAGAAGGAGACGGTGCAGATGCTACGGGTACTTTACCTTATGGCAATCACATCATCAAGTGGGTTGTTACCGATGGTTGTGGAAACGCGACAGCTGAAGAATTCCCGTTTGCTGTGAGAGATTGCAAAAATCCTACGCCTACATGTCGAGAATTGACGACTGTAGTCATGAACGATGGCAATTGTACGCAAGTTTTAGCAAGTCATCTTTTATTGAACGCAGAAGATAACTGTACAGAAAGAACGGACGAAGAATGGAAGGAAAATGCTAGAATAAGAAGAGTAGGAGACAATGGTGCATTGACTACCGCCTTAGATCTTTGTTGTGAAGACGTATTAGCAGGTGGCGCAGTGGATATCGAAGTTTGGGTTGAAGACGAAGCTGGCAATGCTGACTTCTGTGTTGTTACGATCGACATTCAAGACAATGGAAATAATTGTCCAGACGGTGGTACTGGATCATCTTTGATGATAGCAGGTAAGGTTGCGACAGAAGTTGGATTTATTGTGGAAGGCGTACAAGTTGCGGCTAACAACAACACCACTGTTTCAGACGATAATGGAGAGTATGATATCATGTTACCAACAGATATCAACTACACCATTACACCTTCTAAGATGGATGATTACTTTACTGGGATCACTACTTTTGATTTAGTATTGATGGCTAGACATGTACTACAGATGAATATTCTTGATTCACCATACAAGCTTATCGCTGCGGATATTAACAATGATGGAAAAATCAATGTTTTTGATATGGTTGAGTTGAGACAATTGATTTTATATCAAGTAGAAGAGTTCCAGTCAAATACACCTTGGAAATTTGTTGACGCAAATTACGTTTTCCAAAATCCTACTTCACCTTGGGCAGAAGACTACCCAGAGTTTATCGAACTTATGTTAGATGAAAACAGAATGCAGGAAGATTTCATCGCTGTTAAGATTGGTGACGTCAGTGGAGACGCTGAGAAGCCAAATCTATTATCAGTAGAGAGTAGAAACTTCCCGACTACATTAGTTATGTTGATTGACGATACTGCGCTCAAAGCAGGATCTATCAACAAGGTTGATTTCAAAGCTTCTGACTTCAAGGATATTACTGGATACCAGTTCACAATGGAGTTCGATCAGAACCTATTAGCGCTTGAGTCATTTGAGCCAGGTGCTCTAGACATATCTGCTGAGAACTTTGGTCTGACAATGGCTGATGAAGGTATCCTTACGACTTCATTCAACGAGTTCGGTAAAGCGATCAGTGTAGAAGATGATGAGGTATTATTCTCCATCAATTTTGTTGCGAAAGCAGATGCTTCCCTAAGTGATGTATTGAGATTAGTTGATCAGTACACTTTAGCAGAAGCTTACAATGAAGCATACGACGTGAGCGACGTGGCCTTAGAATTTAACATTGACGGCACATGGAGTTCATCAGATACACCATTCGAATTGTTCCAAAACAAGCCGAACCCTTTCACGGATAAAACGAGAATAGGATTCAATCTGCCAGAGAGTATGGAAGCATCTATTTCCATCTACGATCTTACCGGTAAGCTTGTTTACAGCATTACAGACCAGTTCGAAAGAGGATACACTGAGATTACTTTAGAGCGTTCCGAAATCAAAACATCTGGTACCTTGTACTATCAGTTTAAGTCTGATCAGTTCACGGCAGAACGCAAAATGATCATCATCGATTAATATTTATAGATGGTTATTTGGGCATTACGCATTAATTTGTGTAATGCCCTTTTTTTAATTTATATGGTGGTATTTTGGGGCCATCCCGATGCTCATCTTCCACTCCGCGCAATCGGCACCGCGCTATTCGTCACTCCATTTCATTCCGGTCTCGAAAGAAAAATTTCGAGACTGCTCCCGCTGGTCGCCTGACTACTATCGCTTGTCCGAAGGGGGTAGGGTCATATTTAAAAATACTACAAAGAAAAATGTATTAATTTTACTATGTCACTTTTGTGGAATATGTTATATTTGGTTTTTAAAACAAAACTAGAATGGGAGAAGGGCCGAATCTATATTTACTTCTTACGATAGTACTTTTCACTACTAATTTATTATACGCACAACTTGAAAACTGCGATACAGCACTCTCAAAATTAGAGTTGCTGCGATCAGATCTCCCAAAAATGAATAGTGATGAAGCTTTGTCTAAATTAGATTCGCTTTCAAAGCTCATTCCTAAAAATTGTAATAAAGCAATAATTGAGTCAAAATTTATTGCTGGTCGCTGCGCATATAAAAATGGTGATTTTATTTTAGCAGAAGAATTCTATAATTCTGCAAAGATATTGAGTGATGGCGATATAAACACCAGTAAACTTATAGCGAGTGCCCAATCTGATATATATCGTAGAGATGAAAAATATACTAAGGCATTAGAAATTCTTGAAGATGCTTATGAAATACGATGCAATACAGGAGACCTTAAGTGTTATGAAATAAATATAAGCCTGCTCACCAATAGCTCAATTAATTTACAAAGGCTAGATAGATATGATGAGGCAATTGATAAGTATATACTTGCGGATTATCAAATGAAGGGATATGAGATAGTGGATTCGTTAATCATTACTTCCATTAATAACCAAATGGGGAATATTTATAAAAGAGAATTTCGTGATTATGAAAGTTCCCTTCGATATTACGAAAAAGCATTAAATCATGTACCTGTCGGTAATAAGGGTAAATACCTTATAGGCAATAATATTGGATTTATTTACGTCTCTTTACTAAAACTAGATAGTGCCTATATTTATTTTAATAAGTCAATCAATGAAGCTAACTCAAGTAGGTATTTTATTACTGCATATCAAGGATTAGGAGCACTGAGTGCAAGAAAAAAGCAATATGGGGAATCTATTAAATACTATGGAAAAGCTTTAGAAAATGCCAAGATTGCTAACAAAAAATCCAGTATTTTTTCATCTAGAATATATTTAGCTAAAATACATTTCCTAAGTGGAAATTTTGAAACTTCAAGATCGCTTTTAGAGGCTGCAATAGAATCTAAAAAAGGAAAAAACATTTCTGATAAACAGCAGAGCCAAATTGATTTATATTCACATTTGATTAGTATTGCTGTTCTAGATTCAAATCTAAGCTATAAAGTTTATCAAGATTTTCTTGATTATGATACAATTGCAATTGATAATCACTCAAATGTATTGAATAAATCAATATCTAAATATGAAAAAATAATCTTACGAGACTCTTTAGCCAAACAAGTATTGCTCAAAGAAAATGAAGCTGAAAAAGTAAAAAACTATCGCCTCAGTACGCTTGCATTAATCTTAGGCCTCTTACTAGCAGGAGGGGTTGCTTACCAATTCAGAAGACTTTTCTTTGGCCAAAAACAGGAAAACGAAGAACTCGTCTTCAAAAATCAAGAACTGGAAAAACTGAATCAAACCCTAGAAAAGAAGGCAGCGGGATTGTCTATCAAACCAACAACACAAGAGACACCAAAAGAGGTGCAGATCAAATCAATAGACAAAATCTATAATATAGATGTTGCGGCGATCAAATACCTCAAAGCAGAAGATGATGGTACAAGAGTATATTATGATGATACATCAAAATGGACAGGCGAATCCTTAAAGGAATTAAAAACAAAGTTTCCTGATGACATTTTTGTCCAAACCTTCAGAGGCATAATTGTTAATATCAACTATGTGTTGTGGATAAATGGTACTTCTCTAAAGTTAAAAGACAATACCGAACTGAAGATCAGTAGGACGTATAAGCAAGATATAAAGGATGCTATAGAGCGTTAAGCGATAAGCTACTAATAAGCTATGATGACAACTATAATAAACTTTACCTTGAATCCTCATCCCAGGGTGATGGTATGTCTATAGCCGCAAGCATTGAGGCGCAGTTCGACCCCGGCTGGGGTTGTATATTATCTTGATTTATTGGCTATAAATATCTGACTCCGCCGGAGTCTATTTAAGGACTTATACCATTATTAACTAAGCATGTCGAATGGCTAAATTCGACTACTTTGATAATAGAGAAAAAGACGGTCTATAAAATAGCCAAGAGTTTAATCAAGAACTCTAGCGGTAAACTTTCCTTGGCGTTCTGCTTATTGCGAGATAACTTATGAAGTTCCTAAAAAATAAATTTATTTTACTTAAGTTTCGGTTTTAAACAATTGATTAGATACGAAATTAACTGTTCATAGCTAATTGAAATAGCACAGGTTAGGTAAATACTTCTTTCCATCTGAGATTGAAAACGATGAATAATTTTGAAATATAAAGCTAAGGCTATTTTTCAAGAAAAAAGGATTTAAAAAAAAAGAAGGATTTCAAATCTAGAATAAATTTCGGACTTGGAAATTTTAGCGTCGAATGCTATTTAAAATGAGCGAAGGCTTAACTGTTCGAGTTGGAACACAGAACAATTAAAAGATAATGTTAACAAGGCTTCGCTAATGTATTGAAAGCCAATGCTTACAGCGAGTTTTAAGCCTGAAGCCATTTTAAAAGCATGAGTAAGCGTGAAGAAATTTACACCTCCGAGAGGTTTTTGTTACTTTTTTACGGCAAAAAAGTAAGTGA
>Ga0115031_1004552_pt1 | contig 10221 bp, 9 predicted proteins | sample Maine_Asex4_meta_FD_87301 | JGI IMG/M metagenome (GOLD analysis project Ga0115031, IMG submission 87301) | Marine algal microbial communities from Maine, USA - Maine_Asex4_metaG | ecosystem: Host-associated > Algae > Red algae > Unclassified | place: Maine, USA | collected 2015-01-05 | reverse complement strand
TACATTTTTACTAAGAATATATAGAGACCGTCTCAAAGAGATGGTCTCTTTTTTGTTCGCATTTACTAGTTCACTTCTAGGCCAGAATCATATTAAAGATATCACAAATACAAAATCAATCGCATTAATTAAATAATCTTAAGTGGTCATAAAATTGCTTATCAATTCAAAAAGATAAAATTTTGTGTTTGAAGAAAAGGCTTTATATATGGTAGGAACATTCTTTAGGTTAATTAGCTACGCTACTTTCCTATTCATTTTTTCGACACTTTCATATGCTTCAGATTCAATTGGATCTTCCGTAGATAGTTTACTGAAAAAAGCAGATTTATTTCGTCCTGCAAATCCTGATACTAGTCTATACATTCTGGATCAAGCTTTGGAGATTTCTTTATCAAAAAATGACACTATAAGATCCATTTCTATATTAACTGAAGACAAAAAAATCAATAGTAATTTAGGTAGATACCATACTGCATATCAAAAATTATGGCAGATCATCTTGCTTGCTGAAGAAGCAAAACTAGATGATCAACGAATTAGTGCCTATATCCAATTAGGAAGACTTTTCGGATATTTGGATAGGAAAGATCAAACGCTAGAGTATATAAATAAAGCGCAAGTCATTATTGAAAAACGAATTAAATCGGGAGAATTAGAAGCCTCATCTTTGATAATGCCATATTATGCTAAAGCGGAATTTTATGACCAAATTGAAAATTACGAACAAGTAGAAATATATTTAGACAGTTGCAATCAAGTTCATCAATATTCACTTTCAATACCGATGAATAGTTCTATAGCAATGGTAAAAACTAAATTATTGATTCATGAAAACAAGTGTCTGGAAGCGATTGAAATATTGAATGGGCTGTTGAATATAGACAATGAAATATTGAAACACTTTTACGTCATGGCTAAAACAGCAGAAGGAGATGCAAAGCTTTGCTTAGGCCAAAATCGTAAAGCAATTAAATCTTATGAAGCCGCAATAGAATATGCGCTTCAGAATAATAGCCACTTAGATTTTTCTGTTCTCGTCCATGAAAAACTATCGAAGGCTTATGAAACAATTGGTCAGCATCAATCTGCTTTACAATTTAGTAGGAAAGGACAAGTAATTGATTATAATATTTTTGATAGTCGTTCGCCGAATAATGTAAACTTGTTTAAGATTCAAGATGAACTTAGAGCTTTCAAGGAGAAGCAGAGAATACTCGTCCAAAAACAGAAGTTAACTGACCTTGAAAATGAAGAAAAGTTATTTAGTATTAAAATTTGGTCTCTTCTACTTGGCCTAGTATTAGTGTCATTGATAGGTTTTTTAACTTATAAAGTAGAAAAACAAAAGCAAAAGACTCAGGAAAGATTAAATGAAGAACTACAGCAAAAAATTAAGAGAGAAGAAGAGTATTCATTTAAAATTAAAGCTAAGAATAAAGATCTCATGATGTTCTCAAATATTATGAGCCATGATTTAAAATCTCCTTTACGAACAATCCATTCTTTTGCTTCCCTTATGCAGCAAAAAGCTAAGCATGGCAAGCTAAGCGAATCTATTGAAACATATTTAAATTATATTACTAAATCTGCATCCGGAATGTCTGAGTTGATCGATGATTTACTTACTTATTCTAGACTAGAAATTGACGGCATAAATCCTGAACTAATAGACTTGAATCAGTTCATCAAAAAGGTTACTGACCTATTTACTACTACCGATGAACATGAAAAATCTACATTTGAAATTAGGCCTTTACCTTCCATAAATGGAGATAAAACATTGTTGAAAACTGTCTTTCACAATGTGATTTCGAACGGATTAAAGTATCAACCCAATGGATCAGAGAATCACACACCAAGAATTCGCATTTGGTCAGAACAAAAACAAAATAATCACAATATATTCATTGCAGATAATGGAATTGGCATTTCAGAAGACTATTCAGAAAAACTCTTTGTGCCGTTTAATAGATATCATTCAAAGAGTGATTATGAAGGTACAGGACTCGGTTTATCTATAAGTAAGCGAATTATGCATAAACACAAGGGTGATATTAATTTAGATTCCTCATCGGAATTAGGAAGTACTTTCAAAATTAGATTTCCAAATAAGGAATCAACATAAAGCCAACTTCAATTTGTGATAGTCATTTGATATAACACAAACTTATGCTGGCAAACGTTGTTATATTGTATTATGCTTGCTTCAAATTTGAAAAAAATTTTACTAACGGTACTTTTACTAAGTATTGCACTGATTAGTTCTGGCCAACGCTTAGGATTAGATATATTATACGGTAAACAGGTTGCAGAACTTCCATTTAAATTAGAGAATGGATTTATTATTGTCAAAGTACATTTCAATAATACACTTCCATTAAAATTCATCTTTGATACTGGTGCTGAGCATAGTATTTTATTTCATAAGGCATATGCTGACCTACTTGGTGTAGAATATTCCAAAAGAATAGAAATACGTGGATCTGATATGTCTACAAGTCAGTATGCTTTGATTGCAAGAGATATCTCTATGAGATTGGAAGATCAAATTCCAGTTAAAAGGGATGTTTTGGTGTTAGAAGAGTCTCTTCAATTATTTCAAGAGAGCCTAGGTTTTGATATTGATGGCATTATTGGAGGCAGTTTTTTTAGAGGTCTTGTCGTTCATTTCGATTATGGAAAAGAAAAAATAAGATTTTTTCATCCGGAGAAATTCATTCCGCCAAAGAGAGGTTATACAGTCTTTGATATTACAGTAAAAAGTAATAAACCATACTTTGTTACTCAATCTATCATGAGTAACAATGACACATTGAACACTAAGTTACTCATTGATACTGGAGCAGCGATTCCGTTCTTATTACACGCCAATACTGACAGCTCTATTGTGATTCCTGAATTTGTCATCAAAGGGACAATAGGGCAAGGACTCAGCGGCAATTTGATGGGCTATGTTGGCAAAATAAATGAGCTTAAATTCGGAAAATTTCAATTCAGGCAAATCCTAACACTTTTTCAAGACATAGGATTTATCCGAAAGGAAAATATCACTCTCACTAGAAATGGGATCATTGGCAACGAATTGCTCAGCAGATTTTCAATCTATATCGACTACCTCAGGGAAAAAATATACATGAAAGCTGAGAAAAAGTACAATGATGACTTCGAATATGATAAAAGTGGTTTGATCGTATTTGCATTTGGACCAAATCTCAGACAATTCTTTGTCAAAGAAGTTTTTGAAAATACACCAGCTTTTGAAGCAGATATTCGGTCTGGAGATGTCATAAAAAGAATAGGAATCTGGAAAGATAGATCATGGACACTATCGAAAATCTCAAAATTGATGCAGAAAAAAGATGGAAAAACGATAAGAATGGTCATTGAGCGTAATGGAACAAAATTAAAAAAGAGATTTAAACTGCGCGATTTCTTCAAAGAATCTCCATAATTTCAAGAGAGAGCCATCATTATTGTACATTTTATCATTTTCTCAGCTAGTTTATGCGATTTAATGTGTAGGAACTCTTTCCATTATTGAGATATAGTTATATCTTTGCACTCCATTTGCAAAAAGTAAATAGAAAAAACATGTTCGCAGTCGTAACAATAGCAGGTCAGCAGATCAAGGTTTCTCAAGGAGATGAAATTTTTGTTCATCAACTAGAAGGAAACGAAGGAGATTCAGTATCCTTTAGTGATGTACTGTTAGTATCAGGTGATTCGGGTACTACTGTGGGCACACCGACAGTATCAGGTGCTTCTATAAATGCAACTATTTTAGGCCATCAAAAAGGGGATAAAGTATTTGTTTTTAAGAAAAAGAGAAGAAAAGGATACCAAAAAAGAAATGGACACAGACAGTGTTTTACAAAAATAAAAATTGACTCTTTATAGAGTTCTCTAAATCTAGGAAACATGGCTCATAAGAAAGGTGTAGGTAGTACTGACAACGGACGTGATAGTAATTGTAAAAGATTAGGCGTCAAATTATTCGGTGGCCAGTTCGCAAGAGCAGGAAATATCATCGTCAAACAAAGAGGTACTAAATTTCACCCAGGTGAAAATGTCAATATGGGCAAAGATCATACTCTACATGCACTCGTTGATGGTACAGTCTTATTTAAAAAGAAAAGATTGAATAGAACTTTCGTGAACATTGTTCCAGATGCAGTTCAAGAAACTGTAGCGAAAGCTCCAAAGGCAAAACCAGCTGCTGCTTCTGCTGCAACTCCTCCTCCGGCTCAAGCAAGCCAAGAAGAAGAGTAGCCTTCAATTCTCAACAAGATTTAATACTTAAAAGATAGATGCTAAGCTTGACTTAGTGTTGTAACGTAAGCTGTGTACATGATCACTTTGAATCAGATTCAGTTGATACTAGGTCACAATTTATCTTGGCGTGCATATTTTAAATCAAGGCAAGCACTTCTTTATTGATCCAGCCTAGCTCTTGATCAAATAGTTTCACCTTATAAAAGTCTCCAATCTCGTCAAGTATTTCTAATTCAACTCCTGGGCTCAGATTCAGAATTTCTTCACTACGTTCGTCTGCACCCAGCAGTAAAGACGTCGGTTCCATCAAGACTGCTTGAGTCTGACTATTTTCGTCCAAAAGCTTTGTCCAACCGGCCCCAATGGATATTAAGAAGAGGAGTAAAGCCATTAATCCAGTATAGAATGCTTTTTTACGTTTGCCTATTTCGTTTCCCATCAGCCAAGAATAAAAGCCAATGCCCAATATGATTAGACAAAGCAAACCAATAATCCCCCATACCGTCGAGGAAAACAGCTTCGAAAATGTTTTCCAATATCGAGTCAGAAAAAATTCAGGAATTGGAATAATTTCTGTTTGGACCATATTCCGAGCAATCTTCAGATTCTGATGCGTGTCAACATCTCCTGGCTGGAGCTTTAAAGATTTACGTAAATAAAGAATCGCCTGAGGGACTTTAGACTCGTGAACATAAGCTGTCCCTAGATTATAATAAAGAGATTCACTAAATTCTCCAGAATCTAGAATTTGTTGGTATAACTCAGCAGCGTCACTATACTTCTCTTGCTTAGTCAATAGCTGAGCTTGTTCCATCAATTGTTTTGTCGGCGTGCTTGCACACACAAGAATACTCAATAGAGAGAAGAAAAGACTTAGAATAAATTTATTGTATTTCAACTTTTAAATCATTTAAGACGAGTGGTCGTTTTTCAATATACCACCCAAATCCAGATAATACTAATTCTTGCAAATTTATACCTTGCATCGGAAGAAATGTGGAAGTTGGTTTAATAACTGACTGAATTTTTTTCAATTCACCTTCCGAAAAAAAAAATTTAATAGAACTGCATTCCGTTTTATCAGCTCCTATAAATAAATCGTCATCATCTTTCATAAAGTAAATAGACTCTGCATTACCCTCGACTAACATAGAATCTAGATCACCCTCAGTTAACCATGCAGTGACTTCACGACCCTTAATTTGATCAAATACTGTAGGATAAGACTCACTGATGATGAGACCATTACCAATAAGATGTAATACAGATGGTTCATTATTTACCATGTCTACAATAATGGTATCAGCTAAAAACTGAGTAGAATCGACCCATAAAATTGGTGTATTTGTTAAGCTCAAGGTTGAGTCTCTCGATTGATATTCTAGATAATGGCTAGTTGCTTGAAAGTCATCACTCAGTACGCGCACATCGTCCATCGCTTCAAACACGCTCTTAGTCCCAAGGCTGTCTTCCACATCGAATGCAGAAATAAGCATTGCTGACAACCAAATAGTATCTTGACCATTGACTTTATGAAGTAAAGGCCGCTGAGATTCGCCAATCGCATCAACAGAATTATCGGATTCTTTGATAAACAAAGAATCACCTTCCAAACTGATATTTTGTATTGTATCAATCCATAAGACTTCACCAGTAGCAATCTTGACGTCACTACCAGGTCTAGAATAAAACCGTCTCGCAGTTAGCTTCTGATTATCTTCAACTAAACTCATCCGACCGCGAGTGGAGAATGAGTCATCCACCCCATTATGCTCTATAACATCTGCTCTAATTCTTTTATTTTCAGAAACAAAATATGCCTCTCCCGTCAATACAGATATTTGTGTTTTTTCGTTATACACGATCTGAATTGATTCTCCATAACTCGATCCCTTTTTAAATTTTGCATTTTCCTGGAGTACGACTTCATTTGTATTTCCATCATAAAACAAAACATCCGCAGATGCTATCAGCGAATCGCTTTTATATTGAGCGTGTTTTTCAAGTCTTGCTGCTTTATCTGCAATATCATAGGTACCTCCTTCACAGTATAATTGAGCTTCATTCTGGTCAATTCTTGTTGGACCAAAAAATCGAGCTCTTTCTGTTTTTAAATTATAATTCAGTGTGTCGGTCCATAGTGTAAATGATGAATCCACGACTTCTACACCTTTACTAAAATAAGCTTTTTGCCGTCCGACATCATACTCTCCAATTTCACTTTGTAAGGTCACATCGTTTTGTGTCATTGTTGCTCTTGTATTGTAATTGGCGACTTTAGTATTCAGGTCATATAACAAAAGATCAGTATATAAAGATTCAGATTGATTACTCAGTAATACATTTCCAATTAAAATAGACTTTTTAGTTTCAGCATTATACTTCAATGTATCACTAAAAATCTCAATCGTATCATTCTGGACAATCGCAACATTCCCCCAAGCTGTGATATCAATATCATTGACAATAATTGCTGAATCGCAATACATGATTACACTGTCTTGGACGAAGATAACTTCAGTGAATAATGAATCAGTAACCGTACTATCTGATGAACTTCTTACCCATCTTTTCTCTTGATGAGTAATAAATGATGGCTCACTTGCGACTAAAGTGTCTTGCTGACTATACATGTTCTGTAAGCTAGTCAAACAAAAAAAGAAGAGGAAAACAGCTTTACACTTCATGAATATCGAAAGACAATGATCTATTGACGATTAAAGAAAAAAATGTGGTTGATAATGTACTATCAAATAATGCCATGGTATAAGAAAACGCTTTTTTTTTGTTTGCTGTTGTTAAGAAAAAGTCAAATCGGCAAGCTTCTTTCCTACTTTACTCCCAATGGCAATCCCCATACCTCCCATTCGAACTCCGATGGTTTGTCTAGGCGAAATTCTTTGGATGATTGGTTTTTTAGATTCTCCTACTGCAAGGATTCCGCTCCATTCATGTTCGAATCTTAACTCATTAGGAAGACCAATCTCCGTTTTTATGAAATTGAGTAAGTAATCTTTGACTTCCTGTGTTTGACCAAAATTTTCAGTTTCTTCAGTATCAAAATGTTGCCTTGCTCCACCGATTAAAATTCTTTTACCTACATTTCTAAAATAGACATATCCTTCTTCACAATGAAAACATCCGATTGCCTGAAGTCCATTTATTTCATTTGTCAAAAAGACTTGGTTACGGACAGCCTTTACATCTTTTACATCTATAATCTTTGAAGAAAAAGCATTCGTTGCTAATATAAGCTGCTCACTTACTAATTCTAAATTATCATGACATTGGACTTTAACTTCATTTCCTGATTCTATGATATCTTTTACTCGTGCTCCATTCAAAAAGCTCACTCCTTGACTTGTGAGGTGATTTTTAAGATAAATAATCATCTTTGCCGGATGCAATTGTCCTTCGTGTTGATTATAAATAAGAGGCAAATGGGAAAGAAAGCCAAATCGAGATGCTGGCACCTTTGCAAAAGTATTCGCTAGGCCAGTAGCCTCCTTCACGACTGAATTGAAGTGATCAATTTGTGATTCACAGCTTTTGTATAATTCTTCTTGGTGCTGTGGAAAATACTCAAATCCTCCTGAATGATGATATTCCATCTCTTCATCTGGTACGATATGCCTCAACAAACGAAGACCGCTCTCTCGCATCCGAATGAGACTCTCCACTTGGTCAATTGATTGTTGAGATTGGTCGCTTAACAGTTCGGATATACTACCAAAACAGGCGAAACCAGCATTTCGAGTAGATGCGCCTGTTGGAATTGAACCTCTTTCAATGATCGTAATGCGCAACGATTTATCCTTTTGTTTAAGGAAGTAAGCGGCCGTTAAGCCGACAATACCAGATCCAACAATAATCACTTGCTGGGCCCTATAAAACGTCTGCTTTTCCCAAAAACTTGGACTTACTTTATCAATCATAAATGAAGCGTGACTGTTCAATGTGGTAAGATATGTTTTTAGAGCTAATTGAAAAAGTAATGGGAAAATTGTAATCTTGCATCTTAAATATTAAAGTATGATACAGCGGATTCAATCACTCTTTCTTTTATTGGCGTCACTTTTTTTCTTCGGAGAGTTTATCTTTCCTTTTTTTAAGTCGAGTGCGACTAAAACTGGCTTTTTTACAGATTCAGTTTACACGATACAAGATCATCCTGCGCTGTTATGCATTACGATAGCTGGGGGCGTTCTCTGCTTGCTGACTATCTTTTTGTTTAACAACAGACCACTTCAACAAAAACTAGTGTATGTGGGTCTTGTTTTGAGCGTAGCGCTCTTCGGAGCTGCCATTGCATTAGGTATGTCGGATACACCAGATCTATTCAGTGCTGCATCAATTTTTATCGGTTCATTTTTACCAATTGGAGCTCTACTTATGCTTGCATTATCATTAAGAGGGATCAGTAAAGATGACAAATTGGTGAAGTCAATGGATAGATTACGTTGAAATTCCATTTTCACAAGGTATACTTAGCTCTCAAATCTTACTAAATTTTCAATACTGAATTGACATAAAGACTAACACCGCAATGGGTCATCACCCATTCAAAAATAGGCCGTCAGAAGTGGCTTACCATAAAATAATGATCTTCATTTTCTGATGTCAACATATTTTATTTCGGTTAATACAATTTCTATCAGAGAGTTGAATGAAAAGATTAAAAACCTTAATATCGACATGTTGAATCGGATAGAAAAACTTGAAACGAAATCGATTCAAAAATTAATTCAGGCAATCTCTCAATATAGCATGACAAATTTAAGTCAAATGTTAAGAAAGAAATAAAACAATACATCCTACTAGGATACCTTCTCAATTAAATAGACTTCATATTATAATCTTGATTATTTAACCTAATTAATCTAAATATTATGAAAAATGCTAATGTAATTCTAAGTGTAATCATTATTCTAGCCTTAAGTAGCTGCAGGACTGTAGATTACGTAGGTAAGTCGTATGAAAAAACAGATCAAATAGATATTTAGTGTCTATTGACCTAGTATTGACCCCCCAGTTGACGGAAGTATTGACCCCCCTAATGCTCGAAGCTGACCCCCCTGTTTTATTCAGCTAAGACTTGTATAAGTATGTAGAATGGTGATGATGAATTATATATGATCTAAAAAGATCATATATGGCATATAAACCAATACGAATGCAAACAATTAATCAAATTAGACAATACTATTCTCAGGGATATGGCTACAAGAAGATATCCAGGTTGTTAGGCATATCTCGCAATACAGTGAAAGGCTATGTTCGTAAAATGCTCGAGCTAGATCTTGATGTGTTACACCCTTTCGATGAGCCAACAGTCAGACAAATCTATAGTCATCATCATGTCCAACAAAGTGAAGCTAAAGCGGATCTCAATGAGCGGCTTTCCAATATTTGTGAACAACTCTCTGGGGTAGGCGTCACTCGACAAATACTATGGGAAGAGTATCGTAGTGAATATGCTCGGGGTTATAGTTATGGACAATTTTGTAGAGAAATCAAATCTTACAAAGCTGTACAAAATGCCACCATTAGAATTGACCACAAAGCTGGTCATACCATGCAGATAGATTTTGCTGGTAAGAAACTACCTTATTATGATAAAGCTACAGGTGAACTGTTGTGGGCTGAAGTCTTGGTGTGTACTTTACCCTTTTCTTCCATGGTATTTGCTTATGCTGTGGCATCTCAAAAGCAAGAAGATTTTGTTGCTGCTATCAATACAGCCCTAATTTACTTTGGCGGTGTTGCACAAGTGCTGCTCAGCGACAATCTGAAAAGCTATGTGACCAGGCCTGATCGCTATGGGCCTACATTTACAAATTTATGTGCTCAACTGTCATCGCATTATGCTATGGAGCTAGATGCTACCCGAGTGGCTAAACCAAAAGATAAGGGCCATGTAGAACGACATGTGTCTATTGTCTATTC
>Ga0115031_1004550_pt1 | contig 10224 bp, 6 predicted proteins | sample Maine_Asex4_meta_FD_87301 | JGI IMG/M metagenome (GOLD analysis project Ga0115031, IMG submission 87301) | Marine algal microbial communities from Maine, USA - Maine_Asex4_metaG | ecosystem: Host-associated > Algae > Red algae > Unclassified | place: Maine, USA | collected 2015-01-05 | reverse complement strand
CTCAACATCGGCGTTCCTTCCTCACCGATCCTGCAAGATCGGCGATTGATCTCTTTCTTCAAAGAGGAAGGTACGCCGCGCTCCAACTCAAACCCGGCATCCACAGGTTTCGGTTATAACTCCAGAAGATCTGTTGCGCGTCTCTATCGAGAGCGCAAACCATTAGACAGCAGAACAAGGCAACTGGTTACCTGTAACCATAACTTTTCACGACACCGCAACCTCGGTGGTACGGGTCGATCATCACACGACGAACAATTCCGCCTCGCCGAGCCCGATCTGATGTCGGTAGCGGCTCGCTGTCGCACTCACACCAGTAGCCTCATCGAGTGTCTACTGGCGCAGCCACCGCTGCACCTCGCCTTGCAACTGACCTGAGCCGGGGGCTACTTGGCGCATCGATCGCAGTCACCGTGTGGGGCGCATCCGGTGTGATCGCGAAAGCCCTGCCCCAGGGTGGCCTAGCCGTCGGTGCCTACCGATTCGCCAGCTATTTCTTGCTCGTGAGCATTTGGCGGGCTACCAAACGCCAGCATCTGAGCTGGCACGCTTTGAAGAAGTCGCTTCCGGGCGGCCTGCTACTCGCCGCCGACATAGCCTTCTTCTTTACCGCGATCAAACTGACCACCGTGGTCAACGCCACCATCATTGGTTCGCTTCAACCGTTAATCCTGACCGCCTATGGGGTGAAGTTTCTGGGCGAGCGGGTGCGGCGCAGCGATGTGCTCCTTGGTCTCGTGGCACTCGCTGGGGTAATCGTCATCATCTTGGGTGGCGACAGTAGCGGCGACTCAAACATCTGGGGAGACCTGGCCGCGCTTGGCGCATTGGCATCGTGGTCGGCGTACTTCGTGGTCACCAAAAGAACCAGCGACCACGTGAGCGCCACCGACTACACCCTTGCCGCGGCACTCATCGTGGCGGCCGTGAACGCACCCCTGGCGCTCGCTTTTGGGCAATCGCTTGCATGGCCCGCCGCAACTGATTGGTTCTGGCTGCTGGTCATGGCCGTCGGCGCTGGCGTGCTCGGTCACAACCTGATGAACTGGTCCATCGTGCGCATCCCGTTGTGGCTCGGCTCGACCATGACGTTGCTGGTGCCCGTCATCTCGTCGGCAATTGCATGGATTGTTCTTGACGAACCACTCAATGCGGTGCAGATTTCTGCCATGGTTGTGGCGTTGGTTGCGATTGGATTCTTGGTGCGCAAACAGTCACGTCCCGTGCCTCCAATTAATCAGCGCACCTCAACTCTGAAGGTCACATAGTGAACCAGCCCGACGCTCTCGCACGTGCCACCGCCAACTATCGGTCCAGCTTCGGCGGCGAACCAACACTGGTGGTGCGCGCGCCCGGACGAGTAAATCTCATCGGCGAACACACCGACTACAACGAGGGGTTCGTGCTGCCAATGGCGCTGCCCTACGCCGTGGTGATCGCTGCTAACCCCCGCACCGACGGTCGCGTCCACGCCAGTTCCGAAGGCTTCGACGCGGTCGAATTCTCGATCACCGACGAGACCGTTGACCGAGGCTGGCAAACCTATGTGCACGGCACCGCCCGCATGTTGGCCGACTCAGGCTTCGAGGCCGCTGGTTGGCAAGGATGTCTCGCGAGCGATATTCCGGCCGGAGCGAGCCTGTCATCGTCGGCTGCACTCGAGGTCGCATCGGGACTGGCGTTTGTGACATCGGCCGGGAGCACTATCGAGCCGAGCGCATTGGCGAGGGTTGGCCAGCGCGTCGAGAACGAGGTCCTTGGCTTCCCCAGCGGGATCATGGACCAGCTGGCATCGGCCGCGAGCATCGAAGGCGCAGCATCGCTCATCGACTGTCGCGACCTGTCGACCACCGCAGTCCCGCTGCCCAATGGCGTCGAAATCGTGATCATGGACACCGGTAGCCGTCGCGAGTTAGTCGACTCCGCATATGCCGCCCGCCGCGCCGACTGCGAAGCCGGCGCCAAGACAATTGGTGTACCTGCGTTGCGCGATGCGACGCTCGACCACCTCGAACTGGTGACCGACGAGCGGGTGCAACGCCGTGTCCGTCACATCATCACCGAGAACCAGCGCACCCTTGACGCAGCCGCGGCAATGCGAGCTGGCAACGCAACCGAACTTGGTCGGCTGATGAACGAGAGCCACGCAAGTCTGCGCAACGACTTCGAGGTGTCGAGTCCTGCACTCGACGCAATGGTTGCTTTGGCCCAGAGCACAAACGGCTGCCTGGGTGCTCGCATGACCGGCGGCGGATTTGCTGGCGCCACCGTTGCACTCGTGCGCCGCGATGCAACCGAGTCCTTTATGGCCAGCGTCGAAGCCAACTTCGTCGCCCCAGCTGAACAACCCTCGACCGCACCCATCAAGCTCTACGCAGTACTCCCCGCCGCCGGAGCATCAGTACTCACCCGCCCATAACGGGCTTAAAACGGCGAGAGCCGCTACCCGTTGGGCAGCGGCTCTGGCGTTTTGATCTGGTGTAGTTGCTATTGGGGGCAGCGCAGGACCTGGCCGGGGAAGATCAGGTCAGGGTCCGACAACATTGGCTTGTTGGCTTCGAAGATCTCGGTGTAACGACTTCCGTCGCCGTAGACTTTTTCTGCAACCGCCCACAGGGTGTCGCCAGGAGCGACCGTGTGGAAGTCAGCTTCCTCGGCGGGCTCGACAACTTCGATTTCTTCGTCGACCTTGCCAACGCCCTGGGCGTTGCCTACGGCCAAGATGATGCGCTCTTTGGTGGCCTGATCGGCAGTCTCGCCGCTGATGTAGGCGGTGCCATCGTCGAACTTGATGTCGATGTCATCGACGCTAATCCCCAAGCCAGCGACGTAGTTTTGGAGCTCGTTCGACTTGGTGTACTCGGCCATGCGCTCCTTGGCAGCAGCCTTGCGAGCAGTCTTCTTTGCCTTGTCACGAGACGCAGCAATGCGCTCGGCAGTGGCCGTGGCTCGGGCCTTCTTCTGATCGGCGGTGCGATCTCGGCGAGCCTTAGCGGCAGCAGCATCCTTGTCAGCTTTGGCTTTTGCTTCGGCTTGGACCGCGGCAGCATCGGCTGCTTCCTCGGGGCCTGAGTATTCCGGAAGTGCGAAATTACTTTGAACCGGGTGAAGTCGGTCGAGGGGACATAACGTGCAAGATGTGACGCCCGCGGTGCTTGATCGAGCAAGAATTCTGGTTGAACCAGCCCTTCGGGGAGCCGTTGAATCGCTCGACGTGAATCTGCGGCTGCCGGTGACCTATCACCTGGGCTGGACCGACCCCACCGGCAAACCCAGCACCGTTGGTGGAGGCAAAGGCGTGCGTTCTGCGCTTGCGCTGCTCGGCGCCGAAGCTGTCCACGCCCACGGCGACGTATCGGTAGCTGGTGGTGTGGCCGTCGAGCTCATCCACAACTTCTCGCTCATACACGACGACATCATGGACAACGATCGAACCCGCCGCCACCGCGCAACCGTCTGGGACGTCTTCGGAGTCGGCGACGCCATCATTGTGGGCGACGCCATGCACGCGCTGGCGCTCGAGGTACTGCGGGGCGACACCACGACACCTCACTCGGCCGAAGCAACCCGACGGCTCGCGGTCGCCACGTCGGCCATGATTGCCGGCCAGGCCCAAGATGTAGCGCTGGACCGCGGCACCACTGCAACTTTGGACCAATGCGTTGCAATGGAGGCCAACAAGACCGGCGCACTCCTTGCCCAGAGTGTGGCAAATTGGCGCCGTGCTCGGGGGCGGCGATCCGGCAACGGTGACCGCGCTGGAGCAGTTCGGCATCTCACTCGGCATTGCATTCCAGGCCGTCGACGATGTGCTCGGCATCTGGGGCGATGCCGCTGCCACCGGTAAGCCAGTTGGCAACGATCTACGCAACATAAGAAGTCAATGCCGATCGCAATTGCGCTCGAAACCGGCGGCGACATCGGCCAGGCTGTAACCGCCGCATTCGCCGAACCATTAAGCGACAACCAGATCGCCGCATTGGCGGTCCAGCTCGAGTCAGCGGGTATCCGAGCCGAGGTGCAAAGTTTGGCCCGCGACTATCTCGACCAAGCAATCGGCACCCTGGACACCGCCGAATTGGCACCGGGCGCCAAGGCCGAGCTCATCGAACTCGCCAACTTCATCTGGGAACGTGATAGCTAGTGGTGTGCGCCTCAGACTTGCTGCTGCCCTAGCCGCCAAGGCCCTGTCCCGGCCTTAAACCGAAACTGGCCTCAGGGGGACCGCAAAGAGCCGTGTGAGCATGCCTGCGGCGCCTCACAGGCCTCCCAACAGCAATGCGACCTGCTGCTGACAGCACACCGAACCGTCGGCGCCTCGGCCGACTTTGAGTCGGCAGGCGTCGGGCAGTTGCGGCGGGGCTGTGACTATCGGATGTGAACGAGGTAACCCCACTCGAATGAACAATGAGCTAGTGCCCGGTGTTTATTCGAGCGGGATAGCTCAGTTGTCTTCGTCTTTCCTGCGGCGACGAGCACCGAGGAGCATGAGTGAGCCAGTACCCATCAGCATGAGCGCTGCGGATAGCAAGATGCGGCTGTCTGCGCCGGTGATGGCCAGAACGACCTCGCCGAGCACCTCATCGGGTTCAACCACTGGTGGGTCCGGCAGCGCCAAGGGCGGTGCGACCGGTGGTACGGCTACCGCTAATGGCGGTGCGAACGTTGTTACGACGCTTGGGGGGACCACGGGCACGGGCAGCTGGGCGATGTCTTCGACGACCTCGCCAGCTGGTGGTATACCGCGAGCTGAAGCCACGTTAATGACTTCGCCATTAACGACGTCTCCCTGCAGAACCACGTAGTCGCCGACGCAGGTAACTTGCTCGCCCGGAGCGAGGGCAGCACCTTCGCCGGGCCAGCTGCACGCCAAAGCAGTTGCACTCTCTTCGATCAACGGATCAGAGATCTCTACGTCGGTGAGCGTTACGTTGCCGCTGTTGGTGCCGATCAAGGTGTAGGTAACGGTGTCGCCGACCTGCACGCCAGTAGCAGGGTTTGCTGTCTTGACGAGTTCGATAAACGGAATCGCTGGCACGAGAACAGTGTCGTCGCCCGAGTCGGTTGGATTGTCTGGTGGGTTGTCGATCGGCGGAATTTCACCGGTCGCCAGTGCAACGTTCTCCAATGAACCAGCATCGATATGTGCCTGGGTCAGTGTTGAGGTTGCAGTACAGATCACGGTGGCACCAATCCCCAATGGTCCAACATCGGCAAGTGCTGTTGCAGCACCATTCCAATCACATACGAGACCGGACAGACCGTCGAGGTCATCTTCCAATTCCACTCGCACGAGCGTGATGTTGCCCACGTTTGTGATCTCGAACGTCCACTCGATGGTGTCACCTGGAACGGGGAACCCGTCTTCGGCTACAACCAACGCGCCTGTCTTGACCAGCTCGATGCCAGGCGTTGGTTCGATTGGCACTTCCTCGGTTGCGGTGTCTTCGATTGGGTCATCATCGCCCGGCGGTTGTGCCGTGATGGTTGCCTCGTTGAGAACAACAGATGCATCGATATCGCCCTGGGTGACCTCGATGTAGATGACCTGCACGGTGCAGCGCTCGGTTGGGGCCAGCGCCGCCGAGCACAAGGCATCGACGGTTCCGGTGAGATCATCGGACACGAGAACATCGGTCAGCGTGACGTTTCCGGTGTTGGTGGCAATGATGTCATAGTTCAGGAAGTCGCCGACCTCGATGACGTTTTCGTCGTCACCATTGTTGGTCTGTCCGGTGAAGGTCTTAGACACCTCCATCAATGGCATTTGCTCGAGTGGCACTTCGACAACTGAGTCGTCGGGTGGGGTCTCTTCTGAGTCGCCGGTACCGGTGTTCTCGACCAGGCCAGCGTCGATGTCTGCTTGTTCGAGTGGGTACTCGATGCCGAGCAGTTCACAGGTGGCGCCGACTGCGGTGGTTCCAACACAGACGATGGCATCGCCTGTGAGGTCGTCTTCGACCGTCATGTCGGTCAGTGGTGCTTCACCGGTGTTCGTGACGACGATGTTGTAGACGAGGATGTCGCCGCTCGTAGCCGTCAGCGAAAGATCAGTGTCGATCCATTCGACGAAAGTCTTCTCGGTTTCGAGTGCGACCTCGAGAATGTCGATCTCTTCGTTGTCGTCGTCTTCGACCGGTACGTCGTCGTCGTCGACACCAGTAGCGGTAACGACGTTCTCATGGTCCACGGTGTGGTCGCCGCTGATAAATTCAACGAAGACACATTCGAGTGTCGCACCAGGGGCAAGATCAGCAGGAAGTGCCGGGAGACACGAAGCGCCGACATCGCCGAATACATCGTCGACCACCGAGGTGATGGTCACGACATCGGCGACCGAGGTGTTCTCGACCGTGACCGTGAACTCAACATCGGCACCCGACGCAGGAACCTCGGCGAGATTTGCTGACTTTGTCACCAGAATGGATGACTCGACATCGGTCAAGGTGACCGTCTCGTCGTCGGTGTCGCCGACCGTTTGGCCGTCGTCGTCGGTACCGGTAGCGGTCACGACGTTGGTTTCCACGAAGCCAGCGTTGTCATCGATCACAACCGTGAAGCTGCAGGTGTAAACATCACTGGGCGCCATGACCTGAGGCACCGAACACGTGGTGCCTGGCAAGTTCGTCAGGTTGGTGATGTCACCGTAGACCGAATCTATGAGCGAGTTGATCGTGACCGTATCGGCGCCCGAATTGTTGGTGACCACGAAGTTGAACGTGACCGGTCCACCTGGTTCAGGCAACGATGTGACCGACGCATTCTTCGTAATCGTGATCATCGACGGATCATCGAGAATGTCGACGAATGCCGTGTCGGTGTCGACAAGCTCATCGCCGTCGTCGCCGGTGGCCTCGACCGTGAGGGTGTTCTCGTGAGTGTCGCCGAAGTTCCCGGCGACTGTCACTGTGATTGAACAGGTGTAGATCTCGGTCGGAGCAAGCACTGTGCCAGTAACGCAGGTGGTGCCGGGCAAGGCCACGCTGTCGGTGAGATCGCCATAGACAGAGTCAAGGAGCGAGTTGATGGTCACGGAGTCGTTGGTCGAAGTATTCGTGACTGAGAAGGTGAAGGTCACGGGGTCGCCCGGTTCAACGATCTGGGTCGGGTTGGCCGTCTTGGAGACGTCGATCGAGGCTGGTCCATCCGCAGTGTTGGTGATCGTGCACGCAACAGCGTCACCGAGCGCCAGCGTGATCTGGTCGTCTACGAGCGTGCCACCGTCACATGTCCAGGAGCTAGCGTCGTACCCATCCGGCCCGACTGATTCAGCAAGTGTGTAGACGGCGCCAGCCGTGACAGCGCCGCTGGCGCCGCCTGCACCAGAGAGTGTGGAACCGCTGGTCGGTCCGCCGCTGGCCGTCAGGATCCACTCTGTCGCAACGGCAGTGCCGCCACCGGGTGTGTTGTCAACGACCTTCGTGATCGTCAACGTCGGCGCAATATCATCGTTGTTGATGGTGCAGGTTGCATCTTCGCCGAGGGCCAAGGTGATCGTGCCATCAGCAGCACAATCACCAGTCCAGTCGCCGGCCAAGTAACCGTCCACGCCATCTTCTGACGCGGTTATCACGCCACCAGCAGCCACGGTGGTTGCCGTGCCCGAAGTTACGCCGACGCCATCGACCATCAGACCAGCAGCAGCGGGATCGGTGACCGTGCCACCATCGTTATTCGTGTACGTCTTGACAAGCGTCAACGTCGGCGCAATGTCATCATTGTTGACCGTGCATGTTGCGTTCTGGCCGAGGACCAAGGTGATCGTGCCGTCAGGAGCACAGTCACCGGTCCATGTGCCCGCCGCGTAGCCAGCAACACCAGCTTCTGTCGCCGTTATCACGCCTCCAGCAGCCACCGCCGTTGCCGTGCCCGAGGTAACAGCGACGCCATCGACCATCAGACCAGCAGCAGCGGGATCAGTGATCGCGCCACCATCGTCATTAGTGTACGTCTTGACAAGCGTCAACGTCGGCGCAATGTCATCATTGTTGATCGTGCAGGTGATGTTGTCGCCGGCACTGACGGTGACGACACCGTCGGGTGCATCAACCGGACCGTTGGCGTCCTCGCAAGACCACAACGATGCTGCGTAGCCAGCTGGTCCCCCGTCTTCGCTCAGCGTGTAGTTGCCAGCGAGTACGGTCCCGGTTGCGCCGCCCGCTCCACTGATCGTGTTGCCAGCGCCATCATCAGCCGTCAGAGTCCAATTGCCCGCATCCGCGGTTCCACCGTTGTCGGTTGTCACGGTCTTGACGAGTGTCAAGTCTCCGCCAGGGAGTGTGTTGTTGATGGTCACACCGAACGTGCCGTTACTACCATCTGGATTGATCAGGGTGACCGAAGGTGCCCCATCGGGGACATAGGTCGGGTGCGTATCCTCGGTCACCGTGCAGGTCGCCCCAACCGGGATCAATGTCGAAACAGTGGCGGTCTGGCTTACCTCACCAGCAACCAGGGTCATGGAAAAGTCGTCGAAGGTGGCAACCGTTACTCCATCGGTACCAGTGCAAACGATGTCGAAGGTGAACGTACCGCCGTCGGCCGGGTCGAGCGTCTTCGTCAACTCAAGGACCGACGCCGCAATCACACACACCGCAACTTGGGAAAGGTTCTTATTGCCGATCGACAACCAAGGCGTCGGCGCAGTGCCTAGGGCCAGATCCCAGCTTGGATTGAGCGAGGCCTGGCCGACGACGATTTCGTCGAAGAGAACTGGGTTGCCGTTGCCATCGACCAGCGTGTTGATCTGGAACTCGTCGAGATCGTCGTCGAACGAATACGTGCCAGAGTAGGGTCCGCCCGGATGCGACGACGTTGAGGTCATATCCGCATTCGTAACCGTCCCGCTACCGCCCGTCGTGAACTTCAGATACGTGCCAAGTCCACCAGCGCCGCACGTACCGTTCGCCGGAATATTGTCATGATTGTCGAAAGTCGTAGGCGGGATCCCCTCGCCTGGGTCGCCTGGTGCTGCAGACGCCGTCGGTGCCGCAAGGGTCATCACCGCCGCCAACATTGCCATCGCCGCCAAAAGCAGCGTGCTCTTTCGCGCCGCTTTACGTGTGAATAGCCTTTTACGCCAAGCAGTCATTTTGTCCCCCGTGCAATATGTCGATACTCGCAGTCGACCCGTTAGAGCGATGCCTTGTTCCCTGCATGCCTCTGCAGCCTCTGTCCGCCCCCTAACCATAGGTTGAAAGACGGCGCCGTGAAAGGCCTTCTTGAGATTTGACCAATTTAGAGACCTTTTCGAGCACAGCCAGTGGTTAGGCGACCGCCGTGTGTTAAGAATTGGGCAATAATGACACCTCGGCAGCACACGTGAACGGCTGTCCGAGCAGCTCAGGATCAACAAGTCGAGGGACCAGCGGCAACTCGACGTCTACACTTTCGCCGGGTTGTAGCTCGATATTCGATAGCTGACTCTGATGGAGTGAATCCCCGTTCTCGGTAGCGAATTTGACGACGAGGCGCACCGTTGCGGTTTCGCCACGACTCGAGACAAGTACCCCGGTAAAACCGTTTGATGTGCATTGACGAACGAGTTCGATCTGTTCGGATTCGACAATGTCGGGTTCAAAGATTTCCTCGACCGACGGCTCTCCGTCGCCGCCGCGATCCAGAAGCACAACGATCAGCAGCGCGAGTCCGGCAACAAGCGCGCAGATGCTTACGCCCACCAGCAATCGCGCTGCCAGCCCGCTGCCCCGACGCCGTTCGGGCGACGATTCTGCGGATCGACGACCCTGTCGATCGGTCTCGTTGTCCTGTTTGCGTCGCGCCGGCGCGGGCTGTGTATCCCGGGTCTTCTCAGTATCCCGGGTCTTCTCAGTATCCCGGGTCTTCTCAGTATCCCGGGTCTTCTCAGTATCCCGGGTCTTCTGAGTCTCGTCGAGTTGAGGTGCGACTTCTGCCTCATCCACATCAAGATCTTCGCCCCGGACTCTTGACGGAGACCGTTCGCGAGACTCTCTGGTCAGCGCGGTGGTTTCGTCGGCGAGTACATCGCGATCTGCACCGCCAATTTCATCAACCTCAACTAGAGGTTGCTCATCGACCAGCTCAACCTCAGCCAACTCATCGACACTCGACCCATCGACCAGCTCAACCTCAGCCAACTCATCGACCAGCTCAACCTCAGCCAACTCATCGACACTCGACCCATCGACCAGCTCAACCACGGCCAACTCATCGACACTCGACCCATCGACCAGCTCAACCACG
>Ga0115031_1004548_pt1 | contig 10226 bp, 8 predicted proteins | sample Maine_Asex4_meta_FD_87301 | JGI IMG/M metagenome (GOLD analysis project Ga0115031, IMG submission 87301) | Marine algal microbial communities from Maine, USA - Maine_Asex4_metaG | ecosystem: Host-associated > Algae > Red algae > Unclassified | place: Maine, USA | collected 2015-01-05 | reverse complement strand
CCCGCGAGTGATCGATGCGCACGGCGCCGACATCGCCCGCTTCTACGACCACGAGCGCAACGACGACCACATCTGGAGTCGCGCCGAGGAACACTTCAACAAGACCTACGGCATCGTGCACCCCGCCGAACAGTGGGAGAACCGCCGCAACCTGCAGGTCAGCCCGCTGTTCGAGCGCCAGCAAGCACTCGACGCCTTCTTCTTCCAGGCCCGCACCTGGGAGCGCCCGCAGTGGTATGGATCGAACGCCGACCTCGTCGAGCGCTACTCGGTGCCCGAGCGCGAGGTCGAGTGGGACAACCGCTGGTGGAGCCCCATCACCGTCGGTGAACACCTCAACATGCGTGAGAACGTCGGCCTCGTCGATCTCTCGGCATTCCAGGAGTTCGAGATCTCCGGTCCCGGAGCGGTCGAGTTCGCCGACTACTTGTGCGTCAACAAGATCGGCCCGGTCGGCCGTGCGACCTACACCCCGTGGCTCACCCCCGACGGCGGCTTCCACTCCGACCTCACCATGCACCGTTTGGCCGAGGACGTCGTCACCGTGGTGACCGGTGTGTTCGACGGCGGACGTGACCTGTCGTGGATGAAGAAGTACATGCCCAAGGACGGCTCGGTCACCGTGACCGACCGCACGCTCGACGTGTCGACCCTGGGCCTGTGGGGCCCCAACGCACCAGCGACGCTGGCCAAACTGACCGACGCCGACCTCTCGCACGAGGGCTCGTCGTACGGCTCCCTCGTCGAAGTGAAGCTGAACCTGGGTGGTGAAGAAGTCGACGCCACGCTGTTCCGCATCTCCTATGTCGGCGACACCGGCTGGGAGATCTACGTGGCCTGGGACAAGGCGCCGGCACTCTGGGATGCACTCATGGAAGCGGGCGCCGACCACGGCATCCGCGCCACCGGCGGCGGCGTGTACGGCACGTCGGGTCGCATTGAGAAGGGGTACCGCCTGCAGGGAGCGGAGCTCGAGAGCGAGTACAACCCGCTCGAAGCCGGCCTCGCTCGTCCGAAGGTCAAGTCGGCCGACTTCATCGGCAAGGAGGCCTACCTGGCGGCACGCGATGCCGGTGACCCCGAAGTGCTGATGGTGACGATGACCGTCGACGACCAGACCGATTCGAAGGGCCGCATCCGCTGGATGCAGGGCGGCAACGAGCCGATCTGTGACATGGACGGAAACACGCTGAAGGACTCACACGGACGTCCGGCGCGAGTGACCACTGCGGGCTACGGCCCGTCAGTCGACAAGATGGTGCTCATGGGTTACGTCCCTGCGGCCATGGCCGAGCCCGGCACGAAGCTGCAGACGATGTACATGAACGAGTACTTCCCGGTCACCGTCGTCGGCACCGACGGGCCGTTCGACCCCGACGACACGAGGCTCAAAGGATGAGGGTTCTCGTCTGCGTGAAGCGGGTGCCGGCACCCGGCGCGAAGATCAACATCACCGATGACGGACAGTCCGTCGACGCCACCAACCTCGGGCACACGATGAGCCCGCACGAGGAGTGCGCGCTCGAGCTGGCCGTGCAGTTGGTCGAAGCGCACGGCGGCGAGTCACATGTGTTGACCCTCGGCGTTTCCGACGCCGACGAGCAGTGCCGCTGGGCTGCGTCGATCGGCATCACGAAGGCGACACTCGTCGATGTCGGAAACATGGGCTGGGATCCGCAGCGGACTGCGACGGCGCTCACCGATGCAGTCCGTTCGATCGAGGAAGCGGACGGCACGTTCGACGTGATGATCTTCGGGAACGAGTCGGCTGATACCGGCGGGTTCCAGGTCGGCATCCGTGTCGCCCGAGCGCTCGACCGGCCGATGGTCAACGCGGTCAAGGGCGTCACGATCAACCCCGGAGTGGAGGGTGACGGCGCCACGCTCGAGGCGCAGCGTGAGATCGACTCGGGCATGGAGGTGTACCACTTGCCGATGCCGTGTGCGATCGGTGTGAAGGAGGGCATCACCTGGCCCCGCTACCCGACGATGCGTGGCCGCCTCGCCTCCAAGAAGCTCGTCGTCGACGTGGCTGTCTCCGAAGCTGCTCCCGGCGGCCAGACGATGGTTCGGCTCAACCGACCCGAAGAGAAGGTGTCCGAGACGATCATCCTCGGGAACGGTCCCGACGCTGCGCCGGCCGTGATCGAACTCTTGAAAGAACTCGGCCTGTGGTCGCAAGGAGGCGCGTCATGAGCGTCCTCGTTGTCGTCGAACACGATCGGGGTGCTCTTGCCGATGCGTCGCTCGAAGCTTTCGCTTTCGCCCGTTCGATTGCGGAGCAACTCGGCGAGCAGGTCGAAGGCCTGCTGATCGGAGCTGACGCTGCCGGCCTCGCCGACGCCTGCGCCGCCCATGGTGCGAGCACTGTCCATCACGCCCCGACGGCGGGCGACTACGGCCCGGAGACATACGGCATGGTCGTTGCAGCTCTGGCCCCGGTGCTGTCGCCGAGTGGCATCGTCGCCAGCGGAACCGACCGCGGCAACGAAGTGCTCGCCCATGCGGCGGTCGAGCTCGATCTGCCGTTCGTGGCGAACTGCCTGTCGGTGAAGACCGCTGATGAGTGGGAGATGACCCGTGTGCAATGGGGTGGCTCGCTGAACGAGGAGACTCGGTTGACGTCGCGTCTGCCGCTCGTGTCGGTCGCACATCACGCTGTCGAGGCCGAAGAGGTCTCACCCGGAGCAACTGCGACCGTGACCGAACACGTCGTCGAGTTGCCTGCATGGGCGGCGCGTTCAGTGATCCAGGACCGCGTCGTGCTCTCCGAGGGCCTCACGTTGGCCACGGCCCCCGTGGTCATCGGTGGGGGTCGCGGTGTCGGCTCGGCAGAGGGTTTCGACGTGCTCGAAGCACTCGCAGCTCGGCTCGGTGGTGTCGTCGGTTGTAGCCGTGCGGTGACCAACAACGGATGGCGGCCGCACAGCGATCAGGTCGGCCAGACCGGTACTCGTATCGCTCCGCAGCTGTACATTGCGTGCGGAATCAGCGGGGCGATCCAGCACTGGGTCGGTGCGAAGGCGGCGAAGAAAATCCTTGCCATCAACATCGACCCCGCCGCGAACATGGTCGTCAAAGCCGACTACGCGGTCATCGGCGATTTGTTCGAAGTGCTGCCCGCGATCGAACAGGGCTGAGCCGCGTTCGGAAGTCGAGGTCCGCCATGCCGTGAGCGTGGTCGACGTTCGGCCGATCATCGATGTTGTGCCCGTCCGTGATGTCTGCGGAAATCGTCAAGAAGTCGTCTGGACGTTCGACCTTTGCTTGATCGGTATGACTAGTCTACCGATAAGCAACTATGTCCACGACGCCCGACTCCGTTGTAGGAGGCCCGGTGCTGCACGGCGTATCAACCGATCCACAGCAACCGTGGCGGCGTCCTGATCCACTGGGCCAGCGTGTGGCTCTGACGCTGGCGGCGTGCGCACTCGTTGTCTTGCTTCCCTTCGGGCCGAATCGATTTTGGGTCGCCGTCGTGTTGTTGCTGGTTCAAATCGTGTGGACTGCCGTGGTCCGCCGACGTGACATCTCGATGACCGAGGAGCTGGCCAACTATCTCGCCGTGGAACACCTGCTGATGCTGTTCACTGTCTTGATCGCGCCGCCGGGCTACGTCGCGGTCAGCATCGTGGCGATCGCCTCGCTCGCCTCGAACAGTGCGTACCTTCCTCCACGCTGGCACTGGACCCTCGCTGCGATCACGACTGCCACGCTGATAGTCCCACCGGTCGTGCACGATCTCGCCGCCGGATCACTGACGGTCGGCGCGGGGTTGCTCATGGTTGCCCAGATCGCCTTCAATCGGAGCGGCACCTTGATCCTCGCCGACGAGGTGCTGACCTCCACGCGCCATCAGGCGGAACACGATTCACTCACCGGATTGCCGAATCGTCGACTGCTACGCACCGCGCTCGACGAGCTCGACGAGATGACGGCACCATCGGCGTTGCTTCTGCTCGACATCGACAACTTCAAAGAGATCAATGACAGCCTCGGCCACGATGTTGGTGATCAGGTGTTGTGCGAGATCGCCGGACGGCTCGCTGGCCTCGATCCCGATGTGCTCGTGGTCCGACTGGGAGGCGACGAATTCGCCGCTGTGGTGGCGGGCGAGTTCGACCGTGCCGATTCATTTGCAGCGCAGGTCCAACGATGCCTTGTACCGCCGATGAGGGTGAACGATGTCTCGCTCGCAGTGCGAGCGTCGATCGGGATGGCGCACACCTCGGTCGTGCCCGCGGCGTCACTGTTGCGGTGCTCCGACATCGCCATGTACCGATCCAAACGCGAGGGGGTCGGCCCGACCTGGTACCGGCCCGATGATGATCCCCACACCGAGCGGCGCCTCGCTCTGATGCAGGACCTCCCCGACGCCCTTGCGCAGGGTCAAGTCAGGCCGTGGTTCCAACCGCAGGTCGACATCGTCTCCGGCGAGGTCGTTGGCGGAGAAGCTCTGGCTCGGTGGAATAACCCCCACTTCGGGCTCATCGATGCGGTGGAGCTCCTCGAGTACGTGACCCTCGCCGGACGCGAGCGCGAGCTGTCGGTCGAGATGCTCCGGCACTCGCTGGAAGCCGCGGCGGATTGGCCGAAGCAGCTTCGGCTTTCGGTCAACATCTCACTCAGCGACGTGGAGAGTGAAGGCTTCGTGACCGAGCTCGGATCGCTCTTGGCGAAGTTCGGTTTCGACCCGCTGCGCTTGATTCTCGAAATCGTGGAAAGCGACGTCGACGTCTCTCCCGAGCGCATCGTCCATTCGACACAACTGATCCGGGCGATGGGTGTCTCTCTGTCGCTCGACGATTTCGGACAAGCGTCATCATCGCTGGCCCGACTCGACCTCTTCGATGTCGATGAGTTGAAAATCGACCGTCGCTTCATCTCGCGAATGGTCGAACATCGACGCGACGCCGCGATAGTCGACTCAGTGGCTGGTTTGGCTCAGAGGCTCGGACTTCGCCTCGTTGCTGAGGGTGTCGAGAACGATGAGATGGCGCAGGCCGTCGCCGCAGCTGGCATCCGTGTCGTCCAGGGATACCACTACGCCCGCCCTGAGCAGACCTTACGGGTCGAGCCGTTCACACCAATTGCTCGAGCCGGGCCGGCGATCAGCGCAACCTGCTGAGCATCACACTGCGACGGGGTCGTTGACGTCGGCGAGGAGCTCCACGGAGGCGAGGCGTTCGGCGACGGAGGGTGCCGGATGGACGGTCATCAACTCGTCGACACCGACTGCTTCGGCGAAGGTGTCGAGGTACTCCTTCACCATCCCCGGCGTACCGGCAGCGGTGTAGTGCATCATCTGCGCAATCTGCTGACCTTGCGGCGATGCGAGCAGTGAGTCGGCCTCGTCGTCAGAGAGATCGCGGCGTGGTGTGACAAAGCGAGCAATGCGTCGGCGCGCCACGGTGACCCGCTGCCGCTCGGCGTCGTCTTCGGACTCGGCGGCCAGCACGTTGACGCCTGCCATCACGTGCGGTGCAGCAAGCTGTTCCGACGGCTGGAACTCGGAGCGATACGTCGCTACCGCGTCGAGCAGGTGGGTGGGCGCGAAGTGTGAGGCGAACGCATACGGCAGGCCGAACGCGGCGGCAAGGTGCGCGCCGAACAACGACGAGCCGAGGATGTAGAGCGGCACATTGGTGCCGGCACCGGGGACAGCGACCACGCCGGGCACGGAAGATGTCTCGCCGAGGTAGCCCTGAAGTTCACGGATGTCGTCGGGGAATCGGTCCGAGGATCGTGGGTCGGTGCGCATTGCGCGCATCGTGTTCTGGTCACTTCCCGGAGCCCGGCCGAGGCCGAGATCGATTCGGTCCGGGTGCAGGGTTGCAAGAGTGCCGAACTGTTCGGCGATCGTGAGCGGCGAGTGGTTCGGCAGCATCACGCCGCCGGCGCCGAGCCGGATGGAAGTGGTCTGCGCGGCAACATGTGCGATCAGCACGCTCGTGGCCGACGACGCAATCGACGCCATGTTGTGATGCTCGGCGTACCAGACACGACGGTAGCCGCGACGCTCTGCGGTCTGGGCGAGAGCAACGCTGGCAGCGAAGGCGTCGGCGGCGGTCTCGTCTTGCCCGATGATCGCCAGATCCAGGATGGACAGAGGGATGGTTTCGTTGGCGGCGCGAGTGTTCACGTCTCAATCATGCCCGACGACGATGTCGCCCAAGCACCTGTGCGTGCGCCACCAGGCGTGTCATGTGTCGTGGAATACGTGGCGACCTGGCTGCGTTCGACAACCGGGCGCCACCGAACAACCAGTCCCGAACGAGGAGTTCGCGCGAACGACGACGTCGTATCTGGAGGCGTGGGTGATGCAGACGGTCGTCGGAGACGAGCACTGCGGACGCCGAGATGCCTGCTCGCCGATGGCATCGTGCTCGTCGACTTCTGGGCCGAGTGGTGCGGTCCGTGCAAGTCGTTCGGCCCGATCTTCGAAGCCGCATCGGACAAGAACACCGAGATCACCTTCGCCAAGATCGACACCGAAGCCGAACAGGCAATCGCCGCCGAACTGGAGATCCGGTCGATCCCGACACTGATGATCTTCCGGGACGGCATCCAACTCTTCTCCGAACCGGGAGCTTTGCCCGGCCACGTCCTCGATGACCTGATCGATCAGGTCAAGGCCATCGACATGGACGAGGTACGTGCCGAGATCGCCAAGCAGACCAACGAGACCGGTGAACCAGCGGCGGACTGACGTCGTTCAAGCTCACTTCGGTCGCGGCCATCGCTCCACGCCGGGTGAAGCCGAGCCCGAGGAAAAGACGCTCGGAAGCGATGTTGCCGTCGGTGATGGTGGCACCGACTTCGGCGATGCCATCACCAGCGAGCGATTCGAGGACCAAGGTCACCGCTTCACGGCCGATGCCGCTTTGTTTGCGGTGAGCCGCGACGACGATGGGATCGACGTAGTGGACCTCATCGACGACGACCGTGAACGCCATCGCGACCACTCGGCTGGCTTCCGTCACGAGGAACGAGTGCTTGTGCACGATGAGCGACAGGTAGTGGTCGACGGCTTCGAGCGCCTCGATGGTCGTTTCGCCTTCGTCGTCGACCGTGCCCTGGTAGGCGTCCAACATGAGCGCTGCGAGTTCGTCACGGTCGCTAGCGAGCACACTGCGGGTCGTCAACTTGGTCGTGGAGGGCTGGAGCACGATCGGCGAGAGTCGGAACTCGCTTCTCGTCCTCGCCGCCGTCGACTCGGTGTCGGCGGTCAAAGAAGCGAGGGAGAGCCGCACCTCAGGGACATCGACACCCAACACCGTCTCGCGTCGCTCGACCCGGTCGTCGATCCAACCGCGTGCTGCGTAGAAGCGACGCGCTCGGACGTTGTCGGGGTGGACCCATAGGACTGCTGACGCGAACCCGCACGTCCGGAGAGCGGCCGTTGCGGCGTCGATCAGAGCAGGTGCGGCGCCGGTACCCCAATGGTCAGGGACCACGTTGATGGCGTACAGCTCACCGACGCCGGCGTCCGCATCACTCGAAGCAGGCCCGACGAGCGCGAAGCCGACGACCTCGTCCTCGACGGTGGCGACCAGGCGTGAAGCCCGGGGTCGGGGCGGACTCTCGAGACTGCTTCGCCACATCGCGGCACGCTCTGTCGCAGACAAGGAGTCCAAGTAGTCGTCAGGCATGAGGCCGCCCGAGTAAGCGGCTTGCCACGCTCGGACGTGAACACCTCCGAGTTGGTCGGCGTCGCCGATGTGAGGGGTTCGGATTTCCAGGCTCACGAAGCCGACCGTAGCCGTCGGCTGCCGAGCTGAGTCTCGGAGTTTCGGCGTCTCCCGAGGAGTGCGGCGTCGAGATGTGAGCCCTCACCGCCGGTTCGGCAGCGAGGGCTCTCACACTTCGGGCGTTCGCTGCGTCAGGTTCCCTTGTAGTTGAGGATCTGGCGCAGCTCGTGATCGATCGTGACCAGATCGGCCTGGTTCGCCATCACCTGACCGATGTCCTTGTAGGCGCGTGGGTCCTCGTCGAGCAGCATCTTCGCGGTCCCTGAGCCGTGCCGACCAATCGCCTTGCCGTTCCACGCCTTGTCGGCCATGGTCCGCTCGAAGGTCTCGACGTCCAGGGTCCGGCGGGCAGCGCTGCGGCTCATCCGACGTCCGGCGCCGTGCGAACACGACTGGTACGACGAGGTCGCACCCTTGCCCGACACGACGAACGACTGTGTGCCCATCGACCCAGGGATCACGCCTCGGTCACCGATCCGAGCACGAATCGCACCCTTCCGCGTCAACCACACGGACTGTGTGCCGCTCGCGAACGGGTGCTCCTCCTGCTCGGTGAAGTTGTGGTGGCAGTTGATCTCGTCGACGATCTCGATCGGACCCATGGCCGGACGCGACAGGAACCGATCGACCTGATCGAACACCAGCCGCAGCATCCGCTGACGGTTGCCCATCGCGTAGTCCTGCGCCCACAACATGTCAGCGATGTAGGCATCGAACGCAGCCGACCCCTCGACCAGGTAGGCCAGGTCGGGATCAGGCAGCTCGATGAACATCGCCTTCATCAGACCCTTCGCTCCGTCGATGTGGATGTTGGCCAACTGGTTGCCGACGCCACGCGAGCCCGAGTGCAGAACGATCCACACACGGTCGACCTCGTCAAGACAGATCTCGACGAAGTGATTGCCGGAGCCCAGCGAACCGAATTGCTTGGCTGCCTTGCCTGCCAACTTCGCATTCCAGTACTTCTCGCCCTGGGTCGCCGGCAGTGCAGGCATCTTGTCGAGCGCTGCCCCGCCCGAGTCCGCAGTGTCGTGGCCCCGACCAACACCCGCCGGGACGGCGCGCGAGATCGAGTTGTGCAGCGGCTGCAGGTCGTCGGGCAGGTCACCTGCCATCAGGTTCAGCCGAGCGGCGATCATGCCGCACCCGATGTCGACACCGATGGCCGACGGGATGACGGCACCCTTGGTGGGGATGACCGAACCAACGGTTGCTCCGTAGCCGAAGTGGGCGTCGGGCATCAGTGCGACGTGGCCCGGAATGAAGGGCAAGGAGGCCGATCGTTCCGCTTGGGCGAGGGTCTGGTCGTCGATGTCGGTCGCCCACGACAAGACGTTCTTGCCGATCTTGCGCGGCGTTCCGGTCTTGTTGATCAGGGTCTCCGGCTGGTTGGCCAGGACCTCTGGGGTTGTGGGTGGAATGGTCATGGCGGCACTCCTTTCGTGCACGTGTCGTCCGCATGATCGCGGAGCGCAGACCGTTGCCGATCATGGGCCCGTCGAGCAACCAGGTTTCGCGGGGATGGTTCAGCTGCTGCCGGCGTGGGTATCTCTGCGTCATGAGCAACAACAACCTTCGCCAGCAAGCGGGAGGCAATCCCTCCCAGGGTCCCGAGGCCGAGATGGCCAACCCGACACCCGGTCCGAACGTCGGCGGTGACTTCCCCGACGCGCCCGACGAGTCCGTAGCAGCACACCCGCAGGACAAGCCGGACCTCGATGAGTTCGCCCGCAAGCTCGGTCTGAAGACAGAGGCGTCGGATGACTCCAGCGCCGGTGCCAGTGACGATGGCGGCGCCGACATCAGCGACGATGACGCCGGTGGCGGATCGATTCTGAGTCGAGTGAAGCCCGTCATGTCCAAAGTCGCAGGAGCGGTCTCGGACGGTTTCGGTGCGGCATCGGATCGCCTGTCCGACCTTGCAGATCGCGGCGGAGAGAACAGCGACAACGGTGGTGGAGGTTCGGACCCGAGCCTTGCCGACCTGATCGGTCGCGTCGATGGCATTCGCACCGTCATGGTGACGACGGGCGACGAACGCGGCACGCTGTCCTCGCGTCCACTGACCGTCCAGCGCGTCGGTGACGACGGCGATGTGTACTTCATCGTGAACCGCGATGCCGACTGGGTGACGCCGATCGTCGAAGCCGCCAACATCGCCTTCGTCCGGCGAGACCGCGACTGGATTTCGGTTGCTGGTCGTGCCTCGATCTCCGATGACAGAGCGTTGCTGGATGAGCTGTGGGATCCGACGACAGACGCGTTCTTCCCTGACGGCAAAGAGTCCGGGGCGGCTGTCCTCCAGGTGCATGCCGACCGGTGGGAGTATTGGAGCGCCCCGAATCAGGTGGCGCAACTCATCGAGATCGCAAAGGCCATGGTCACCGATGGCTCCACTGACCTCGGCGATTCCGGCGCGATCGAGACCTGATCGCACACGCTGAGTCGGTGAGGGCGCACCGGATCGGCCAACAT
>Ga0115031_1004535_pt1 | contig 10245 bp, 8 predicted proteins | sample Maine_Asex4_meta_FD_87301 | JGI IMG/M metagenome (GOLD analysis project Ga0115031, IMG submission 87301) | Marine algal microbial communities from Maine, USA - Maine_Asex4_metaG | ecosystem: Host-associated > Algae > Red algae > Unclassified | place: Maine, USA | collected 2015-01-05 | reverse complement strand
TCCCGTTCCTGCTCGCCACCACGTTCACCGCCGCGTTCACCGCCGCCTCCGGTGCCGGTGCGCTGGTTCACGATCGCCTGCCCGAACCCGTGTCGCCGGCGGCAACGGCGCTACCATGGGATGCTGGCACGTTGCCGTTGCCACCGGTTCCGGACCCGCGCGCCGCACCGGTCGATGCCGAGGGTCGGGAGAGCGGCGGTGCCGAACCGGGCTCGTGAGCGCAGGCTCGTCCGTGCCGCGCCGGCGCACCGTCCCGACAACGAGGAGCACGACATGCACATCCTGCTGGTCGAGGACGATGTCCGGACATCGGAATACGCCGCGCGCGGGTTCAGCGAGGCCGGTCACGTGGTCGATGCGCTGGCCAACGGCCGCGAGGCGATGATCCAGTGCATGCAGACCGACTACGACGTCCTGGTGGTCGATCGCATGCTGCCCGGCATGGACGGGCTGTCGTTGCTGAAGGCGCTGCGCGCCTCGGGCAACAAGACGCCGGCCATCTTCCTGACCGCGGTGTCGGGCGTGGACGATCGGGTCGAGGGGCTGGAGGCCGGCGCCGACGACTACCTGACCAAGCCGTTCGCGTTCTCCGAGCTGCTGGCCCGGGTCGACGCGCTGTCGCGTCGGCCGGTCACCTCGGTGGAGACCACCATGCTGCAGGTCGCCGACCTGACGCTCGACCTGCTCAAGCGCACCGCCCGGCGAGGGGAGGTGGAGATCGAGCTGCAGCCGCGCGAGTTCACGCTGCTGGAGGTGCTGATGCGCAACGCCGACCGGGTGGTGAGCCGCACCATGCTGCTCGAACAGGTGTGGGACTTCCACTTCGATCCCAAGACCAGCGTGGTGGAGACCCACATCAGCCGCCTGCGGGCCAAGCTGGACAAGCCGTTCGAGACCCAGCTGCTGCACACCGTCAGGAACCTGGGCTACAGCCTGCATGCGCCGCGCTGAGCCGGTACCCACGGGCGGGCAGGAACCGCTGCGGGCACCGCTTCGCACACCGGTGGCCGACACCGACGCCCGAGCCGCACCGGGCAGCGACACCCTCGGGGCGCCGTTGCGAACCAGGGGTCACGACTGCCCCTCGCCGGCCACGCTGCTGCAACGTGGCCGACGCTGGACCTACCAGCGCGTGCCGTTGCTGCGCAGCACCGCCTTTCGCATGGCGGTCGGCTTCTGGGTGCTGCTGATGCTGTGCACCGGAGCGGCCGGCTTCTTCTTCCACGAGCGGCTGCAGCAGACCGCGATGAGCAAGATCGACGAGGCCATACAGGATCGGATGTCGGTGATCCGCGCCATCCACGCCACCCAGGGCCTGGAGGGCGTGATCGGCCTGGCACGGGTGCGCGCCTCGGACCCGATGCAGTCGGAGTTCGGCATGCTGCTGTCCACCCCGGACGGTGCGCGCCTGTACGGCAACCTGCCGGACGCGATCCGGACCAACGGCTGGTCGACACGGCAGGCCACCGACATCGGCTTCGGTGGTCACGGCCGATACCGCTTCTTCACCGGCATGCTGGGCGACAACCGGTTGAGCATCGGCATGAGCCTGGGCGCTCTCGACCAGCTGCGCGCGGTGGCCGTGCAGTGCCTGCTGTGGGCGTTCGCCGCCTCGATGCTGCTGTCGCTGCTGGCCGCCTGGTGGGTGATGCACCATTCCCGCCGGCGCATGCTCGGGTTCGAGACCGCGCTGGAGCGGCTGGCCGACGGCAACCTGTCCGCCCGGGTTCCGGTCGGCACCGCGGGCGACGACGTCGACCTGATGGCCATGACGATGAACGCGGCCCTGGACCGGTTGAAGGGCAACGTCGAGAGCCTGCGCCAGGTCAGCACCGACATCGCCCACGATCTGAAGACGCCGTTGAACCGGCTCCACATCCACCTGGACGAGGCGGCCACCCTGGCGGCGGGCCTGGAGGGGGAGAAGGGCGACGGCATCGTCGTGGCGCTGGAGGAGGGGTTGTGCGAGGCCCGTCACATCAACGACACGTTCGAGGCGCTGCTGCGCGTGGCGCAGATCGAGGCCGGTTCGCGACGCGCCAGCTTCAAGCACTTCGACCTGGCGGAAACCCTCGACACCGCGTGCGAGATCTACGCGGCGGTGATCGAGGAGAACGGCCACGAACTGGCGGTGCGCTTCGATGCGACGCGCGCGCTGCCGATGTACGGCGATCGCGGGCTGGTGCTGCAACTGGTGGTCAACCTGATCGAGAACGCCATCCGTCACGCCGGTGTCGGCGCCGACGGGCCGATCACCATCGGTGTGGAGGCCGGACGGGGCGAGGTCCAGGGCGACGCCCGGGACGGCGGCACGGTCTGGCTGGCGATCACCGACGACGGCCCGGGCATTCCGGAGCACGAGCGCGACAAGGTGTTCCAGCGTCTGTACCGGCTGGAACGCAGCCGCACCACCGGCGGCACCGGGCTGGGCCTGAGTCTGGTCAAGGCGATCGCCGAGCTGCACTGCGGCACGATCCGGCTGGGCGATCGGACGCCGGGGCTGCGGTTCGAGGTGGCGTTCGACCGCGACTGCCCGCTGGAGAAGGCGCGTCGCGGACCGGGGCCGATCGCGATGGGCTTGTGATCAGCCGCTGCCTGGCCCCGACAGGGGCACGAGCCCGTCACCGGCCTGGCCGCCGCGGCGGTCAGGCTCTACAGCGTCGGTTGCCGGGCCTCCCCGCGTATCGAATGGAGCAACTTGATCGTTGCAGACTCGCGGTGACCGGCGTGCCGTTCAGCCACCTGTCCTGAATCGTGACATGAAGGTGAGGGCAGGAATGACGTCGTCTCTTCTTGCCGAAGGTGTTCCAGTCCCGTTTCTGGACCTTACCCGGACATCGTCAACGAGAATCTCGGTGATCTCGGAAGATTCGGTCTTCTTGCTGTTGGTCCCGCCTATGACGATCTCGTGCCGTCCGGCAGGCACCGCGGCCAGATCGAAACGGTAGGTTCGAAAACCGGTCGAGCGAATCCCGCCACCATTGCCGTTCCCCGTGACGGTAGCCAGCGGGCCACCATCGAGTATCTTGCCATCGAAGGAGGCGTAGACATCACTGCGTTCATCCTGCTCGTACTCCGATGTCTGAACGAGGTTCACCTTGAACGATATCCGCAGGTCCGATGTCGAGCGTGTATCGAACGATCGGCGGATGCCACCGCTCATGCCGACGATTTCGCGATCGTCAATGCCGCCGAGCCGGATGCCTATCGCTCCACCGGATGCGCCTCCGCTCGACCGGAGCGCTGCGGACTGATAGTCGGGAGCGCTCCCCAGGCCCCAGGGGTCGTTGCCGAACGAGAATCTCTGACTCGAACCATTGTTGAAGTTGGCCGCGAAGATCAGCGAATCTGGCTGTGGAACGGGCGTCGGCGTCGAGGTCGGAGGCTGTGGCGCGGGAGCGGGTGCTGGCGGTTGCGCTGGCGGTTGCGGGTCGGTGACAGGAACGATGCAGGAGGCATTGGCTATCGCGGATCCCATTCGATCGAGACCGCATGACGAGAACGTGCTGCTGCCATTGAGGGAGGGGCTCATCAGGAAGTTGCGCGGCGTGGCGGCGCAGGACGAGCCGCGCTGGCCATCGTGCGGTGCACCGAAGTTGTGCCCTATCTCGTGTGCGGCGATCAGGGACGACGTCACCGTGCTCATGCTTCGGGTACTTTGCGTCACCGCGTGGCCTCTCTGCGTACTGCAGAGCACGTTCAGGAACGCTATGCCGGCGACTCCGCCGTCCAGGTCACGACCCGTGAACAGATGCACGAGTCCGGGGTTGGGCACTTGCGATCTTGCGTAGCTCGAGAACTGGCCGAGTAGCTGCGACGCATTGCTGGAGGTGAGGCCCGCACCGTTGCCGGCCCTCGTGATCCCCGTGGGGCTTATGCGGACACCGACCTGCTTCGAATAGATGCCATCGATGATGTTCAGCCTGGCGACGATTGCCCCGTCGATGTCCTGCCCGTTGTCGCGGGCGAACTGCTCGTCCACCACGAAGGCGACATTCAGCTGACCGCCGACGGCGGCGGATGCTCGGACCTGCCCCGGCTTGTCCAGCAACCGCCCCTCCCCACCGATTTCCCGGGCGCTCGCAGCGCCGTTCTCCACAGCACACGACTGTCCGTCCATCGCGATCAGGTCATCGGTGTCGTACATGACATGACCGGTCGTGTCGGCGTCGAAGTCGCCATTCGGGATCATGGCCCGGACTTCCTCGAACGGTTCCAGCGCAAGCAACCTTTCACCGTCCCACACGACTCCCGAAAACGAGTTGTCCGAACGGGTGAGACGTGCCCACGAACCATCGACACCGCGCAGCCTGCCTCGAAACACGCCGAGAGTCTCGCGTGCCGCAAGGGTGGAGGCGTTCGCAGCATTCTCGTCGACAGCCATCGAGCTCAGCAGTTCGACGTTCGGTTCGAGTTCCAGCAGGAGATCCTGTCCGAACGCGTGCATCGACAGCGTCGTCGTCACCGTCGGACCGGCGCTGCTCGAGCGCGATTCGGCGATATTCAGTTCACCGATGTTCTCGTGATATTCGAGAAGGTATTCACCATCGGCCGATAGCGATCCGGAACAGAGCATCAGGACCCCTGTCATTGCCCCGATACGTCTTCGCTGATCTCTCATCTGGTTCCGATTCTCCGTTTCCACTTTCCACTTTCCAGTTTCGACAAGCTTCTTGCACAAGTCACTGGACACAGCACAGCATTCGCGCGCCGTTCGAACCGCGAGGAGTCGACGGTGCAGATCGCCCGGGAGGTCCGACGAAGCCATCACGCGTTCGTCCTCGCCCATCATTCCTGGCAGGGCAACACTGTCGAGTACGTCAAACTTTAAACACTTTTCGGGGCTTGCGCAATCGGTGGCTTCCGGCCAGTCGAGCGAGCTGCGATGGATCAACCACCCGGCCATCTTCCGCGTTCGAGCTGTTCATACGGCAATGTCGAGGTCTTGCTGGCATGTGCGTGCTCGCACCCGGGCCGACTGGATTCCGCGACGCCCTCGGCCGGGCTGCCCGATCCGGACAAGGGTGTATCCATCCACGAAGGATCGGTACGTCGCCCGCAAGGTATCTCGCCCGTTCGCGACGAGGGTTCACCGGCCATGAAAAAGGCCGCACCCCCTGCAGGGTGCGGCCTCGACTCGCGGTGCCGTGCGAACCGTCCGGTGCGGGACCGGACGGACCGGGCGGATGGCTACGCCGCCAGCAGCTGCGTCTTCAGCTTCTTCATCGCCGCCTTCTCGATCTGGCGGATGCGTTCGGCCGACACGCCGTACTCGCCGGCCAGCTCGTGCAGCGTGGACTTGTCGTCCTGCAGCCAGCGCCGCTCCAGGATGGTGCGGCTGCGCTCGTCGAGCGTCTCGATGCCGGCGGCCAGGCTCTGCATGGACTTCTCGTAGCCATCGGCCCGCTCCACGACGTCGAACGGATCGTCCGTCTCCTGGAACAGCAGGTCGGAGGGCGACAGGCTGATCCGATCCTCGCCGGCGCCGACCGGCGCATCGAACGCGCTGTCGTGCCCGTGCATGCGCGACTCCATCTCGATCACGACCTTGGCATCCACGCCCAGGTCATCGGCCACCCGCTCCACCTCGTCGTGGCTGAACCAGTTGAGCGCCTTCTTCTCGCTGCGCAGCTTGAAGAACAGCTTGCGTTGCGCCTTGGTGGTGGCGACCTTGACGATGCGCCAGTTGCGGATCACGTACTCGTGGATCTCGGCACGGATCCAGTGCACCGCGAACGAGATCAGGCGCACGCCGATGTCGGGATCGAACCGCTTGACCGCCTTCATCAGGCCGATGTTGCCTTCCTGGACCAGATCGGCCATCGGCAGACCATAGCCCTTGTAGCTGCGGGCGATATGCACGACGAAGCGCAACTGGGACATGACCAGCTGGCGCGCCGCGTCCAGGTCCTCCTCGCTGCGCAGGCGTCGCGCCAGCGTCTGCTCCTCCTCCACGGACAGCAGCTGGATGTTCGCGATGCGCGAAAAGTAGCCGTTCAGGTCGTCGGTGACGGCGGGAAGGGCGATCGAGGTGTTGTTGACGCTCAGTGAAGTCCCCATGATTCGTAGTGCTCCGAAAATCGGTGATGCAACGATGCTAGCAGTCGACAGATGAGAGTGCCAGAAGGCGTGCGAGTTCCTGAAATTCGTGCTCGCCGGTGGTCCGTCGCTCTGCCGTGCATCCGTTGGCGGTTTCCAATAACTTCTACGCTATCAACGGCTTGATGGATCTCCGTCTTTAGCCCTTTCAACGCTGCGTGCGGACTTTCACCCGTGACGGTCCGTACAGGCCTGACAATGCACCGGTGATGCCGAGTGCCAGCCCGACGGCCGGTATCAGCACCAGTTGCCCGAGGGGTGGCAGCAGCGGCAGCGCGTCACCGCCGTAGAGGGTGGCCAGCTCGTCCGCGGGCACCTTGACGATGGCCCGGGCCACCACCGACAGCACCAGCGCGAGCAGCCCGCCGAGCAGGCCGAACAGGGCGCCGGTGTACAGGAACGGCCGGTCGCGGAAGCTGGCGCTCGCGCCGAGCAGGTCGGCCACCTCGCGCTCGGCGCGCCGGCGCAGCAACTCCAGGCGGATGGTGTTGCCGATCACCGTGAGGGCGGTCAGCAACAGCAAGGCGGTCAGCAGCACGGTGGCGACGCTCAGCAGCGACAGCACGGCGCCCAGCCGTTCCACCCACACCAGGTCGTAGTGCACCTGGTCGACGCCGGGTTCGGCCGACAACCGTTCCACCAGCGCGCCGATGCGCCGGCGTGCCTCGCCCGGCTCGTCCGGCAATGCGTCCGGGTAGATGACGATGGAGCCCGGCAGGGGGTTGTCGCCCAGCTCGCCGAGCACGTCGCCCAGCTCGTCCGAACGCTGCAGCGTGGCCAGTGCCTCGTCGCGCGACAAGTAGCGGGTGCGCTCCACACCGGGCCGCGAGGCGAGTTCGCCGGCACGCTCCGCGCCCTCCAGGTCGCTCAGCGACGGGTCCAGGTAGACGGTGACGCTGGGGCGCACCGTGTCGCGCTGCGCCAGCCCGCCGAGGGCGTGGTCGGCGAACAGCAGCAGGGCGGGCAGGGCCAGCACCAGCGCCAGCACCGACAGCGTGACGGTGGTGGCGATCGGGCGGGTGCGCAGTTGCGCCACGCTGTGCGCCAGGGCGTAGCCGCGGTGGGTGTGCGCCAGGCGCGTGACGAGGCGGCCGATCGGGCGAGTGCTCACGAACGGCTGCGTCCGGCGCGCGGCGAGGAGGGGGAGGCATGCGGCGGTTCGGCGGCCCGTGCCGGTTCCCGGCCCGCCAGGCGGCCGTGCGACAGCGTCAGCCGGGGCAGGTCGTGTGCTTCCAGCAGCCCGGTGTCGTGGGTGGCGAGCAGCACGGTGACGCCGGCGTGGTTGAAGTCGAGCAGCAGGTCCATGATCTCCCGGCTCATGTCCGCATCCAGGTTGCCGGTCGGTTCGTCGGCCAGCAGCAGGCGCGGGCGGGCGACCAGCGCGCGCGCGATGCCCACGCGCTGCTGCTCGCCGCCGGACAGGGTCGCCGGGTTCGCACCGCCCAGCCCGCCCAGTCCGACCCGCTCCAGCGCCGTCGGTACCCGCCGGCGGATGTCCGTCCACGAGAATCGGTTGATGATCAACGGCAGCGCCACGTTGTCGAACACGTCGCGATCGAGCAGCAGCTGGTTGTCCTGGAAGATCAGGCCCATGCGGCGGCGCAGCGCGGTCACCCGGCGCGGCTTCAGCGAGGCGTAGCGCACCCCGTCGACATGGATCTCGCCGCTGCTCGGGGTCTCCAGCCCGGCGATCAGCCTGAGCAGCGAACTCTTGCCGGCGCCGGAACGGCCGGTCAGGAACGTGAACGCACCGTCCGGGATCTCGAAGCTGATCCGGTCGATGGCGGAACGCTCCGCACCGCGTCCGCCGTAGGCGAGCGACACGGCGTCGAACGTGATCACGGCGCGATCACCTCGGGGCGTCCTGCCCGGTGTCCAGCAACGCGTCCACGAACCGTCCGGCCTCGAACACCTCCAGGTCGGACACCCGCTCGCCGACGCCGATGAAGCGGATCGGCAGCCCCAGCGCACCGGCGATCGAGAACACCACGCCGCCGCGCGCGGTGCCGTCCAGCTTGGTCACCGCCATGCCGGTCAGCCCGACCGCTGCGTGAAACTGGCGCGCCTGCGCCAGCGCGTTCTGCCCGGTGCCGCCGTCCAGCACGATGAGCGTCTCGTGCGGGGCGTCCGGATCGAGCTTGCCGAGCACCCGCTTCACCTTGGCGAGCTCGTCCATCAGGTTGGCCTGGGTGTGCAGCCGGCCCGCGGTGTCGGCGATCAGCACGTCGATGCCGCGTGCGGTGGCCGACTGCAGGGCGTCGAACACCACCGAGGCGCTGTCCGCGCCGCTGCCCTGGGCGACCACCGGCACGCCGTTGCGCGCCCCCCAGGCCTGCAGCTGCTCGGTGGCGGCGGCGCGGAAGGTGTCGCCGGCGGCCAGCATGACCGACAGGCCGCCGTCGCCCAGCTGCTTCGCCAGCTTGCCGATGGTGGTGGTCTTGCCCGAGCCGTTGACGCCGACCACCAGGATCACGAACGGCGTGCGCCGCTCGGGAATCTCCAGCGGCGCCTCCACCGGCACCAGCAGCTCCACCAGCGCTTCGCGCAGGGCGGCGCGCAGCGTCTGCGCATCGTTCACATCGGAGCGGGCGACGCGTTCGTTCAGCGTGGCCATCACGCGCTGCGTGGCGTCGATGCCCACGTCGGCCATGATCAGCTGGGTCTCGAGTTCCTCGAGCAGCGCATCGTCGATCGGCTTGTCGCCGAGCAGGAAGTCGAGCAGGTTGTCGCGAAAGCGCGAGCGGGTGCGGCCGAGCTTGGCCTGCAGCGGACGGGCGGCGGCAGCGGCCTCGAGCGCCCGCTCGTCGGCCGCATCGCCCGCCAGGCCGGGCGCGCTGGCGGGGTTGCCGTCGGGCGGTGCCGGCGCGTCGGCGCTGTCGATGCGTCCGCCGGACTCGGCAGGCGGGCCGCCGGGCGGTACGCTTGGCACGTCCGGTGCGTCCGGCTCGACGGCCTCGTCGCGTTTCGCCTTCTGCCGCTTGAGAAAACTGAAGATGCCCATGCGGTTGTCGAGGCTGTGGAGAGCGGTGTGCGCGAACGGCCAGCGATGCTATCACCTCGCTCGCCGGGGGGCGCCGCGGTGAGGCGCTCCGCCAAGCGGCCTGCGAGCCGACCTGCGAACCGGCCCGCGAATCGGCCCGCGAACCGGACGACCGGCGGTCAGGTCCGGCTGATCGGCGGGCGCTGGCGCGGGCGCCGGCTGGAGGTGGTCGACGCGCCGGGCCTGCGCCCCTCGCCGGACCGGCTGCGCGAGACGCTGTTCAACTGGCTGGCCCCGTGGCTGCCCGGTGCGCACTGCCTGGACCTGTTCGCCGGAACCGGGGCGCTCGGGTTCGAGGCCGCCTCGCGCGGGGCGGCCTCGGTCACGCTGGTGGAGCGGCATCCGGGGGTGGTCGATGCCCTGCGCGCCTCGGTCGAGACCCTGGGCGCGGGGGAGCGCGTGTCGGTGGTGCAGGGCGATGCGCTGGCGGGCATCGCCGGCGGTGCCGGGTCCGGTGCGCCGCCCGGTGCGCTGCCCGGTGCACTGCCCGGTGCACTGCCCGGTGCACGGGGGTGGGACATCGTGTTCATCGATCCGCCGTTCGAGCAGGGCGGGCAGGCGGACGTGCTGGCGCGGTTGCTGGAGGGCGGGCTCGCGCCCGGGGCCCGCGTGCACGTGGAGAGCGCGGTCGGTGACGAGAGCGTGCTGCCGGACGGGTTCGAGGTGGTGCGCGACAAGCGCTTCGGGCAGGCGCGGGCCCGGCTGCTGGTGCCGTCGCACGAACCGGCGCAGGGGCCGCTTCCGACGCTGCCGACAACGCTGCCGACAACGCTGCCGCCAGGGCAGTCGCCAGGGCAGTCGCCGGAGCCGTTGCAAGGACTTCCGTCGGGCGTTCAATTGCGTCGCCCGGGTGATTGACGCACACTCGCGAGCGCGATCGGGCTTGCCGGGTACCCCTGCTCCATGACTTCATGAACGTCACGGCCATCTATCCGGGCACCTTCGACCCGATGACCATCGGCCATGCCGACGTCGCCGAACGTGCCAGCCGCATGTTCGACGACCTGGTCATCGGCGTGGCGGCCAGCCGCACCAAGCACCCGTTCTTCTCGCTCGAGGAGCGCGTCGCGCTCGCGCGGCGCATCACCGGGTCGCTGGGCAACGTC
>Ga0115031_1004530_pt1 | contig 10250 bp, 9 predicted proteins | sample Maine_Asex4_meta_FD_87301 | JGI IMG/M metagenome (GOLD analysis project Ga0115031, IMG submission 87301) | Marine algal microbial communities from Maine, USA - Maine_Asex4_metaG | ecosystem: Host-associated > Algae > Red algae > Unclassified | place: Maine, USA | collected 2015-01-05 | reverse complement strand
TGTTCTCTGAGAGTGCCGTTTGCACCGCTGCGACTTCGTCCTCGACGCCGATGACAGAACCAGTGAAGACGTCGATGCCATCGGATTCTTCACCGGCGGATTGGTTCTGGCGGACGTCACGATTGGGATTCCACTGACGGACTCGTAGGATCGCGATGCCGCACAGTACCGCAGATATCACCGCCGCAACAATGAGAAAAGGCAGCACTTCGCGGGGCCAAGTTTCGGTCACCGTGGGGTGACTGGCGGCAAGGATAGCGCGAAAGGGGCTTGCCGCGGCCGCCAGTTGCTCTCCGGTGTAACCCGCTATTGTTGTCGGAACGATCGCAACGCCCTCAAAAAACCCAATCCAAAACACGATCAACAGCGCGACCAGGGCAAGTGCTTGGAACGTTTTTTCTCGCCAGAACGCGATCGTGCAACCGAGGCTACCTGCGGCCAAGACTGCGGCGGCGGTCACCGAAAACGTCCAACCGACTTGCGTAAACGATGTACCACCAAACAGCACGATCAGCATGAAAATTGGCAAACTGGTTAACAGCATCACGCCAAGGCTAAGCAGACTGGCGAAAAGTTTTCCCAGCACCAGTTCGCTGTTGGTCAGACGGCTCATTAATAACAGGATCAGCGTCTCGCGATCTTTTTCCACCGAGACATTACTGGCCGATTGAATCGCTGCCAAGAAAAGCATCAACGCCAGCTGCAGGGGAGCGAGAACTTGGAACAGCACCGCTCCAAAACGCGCCATGTCTCCAACGTTGACGATACGCTGGGTCCCCGTCAGCACCAGCCAAGCGGTAAAGATCAGCAGCAGCAACGCCGTTGCATAAACGCCTCGGGTGAGAAAATGTCCAATGCGGCGCGGCGCGACGATTGCTTCGCGCGTGAAAACGGGTCCGATTAACAAACGAGACAACTCCTGTGTACTTTAAAGATATCACAATGATGACCTGATTTAGAGCGACTCGCAAGTCGGCAATTGTTGCACCCAAGAGAACTGCGAAGTTAGTATAAATGGTAGCGTCACAGCGCAAGCTGTACGGCTCTCTACCGCTGAAATTTGACTTTGCAATTTTCCTTTCGTTGCACCGGTAAACAGGTTCGGCGCAGCTGGGATGGGCTCAGGCTGATCGAATCGATGGAGTGCTGCCAAGCGAATCTACTATTGGGCTTGAAAAAAGAGTTATTTTGCAATCGCCGCAGAAATCCTGACTTAAGCGGGCTGAAAACTGGCTCAAATTGGCCCACGAAGTCTATTTTGCACGAAAATAAAGCCGTTGGATTTAGAAAATACTGAGAATCTGACCGATAATACGCCAATAAAAGTCAGGACAGCAACATCCCTACAATATAGGGGGCTAAAGCGAAATCCGTTTGAGGCTCCCAACGAAGAATGTGTCAAAACGACCCTGCCAATCCGATCCGGATGCCCCTGTGCCCGACGTTAATGATCAAGATGACTTCGAAGCCATTTTCGCTCGTCATCGGCTGTCGTTGCGTCATTTCCTGTTGGGCGTGTTGAAGGATCCGGCTCTCGTCCAAGATGCGTTGCAGTCAACGTTTATCAAACTAATGGAGAAGGGCGAAACGGTCGAGAATTTGGCGGCGATCAAAAGCTGGCTGTTTCGCGTCGGCTATAACGAGGCGATGCTGGTCCGACGCAAACAAGCGACCGCAACCAAACATCTCGAAAAATTTGCTTGGCAAGTCGATTGGGTCGGTCGCGAAACGAACGCCCCCGATACTCAGATACTTAAAAAAGAATTGCAGTCACAGGTCACCGAGGCACTGCAACAGTTGTCCAATGAGCAGTTCGAAGTCGTTGAAAAAAGAATTTATCAAGGACTCAAGTTTAGAGAGATTGCCGACGAATTGGACCTTCCGTTGGGAACGGTGCTGGCCCGGATGCACAGTAGCCTTAAGAAATTGAAATCAGTTTTAGATCACTTTCAAAATGATCATTAGGTCGATAGTTGAAACGCTGATGAAGAATACCGAAAACAATCATGATGCTGCCGAGTTTGAAAGCACACTCCATTGGCTGGCGTTTTGCTACGTCGCTGGAGAACTGTCGGCCGAGCAATCGATACAGTTTGAGCAGCGGATCGCCGATGACCTCGAAGCGCAGGTTGCGGTTGCTGACGCCGTTTCTTTGTCTTCGTTGACTTGCGGTGCGATTGAGACTTTGTCCGATAGAAAAGCATCCCTTGCGACCCGCCAGCGGCATCATAGCCAACCTGTTACAACCCAGCATTCATTCTGGTGGCGTTGGGTGGCTGTAACAGCGGCAGGATTTTTCGTCATCGTTTCTGTGTGGCAGCTATTGCCAAATGTCGCCCGCTTCGACGATGTCGCCCGCTTCGACGATGTTGCCGTTAGATCGGTTGATTCCAGTCATCCATTGGAAGCTTCGACGATCGGCAACGATGAACTTGATATGTGGGATCAGACTGTCGAAATGTACCGCTGGGAAAACCTGGACGAGGATCGATCAGAAGGTTGGGCACCGGGTGTCGCTGGTGATTCGCTGGAGCAAGCCTATACCGACATCGACAGTGATTCTGAAGAGATCGCGGAAGCTCTGCTTGTCGACAGCGATCTTGCGTCAATTTTTGCTTCGGCAATGTCGGGATCAAGCCTGTCTAAGGGCGAAATGTAAAGGCGAGTTGTAATGGCTAATTTCAAATCACTTCCGTCTCAATTTTACGTTGCCATGTTATTGCTGGTTGGCAGCGTGTTTTTTGGCTCGACCGAAGCCGTCGCGCAAACGGATTCAGCAAGGGAGGAAATATTCCAACGTCGGCGTACGTCAGTCATGGAATTCGTTCAAGAGAACCATGCCAAGATGGAACAACTGTTGTTGACGTTGGAAAAAAAACAACCGGCTAAGTTTCGATCAGCGGTCAACCGCATCGGCAAAACCTTGTTCAAAATGAAGGCCGTGAAAGACAAACAACCCGAACGTTACGCCGCTTTGGTCGAGCAGTGGAAGGTGAAGTCCGAGATTGAAATGGTGACGGCACGACTTGCCAATCAAGACGACCCCGAACTGCGATCACAGTTGGATGCCTTAGTCGAGGTGTTTGTGGATAATCGCCGGCAAATGTTGGAGATTGAAAAACGTCACATTGAACAACGATTGAAACGAACCAACCGCCTTTTGGAAATGATCGAGACCGATCGAGATGCGTTCGTAAAAAAGAATTTGCGGTCAATCGATCGAACAATCAGGCAGCTCAAATCGGGGAAATCATCCAAGAAGTAGCCGCTTATTAAGTTCCGAAATAAAGTTGGCAAGAATTCTTCTTTGCCACTTCCGGTGGCTCGGCAGTCAATTTGATTGTCGGGCCATTTCTGTTTCCCTTGAGCCCCCACCACGCCGTCGGGCCTCGAATTCAGCTGTCTAACACTCATAAAACAGCCGAATTAACAGCTGAATATTCGAAAAATTCCGCGCGGTCGGTGTCTTCGGAGCCGATGAGCCCGCACAAAACAACTTTCGCTTGGCGAACAATGATGGTTTTGATGACTGTCCGATAATGATGGTGGTGTTTGATTTATAGCTGAGATGGCTAATATAAACGTAGCCGCAGTCGCTCAAAATTTATACGTCTTTCTTTCACTGTCTTTCTTTTCATCGTCAACGGTCTCTATGAAAATTGGTCAAACATTTTCGGGTTTGCTGTTGGTGGTCGTTGCTGCGGTCATTGGCCTGGCGTTGATCTACCTACCCAACTTGATCATCTCCAATTATCGCACAGTCGATGCCTTGGGCTCAATTTGGGGTTTCATTTATCTACTGGTGGTAGGGCTGGGGGCGGTTCTGTTGATCGGCAGTGCCGTCTGGACGATATGGAAGTTGTGGGGCTCTTCTGTCGCGAAGAAAATTCGCCGCCAGCGACGCAACTTGAATCCCAGTCAGCTATCGGAAAACCAGAAATCGAAAGAGATCGAAGAGAATTTAGAGCAGGTTGAAAAGCTTCGACTGGGGGCCGGTGACGACGTCGAGATCCAGCAGCAATTGGACCCGCTGATCCAAGAGATTGAGTATAAACGTGATCAACAGACGCTGGAGATCGTCGCCTTTGGGACCATTTCTTCGGGCAAGTCTTCGGTGCTGAATTTACTTTCAGGGCGTAATACATTTTCTACTGATGTGCGTGGTGGAACGACCATCACACGAAACGAGATTCCGTGGCCCAATAACGACAAGGTCACGCTGGTCGACACGCCGGGAATCGGTGAAGTGGACGGGGCCGATCATGTTGCCATCGCCGGGGAGGCAGCCAAAGACGCTGATTTAGTCTTGGTCGTCGTCGATGGTCCGCTGCGGGAAAGTGAACATGAGTTGTTGGAAAAATTAGGGCAGATGGAAAAACGAGCCATCATTTGCTTAAATAAGTCCGACTGGTACAGTCAGTCTGACCGAGAAAAACTGATCGGCCAGATTTAACGGCAAACCAATGGGTTCGTCGAATCAGATGACATCGTCGCCATTCAGGCTCAGCCCGGCCATCGCACCCGCCGCAAAATTATGGCTGATGGATCAACTGAAGATGAAACGGTCACCACCGAAGCTGATATTGGCCCCTTGGCTCAGCGCATGATCTCGATCGTGAAAAAAGAGGGCAAAGAATTGCTGATGGCCAATGTGCTGTTGCAGTCACGCGGTTTGGTCGAAAAAGCTCGTCAGCGCGCACAGGAATCGCTGGACAAACGGGCTTGGGCGATCGTCGATAAATACATGTGGGGAGCGGGAGGTGTGGCGGCGGTGAGTCCCTTCCCGTTGGTCGATCTTTTGGCGGGTTCCGCGATCTCAACGAAGATGATTCTTGATCTGGCAGACGTATATCAACAAAAAGTCGACCTGCAAACCGCATCCAAGTGGTTGTCTGAAATGGGCAAGAATTTGGTCGGTATGTTGGGGGCTCAGGGCATCGGGTTGGCGGCAACGGCCGTGGGAGCCTCTTTACTGAAGACGGTTCCATTCGCGGGTACAATCGCCGGCGGAGCGTTGCAAGGCGTTGTTCAAGCGTTGGTGACGAAATGGATCGGCGCTGTCTTCATCGAATACTTCCGCAACGAAATGCAACAACCCGAAGGCGGGTTGTCAGGTTTGGCCAGACGACAGTGGGAGAAAGTCACCGCCGTTGACGAGCTGCGTAAATTGGTTCAAACGGCGCGTGAGAAACTTGGAACCGACAGCTGATTGAAACAACCGCAACTGTTCAGATTATTAACGTGATCGTAATTTTAGACGCAAACGCATTTTTTTAGTCTCTTCACCTTTGTATCCCTCGAGTCTACCGTGACCGAAGCCCCTCAAACATCCGCTCAAGACCCCAACTACCGTGAAGCTGTCGCGGTCGTTGAAGACACGTTGAAACAGCTTCGTGGCTGTCCCGATTCAGAACGCGAAAAACTGCAAAACGATATCGCGCAGCTGACCGAGATGTACGACAAGGTCACCAGCGGTCGCGTCGAGATTGTCATCTTTGGCGAAATCAGCACGGGGAAATCGGCGATGATCAATGCCTTGATAGGTCGCGCGGTGGCGGAGGTCGATGTGCAGGGCGGTTGGACGAAGCAAATCTGGGGCACCAACTGGGAAGGCTCAGGGCATGTGATTCCTGGATTGGAAAAATCCGAGGTCGTCATCATTGACACACCCGGCATCAATGAAGTCGACGGAGCCGATCGCGCTGAACTGGCAGAAACGACAGCGCGACGGTCGGATCTAATTCTCTTTGTGACCGATTCGGATCTGAATGAAACCGAATATGCGGCGCTGGTCGAACTGGCGGCAATTCAAAAACCGATCATCGTCGTTTTCAATAAAATTGACCTGTACACCGAAGAACAGAAAGAAAAATTGGTCACACTGCTTAAGGGGCGGCTCGAGGGCTTCGTACCTCCTGACCATTTCGTGCTGACAAGTGCTGATCCAAGGGAGATAGAATATGTCATCGAACAACCCGATGGCAGTGAGAAAGTAGAATGGCGTAAGCCCGAACCCGATGTAGCGAATCTCAAGTCGCTGATCCTCGAGACGCTCGAACGCGAGGGCCTCGGTTTGATCGCGCTTAACGCAGCGTTGTATGCGGCGGACAAGAGCGACATCGTTTCAAAGATGCGGGTCGAAATGCGGAACAAACAGGCAGACCAAATTATTTGGACGATGGCGGCCACCAAAGCTATGGTCGTCGCGCTCAACGCGGTGCCGGTATTGGATGTCTTGGGTGGGCTGGCCATTGATGCGTTGATGATCGTGACGTTGTCCAAAGTGTACGGGCTAAACTTCTCCATGACGCAAGCCCGTGGCCTTGCGCGTACCATCGGTGCCGCAGGCGGTATCTATGCGTTGGGTGAGATGACGAACTACGGCGCTAGTTTGTTCAAAGCTGTGACGTTGGGTTTTGGCGTACCCTTCACGGTAATACCTCAAGGGGCAGCGGCGGGTTTCACGTCTTACATCATCGGCCAGTCGGCCAAGCGGTACTTCGAACAGGGCGGAGCGTGGGGGACTGGATCGGCTAAATCGGTTGTAACGGATATTCTCAATAATACGAATCGTGACTCGGTGTTAGACCATCTGAAAGACGAAATCCGCGAGAAACTTAAGCTAAATCGGCACTCTGAGTCGAAGTCTTGGTTCGGAAGCTGATAGGCGATCTTTATGAAGTAAAAGATTCGACCCTGCTGTGACATAGTTTCAGTATTTTTGCAAAATTTAATCGCACGTTGACAGTGCGTGGCTTAGGTTTCAAGTGGAAAGTCGTTCTGTTTCGGCTTCGATCTTCCAAGCATTCTTTTAAATTAAATCTCTTCGCCAACCCAAAATAATTCAAATGAAGAACACCGTCACGCAAAAGCTTCAACGTTTCATTAAGGACGAATCCGGCCCAACTGCGGTCGAATACGCAGTTATGCTCGCATTGATCGTCATCGTATGTATCGCCAGCATCGGCCTGGTCGGTACGAACACGAATTCGCTTTTTGAAACCAGCGGTAAAGAAATTCAGACGATCAACAGTAACTAATCCTATTTTAGGAATTAGCTTGGAACCTTCTTGGCGTCGACCGAAAGACGTTTTCCATCGCTTGAGAAGTAAGATAAAATAAGGACCCGATTTGTAATTCAGATCGCTGTCCTTTTTTTGTATTGAACCTCGTGAAAAACGAACCCAAATCCATTTTATTTGTCTGCCTTGGGAATATCTGTCGTTCACCGACAGGAGAAGGCATTTTTCGCTCATACATTCTCCAGCAGGATCGTAGTCAGGAAATCATCGTCGATTCGGCCGGCACGATCGGCTATCACCAAGGCAAACTGGCCGACGCTCGTATGAGGCAGACAGCCACACGACGCGGCTACGATCTGCAAAGTCGTAGCCGCAAGATTGTTCCCGATGATTTAGAGTCTTTCGACTTGGTCATTGCGATGGACCGAGAAAATCTTCAAGACATACAGCGGATGAATTCTAGCCCGACGGCGTCTGTCAAATTGTTGAGCCATTTCTTGGACGATCAATGGCCGACCGATGTTCCCGATCCCTACTACGGTGGTGATGAAGGGTTTGAGTATGTTGTCGACATGATTGCGGCGGCGGTTCCCAAAATTTACCAACATCTGACATCGGAATGAGTGGTGAAAAAGTGTGGATGCCGGTTGGTTGTTTCTATACTTAGACAATTTAGTGGTTGTTCGACAAAGGCCTTGATTGAACTTTCTCAACGATATTCTGCAGCAGACTTTAGGCGCCCGCAGCGTGATTGCTTCTTCCACGCCGGTCTCTGGGGGTTGTATCAATGAAGTGTTGAAGTTGAAACTTAACTGCGGTAACTCCGTGCTGGTGAAACTTGCTGGCGACGCAAACGTCGGATTTCAAACAGAAGCACAAGGGCTTTCGGCAATCGCGGACACCGGCACGATTGCCACTCCGGAAGTCATTGCCGTTGGGCAGTCTCCCCAACCTTATTTGATCATGCAATGGATTGAGCCCTCAAGGATTGAAGCGGGGTTCTGGCAACGATTTGGTCAAAAATTGGCGGAGCTACACGGTGCCCCAACTCCCAGCCCGGAGTTTGGTTTGGAGGCGGATAATGTGATTGGGGCGAAGCCTCAGATCAATCGGTGGGCCAAATCTTGGGCGTCGTTTTTTTGCGACCGTCGCCTGCGTTTCCAATTTAGACACGCTCACGGCAACGGCTATTTCTCAAAAAGTGATGCCGTCCGATTTGAAGAGTTTTTGGGAAACGTGTCTGTGTTGCTTGATCAAGTTGCCGCAGTTCCATCGCTAATTCATGGCGATTTATGGAACGGGAACTTTTTGTGCGACCAGAATCAACAGCCTGTTCTGATCGATCCGGCCGTTTCTTATTCGCACAGTGAGGCAGAATTCAGTATCATGAGAATGTTCGGTGGTTTTGATCACCAATGTTTTGAAGCCTATCACGAATGTCGCCCACCTGAGGGCGGGGTAAGTGAACGAATCGAAATCTACTCGCTCTATCACTACCTTAATCATCTGAACCATTTTGGTCGCAGTTACTTGGGGGACTGTTTGCGGATCATCAATAAACACGTTTGAAACGAGCCACTCCATGCGATCGTTAATCCTGCCATCGTTCTTGCTTGTTTGGTTGCTATTTAGCGGAAACGCTTTAGGCCAAACACAGAACGTGGATGCTGAGAAAACTTCCGTGCGTTTCGCAACATTCAATATCTCTTTTAATCGCAAGACCGAAGGACTGTTGAAGAAAAAATTGGCGACGGGCAAGGGCCTGAATTTCTGCCGTATCGCCGAAATCATCCAGCGCGTTAATCCTGATGTCATTCTGTTGAACGAATTCGACTACGACGAAGCAGGGCAGGGGGTTGCTGATTTTGAATCAAAATTTCTGGCCGTCGGTCAAAACGGTCAACAGCCTATCAAGTTTGAATACCGATATATAGCACCATCGAACACCGGTGTGGATTCGGGAGTCGATCTCAATGGCGACGGAGAAACGGGGACTCCTAACGACGCGTTCGGCTACGGAGTGTTCCCCGGGCAGTACGCGATGGTGGTGCTTTCAAAGTACCCTATTGAATCTGACAAAGTCCGTACGTTTCAAAAATTTCTTTGGAAGGACATGCCGGAGGCGGCTTGGCCGATGGTTCCTGAAACGAATTTGCCGTTCTATTCTGATGAAGCGGTAGCCGTGTTTCGGCTGTCTTCCAAAAGCCATTGGGATGTTCCCATCGACGTCGATGGCAAGACGATTCATTTGTTGGCTTCGCATCCGACGCCGCCTGCATTTGATGGAGACGAGGATCGTAACGGCAAACGTAACCATGACGAAATCCGTTTGTTCGCTGACTATATTAGTAATCAGTGCGACTATCTGTATGACGACAACGGGAAAAAAGGTGGTCTGACCGAAGGAAGTCACTTTGTGATCGTTGGCGATCAAAATGCGGATCCCAACGATGGAGACAGTTTCGGCGACGCAGCAAACCTAATGCTTAACCACCCGCTGGTAAACAGCTCCTTCACTCCGCAAAGCACTGGCGGGGCGCGATATTCAAAGGAGCAGGGCGGGTTGAACGATTCGCAGACGGGAGACCCCTTACAAGACACGGCTGATTTTGGTGACCACAACGTTGGTAATTTGAGAATAGATTATTGTCTGCCATCGAAGACGCTCGCGATCACCGGCAGTGGCGTTTACTGGCCAGCACCCGACGAAGAAGGGGCCGATCTGGTCAAGGCGACCGATCATCGATTGGTCTGGATTGACATCGAAAAGTGACATCGAGTCAATGAAACTCGCGCCTCCGCAGTTTCACCTCGGCAACTTTCTCAGACAATCCTTCGATTCGATTGACCAGCACGTGCACCACGCGCTGACGGATCTCGAGTTTCCCGTGTACCAGCCAAGCCGATGATTGCCGCGCGATGCGGTAGTGTTTCTCCCAGATCGTCGGTTTGATCACCAGATTGGCGACGCCCGTTTCGTCCTCCAGTGTCACAAACGTGATGCCTTTGGCGGTGCCGGGCCGCTGTTTCATAATCACCAATCCGGCCACGTGTACGTAGCGATCGTTGGGGTGGTTGGCCAGATCGCCGCAGCAAGTCACGCGACTGGCATTTAATTCCGCACGATGAAAGGAAACAGGATGAGCCCGCAAGGACAGCCCGACCGAAGAGTAATCTTCCACGACTTGTTCCTGCGGAGTCAGTTTCGGCAACGCTAAGGTGTCATCA
>Ga0115031_1004526_pt1 | contig 10256 bp, 7 predicted proteins | sample Maine_Asex4_meta_FD_87301 | JGI IMG/M metagenome (GOLD analysis project Ga0115031, IMG submission 87301) | Marine algal microbial communities from Maine, USA - Maine_Asex4_metaG | ecosystem: Host-associated > Algae > Red algae > Unclassified | place: Maine, USA | collected 2015-01-05 | reverse complement strand
GCTGCTGACCGGACGGACGATCGAGCTGTTCATCGCCGTATCGATGGTGCTGCTGGGGCTTCAGAAGTTGCAGGATGTCGAGGGCTTCTCGACCATGTTCCTCAATTACGATCTGCTAGCACAACGATGGGTCCGGTACGGCAAGATCTATCCATTCGCGGAAACGGGCGCCGGACTTCTGATGGTTGCTGGGGCGCTGATATGGCTTGCTGCGCCGGTAGCGTTGGTCATCGGAACCATCGGGGCATGGAGCGTCTTCAAGGCGGTCTATATCGACAAGCGCGAGCTAAAATGCGCCTGCGTCGGGGGTGACAGCAACGTGCCGCTCGGCTTCGTTTCGCTGACGGAAAACCTCATGATGATCGCGATGTCGGTGTGGATGCTGGTCAAGGCGATTTTCTGAAAGCGACTGGCGGCCCTTGACCCTCCCCTTGCTGGATGCCCTATCTACCTGCATCAGGAGGACCATCCTGATGCAAGCAGCGAACACCACCACCGCCCCCGCGATCACCCGCGACCCCGTCTGCGGCATGACCGTCGACCCCGATGCGGGCAAACCCCACGCGGATCATGCCGGGCATGTCTATCACTTCTGCTGTGACGGATGCCGTGCGAAGTTCGTGGCTGATCCGGCGGCGTATGAGACGGCGACCGATCCAGTCTGCGGCATGTCGGTGGACCGGGCAATGTCGGCGCATACGCTGCGCCATGAGGGCGAGAGGTTCTATTTCTGCTCGGCGCATTGCCAGACGAAATTCGAGGCGGCCCCGACGGACTGGCTCGGCGACCGCCCCGAACCCGAACCGATGCCGGAGGGGACGTTGTATACCTGCCCCATGGATCCCGAAATCGTGCAGGAGGGCATGGGCGACTGCCCGATCTGCGGCATGGCACTGGAGCCGATGGTGCCGACCGCGGATGCCGGGCCGAACCCGGAATTGGTCGATTTCCGGCGGCGGCTGTGGACGGGTGCACCGCTGGCGGCAGGGGTGTTCGCGCTGGAGATGGGGTCGCATGTCGGGGTGCCGTTTGCGGAATGGCTGGGACATGGCGCGTTTCGATGGGCGCAGTTCCTGCTCGCAGCCCCCGTCGTGCTGTGGGTTGGGTCGCCGTTCTTCAAGCGGGGCTGGTCGTCGATGAAATCCGGCGCGTACAACATGTGGACGCTGATCGCCCTCGGCACCGGGGCGGCGTTTCTGTTCAGCATGGTTTCGTTGCTGGCACCGGGGGTGTTCCCGGCCAGCTTGCACGGCGAGCATGGTCCGCCCCTGTATTTCGAGGCGGCGGCGGTGATCATCGTGCTCGTGCTCGTCGGGCAGGTCATGGAACTGACGGCCCGCGAGCGCACCGGCGATGCCATCCGCGCGCTGATGGATCTGGCCCCCAAGATGGCACGCCGGATCACCGATGCGGGCGACGACGAGGATGTACCGTTGGATGCGGTGCAGACCGGCGACCGCCTGCGCATCCGCCCCGGCGAGGCGGTGCCGGTGGACGGTGTCACGCTGGAGGGCCGATCCTCGGTCGACGAAAGCATGATCTCGGGCGAACCCGTGCCGGTCGAGAAGACGGCGGGCGATCCACTGACGGGCGGCACGCTGAATAAAGCGGGATCGCTGATCATGCGCGCCGAGGCGGTGGGGGCGGCGACGACCCTGTCGCGCATCGTCGCGATGGTGGCCAGCGCTCAGCGCAGCCGCGCGCCGATCCAGGCGCAGGTGGACAAGGTCGCGCGCTGGTTCGTGCCGATCGTGGTGGGGGTCGCGGTGCTGGCCTTTATCGTGTGGCTGGTGTTCGGCACGCTGGCCTATGCAGTGGTTGCGGCAGTCAGCGTGCTGATCATCGCGTGCCCCTGCGCGTTGGGGCTGGCAACGCCGATGTCGATCACGGTGGCCAGCGCGCGCGGGGCGCAGGCGGGCGTGCTGATCCGCGATGCCGAGGCGCTGGAGCGGCTGTCCGGCGTCGATGTACTGATCGTCGACAAGACCGGCACGCTGACCGAGGGCCGCCCCGTCCTGACGGATGCTGTCGATAACGATGTGCTTGCCCTCGCGGCAGCGCTGGAGCGCGGATCGGAGCATCCGCTGGCCGACGCTATCGTGAGCGGGGCGCAGGAACGAGGGTTGGAGATTGTGGAGGCCACCGATTTCGAGGCGATCACGGGCAAGGGCGTGCGCGGGATCGTTGAGGGACGGCAGATCGCGCTCGGCAATGCCGCGATGATGACCGAAGCAGGTGCGGATGCCACGTCGTTCAGCGATGAAGCCGCAACCCTGCGGCAAGAAGGAAAGACCGCCATGTTCCTCGCAGTTGATGGTGTAACCACGGGCCTGATTGCCGTCGCCGATCCGATCAAACAGACGACGCCGGAAGCGGTCCGCGCGCTGCATGCGGCGGGTCTGCGCATCGTCATGGCCACTGGCGACGCCGAAGCCACCGCCCGTGCAGTCGGCGGGCAATTGGGGCTGGACGATATCCGCGCCGGTGTCTCGCCCGAGGGCAAGGCCGCGCTGGTGCGCGAATTTCAGGCGCAGGGCCAAAAGGTCGCCATGGCCGGGGATGGTGTCAACGATGCACCCGCGCTGGCGGCGGCCGATGTGGGCATCGCCATGGGCACGGGCGCGGATGTCGCGGTCGAGAGTGCGGGCGTCACGCTGGTGAAGGGCGACCTCAACGGTCTCGTCCGCGCGCGGCGACTGGCCCAGGCGACGATGCGCAACATCCGCCAGAACCTCGGCTTCGCCTTCGGCTACAACGCCCTCGGGGTGCCGATTGCGGCGGGCGTTCTCTACCCGCTGTTCGGCATCCTGCTATCCCCGATGGTCGCGGCGCTCGCCATGAGTCTTTCCTCCGTCTCGGTCATCGCCAATGCCCTGCGCCTGCGCGCCGTCCGGCTCGATCCCGTAAAACCAGATTGAAGGCTGCGGGTGAACTATCATCCATCGATCCTGCGACGCTGAACCCGTTACCCTGGAGAAATCCCGATGAAAATGACGCGCCGAGAAACCTTGCTCGCTGGATCGTCGCTCCTTGCGTTCCCACACACCGTTCTTGCCCAAGGATCGCCGGTCACCCTTGAGCCTCGAACGGGTTCGGCGCGCCTGGCATCCGATGGTGTCCCCGAAACCCCGATATGGGGATACGGCGGAAAGGTGCCGGGACCGGAAATCCGGGTCATGCAGGGCCAGCAGGTCTCGGCGACCCTCTCCAACGGCCTGGCCCAGCCGACCACGGTGCATTGGCACGGCATCCGGATTAACAACGCCATGGACGGGGTAACGGCCCTGACGCAGGACGCGGTGCAACCGGGGCAGAAATTCGACTACCGCTTCACGGCACCGGATGCCGGGACGTTCTGGTATCACCCGCATAACAGGACGTGGGAGCAGATGGCCCGGGGCCTCTACGGTCCCCTGATCGTCGAGGAGAAGAACCCGCCCGCCTATGATCGCGATCTTATCCTGATGCTCGATGATTGGCGGCTGAACGATAAAGGGGCGATCGACGAGGCAAGTTTCGGATCATTGCACGACTGGTCCCACTCCGGTCGTCTGGGAAACTGGAGGACCGTGAACGGTCGCCCGCAACCGGCCTATCCGGTTCGGCAGAACGAACGCATCCGGTTTCGCCTGATCAATGCGGCCAACGCCTCGGTCATGGTGCTGCGGCTGGAAGGGATGGATGCGCGGATCGTCGCTTATGACGGCATGCCGATCATTCCGCAGAAACTGACCTATACTGTCACGCTCGCACCGGCGCAGCGGGTCGACATAATTGCCGACATAACGGATGCGACAAAGGCCGGTCTGGTGCTGACAGGTCGGGAAAGCTTCGAAGCATGCTCGTTCCCGGTCGAAGGAATGGCGCGCGCTGCTCCGTTGACCGACCCGGTTTCCTTGCCTCCCAATCCCCTGAACACACGACTGGACCTTGCGAACGCCGTGCGTGCGACGCTCACCATCCAAGGCGGAGCGATGAGCGACCTGACCGAAGCCCGCATTGGTGGGTTCGGCGCACGCTATCGCGGCGAACCGGAGGCGAAGGGCTTGTTTCCGATCCGGTCGTTGGCGGGTTCTCAAGGGTTGGTCTGGGCCATGAATGGTGTCGCAGGCATGCCGACGGAGCCGTTCTTCAGCGTCAAGGCCGGACAAACCGTCGTCGTGCGGATCGTGAACGAGGGATCATGGCCCCACGCGATGCACTTTCATGGGCATCATTTTCGGGAAACAGGAAACGGGTCGCCCTGGCGCGATACGGTGCTGCTTACCCGGAACAGGATGAAGGAAATCGCCTTTGTCGCCGATAATCCGGGGCGATGGATGCTTCACTGTCATATGCTGGAGCATCAAGCGGGAGGTATGGCGACATGGTTCGAGATCACATGAGACATTCAATGATCGCCGTCCTTGGATGCGGGGCATTTCTCCTGTCCGTTGTCGCCAGTCTTTCCCCCGCAAATGCCGGGGAAAAGGTCTTCTCGACGATCGCGGACATGAATCCACCGGTTGGACCCGGTGCGGAGGAACCGTCGTTATTTGCGCTCGAAGACGGACGCATCCTGATGAGCTGGACCGAACCGGCGGGCGAGGGCTATGCGGTCAGGATCGCCGCAGGGGGCGTCGACGGTTGGAGCGAGCCTCGGACGATCATCGAATCCGATACTCTCTTCGTGAACTGGGCCGATTTTCCATCGGTGGCGGCATTTGGTGACGGGACAGTGGTCGCGCATTGGCTCAAGGAAACCGGCTCCGGCTATGACTACGATGTGAACATCGCGCTTTTACCGGACGAGGGGGAGACATGGGGTGAGACCTTGACCCCGCATCGCGACGGTTCCTCGGCTCAGCATGGCTTTGCGAGCCTGTTGCCCATGGCGGACAACACGATGCTCGCAGTCTGGCTCGACGGCCGTGCCTACGGGGCGGACGCGGCCTCACCCAAGGCCGTCGATGCGATGCAGTTGCGCGGAACAGTCATTGCGGCAGACGGCACGCTGTCCGAAGATTTTCTGCTGGATGCCCTGACATGCAGTTGTTGTCAGACCTCCGCTGCCATTGCCGAAGACGGCACCGTTCTGGTCGCCTATCGGGACCGCACGGAGGGTGAAATCCGCGACATCGCGGTGATGAGGAGGGCCGAGGGCGTCTGGTCCGATCCCCTGATCGTTCACGACGACGGGTGGGAGATTTCAGGGTGCCCCGTCAATGGCCCCGCGATCGATGCAAAGGGGAAAACCGCTGTCGTGGCATGGTTCACCGGGGCAGGGGGAGATCCTGCAATCAAGGTGGCGTTCTCGCAGGATACCGGCCTGAGTTTCGAAAGTGCGGTCCGCATCGACCAGGGAAATGCCGTCGGACGGGTCGACACGGTTCTGCTGGAGGACGGCTCGGCGGTCGTCTCCTGGGTCGAATGGAACGACGACGGCGAAGTGCTCCTGGTCTGCCGGGTTCGACCCGATGCAGGGTGCGACACACCCCAAACCGTCACGCTCAACAACGAGGGAGGGTCGATCAACTTTCCCCGCATGGCCCGCACCCGCGACGGCATCTATCTCGCGTGGTATCATCCGGGGCAAGACGCAGGCATTCGAATGGTTTTTGCGACACTGTAGCTTCGGATCGGATTATGCGGCGGGTTCTCAAGCCGTCCGCCGCTTGGCCAGTTCGCGGTAGAGGGCGGCAGGCGTCACCCCGATCCAGTCCGCCACGCCCGCCCAACCGCCCGGAGCAGGCGGGCCGTGGAGCGCGAGATAGGCGTCGATCCGATCCGAAAGACGGCGCAGGCGCAAGACCTCGATGCGGGACCGCAACGCCTGAACCTCTCGTGAGGCGTTCGCCAAGGCCATCATCGCATCGTCGCGCTGCATCCAACGCAGCAAGGCGTCCCTCGGCATGGACGCAATCACGGCATCCGTTCGGCATGTCGCATCGCAGTGGTATTGGTCCGCGAAGATCGACGCCTGCGCGACCGGCTCCCCCGACAGGGTGGTGTGCAGCGTCAGCGCTGTTCCGCTTTCCAGCACCCGCACCAGCGCGACCTGACCCTCGCGCAGCAGGTGCAGGGAGTGGATCGGATCGCCCCTCAGGAACAGGGTTTCGCCGAGGCGCAACCGCCGCTCAGGTGCGCCGTCGAACAGGGCCGACCAAGGACATGGTATTACCGGGAACATGATCCGGATCATGTGCCACGATCCTGTCGCATGGCAAGGTGCGACCATCGATCGATCGTCAGGAGCCAGCCATGAACCGCCTCGTCTTCCCCGCCTTGTCGCTCGCGCTTATGACGGCAATCACGACCACTTCGTCCGCCCAGCACAGCGGGCATGATACCGCCGCGACCCCTTATGCCGGTCAGCAGGCGCGGGAAATCAAGAGCCTTTCGACCGACGATTTGCGAGACTTGCGCATTGGCGCAGGGTGGGGGCTGGCCCGTGCGGCCGAACTGAACGGGGTGCCGGGTCCGGCGCATCTTCTGGAATTGCGCGCAGAACTTGGCCTTGGCGCGGACCAGATCGCCATGCTCGAAGAGATCGTCGATCAGATGCGCGAGAGATCGATCTTGGCCGGTAAAGAATTCATCGCGCGCGAACGGAACTTGGACCGTGCCTTCGCCGAAGGGGTCCCGAATTCCAGCACGCTGACGCGTTTGGTGCAGGAGGCAGGCGAAGCCCGTGCCACGTTGCGATTGTCTCACCTGTCAGCCCATCTCGAAACGATGGAGGTCGTGACCGCCGATCAGGTTGCACGCTACGCCATCTTGCGGGGATACGCTTCCGATCCCTGCGCAGCCGTCCCGACGGGCCACGATCCGGCGATGTGGTGGCGTCATAACGGGTGTGATTGACGCTCGCCGAACGACGCCGCGAAGGAAGCGCTTGCGCAAAGGCGGCGGACGGCAGACAAATCCCACATGATACAGACAACACCCTTCGACCGCCTCATCGGGATGCCGCGCCCCCTCGCGCTCATCGTTTTCGTCGCCCTGGCGTCTTCGGGGCACCTGGCGCGTGCGGCGGATCGTGACCCGGCGATGCCGAGCGTCGTCGGCGAGGTGGTCCCCCGGCAGGGTGGCGAGATCGCGGCGGCGATTGCGGCCCCGGTGGCGCGGGTTTCCGTCGTGGCGGGCGACCGGGTGCGGGCGGGGCAGGACCTCGTGCAGCTCAACATCGACGACCGCCGGGCCGATTTCGAAACGTCGCGGGCGCAGATCAATGTCGCCAAGGCCGAACTCGACGTGCGCAAGGCCGCGCTGGAACTGGAGCGGGCCAATCTGGACCGGCAGGCGACTTTGCGGGGCAGCGCCGCGTTCAATGCCTCGCGCCTCGTGGATTCGCAAAAGGCCATCGCCCAGCTTCGCGCCGAGATCGCCGTATCCGAGGCGCGGATCGAGGAGGCGCGGGCGCGGGCCAAGCGCCTGCTCGTCGATATCGAGCGGGCGCGGGTGGTGGCCCCCTACAATGCCGTCGTGACGGCGCGGGAGGTGGACGAGGGCGATTTCGTGACGCCGGGGCGCCGGATGTTTCGCCTCGTCAATATCGAGGCGCTGGAGATCGAGGCCGACGTGCCGGTTGCGGCGCTGGCCCGGCTGGTCGAGGGCGCGCGGATCGAGGCGGAGACGCGCGAGGGCATGCCGGTCGCCGTGAGGGTGCGGGCGCTGATCCCGGTCGAGAACCCGCTGACGCGCACCCGCACCGTGCGCTTTACCGTCGAGGGATCGCCCCCCCTCGCCGTGGGTCAGCCGGTTGAACTGTACCTGCCGGAATACGAGGGCGGGTAATGCAGATGTTACTGGCTTCTCAACACTTTGAGCGATATCGGTGTAGGGATGAAGCGTAGTATTCGCCAGAGGATGAGAGATTTCGGGACCATGGCGGTCGCGGTTCTCGTGATTCTCGGCACACTGATCGCTCCCTCCCATGCCGCCTCGATGGCCATCGCCGAGATTGCCCCGATGGAGCATTCGACCGCCGCGCCCTGCCCGATGATGGGCATGGGAACGGTGGATCATGAAGGCGACGATGCGGACACTCACGCCTCCATGATGCGGGGCATGGCGTGTTGCGGGGCACAGATCCTCGGCTTCGGCGATCGTCCGGCCCTGCCGATCCGATCCGCCGCTTCCACGACGCCCCATGCACCCTATGCCGCGCTGTCGTCCTTGGCCGATCCCGCCGTCGATATCCAGCCGCCGCGAGGCTGACACCCGCGCGGGCCGACGGGATTTCGGCCCTCCCCACCCTCGAAAACTGACCTCTCTGCAGGAGGTGCGGCCATGCGTGGTCGGTATGCTGCGCTGTCGATCTTTGCGCTTGGCGCGGGTCTGGCGGGCGGAATCGCCATCGAGCGATTCTACATCGCGCCTCCCATGGGGGGCGGCGATGACGGGCCGAAAGTGCTCTACTGGGTCGCGCCCATGGATGCGAATTTCCGGATGGACAACCCCGGCAAATCGCCCATGGGAATGGACCTTGTGCCCGTCTACGAGGGCGACGAGCCGTCGGGCGATCCGTCCGAAGTGACGCTGTCGGCGCGCGAGGTGAACGCCATCGGCGTGCGCACCGCCGTGTCGCGCGTCGAGGCCATCGCGCCCGTGATCGAGACGGTCGGCTTCGTCACCTATGACGAGGACGCGACCAGCCATGTCCATGCCCGCATCGAGGGCTGGGTCGAGGATCTGCGCGTTCGCGCCGTGGGCGACCCGGTGCGCGCGGGCCAGCCGCTGTTCGAGATATACGGCCCGAGGCAGGAGCGCGACGCGATGGACCGCGTGGGCGCGGCTGCCGAATACCTGCGCGTGACGGCCCCGCAATCGGGGGTCGTGACCTCGCTGGGCGCGTCGGATGGGATGTATCTGCAACCCGGCACCCGGGCGATGTCGATCACCGATCTGTCGAGCGTCTGGGTCATCGCGGATGTGTTCGAGCGCGATATCGGGCGATTGACCAAGGGAATGCAGGCAGAGGCGCGGTTCGAGCCGCTGCCCGGAATCGTCTTCGAGGGGGCGGTCGATTACATCTACCCCATGCTCGACCCGAAGACGCGCACGCTGTCGGTGCGCCTGCGCTTCGACAACAGTGCCCGGACCCTGCGCCCCAACATGTACGGCACCATCCGCCTGACCGACGCCACCATGCGCGATGCCGTGACGGTGCCGAGCGAGGCGGTGATCCGCACGGGCCGGGCCGAGCGGGTGATCCTGCGCACGGGCGAGGGCACCTTCCGCCCCCGGCTGGTCACGACCGGCCTGCGCGACGGCTTCGGCACGGGTGGGCGGACGGAGATCGTGCAGGGCTTGGCGGCGGGCGAGGAGGTGGTGGCCTCCGCGCAGTTCCTGATCGACAGCGAAAGCGCCCTATCGGCGGGCACCACGCGCATGGCCCCGACCGATGTGGAGCCTGCCATGGGCAAGGGCGTGCTGGTGTCGCACGACCCCGCGCGCAATACCGTGACGATCCGGCATGACGATTTGCCGAGCCTCGACTGGCCCGCGATGGAGACGAAATTCGCGATGCGCAACGGCGTTCGGCTGGACCGGGTCGCGCCGGGCGATGACGTGCGCTTCACGCTGGTACGCGGGGCCGATAATCTTCTCGCGCTGACGAAGATCGGCAGTGACGACGGGGTGGACGCGACCGGCATCGGCATCGTCCATGCCGTCACGCCGGATGGCAAACTGAACCTCAGCCACGACCCCATTGCCGCGCTCGCGTGGCCGTCGATGACGATGGACATGCCCGTGCGAGGCGTCGATCTGGCGGGGGTGCCCGTCGATACCCCCATCGAGTTCGACCTGTCCGAAGGCGAAGGCGGCCTCTACATCGTGGCCGGCGTGCGCGCGCGGGAGGGGGGCATGGAGGCGATGCCGATGGCCGAGCCGAAAGGAACCGCGACCGACCCCGAAAAGATGCCCGACCCCGAAAAGATGGAAGTCTCCGGCACGATCAATACCATTGACCCTGAAACAGGCCGCGCCAACATCACCCACGGCCCCATCGCCGCCATCGGGATGCCCGGCATGACCATGGATTTCCCGCTGGCCGATGGCCTCGACCCCGCGACCTTGCCGATGGACGAGGAAGCCGCGCTGCTGCTCTCGATGAATGCCGAGACGTTTGAATTGACGCTGGAGGGGGTCGCGACCCCCGAACCCGATGCCATGAAAGTCTCCGGCACCGTCAACACCATCGACGCGGCGGCGCGCACGGCCAATGTCACCCACGGCCCGATGATGGAAATCGGGATGCCCGGCATGACGAT
>Ga0115031_1004523_pt1 | contig 10259 bp, 5 predicted proteins | sample Maine_Asex4_meta_FD_87301 | JGI IMG/M metagenome (GOLD analysis project Ga0115031, IMG submission 87301) | Marine algal microbial communities from Maine, USA - Maine_Asex4_metaG | ecosystem: Host-associated > Algae > Red algae > Unclassified | place: Maine, USA | collected 2015-01-05 | reverse complement strand
GCGGAAGTAGTGATTTACGAAAATTAGATTTTAAGGATATACAAAACCAATGGAATGAAGCTTAATGGTCACCATCATTAGCGCACGTCAGAGATATCATTATGCATAGAGATTCTCTCTATTTTTTGGGTAATAGTTGGTCTCCAGGTAATAAGAGTAGGATCAATTCAGAATTGACTAAAGCTGGCGACTTAAACAATGGAAAATGGAATTGGTTTTTCGGAGGTTTTGTCTTTAGAGATACGATGATTCTACCCAATGCAATGTTGACCTTGGCTTATGATCCTACGCTGACAATACCTCACAATATGGCTTTCATGAAAACGGATACTACGATTTGGTCTGCATTCATGAACCCGTCAGAGCAGCTTAAACATCATCACCTATATCCTATGGATATGGATGCCACGACAAAAATTTTGCCTGATGCTGACATCTCTGTGAGGCCATATGAATATCTGGAATACACTGACAAATTACTCATTGCGTATCGAACGTATTCAATCCATCAAGACACATATACCAGCCAATACAATAACAGCGCAGGGGTGATATGCAAAAGTAGCATTCTTGACACAGCAGAATTTATCAGCTTCCCGAATTCAAATGCGATTGGTGAGGACATACTACTTATTGATGATGCTGTATTTGTGCTTACAAATGAAAAAATATCAAATACACAGTTCAAAACTACAGTGTATAAAAGTACGGATCCATCGACAGACTCAACTGCATGGACAGAAGTTCTACACTATTTTTCTAATAATCTAGCTCGTAGTTTTGAATATTATTATGGTTATTTCTATTTCGGAAAAGGATGTAATTATGAGGATGATATTAATCAATGTGGTGAATTAATTAGAATACCTACTAACTGTTTTGGTCTTTGTTCTTATATAGGATCTAATTGTGATGACTATGATATTTGTACGATGTACGAGAAAATTGAAAATGATTGTACCTGTGTCGGTATCTATCAAGATATTGACGATGATGGCATTTGTGATGCTTTTGATTGTATCCCATCATTATATTTAGCATGTCTTTCACCGACTAACAGTTTTTATCAAGCGTCTCAAACAATCTACTCCGACGGTGTCATACAGATGCCAATGAACATTGAATTTTCAGCTGGCGAACAAATCGAACTACAGCCTGATTTTGAAATAAAGCCTAATCTAATATTTCACGCTTATATTGCAGACTGCAATTAGCTCTCTGATTAATCCTAATGATTTTACACATAATCTAATCACATAGCGTGCAAAAAAGATAGAGGACTATTATTAATAGACTCAAAATAAATTTTAACTCAAAAAAGACCCAATTAATTAAAACTGAGTCCTTTAATAATTGTGTATAAAAAATAGGTTTAAGAGTTTCTGTTTTGCTAAATATTAAATAAAAATTATAGTACCATTATTTTTTGATTTTCCAAGCCTTCTATTTTAACTATTTTTATTCCTTTTGTGAGTTTGTTATCAATAAAAATTCTTCTATTTGGTTTTGTTATTTCTGTCTTTAACTCTAATTGTCCATTGACATTATAAATTTTTATGTCTTGGCCAATGAAAGAATTGGGAACATCAATATTCAGAAAAGAGCTTGCTGGATTTGGATAAATAAGTGCAGAAGGATCAACACTAGCTTCCTCAAACGATTGTATATTAATTGTATTTAATTCAATATCATATATACCGTAATCTTCTGTAATAAACTCTCGAATAAAACCCTCTTCAAGTTTAATCGTATTCTTCGTTAGTTGATGCTTTTGTGAATTTAATTTTATACTTATTTCTAATTCATCTACTGACAGTTTGCTGACAAATGAAAATCTGATAATATTGTCAACTATATGATATTGTAAATCTTTGCCATAAGCATGTTCTACGCTAAGAATCGACGCGTCATTTAAAATGATAGAAAACTGTGCTCCAATGATAGAACCAAGATCTGCTGATGATAAAGTAAGTGAAATAGAGTGTTCCTTATCTTTTTGTAATTGGACATTTTCGAATTTAAGGTTTGCTTTATCTTCTGACCTCGTTAAAGAATATGAATCATTGACATCTCCATATTTATAAATGTTGAAGTTTAATCCTTCGTCCATATTTAGCTCCGACTTTTCAAACTCAAATTGAGAAAAATCATTTTCAAAATCATCTTTATTAAAATCATTGAAATCATGATTTGCTTCCACCAAGAACCAATCTTCACCTATTATTTCGGAATCAATACCAAGAATTAATGCTCTCATTTTCAATAGATCTTTCGCTAAAGAAATTGAACCTGATTTATCCAAATCAGCTGCCACTACTTGGTGAGGATTTAACTCCCGTATTCCAAGTATATGCTGGACAACTAGCACCACATCTAAAGTACTTACTCCATTCAAAATTTCTCCATTATCAATTGAAGAAAGACTAATGATATTATCATTTTCAATTAATGCACTTTCGGATATAAAAAGAAATCCATTTTCTGATTCAGAGATGATTTGATCATTTATACTTAATGAAAAAGGATAAACGTCTGGAACACCATTGATTAAAGTAATATTAACCGGGACATCAGTTTCAGTTAAGTCATTATCTTGACTAATTAATTCGTCCTCTTCAATTTCGATGTTCTGGTCAAATGTATAAAACCCATCTTGTTTAACATCTAGATAGCTCACATACACATCCCCAATATCAATACCTGAGCAATATTTGCAGTCTAAGGATCTTTTATCTTCTATAATCGCATACTGATCGTCATTGTTAGGAGTAACAAAAGGGTCAAACGTACACCAATCAATAATAGTCCAAATACGACTTACATTTTTACAAGAGTTCGTTTTACCTTCATTAATTATTTCCTCTAAGCTATATCCTACAAGCCCACATCCAGTTTCACACCAACTTGGGAGTGCCATAAACGCATCACTACATGTTAAATAACCTGTCGATAATTCTTTTGCTTCTAATCCATCACAGTTTAACTCATAGGTCTTTAAGTCACTTGGGCCATATGGAGCTGGCCACTTAATTGTATTTGGGTCTAAGGGTACAAAGTCTTCACATTTAGAAAAACAATCTGTTGAAGAAAAACCACAATCGTTATCGGCTGAGCCCACAAGAACTTCTGTCCAACAAACATTAACATTACCTTCGCTATCTGCTGCGAATAATCGGACGATCACTTCGGTACAGATATCGTCTTCAACCAGTTGTATTATTGTTTGCGGAATAAACCCTGGGTCATCCGGTAAAAATTCATATTGAGAGTCACTAGAAATAGAGAGGACAAGATCTCTGTTTGGTGAATTTGTACCTGCATCTATATCTGACAACTCAACCGTCTCTTTCTCTGGAAACTGAACAGTTATACTTGAATTACAAACTGCGCGTAAATTTCCTGAATTATTTGAAACAGGTCCTGCACAATCTTCACAAGCTTGTACAATGAGTGTCCCTTCACAACTTTGATTAGTTTCAGTATTAACGATAATATAAGAGTATACACCTATCTCATCAATATCTGTTATAGCCATTCCTTCGCCACCATCTAAGGACAAGACAAATTTTTCTGAGAATACATCTTCTTCAGGATCTACATCGTGAGTGACTAAAAAGTCTACTGCGAATATTTGAATTACTTCATTTTCGGCTAAGCCAACAGTAAGGTTATTGATACAATCTAAAGATTGTCCAATTGATAATGTTGAGAATACAAAAGATAATAATGTGTAAATAATCGTTTTCATAAGTTAATATTGTTTTTATTCAGAACGATAACAATTATAAAAGGGCATAAAACAAAATATCGCTTAGCAAATTAAGAAAAATGTCTAATAAAAATGACGAATATATTTGTAGTGCCATTGACAATTCTTTGGGTTAATTGATTACTAGCAAAAAGGCCCTGTAAACATACAGAGCCTTACCAACAATTACAGATTGTAGTTTACTACTGTATGAGAAATCTTTGGCTTTGGATACCATTAATATAAATAACCTTTAAGCCTTTTGAATTAAATACCGAGGTATTAATTTTAATTTCTTCTTTATTAATTATTTCAGAATATTCTAATTGCCCCTGCGTATTATAAATCTTTAGTGCTTCTCCAATTGCTATATTTGGAATCGAAATATTGACAAAATCATTCGCAGGATTTGGATAAACTTCTATTTTAGAAATGCTATATTCATCAGTAGGTGTCATTGTATTATGAATAGCCATTTCAATATTAAAAACACTTAAATCGGAAGTAATAAATTCTGTATTAAAACTATTACTCATAGATAATAATTTATCCAACTGATTTTTCGTATTAGATTTCATTCGAATTGTAAACTTTATTTCTTCGAATTCATCTAATGAGGCAAAAGAAAATTTCACTACATTATTTTCAACAACATAATTTAATGCCGTTCCATATGTGTGTGTAAGTTCTTGAATATTTACATCATCAAAAACAATTGCTGCTTGTGCGCCTACAAATCGATCAATGTCTTCTGAGCTCAAGGTAAACTCAACATCATACTCTTGGTCCTTCAACACATTAATATTATCAAATCGAATCATCGCCTCTTCATTTGATCTATTCAATGCGAAATTTTGATTAAGATCTCCGAATTTATATACATCTACGTTTATTCCAACTGCAGGATTTATATCTGTATCTAAAAATTGATATTTTGAAAAATTATTTGTGAATCCAAAACCACTAAATGAAGCATCAAAAGCTTTAGTCTCAGGAATAAAAAACCAATTCGATCCATCAATATCATTTTCTATGCCCAAAATTAAATTTGACATTTTTGTCACATCATTTGTAAGCGAAACATCTCCGGATTTATCTACATCTGCTGCTATCATTTGATATGGAAGGAGTGTATCAAACCCGAGCACATATTGAAGTGTCATCACTATATCTAAGGTACTTACACCATTTAAAACACTTCCTGTCGAATTTTCTATAGAAACTTCATTGCTACCTGAGACAAGGCTGCTTATAGGAATTCCATAAGTCGCATTATCATAGATTGTGGTCTCCTCTCCATTAATTGTAAACCGAATGACTGTTTCATCTTTGCTGACATCCGAAAGATTAATGTATATAGGAATTTCTTCTTCTGCTATTGTTACTTGATTGAAAATCTCACAATCTGTAAATGCAGCATTTAATAAATCAAGAGCTTCAAATAAAGACGTCTGAGTGCCTGGAACTTTAACAAAAAATCTATGTGGCTCCGGACAAATACCGCATGCTTCACAAGTTGCTTCATGGTAATTTTTTATAACCTTAACTTCAGTAACAGCTAAAGATTTAGACTCTAAATAAGATTTCATTTGACTCGCCATATCTTCAGCCGTTCCATTAATATCAATTGAACTCGCAAACTCATCTGTCGCGCATTGTCCTTGATCAAAAGAGTAACAACTATTACCACTTCCATCAGGGCAGCTGTCAACACATACTTGGCCTTGCTCTAGAACCATTGGAAATGTAAAGCCTGATGACGAAGCCGCCTCAAATCTAAAACCAGGGAGGTCTCCAAAGCTGATCGGAGAGGCTTGACCAGTTTCGCCAATGACTTCATAACATATTTCAAATCCAAATTCACCAACTACTGGCTCTTCGGAGAATCCAATAATCCATAAAAAACGAAGTATACCTTCCTCAGCATCAGACTCATTAACTGTTATTCCTGTGAGATTTCCTGATTCAAAGATTCCTGTAAAACGAATAATATTAGGGTTCCACGTTATTCCAGTTTGAATAGATGCAAGTGGTATTTCAGTACTTCCATTGGCAGAAACACAAATTCTGTTTCCTTTTGATGCGACTTGATTTTCAAAAGACATTCTATTAGGGCAGATTTCTGAAATACATGTTTCTCTAATTTCAAAAATTCCTGAACAATCTACAGATCCATCACTATTGCTGATTGTGTAATTATGTACACCAATATCAGCTAGAGAAAATTGGATGCTTTCTAAAAAAGGACCATTATCTACTGAAATAACATATGACTCCCCAGACCTTGCATCTAATGACAAGTTTGCGGCAATTATTGTTAAATCCTGATCATCGTCAACATAGAATATTTGATCTTTAATACATTTTAATCCTGAAGTTTGAGAGAATGTGCAAAAAGACAAGTTGTCAGAGACTAGAACATTTGTAAAACATGAGTTTTTTTCCCCATCCTGAGTCCACATAGTTAAGATAACATCTAAGGTTTCACAGACATTCTCTTCTGTTAAGTTTATGATTGATACTGGCTCAAAGTCTTGATCTCTAGGACTTAGACTTGGCAAAGAATCTAGTGAAAGGGAAAAAATTAATTCGTCAAGGGTTGATTCTGGCTTTGCATTTATGTCTGCAATTGTTATCTGTTTGAACTCGTCAAAATTTATCTCGACGCGATCGTTACAAGCTAGACTCGGTAAATCTTGTACTAAAATCAAAACTCCAGAGCAAGTATTTCCACTATTCGTTTCTCTGATGATATAATTATTAGTGCCAATATTTCCAACATCCAGTGTATCTGATTTTTTGCTAAGCCCACCATTAAATGATATTAAGTACTCTGCATTAGGATCAATTTCGAATAAAAAGTCCAGTGGAAATAATTCTATAATTCCATCTTGACCTAAAAATCCTGTGGTTGCACCTTCCACACAGTCCAACTGCGAAAAAGATATTTGCGCAAAAACAAAACATAAACATGTAAAAATTAATGTTCTCATTATTTATTTATTTTTTAAAAATGATGATCAATTAAATAAATGTAAACGCAGACCTATTTCTGCTCCCATCAAACTATAACTTTGGTCAATACCATAATTAGCACTCGTCACACCTGATAAATGTTTAATAAATCTAGCATGTCCATAAACACCTATGCCTGGAGTTAAATCATATCCAATGCCTAATCTCCCTGTTAAGCCTAAACCAAGTTTACTTTTTAAATACCCTCTTTCATCGATTGACAGATCATATTCTGACCGATCGTCTGGATGCCAAAAGCCACTTTGTTTAAATGAAATATTTTGTATAATTCCAAGTCCAAATTCTAGATTTAATCTATTTACCGGTTGAGTATAAATCAACTCTATTGGCATCTGTAAAAATGTATAAGAATTTATCCGACTTACATTTTTCATAATCGTCCTGTCTATTTCTAGATCTCCATAAATTGGATCGACAGAACCATCAACACGAATAAGATTTCCAATGATGGTATCTTCTAAAAATAATGTCTCAGTATAGCTTAATGATTTAGACGATCTTTCATTAATAGACCCATATTGCATACCCACGTTTATGCCGATTTGGGGAGTGACGTTGTATCTAAATCCTACAGATGCATACCAGCCCTCTAGAACTTCCTCCGCTAACTCTCTACTTTCCAATTCAGAAGAAAATTCTGGATTCATCAATGTCAACTTTCTATTGGGAGATAAATAACTTCCTCCAATTTCTATTGACATTTTGGGATGATCTCTATATACATATGGGCTAATTTTTTTGGGCACGAAGGATGGTTCACTGTTTTCAACTTCAAACAAATTGAGAGTATTACTTAGGTAGAAAACATTTAATCGTTCTCTTGATTCAAGTACTTTGCTTGTGGTAACTTTACTTCCAGCAACATTATTTGTATTTGGTTTTTCAGCCTTGAAAATCTTATCCTTTTCGTCTACTCCTCTATTTGAATATTTTACGGCATTATTTAATTTTTCAATATGCTTTTCTAAAGATGTCTCAGTTACTTTAAGTGATTCATTTGCTGAAATTGGATTTCTACGTTCACCATTTACTTTTAATTCATCTTGATCGCGGTCATTATTTAGATTGTACGCATTTGCTTTTATCGGATTGATTACAGCCGGATAATTTACAGTCGTTTCACTATGTTGTTTTTTAGCGACTTCATTTACGCCAACATCTTTTATTTTTTGTTTCTCAGTGTTAATTGTTCGTGATGGTATTGAAATAAGGTTTTGTTCTTTTCTAATTTGACCATTTTGTATAGAGTTGTTTTTATTTTCTATTTCATTTTTATTATTCTCTATAGACTGTTTATCATTGACATTAGCATGTACGATCGCATCTTCTTCTTGAGGATTTGTTTTATTAGATCCAAATTCACTAATGTCCTGTTTATTAGCTTGTATTTCTTTATTATGTGTTAAATCGTTTTTTGTGATTAAAGCAATCAGTGCGACTGATAAAAGCATAACAAAAAATGGTAAAACCCTATGTTTTATTTTAGATTGGGGAATATATGGGGACACTCTATCCCACAGTACCTCAGTATTTATTTTCTCATGATTCGCAGGTCTGAAATCCCTTAAATCTTTTTCAAGTTCATTTAGATTCATAGCTTCACTTTTCTTTGGTCTTGCACCGATAAAAATTGATTTAATCTCTTTCTCGCATTCGTCAGATGTACTCTCGAGGTACTTTCCTTTATTCCCATTAATTGGGCAATTTCTTTGTGTGGTAATCCTTCAATGACAAACATCTTAAATACCTCTCTAGAAGGCGACGGAATACGCTCGACTAATATCAATGCTTCTTGTAATTCTAATTTGCGTTCTACATCTGGCTGTATAGAATTATTCTTTCTCCCAAGTGTATCTAGAAAAAGAACTTTTGCCTTTTCCTTTTTGCTCATCCTTATGATTTCTCTTAACATAATTCTTTTTGCCCACGCGTAGAAATATCCCTTTTCTTCATACTTATTTATATTCTTAAAAATAATGATCCATGTATCCTGCAGAACATCCATAATAGACTCCTTGTCAGACATATAATTTCTTGCCGCACTTGCTAAATAATCAGAATATTTTTCTAGTAGTATTTTCTGATATTTAGGATTAGCTTTTTGGCACTCTGATATGATCGTTTTATCTTCCAATTAAGTGTAGATAGTTATATGTTTTAGTTAATTATTTGCACTAAATGTTCCTGATATATTGTCACCAGAAAAAGAACCTTTTATAATTGAGTCAAACCTGTCGACCTCTACAGTTATTTCACCAAACTGTGATGAATTACAATAATATGCTCCATCAAAGGTCCCCGTCGTATTTCCAATAAAGGAGAGGAAGCAATCATTTTCTAATATCAATATTGTTTCATTTGGATTTAACCGTATTGAATTTATAACAAGGGCAAGATTCTGTCCGAGTAAATTCCCTACCACTAAATTCTGAACTTCATCACATACTTCGATATCAATAGTTGCATTACTTTGATCGTCACTAATAACGATATCTTTTATGACAGACTTTTCATTGGTATGGTCATAAATAAATACAGATAATTCTTCACCCACTCTTGGACAAACTAGTGAATATGAATAAGAACCGTCTGTTGCAATGTCTATTGTTGATCTGATTCCGTCTCTCGTTATAGAGGCTATTGCTTCATTAATGGCTTCTCCATTGCAGTCACTTACATTTCCACTGATTTCTATCGTACCTGCCTCATTCGTACCTAACTGCACAATGACATTTTCCTGGTTTGCATTGAAAGGTCCAATCATTGCTTCAGAATTATATTCACAGTCTGTTGCTAACTGCAATGATATTTCAACATCGGCTGGCAGGTTTAAGCATAATTTCCCATCATTGTTTGTTCTTTGTATTCCAAACTGAACACCGTCAGCAGAAAATAGGATATCCTGATTTGATAAAGGAGCAGCTGTGCTGACATCTTCAGTTTGAAGACAAACTGTTATCAGTCGGCCATACGGAATATCTATATTCCACCAGGTAAAGTGACTGACCGTTCCTTCATATGAGTTGCCATTCTTTTGAGCAAAGCCATCTTCGATCCAAACGCCTCTTGCCTCATCAAAAAACCACAATGGAATCTCAGAAGGTGCAGAAGAAACAAAGGCCTCTGGAATATCAATAGATAGAAGAGCCTTCGTCTGTGGATCTGGTTGAAGTTCGTTGCCTTGTTCATCCTCCATTGTGACATAAAGCATCCCATAGGTATCTAAAATCTTTAATTCTTGTTCTGCGTCAATTCCAATTAAATCCCCCGGAAGCTTTTGGAATAAGTCTTCATCATCTTTCGCCAAGTGATAGGCCTTTATAAATACTTCTCCATTGTATCGCTCATTCCCAGTGACAATTCCTTCTGGGAAAAAGGTAATGCGGGCGTTATCAGATACATCGACGACTTTACCTGTTTCTGCGTCAAAGCTCTGAGCATTCGGTTCTGGAGTTAGAATAATATTTAAGTTGAT
>Ga0115031_1004522_pt1 | contig 10260 bp, 12 predicted proteins | sample Maine_Asex4_meta_FD_87301 | JGI IMG/M metagenome (GOLD analysis project Ga0115031, IMG submission 87301) | Marine algal microbial communities from Maine, USA - Maine_Asex4_metaG | ecosystem: Host-associated > Algae > Red algae > Unclassified | place: Maine, USA | collected 2015-01-05 | reverse complement strand
GTGGATTGGGCGGCGGCGCCTTACATTTAAGGGTGGGGGCCGAAGCGCCCTCGGCGGGGCCGGGCGCGCCCCACTGTGGTGAGATGTGTTGGGGCCAATGTCCATATTTGGAAGCCGAAGGGGCGGGGCAAGCCGCCACTGCGCGACGCAGAGCCAGAAAATGTCCGCTCCGCCGTCCTCGAGGGGGGGGGGGCGAATGCCGACGCTGTCCGACGGACAGTCGATGCACAAAAACGTGGGCCTATTGTCCAATCTGCAGGCAAGAGCCATCTGCCCATGCCTTGGGGCAATATTTCTTTTTTGAATGCTATGTGCGGGCCTGAGTTTGACTTCTGAGCGTTTTGGACGTACTGATGTAGTTGCCCTTTGTGATTGACAAATGACGAAATGGGACCTTCTGTATTGATACTACACTTGTAAACTTCCTCGCCAATCGATTTCGTTAATAGGAAGGGGCTGCAATCTGCTTGCAGGCGGTGCCGCTGTCCCGACTGGCGGTGGTGACCGACGACCGCAGCCACGGAGGACTCGCCGCCTCACCACTACTCCTGCGCCACTGACCCGCATCGCACCGGTAGTGCAAGAAGAAAACATGCGTTTCCAACCCGTCCAGTCGTTCCAAAAAAAACCTAGCACTCCTGCGGAATAAAAAGTGCCCGCGACATCTGACATGTGCCTCTTTTGCGATGCAACGCTCTCGACTTTGAACATACGCTCTCGAAAATCCCGTAAACGTGACCAATCCACGATTCCAGGAGACGCCCAGAGATCCCTCTCGTGAGGGACGTGAGATTTCTGAATCAAACTTTCGGGGACAGCCGACGCCGCGCCCGACTTCGGCGTTCGTGGCAGGTCCATTGCAGACGTGGCTCCAGAACGTCGTTCGCGTTCCCACGTGGCGGGCACTATCGCGCAGGCCGGCAAATTGATCCCTCAATAGTTCCCACGGCTCTGCGCCCTCTTTCGCGCGAGAATATAGGAGGCACTGCCCACTTTGTCGGTGATCTGGTGGCCCAATGAGACAGCGCGAGAGCGTCTCTATTTAGAAAGGGCCCTTCAATAGATACCCCACCTGTCACCGGCTTACGGAGAACGTGGAGGCAGGTCACGAATCAGCGGGTTGGTGCCGTCAAGATCCTTCACCTGCTTCGGGAAAGGACTCCTAAGAAGCGGGCCGCTCTTACACACGAGGCATCACAGGACAGCAATGAGGACTCCATCGCTCTTTCTGGCTCCCTCGCATCGTGCAGCCGGGCCCATCTGCCAATCTGGCTGGTCCCCAACTGAGGGGCGTGCCAGAAGTCGCACGACCTGTTTGATGTTCAGAGCGCGGAGGCGGGCCCGTCGGCCAATTTAGCTGACGGCCCAGTGCAAGGTAGATAGCGAACATCAGATCTGCTCTTGCGTGCTATTTTGGGACGATGGCAAGTCCATTGCGAAATCATGGGGAATCGCAGCATATCTTGATCCTGTTTTGATCCCTGCACCATGGCCCGACGGTCGAGAATATGGGCCCGTTCTCAGTCGCTCAAAGTTGCATTCAGAAAGTTGTGACGAGCCGGGCGCATATGTCTACCGGACAACGGCGTCGCCGATCCGGTCGACGTCGCTACCGCGATCCGTTACCCCCCCCTCCCCCCTCCCGCTGCCCCACCCTCCCGCCCGCACCGGAGTCGTTCGGTCCGCAGCCCGTGCCGCATTCCTACTTTCGCCCTTTGGTGCCGATCACCGCTGTGGCTGCCTTGTCGGTGTTCTCCTTTGCCTTTTGCTTGCTGCGTTGTTGTCTAGGGAATGAATGGGCTCGCGTTTGTGTTTGAGGCCTATCGGTACTGGTCCGAGGGCGCATTTCCCCTCTGGCTCTCAGCGAGTTTGTTTTGTGCATTGAGAAACGGGATTTGAGGACCGTTGTCGACAAAATGCGGTGCACTCGATTGCGGGGACTCTACTTCGAGTCCCACAGCAAAAGCTACAAGACCAAGTGGCATAGAAAGAAAACACAACGCGAGCGCTTTACGTCTTCAGGCGACATAGGGACCGCCATGTGAACGAGCCAAAGGGCAAAAAGAAACGAGAAAAAAGGAGAGGACGCCAGACGAAAGCAGCAAAAGCGATGACGAGCTTATAAAGCATGGAGGGGGCGCGGCGCCGGCGCCGGCCTCGACGACGGCAGTGGGGGGGGGGGCCGCGGATCGCAGTGGCGGCAGTGCGGAGGAAAGGCAGCGGGGGAAGGGGGGGGGGCCGAAAGATGGTGGCAGCGGTCGGGGGGGGGGAGGGAGGAAGGCGGGGAGGGCGGGGGGGAGGGGGGGCGCGGATGGCGGTGGCGACAGCGACCGGATCGGCGACGCCGTCGCCCGGTCGACATATGCGCGCGGCTTGTCACACCTTTCTGAATGCAACTTCAATTGACTGAGGACGGGCCCATAATCTCGACCGTCGGGCCATTGTCCAGGGATCAAAACAGGATCAAGATATTCTGCGATTCCTGATATTTTGGCAACGGACCTGCCATCGTCCGCAAAGAGCGCGCAAGAGCAGAAAACCTGGTCTCTGTCCACCTTGCACAGGGCGGTCAGCGAAATTGGCTGACGGCCTCGCCTCCGCGCTTTAAAATCTCAACAGGACAGTTGAGCCTTGGCACGCACCCAAGTGAAAGACCAGCCAGAATGGCCGAAGGGCCCGGATGCGCGATGCGGGGGGCCAGAAAGAGCGAGTGAGGGCTCAATGCTGTCATGAGCTGCCTCGTGTGTCTGACCACCCGAAGTCTTGGAGAAGAAAAGCGTCTTTGAGAATTTCTCTTTGACAAGTCTCTGGTTCTCAGCCACGTTGACTCGAAACGGGAATGATACGGGTGGCATTATTGATCTCGACTCAGTGCTAGGGTTATTGTGAAACGACTGTATTGCATGTAAGGCGTTCTGTTCATGCCCCAATCAGCGAAGTAAGTCCTCAGCCCAGTTTCATCCGAACAAAGGGGGCGGGGGTGAGGAGCCGATGTGGGCGTGCGCCCTGCAGCGCACCCCCAGGCCTGGCGCCATCCCCGCGCGAACGCGTGCACCCGTCGCGCCCCTCCTGCCGGAAAGGCGCAGCTGTGCAAAGAAGGCACAGGCACGCGGCGCTGCCGGTGTTTCGTGGCAGGTCCAGCCTGCCTCCGTCTGCGCACCGCGTATGTCACGGGTCGCCCCGGTCCGAGCGGTCGCGCATCTGTGTGGATAACGAAATGTTCGGCGACAGCCGTCGGTCGGTCGTTTTCACAACTCGCGCCAGAGACTAAGCCGCAGCGCTCTTACACGCGTGCCCCTCTCTGAGACATACATACATAGGAAGTGAAACTTCTTTTGACGCTGTCTTAAGCCGAGTGTACGGGGTTTCAGGGCCGCCGCAGCTGCCGTCCGTCGCCACAACGGCCATGGCGCTGCGCGTCGTGCCCCCACGGAGGGGCTGCCGACGGCGCGCAGTGGCTTAGTTGACTGTAGTTCAGGCCATGAAAGTGGCAGCGGATGTGGCTGCGGTGGCGTGGAGGGGCGCTATCTGCCCGCCCAGCCCCGGTGCCACCGCAGCTGCGCAACGCTATCGCAACAGCTGGGGCATATTGGCCGCTTTCGCGCGAGCGCCTCGCTGGCGGCGAGCACAAAAGGAATGTCCACCCCCCTGCCCCACAAGATCTTCGGCTGACCGCCAGGCACGCCGCAGTTACTCTTGTCGGCCACTTCCACGCCCACCGACGATGGGCGGCCGACCAGCGGCAGCGTCTTTCGTGACGGCCGGCGTCGTGCGCGGCAGGCGTCGTCGCTGCCGCCTTCGCCTCGTCGGTGAATGGCGCCACGCGGCGGGGAGACATTATGGCGCATTTTTTGTCGGCACCCTGGGGCCGTCGAAGCTACTGCAGATGGTGTTGAGTCCAGCTTACCATCGACTCAGTGCAGAGTCCATGATCCGAAAAGACGTTTCGGCAAGCCCCGGCCAGACTTGCAACAATCTCCGCGGTGAGATGGAGACCACTACCCTGCGGATGCCCACAATTGATCAGTTGCTGTGGTCATACTTCCGTACGACTGGGTCATGTACAGCCACGTGTATCGCTCAACAGCAATGGAAAAAATGCTCTAGCGACCTAATTGGCGCAGATTCCTCAGATAAAATAACGTTTCGAGCAATATGGGCAAATGATTCGGGCTTTTAACGACCCCGAGGCACGATAAGGTGGCCCAGGAAAAAGGCAATGCGCGATGCGCAGTTCCAGAGGCGCAGACAGCACGTATTGGGACGATTACGCGAGAGCTGGACATCGGCGTTAGAACTCGGAATAGCTCGATGCAGCAACGGCCTTCTATGTGACTTCATCCCTTGTGACCACTCGCTGCAAGACACGAGAGGCACATACAACTGTGACATTCTGAAATGAGCATTCCAGCCAACTTTGAAGAATCGTAAGCAACCGATCTGATGCCGACCGTGAAAACTTTGTCATTTCGTGCGCCTGCGCACAGGGAAAAAAATAGTTGCGATCGCTGGCCCGGATCCCTGGAGTTCTCTGACTCATTGCAATGTTATGCATGATGACCGCGGTACTGCCCACCTGTGCGAGGAAGAGCTGGTTAGCACGTACCGGCGACTGCCAGTCCACTTTGCGTTGTGCTCTTTGTCCGCGCCTTGCTTCGACGAGGAAATATACCTCTCGTGTCATGGAGGCAGCATCGTTTTTGATTCGTGGCTGTGACGGGCGTTACGTGTTTCACTGGGCTCTATCAGACTGAGCCACCAACAGGTTTCGTGACCCGTGGCAATTGCGAGTTCAAGATCCGATAATCCTGTCACAATGTTTCCAATATTTATGTCAGAGTCTTTATCACGAGCGTTCGAGGTTTTTGGAAGGTCGGCTGAAACTCTCGCAACCAGACATCTCGCATCACCGTGAGAGGGGCGATGCGTGTCTCCCGTCAGTCGGCATCATTTGAGCGGCCGATTGTCTTTCTATCGCCCTCATCTGGATGACTCGGAACAGGTTTACGTGCCCATTCTAGCGTGAATATTCAGTCCTTCAGGGAATTATCAGTATTGAGACAGACGAGTTTCAGGCGACCACGTGCCTCAGAGTGCTTAAAGCGCCGTCACCTGATCAGATTCCTTTTCCTTCGGTTCGAATCGCTTCCGAGGGCGACCGCGACAACTCCGTTGTGCGGCCAGCCGTGGCGCGATGGACGAGCAAGAGAACGTCACTCGAACATCCACTGAGCGCATGGCAAATGCACCACAGATGTCGGTGACTAAAGGTCTTTTCCATGCATTTAGGCGCATGAGGAAAGGGTTTTCTCTGCTGTTCTAAAAAATATTATACTGTGAGAAGTAAACAGAACCGGTCTTCGTAGCATGATTACTCAAGGAAAAAAAAACCAGGCGCTCAAAAAATCTTGTAGCGCTGAGATACACCTCGGTGTTTCACTGTCCCTCCAGAATTGCGCCGTTTTCTTCGTCTCTGCCGATCCAGAACTGGCTCTGACCAACTTCTGATGCAAGACACGTTTTGATTCGATCTGGCATCCCATGGAAATGCACTTTCTCTCCGCCGGCTACGAGCATCATCTGCCCCCCACCACCACCGCCCATGTTGACCAACGGCCTCACATGTCGTCCAGACTTCCCCGCAGCACCGATGATACGCGTTTTTTTGCCTAGCCACGTCGAGTTACCTCCTGCAGCGTCATCAGCGGGCCATTTATTCCACAAAAAGGCGTTCAAGACAACGGTGGGACGCAAGGAAAAACGTCTGTCTCTCAAGCCTTTTTGTCGTCGCCGCCTGAACGTGCATCATAAAAAAGCTGCTGAAGTAGGCTCCAGGACGCGTCCATGCGGAGCCTCAACGCTTGATCCATTGCCGAGTTCTGTGCGCGCCAATATGAGTCGCGCTCATGCACCTTAATGCGTGGAATCGACCTTAGTCCAGGATGCCCAATTCTGTCTCTTAAAGTGCAGTTCTGCGGGAAGTTGCGGTCCACTTTTAAGCTGGGATTGTAGCGAAAAGGTCCGGCGCTGGCCCGTTCTCTGGCTGAGTGAGGTGGCCCTCACGTGGCCGGTGCTGCTTGACGCCCCACCAGGTGGGATGACGAGCTGAGGGAATGGGTTCAAACGGGTCTGAACCTTGCTGAAGAGATCATCCACTTTCCAATTCTCAGTCTACCGGCAACGGCACATGCTGTTCAATGGGCACAGCAGCGGACGTGCACGGAGCCAATGTGAAGGCCATCGATATGGCCACGTCGTCTCTGCTCGCTACCATGAGCAGTCAAGGTACGAAGGAAGGGCCGTTTGCCGTATGTTTCTTGTTGCCATCGTCTCTGCGAATTCTGTTTTGTGTTGTATCTCTGCGGTTGTGGCGGACAGCCTGCTGTGTTGTAATAATTTTGCTTTGTCAGCCGGCCGAGTGCTGGCTCTGAGGGACAAAAAACAACGCGCTAAAGAAAAGCAGGGAGCGTTATAGGCGGGGGGCGATGGCGAGCGCCGCTGTGAAAAGCCCGAAAACCCTCTGATGAGTCTGCCTGAGTCTCCCAGTGACATGCCCTCGTATGGACGTCAGCCTCGCCGTCGGGGGGGGGAAGGCACGCTGCGCAGACCGCCACGTGGCCGAGACCACAGAACGCCTATCACGGCGGCGGCTTCGTCGAAGCGGGAAGACGTTATCCCAAGTGCGACTCAGCTGAGTCAATCGAAGGCCACGAAGGCACTGCCGCACTGCCGTTATTGCCGCGATTGGCAATTAATGCATGAAGTGATGACATACAGTTTCGGCAGATCAGATGGAAAATCACAAATCTCGGCTGGCGTGTGATGCGGTTGCAGCACGCGTCGCAAAAGAAAAATAGTCGGATCAAGTGGGGTGGTGTGCCTCCACGACCGGACGACGGACGGTGCCCAAATCCAGGTTTTTATGGACTGACTCGATCTGAGACCCACTGGCAACAAATACGTTGTGGGCGTGACAGCGGCGTTGAGCCCTATCTGACGCAGAGCACCCAGTGTCAGCTAAATTGGCCCTCAGCGTAAACGGGAGGGACCATCAACAGGAAGGCGAAGATGCTCGGAGCTCCACGCTGTGCTGTGTCCGTGTATGGATGTTAACGTTGCTGGAGTGTCTACTCGGCGGGGTTCTCGGGTCGATCTACGTGGGCAGCCGCGCCTACAACGTGTTTCATCTGCACCTGGTGTAGCAAGGGCAACATATCGCGCATGTGCTTTTTGGAGAGAGCTCAACGCCAGACAGCTGATCATGAAAACCCACCTTTTTTTTCCTTCCGACGCGGGCTGCCGCGCAGCCACATTGTGAATTGTCTGGAAAAGAATCAAAGCAGAGCAGAGGCAGGCAGATAACCACACGAAGCTTCCTCTTTTTGCTTGGGTGACACGGGCGGTCACGCGGCCAGACTGTTTATGGCTGGAGATGAATGGCCGCAGAGTACGGTGCATTGGCGGTCCATAGGCTTGTTTCCATGCTGCGCTGCTTTAGCCGACGTGGAACGGACTCGCAACGCGCGGCCGCAGAAGGAGAGACAAGCAGCCAGGCGGGCACAGCCGTGGGAGGTGCGCCTGGGGCATGGCTTCGTGATCCAATGGCATTTTAGCACCCCGCTGGGCGCTCGACGAGGACCTGAACGCACGCCATCCACTGTTGCCCCTGGCTCGCCCGGACTCACTTTCACGACGCGCCTGCTGCCACAAAACGCCCTTCCCCACCCCACAGCCCCTCGCCATTGCCATGTATTTGCCCTTGGGCGATGGTGCTGAGGCCTGCCAGACGCACACATTGCTTGTGGCCACGCACGTTGCCAAAGTCAAGCGCGTTCTTCGTGAGCTCGGCGATGGGGCGTCCACTGTGGTCCAATGAGTGCGGCATTCACCGGCGCAAGCGACGATGGGGCAGGCAGCCGAGACGCCGCTTCCCATGACGACGCGGCTGTAGCGGCGCAGGCTGTAACCGTCGCTAAAGTCGCACGCTATGAAGGAGGAAGGGGAGCGCAAGAGCGGAACATGTTTGTAGTCAAGCGATCGAGCACGCGGCCGCTGAGGGGGCTGGGGACAGGGCTGCCGCCGTCCTGTGAGCGGGAAGAAATGTCGACGGGGCTGAGGACAAGGCTGTCGTCGGCCTGTCGGCGGGATGCGTTGTCGGTGACGGCGAGGGAATCGGAATTAACGAGGCCGACGCCAGCCTATGCGAGTCTCTGGGTCCTGCCTCCGTGCCGGCCAACGCGCTGTCCCCTTCTGAAGGACCCGCATTTTCATTCCAAACATGCCTGTTGAAGTGGCCTCGAACCTCGACGACAACGGCGGGAAGAGCAGCGCGGTCAGCGGCCCCCTGGCATGCGAGAATGTCCCTTGTGGGAAGATTAAGGTGAAGGGCGACGCGGCCTGGAACGAGGCCTGTAGAGACGCCAGCACCTGCGTGGCGCAGGGCAGCATGGCCTATTATGATCCAGCATGGCCCGACAAGCACGAGGCGGCCGCGATGGTTGTTGAGGACATTGGCACGAACTCGGCGACGATCGAGACGAAGATGGACAACTGCCACGCCCTCTCGGGGCCGCATTACACCGTAAACCACCTGCTCGCCACGAAGACTGCCACGGTTGACAAGCACCTCGCTTCTCTGGGTGTGACATATCTCTGCTCCCAATTGGAAATTGGCCACGAAGAGCCCTCAACGGGCCAATGCCCATGTATAGTGGGAATTGGCTTGTGGCACGCTCTTTGGGGGGTTACTTCCGCATTGTTCATTTTACATTGTTTGTTTTCTTGCCTGTCTTATCTGTCTGCCGGCACTCATTACGATCGCTTGCAATCGGACGGTCGATCGACCGGTGCCTTCATTTGTATTTAATCACCGTGGGTCCGGGGTCGCCGTCGTGGGCACCACCCGGCTCTTCATCGGATGCCATCCAACAAATTGTCTTTCTTCCTCGCCGCGACGGCGATAGAACTCGCTTCATTGCTTGGCTACGGTCGGTCTCAGTACACTGGTAATTGCACCAACGTTATAAATACCACATTTGGTGGAGCAGCAGGGGATTACCCTCGCGTTCATCGTGCCTCGCGGCACGGTGTTCCTGAGAACTTTCTCGCTGCCTCGTGGCATTGTGACGGTGGCGATACGGTCGCTTGGCGCGCGGGGCGTAAGCCATAGACTTGTGGGCGTAGTGCCGGGGGCATCACGGTGAGATCTTCGACGTTGGCGCGCAGAGCGTTAGCCAAGTCGGAACACTTTTTTCAGGTCCCAGTATGTCTACTGGTGGTACCGGCGGCACTCGGCGAGCCAGAGACGGCAAGTTGCCAGCTGGTTTCCGGCCGCCGGGTAGGGGACAAGGTACTCCTGCCGCTTCCGCCGCCCCAACGGACGGTGCTCCAACTCCTCCGATCCCTGCGGATCAAGCTGCCTCCGGGCAGATGCAGGTGGTGGAGTGAAAAAGCCGATAGGATCAAGGTGATCCGCCCGGCGAATAGCCGCTTCAAGACACTCCTGGACTGCAGGACGTACTTCCTGATCCGCCGTCAACTGACGTATACGCCTAAGGAGGCACAACGGTCGCATCGTCTCAACAAACGTTTAGACGGAGCGTTCCTTGGGCAACAGCAATTCGCGGGAGCCCTGCATTTGGGCATCTTCATGTTCTTGACGACCTTTCACCGCACGCGCGATGCGGTTGGGCTGACGCACGGTCAAGCTCTTCCGCTCATGGTCTTTCGACCAGCCGGCAACGCTAAGACGGCCTTCTCTGGCGCGCTTAACAGCAACCTCCGACGTCAGCGTTTTGCCATCCGTACAAACGGAGATGCCGTCAACTGGCTTCTTTCGAAGTATGCGACTCACGCAACTATGGATCACGCCTACCAAGACATCATTACGATGAAGCAACAAGTCAACGAGGCGCCCACGGCCTGTGATCATCGCGTGGAAACGCAATGCGACCTCCTAAACGGTTTGTTAGTCATCCAAGACGGTAAGGTCGTCTTCATCACTGGTCTTTGGGACCTTGTGCAAGCGCACGTGCGGGTCTTGAATGACCGATTCCCTGATCGGACTCTTTCCGAGACTGTTGCTACCGCCCAGATGTACTGGGACGGCACCAACAAGCTTCGCTTGCAGCCCAATATTGTGACAACACGCTCAGCCCACCCCACCCAGTTGGGGGGAGGGCGAGCCAAACCGTGTCGCCGGGTAGTCCTGTCGGGGAATACCCGCCTCAGAAGGAAACCCCGAAGAGCACACACGCACGG
>Ga0115031_1004521_pt1 | contig 10262 bp, 13 predicted proteins | sample Maine_Asex4_meta_FD_87301 | JGI IMG/M metagenome (GOLD analysis project Ga0115031, IMG submission 87301) | Marine algal microbial communities from Maine, USA - Maine_Asex4_metaG | ecosystem: Host-associated > Algae > Red algae > Unclassified | place: Maine, USA | collected 2015-01-05 | reverse complement strand
GCACAGGGGAGGCGCATCCTCCGCTTTGGGAGGTGCGCCGCAGGCCCTGCACACGCGCAGAGTGCGAGTGCCTGGGGGAGCACTGGGAGAGGGTCTTCCCTGCGACTGGCAGAGGCGTCGCCGGGGGTATATCAGGCAGTCCTAGTGGGCCCAAGACCGCCATCCAAGTAAACCAACGCATCCACCTATCCACCTCCCGCTTCACATCGCCAGCAGGTCCGGCGCCACCTACAGAACGTCGCGGTAGTAGGAGACAAAAGTGTGCCCGCCGGTCTCAATATTGACCTGCATCCAGCGACGCGCCGCCAGAACGCGGTTTTGCTCATGGTGCGTCGCCGTGAGGAAGCAGTACGCTGAGGGGAATGCGGCCGAGACAGAACTAGTCAGTTTCGTGTCCCTAGTGACCTCGCGCTCAGAGAGGATCGGCGACTGAGCGTAAGAGATGTGGTCTCGCTTCGTCAAGCCACTGCCACCTGCCGACGGGGCGAAGCAGAGAGCGCACCGCAAAGCTGGCATCGAGAGCGCTACGGGCGGCACGCCCACCACGACGGTACCACAGGCATCGATGGAGACGTCGCAGGGAAGGCGAGGTAGTACGCGCGAATGCGGGTAGCAGTGCTCGCCGAGAACACTGCCTTGGGAGGGCGGCAAGCAATTCCACGGCCGCTGCACCAATCGTGTGGTCGTCGTCGGCGGCGAAGTCCTCATCATCGTCCGCCGACGCGTAGATCCACGGGCCAATGAGCGCACTACCGTCGAAGCTGTCGGGGTCCTGCAGCCTCCTTGCATAGCAGCCACCGACCGCGGCGGGCACGTCGGCTGCCGCCGCCAGAGCGGCGGAGTCGACACCGGCACCGTCGCGGTTCCGTGGCGCGTCGCCGCCACCGTCCGTAGTGCGCACGCTCGCCGCCGCTTCCCAACCTACTGCGGCAGCGCCGGTGACGTCGCCGTCCTGCGATGCGTTGACGCTTCCGACACCTGCAGGAGCGTCCGCCTCCAGCTCTTCGGCATCCAGAAGACCTGGACCCGGCGCAATTGCCAAGGCAGTCATCGGGACGCGCATGAAGGAGTGCGACGCCACCGAAGCCGCGGCAGCAGCCGCCGCACACCGGCTCTTGCACATGTGGGAGATCCGCACGTGGCGCGCTAAGTGGATGGTCTTGTAAAAAAAAAGGCAGCAGAACGGGCACGGAATGGAGCGGGTGGGGACCCCCTGGGACACAGACAAGGTGACAGCCAGATGGAGGCGGAGAGATGGTAGTGTGAAGAGGACAGTACTGGGGCAAGACCGTGCAAGACACGGTCTTAGTGCAACCGAGGTGATGGGTGTGTGAGGGGTTGGGAAATCGTCTGCGGAGAGCGTTGATGGGCACCCATGCACGTGCTTTTATAGGGTCACAGCATGTCGGATGTGGAGCGAGGGGGCTGGGGTCAGTGCGCGCGCTTTCCATCCGGTGAGACCACCCAAGCTCGGACTGCCCTGTGATGCTGAGGTTGCACGTCCGTCAGTTGGACCAGACGGCTACGTCCGAGAAGCGCGTGAATGAATGATGTACAGACAGTGGGCAACAAGGAAAGCACAAAAGGTCATTGGTCCGTGCGTCGCGTGACGGGGAGGATGTTGCACGAGGGTGGCTGGTCCGCATACGGACGGTAAGAGGTGCATGCGAGCTCCACCGCCTTGTTGGCCTTACCATGCGATAGCTCGTGGCGTGCGACCCGCATCACAGAGGACAGCAGCTGCAACAACGCCGTCCCCGCGCCGGCAAACAACTATGCTCGGGTGCAAGTGCTCGCGAAACAGCGAGGCGGTCGACCGCCCCCGCGTGCCCTGCATCGCAACGAGGCCCTGTCATAGCGCCACCCACACGACCGTGCAGTGCCCTCGTGCAAGAGCCCCTTCCGACGTGCCTCCAGACGACACATCAGGAGTATTACCTCGCCTCTCGTGCGATGCCGACCTACGACTTCCGTCCTCCCAGATGGGCCCTCTTCACCTTCGTTTCCACCACAGTACGTATCTTAAACGCGCGCTCGCCCTCCGGCCCCTCTCCCCCCCCATAGCGGCACGCGTGCGCCATGGCTGGGGCGTGCCAGTAGCCGACAGGGGACCACCAAGTGGCGCAGACCGTGCAGACGATTGCGCAAGCGGCATACACGCGGTGGTGTCGCGAGACCACAAGAAGAGCGTCTCTCGCCCGCCGTGGTCCGCGTACACCACAGAGGATGCGTCCAGCAAAGGGCGGCCAGCAGCAGTGGAAGCTCTTCGTGCGGCGCCGTGTCGCACGACGACGGTCCCACGCACGGGGCGCGATACACGACCACGCGGCGCGCACTGCAGCGTGCGTCGCTTGGACTGTTACCAACCGTCACGGAATCGTCCGAGACGTCCGCGCGCGAGCAGCAGGTGCCTCGTCCTTGTCAACATCCAGGCGTTGGAGCGCGAGAACTCGGCGGGCGCGCAGGCGATGACAGTCAGATGTGCCAAGAGTGCCGGCCCCAATTGCGCACTCAATGCACATCCAAATGAAAAACCAATGCGTCACAGCACGCAGATTCCCCGAGGACGATCAAGTCCTGTTCAAAATGACAACGGGCGGGGGCACGGGTTTTTCTATCCGAGGAATCCGGGGGTATTGCCCAGTCACGTGGTGTTCTGCGTAAAGTGGCACCCTCGGTTATGAGCTCGAATGGGCTTTTACTCTTCAGTGGCTGGACACCAACATGGCCGGCGCACAGTCTTCCTTCGTCGACAACGATTGTGTGGTCGTCATTCGCAACTGTTGGACTGCACCATCATCGTTCGCATAGACTGCACTAATTCACCGCTTCACCGCATGACCAGCTCGACTGTGCCCACCCTCCGCTTTCGTGCTCCAGGTGTTGCCACAACCTCGACTGCCGTGCGCTGAGTGTGTTGTTGCTATTAGCTCCGTCACGGCGCCTTCTGACGGGTAGCGGACCGCTCAACGGCAGTATAAGGGCCTCCGCAAGCCATTGTATCCATCTCGCTTAAGCCCCCCCCCTCTTGCCACCGCACACGAGCCGCCGCTCGAACCTCTTGCAGACGTTCCTCATTGCGCGAGCAAGGACGTACATGGCTCGGTCTCTATCGCCTGTGGTTATGTCGTGCGCGACCGCTCCATGCTGACCTCTGGATCGCCGTGTGGTCCATGCCGGCACTACGGTGCCGCAGGAGCTCTGTCGGCGCCTTATGTCGCTTTTGTGTGACCGAGGTGCCTACCTTTCTGCGAGTGTCTGCTCTAGCCATGCAATGTGGGATCCTGCGGGGCCATTCAAAGCCGGTCGTGCTTTGAAGCCGGGACTGATCTTGCCACCACCCAGTGGGTCGGCAGGGTACATTAACGGCTGCGCATTGCCGTTTGACCGGTTGCCTGACCCCGAAACGTGGTCGGTACTCCGCCGAGCCCCCTTCGCCGCCGCCGGATGGTGCTGCGCCGTTTCCACCAGCGCGCGTCGGTACGGCGGCGGGCCTTGGCGCAACTCCGCCTGCGGGTACCCGCGGAGCGCGTGCCACGGCCAATGCGGGAATGGGCTCTTCCACAGCTCCGGCGACGGCCGCCCATGTCGCCGATGTCATGCGCTTCAGCACTTGCGGGTTTGCCGGCGCTCGTCGTGAGGTAACGACGCAGAGGAAGGAGTTAGAAATCCGCAACAGCCACGTGCGCGCTGGGACGAAGAAGGTGGACGACATTGCGGTCCTGGCCAACCGTTTTACGGCATCTCTGATAATTCTGCGACGCACACTCGACACTATGGCAGTCCATGTGAGCACGGTGCTTACCAAACTGGCGGCTAACTACCACGCTTTGACGCCGTCTGTAGCGAGAGCGACGGCAGACGCAGCTGCGGTAGCAGTAGAGAGTGGCGTCCCTACTGTCGTTCCAGGAGAGATGGACTCACGGGATGCCCAGTGCGTCCTGGATCTGAAGGTATGTGGTACCTCCTCCGTGGGCTATGTGCCTCTATCTATCGGCCGCAACATCTCACGGCACAGTTCATTGCGCTCAGTGGGTTTGAGCGTGCGCGGGGTCGGCCTGTGGACAGCTGCGTGAACGGTGCTTTGTGGCGCGGCATTGTCTTGCTTGCTTGGACTCTAACGTCGGCTCTTCTTTATTGCTCTATGTACACTGTGTCTACGCTTTTCTTTTTCTGGCCCGACAACGGCCTAATGTCGTCGACTACCGCTTAGGGGCGTTGGAGGCTCCACGTAAAGCAGCTGACGTTTGGGTCGACATTTCGGATGTCGATGTCTTCATGCAGAACTGGACGGCGGAGCGCTTCGACATCGACGTCGACGAGGCCAACCAGATGTTGGCGCGGCTCTGGCGCCTGCTTCAATTCCGACAGCGTCAGGCCGCAGAGGCGGTTGCGCTGTCGTCGTGCCGGCAGCTTGTGTCGAGACAATGGCGTTCGACCTGCGCAGCAACACGCCGGTCGGGTATCGCTACTTGCACCGCGCTGTTTCCCACCTTTACCAGCGCATCGGCAACCAAGCCGTTTCCTTTTTCGCCAAGTTTGTCAACGACGAGGCGCAGATCGGAACTCTTCGACGCACCCATAGCACGCAGACGAAGTGTGATGTCGTCTTCTCGCCTCAAGAGGCGGTGGCGTTGCTGGCGGACCATGCGTTCATGACCTAGTTGATCTATCGTCGCGGCATTGCCCGCGCCGTCTGCACCGTGTTCTCGGTGCTGGGCATCGTCAATCGCTTCTTGGAGGTCAGCGGGGTGTCCGCCAACAATAAAGTCATCGCTTGTCTTTCGGCGCACGTTGCTCTCGTGACAATGAAGATCAGGTCGCACCTGAAGCGGTGGGTGGCGAGCCAGTCCAACGGGGAGGACGTGGCGGACGTGTCTCCGGGCCTGAACGTGGGGCACCGCACCGAGTGGGTGGAGGCGCTGACCATGGTGCGAAACCTGTTCGTGGCGTAAGGCGCTTGCACAAGCAACGGTCTGCGACTGGTCGACGGCACGGCACCGAACCGCGACGACCCGTCATATCGCGAGCCGTTGCCGGCTGGCCCTGCCCAGTCGCTGCCCGCGGCCCCCGCCAATGTGAACCCGTCGTCGAAGACCGCCGCACTTGGCACCGTGGACGGCGAGGAAGAGTCTGATGGAGACGCGCGGGGGCCCGTCGAGCGTGCTGCGGTCGCCGCAGCCCGCGCTGCGATTGCCCACGGGATGAAGGGTTTGTACGAGGAGCTCGATTCATGCCACAACAGGTGACTTGGTATGTGGATGGTGGGCTGAAGTTTCCGAGGAGAACTGCGAGTACTTCTGTGACGCATTGCTTCGGTGTGTGTCGAACTGGTGCGTGTCCGAGGCCAGAAATCGCCGGATGAGTCGGCTCATTTAGCGAACGGGAGCGGTTTCATGTCCCCGATACGCGCGAGCGGGTAGGGGGACGTGATGCATGTGTTTTCTTGATTGCATTGTGTTATTGTGCCCATTACGGGCTTTGCTCGCCGACGTCGCGCCCAGCGAGTGGTTCGCGAACGTTTTGGGTTCTCCTTCGCTGGTTCCTCCCGAGGTGCCGCGATGGCAACTCGTCGACCATTCTCGCGCCCATCATGTGCCCGACGGGTCGCTCTAACACATTCATAAGATAGATGTCCGAATATCACGCACAGCACAGCAGGCAGCCCGCCCAGAAAAAAACAGTGAAGCGCATTGTACGGCACCCGCAGTGCTGGTGTAGTACTGCCTGCGGCCAGGCCAACTCCCCATGCCTTGGGTTCGTTAACAGCCCGAACGATTGGCCCACATTGCTCGAAACGTTATTTCAACAGTGGAGTCTGCACCAATTAGGTCGCTACGTCATTTTCTCCATTGGTGTTGAGCAATACACGTGGCTGTACAGGACCCAATCGTACGGCAGTATGACCACAGCAGCTGACCTACTGTGGGCATCCACAGGGTGGTGGTCTCGATCTCATCGTGGAGTTTGTCGCAAGTCTGGGCGGGGCTTGCCGGACCGTCTTTTCGGATCATGGATTCCGCACTAAGTTGTTGGTCAGCTGGACTCAACGCTTTCTGCAGAAGCTTCGACGGCCCCAGGGGGCCGGCAAAAGAGCGTCATACTACCGCCCCGCCGCGTGGCGCCATTCATTAACGGGGCGGGGGCGGCAGCGACGACGCCCGCCGCTCGGGACGCCGGCCATCACTGGGGACGCTGCCGCTGGTCGGTCGCCCATCGTGGGTGGGCGTGGAAGTGGCCGACGAATAAACCGCGGCGTGCCTGGCGGCCGGCCAGAGATCTTGTGGGGCAGGGAGGAGGAAATTTGTTCCGTGCCCGCCGCCAGCGAGGCGCTCGCGCAAAAGAGGCTAATATTCCACAGCCGTGGCGATAGTGTTTCGCAGCTGCGGTGGCACCGAAGCGTGGCGGGCAGATACCGCCACTCCACGCCACCACAGCCGCATCCGCTGCCGCTTTCATGACCTGTACTACAGTCAACTACGCCACTGCGCGCCGTCGACAGTCCCTTCTCGGGAGCACGACGCGCAGCAGCATGGCCATGGCAGCGACGGACGGCTGCTGCGGCGCCCCTGGAACCCCGCACACTCGGCTGAAGACAGCGCCGCATGCAATTTTACGTCCTATGTATGTGTGTATCGGAGAGGGGTAAGCGTGCAAGAGCACCGCCGAATAGACTCTGGCGCGAGTTGTGAGTATGACCGACCGACAGCGGGCGCCAAGCCACCCGTTATCCAAACAGATGCGCGACCGCTCGGGGCGGGGCGACCCGCGACGAATGCGGTGCGCTGACGGTGGCAAGCTGGACCTGCCACGCAACACCGGCAGCGCCACGTGCCTGTGCGTGCTTTGCGTAGCTGTGTCCCTCCTGCAGGAGGGGCGAGAAGGGTGCGCGCGGACGCGCCGACGCGGGCGCCAGGCTCGGGGGTGCGCCGCAGGGCGCACGCCCACGTCGGCTGCTCACCCCCGCCCCCATTATTATGATGACACTCGGCTGGGGACTAGCCCCGCTGATTGGGGCATGAACAGAACGCCTTTCATTCGTTAGGGGTTGGGAACGCATGTTATCTTCTCGCACCACCGGTGCGATGCGGGTCGGTGGCGCAGGAGTAGTGGTGGGGTGGCGACTCCGCCGTGGCTGCGGTTGTCGGTCACCGCCGACCGTCGGGACGGCGGCGCCGCCTGCAAGCAGTCTTCAGCCCTTTCCTAGTAACGAAGGCGATGGGCGCGGAAATCCACAAGTATAGTATCAATGCAGATAGTCCCATTCTATCACACATCAGTCACACGTGGTAACTACATAAGTACGTCCAAAGCGCTCAGAAAATCAAACTGAGGTCTGTCCAGGGTATTGAAAAAATCGCTTCAAGGCATGGGGAGGTGCCCTGTGGCTCAGCGCCTGGTCGACACATAAATGCGTAGATGCCAAATGTCATCTGTCACCAGCTGCAACAGTCTTTACCTGTCCTACTAGTAGCACATCTAAGCCCGCTGGGCGCTCCCAACTGTGATAGTCCCGAGACCAAAGCCATGCACCTGAACATGTTTGGCGCGGGCGGGCCCCCCGTTCAGTCCGTTTTCCACGGACAACGACACTGAACAAGGTGTTCCCCTGTTCAGCGTGTCGACTTTTCTGACGATTGAAGCTGGCGATTTCACACCAGATCAAGTCGCGCCGGAGACTATCCGGATCCTGTCCGCATATACAGTCTTTCTCCAATGCTGTCCACCCTCTATGGCGATCGTACGACCAGAAAGTAGCCCACATTTTTCGTGCAGAAGACGATGATCGGGAGCCACGATCCCTGTTGATTGTACCGTAGAGGCCGGTCGACCGCGTTCGTTGCTATCCCCCCCTGGACAAGAACGGAAGCGACAAGAATGGAGAAAGACTGTATGTCCAAGAATAGCCCACTGTAGCCGCCCCTCGGACATAAGTTCATGCTCGTTTCAGCGGCACTATCGGGACGCCACCTGCACCCAATCAGCGGCCGCCACACGCAAGCCAATTCAGAATACTTTAAGGGTTCGTACAACTATTTTTGGAACCGCCCTGATGTATCTCCAGAGCAAAGTCAACTCGGGGACGCGATCGGCTGCGTCGGCCGTCTTACTTTGTCTGAATGAGGCGGAGGTGCAAAAGACTGCGAAAATTTCGGCTCCCACAGCATGCGAGATGGCCACCTCAGGTGGGATGCTGAGACACGAGAGTTACACATTTGACGCGACGATTAAGGTTTTTGACGCGCACACTAAATTAGTGCAACACGTCGGAAAGTTCTGACATTAGCCCATGTAGCCAATAGACGATCTGAAACCCAGAACTCAGGACCTGGGCCGTCTTTTCTGGGCGTGCCTGGTGGGCACGCCCTCCTGCACTGTAGTGCGTATCGATTTTTTTGTGCTCAGGACCTTGCGGGTACCGAAATCACTCACAAGGTAGTGGACGCTTGTTCTTACGAAAATTGGCTGAAGAGCTTGTAGCGGCCATTTGCCTGACCGCGCTACACGCCACCGGCAGTGTCTCCGCAAGACTCACGTGAGTGTCTATTTTGCGTACGGTGTAAAAGGGCACCAGGGCGCTTCGTCGATTATCAACGAAAGAGCCCCTTGCGGCATGCAAAGAAGTGTCACGGGACGCACCATTCACGCACAAGACACACAGTTGGCGTCCCAAAGGCGTCTCTGGTTGGGTCCCGCGTGAAGCGGAAACACTGACGATTCTTATATTGCTAACCTCCACAAAAATGGCGGTTGCAGAGAGAAGGGAGGCAGAGCCGACCACACAGCATAGAAATGAAGTCAGATTGGCTGTTCCAAAAGCCCCAATCGTACTATTGGCTGAGAGTTGCCGCCAGTAATCTTGCAAGCCAATTAACGTGTCTTGCAGGAGTCACGTAGAGCAATTGCGACCCACAATGAGATTTCCTGAGATTTTTGGGCCGCTTGCTTGGGCCTGAAAAGGGCATGGAGAGGGTTCTGGGCCAGACCTGTGATTTCTGATGAGATCAACCAACTTCTTCAGATTTCTCGAGATCCAGATATGCGTTTCCAGAGCGCAGAGCTGCATGAGGAGACTGTGTAAGGAACTCACATGATTCCTAGTCTTTCCATTGGTCCATTGGTCCACGTACGCTGTTGAAAGATTGCAACCACTCTGCAACGGCCATTTTTTGAAGGTCAGCAATAGATCTATTGCCGTCTTCGCAATTTTGGCCGATGTGGTCGGATTCAAGATAGCGTGTGGGTCAACCGCCCAGTGGTCGATGTTCTTTTTCCGGCCGAATAGATGGCTGAGACTCAGTTTCGCGCTGTTGCCCACCGTCCTTGACATTGACAGGATCGGCCACAAATGAGAAGGCAGCACGACCATCAAAGCACAGCAAGCAATATCGATTTCTTACGCACTGCTTTGTGCTCCATATTCGGAGGCCCTTTCGGACCCACATGTGTACCCACGTCGGTTTGCCGACGCTCTCTGTTTGACATGCGAAAGGACTCTATTGCCAACAGTAACCTCCGTTGCGAGCAGTAGCCCGCTGCATACGCCAACCCTACGATTACCAGGGTTTAGTGAGTGTCGAGAACCAGCACGGGACAGGCGCCGGACCAGGGCGACAGGATCGCATGGCAATTGCATCGTCTGCACGAGGGCCGGCGCTGCCGCTCGACCCGCGGTACGAAAGCACCGCAGAGGGTCCCTCCTCTTTGGTCAAGGCCGCCGTGCCTCCCGGTCGTTGGCGCCACCCGTTGCCCTCCTGACACCTCGTCGGCCGGCGTGCCCCGCCCGCACGCCCGTGCGCCTCGAGGCCCCCTTGCCATGAACGCGACGCCCTCATTGGGCGAGAGAGCTGACGCCGCGGCGCGACAGCTCTTGTCTTGATGCCTGCCGTCGCCCCCCCTACAGCGCGGACCGCTCATGGCCATGGCGCGGGCCTGGCGGAGCAAGAAACCCCCCGTTCCAAGCACCGCACTCCCACCCACGTGGTCATCTGTTTCGCTCATCCCCGAGCGCCCGGTGGCCGATGCCATCAAGCGCTGGGTATTCTCCCAACGCGCGTGCCGCTATCAGGGGGGTCGGCCGACACCCGCTGACCGGGCACGCCGCCACCGGCGGGGGCGCCGCCCGCCCGGCGGCGAGATCTCGGCCACGTGCCCCCCCCCCTCCCCCGCTCCCCCACCGCCCTCCACCCTCTGCCCGCCCACACCGACGCAGCGCCGCGCTTGGTGTGTGCGCGCCCGGCGCCGCGCGCCTCGCGCGGGCG
>Ga0115031_1004519_pt1 | contig 10265 bp, 5 predicted proteins | sample Maine_Asex4_meta_FD_87301 | JGI IMG/M metagenome (GOLD analysis project Ga0115031, IMG submission 87301) | Marine algal microbial communities from Maine, USA - Maine_Asex4_metaG | ecosystem: Host-associated > Algae > Red algae > Unclassified | place: Maine, USA | collected 2015-01-05 | reverse complement strand
TGGGGTGGACTTCAATTTTGTACGGCGAGTTTTCTTCTCGCGCCAGACGGTACTTGAGCACGAAAGCCGTCACGCCCAGATCGGTGAAATATTTGGCTGGTTCCTGGCCTTCAGCCGTGATGACCAGCATTCGATGTCCACCGCCAGGGAAGATCAGAACCGAAGTTCCGTTGGATTTTCCTTCCTCGGGCAGGTAAACGGTCACCGAGGGATCGTGAATGTTCTTGACCCAATAGTCTTTGGCCGATTCGGGTTCAGATTTGCGGTCCAGCGAATCTGCGGCACCATTTTCCCAAAGAGCAATTTGCTGGCCGTCGGTGAATGGGGCCTCTGGCGGTTGGGCGAAGGTCTTGGCGGCAAAGCAACTGATAGCCAGCATGGCAACAAACAGAAGTCGATGATCGGTCATGGTTTGGTCTCGGTGATACAGCGGATGATACAGTGGATGTTCTGTCGGAAATAATGACTGATTATGCTACCAACTTCTGCAACGTAGTACCAATAAAAAAAACCGCCAGTCCAATGACTGGCGGTTTGATGACAATAAGTTGTCAATCGAATTTCTATTTCACGTAGCGATCCACGACGCGTTTGGCGGCATCGTGTCCACCCCAGCCGAAGGCAATCGCTGCGGCCAATCCGAGACCACCCAGCAATGAGCCAAAGGCAACGTTGATGATGGAAGCCGACAATCCGATCTCTTGTAATGCGAATCCGCCTGCGAAGATCGCGATTGCGGCACGTGCAACCATGCCCAGCTGAGCTCCGTTTTTCACACCTGAGTCTTTGATTAAGATTGCGACCAGATTTCCAAGGTACAAACCGGCTCCGAGAATAACGCAGGCCATCAGAACCTTCACTGCAAATCCAGCAAAGGTTTCAACATGTTCCGACAGTTCTTCAAGTCCCATCATGGGTAACGCTTGCAGTGCCGATAAAATTATGATCGCGACCATAACCAGTTTACCAGCGAGGTTCGAAGGTGCGTTGGCACCAGTGGCGTTGAGGTTGAGGCCGATTTTTGCAGGAGCGTTATCAAATCCAACGCCTTTGAGCAGATCCGTGACGATACCGCCAACCAGTTTTCCAACGAAGAACGCAATCCCCAAAACAACGGCGGCGCCGATAAAGCCTGGGATCAGGGAAGTAATGCGCTCAAGGACTTGACTGGCCGGTCCAGAGATTGCTTCGATGTTGAGCGTGTTCAGCGATTGAACGAGAATTGGAAAAATAACGACTGCGTATCCAACGATTCCCAAGATGTCAGAGATTTTGGTGTCGCCAGCGCTGATGCCAAACTTCGAAGCCATCCTATTGATGCCAAAGGAAGCGGTCAGATTGGAGATGACTTGCTTGACAATTTTTGCAATCAGTAAGCCGATCAACAGGATAACCACTGCACCGATGATGTTAGGCAGATAACCCATCGCTTTGTTGAACATGTTCTGGACAGGTTCTAACAAACCCGGGATTTGCAAGGCTCCAAGTATTGCCGGTAGAAACAAGGCAAAGATGACCCAGTAAACGGCCTCGGGCAACGTTTCGCTCAGCTTCGCTTCACCATCATCGACAGCAACGTCAGTTAATGAAGATGCAACGGGTCGATCGCCAAGATCGAGATTCAGGTCATCGCCATCATTGAGATCAATGTCAACTTCGACATCTTCGCGGCCCAAGTTTAATCCACGGTCGATGGTGGAATCGACGGCATTGATCGCTGAAGTAGCACCGGATCCGATGTTCTTGATTCGGTTGTCGATGTCGGCGGCTTCTAAGCCTTTTTTGGATGCTTCTTTACCGACCCGTGCCAGGACGTAGGCAATGATACCTAAGACACCGGCGCTGATGACGCGCGGAGCGTATAAGAAAATTTGATCTAAGAAACCGTTAAGCGGTTGGGAGACAACCGGAAGATTGAGTGCGTTGAAGAACGCGATCAGAACGAAAAGCATGATCAAGTAGTAAACGATTTTGCCGGCGATTTTGGCAATATCGACTCCGCCGCCCGGTGAGACGACAGAAGCTAGTTTGTGATCAAGGCCAGACTTTTTCAATCCCAATCGAATCAAGCGGCCGATAATATGAGCCACAATCCAGCCAATAATTAGAATGGCCAAGGCAGATAAGATACCTGGCAAATAGGTGCCGATTTGACTGTTGATATTTTCTAGCATGAAACGCTCCGGGAGGAAATTGAGAGTGATGGAAGTGAGACGAGGGCGGTTGAATTACCGTTTGCTGTTCACGTAAATTTGGTCTTTGGGACTTAACCGATTTAAAGTCAGTCGAAATCTTTTCTTAGCTTCGTCAATGACGACGATTTTATCGTCTTCCCACCGAACGAACGCCAGACGCGCTTTACTGCCTTTGCTGGAAATCCATTCACGGAATTCGAGAGGTTGGTTCTGAGTCATTGAATTGCCGGCCATAGGAATGTTGCCGGTGATGACTGGATTTGCCTGTGCGGCGGTAGCGAGCTGATTCTGCAAAGTCTGAATCGTCAATTTTTGCTTGCTTGACTGATTGTTGAGTCTCTTGATCTCCTGGTCGAGCTGAGCAATTTTTTCGGTGGAGCCTTCGGCGGAAGTCAATTTCATTTTCAATTGGTCGCGTTCGGAGGTCAATTGTGACAGTTGACGCGACATCGCCGAATTTACATCAGCGGTGCCTCCGCTCATCTTTTGCTCAAGCGTTTTTACTTTGTCGGTAAGTTGATTTCTCTGCTGAGTGAGCTGTGTAATTTGGTTTTCATACTTCGTCGTATCGACGTTTGCTGCTGTGCTTGTCGGTTGCATTGACGTTTCACGCAGCTGCTGCAATTCATTTGATTTCGTGTCAAGCTGTGATTGAAGCGCGCTGATCCTTTGTTCCAAAGCGGACTTCTGCTGTGCCGAAAATTCGCCCTCAGCGTCGTTATGGTTGGGATTGAAATTACCGCCGGTATTGTTCGATGAGCTGGTCCCACTAAACATTGAACCGGAATCTGAATTGGAATCGCCAGAGCCGGAGGATCCAGTTTCGGAGGTTTTACTATTGACGGAGTTTGGGTCGGCGACGGAGTTTGCGTCAAATGAGCCATCTTCGCCGTCAACTAATGCGATGGTTTGAGAATCGGCCGCGGCGCTAGCTCCCGCAGGAAAGAAGGTGAGATAAAGCGTTCCCAGAATCCAAGCTGGCAGCAAGATCGCGACCAACATAAAAACCAGCGTGTCCATGATATCGCCACGACGACGATGGGCGGAACGCACGACGGAGGGAGAATTTGTTTTCATTTTTTGAGGCCGTGGAAACCAATGAGAGGGTAAGCGGCGAGTCGGGTGGGAGGACGGTTGAGATCAGAAGCACACTGTTGAGCCAGTCGTATTGTTTCCAAGAGTCCGCATTCGTCAAATCGAAGGTGAGACTAGCGAAGCATTTCAAAGCCCCAAACGCGAATTTCTATAGAATTTAGCTGCAAAGCACAGCTATTCAAGGGGGATTAGGGAAGACGGGTCAACGCCGGCCGCTTCTTGGTAGGTAAATATTTACTAACACCCCAAAGCGGCAGAAGCTTGCGCCTGAAGTTCGCTGCAATGAAACGTTAGCCCTAAAATCTAAGCGTCATTTTCGTTAAGAACGCGTCAGCAAACATAGATTGAAATCTCAAAAAAAAGCGGCGGGACACTTAAAATAGTGCCTAATATTGTGTCCGTCGATAACTTGTTCAGGTATCAGTTTGGGAGAGGTTTCATAAGTGTGTTGAGTTTTTTGAATACGTCGTCGAGTGTGTGCTTCACCGCTTCGGACCGAAGTGTTTTCTCTTTGACTTGATTAAGCATTTCTGCGCCTTCTTCTAATTGTATGTCAACTAGAACCTCAATCTCGTCTCTCCATTGGCCACGATCTGCGAGTAATTTTTCCAAGCTGGAAATCTGTTTTGTTAGAGATGCTTTGGCGGCCTTCGCCTGCGCTTCATTTTCTACGTCGACCAGTTCGGTTTCGATCGCTGACATTAGCTCTTCCACTTGTTCGTCAGCATCAAGTTCTACATTTGCCGAGTTCAATTCAGGACTATCAAGTTCTTCTTTTTCGGCATCGTCATCATCCGCTTTGTCCTCCGGTTGCTCGCTGGCGTCTTTCTGTGCAACGTCACCATCCCGATCTGAGTCGCCATCCTGAACTTGCGATTTGTCTTGACCTGACGTGTCGGTTGCATCGGTTTCCTTTGTGATGGTGTTGGGCATCTGAGTGTCTGAGTCTTGCGTTTGAGGATCTGAGCCTTGCTCTTGTGCTTCGCTGGAATCTGCGGCTGATAGACTTAGAGTCGAATCTTCAGACAGCCCCTTTGATTCGGTGGTAGCGTCTTGATCGCTGGGCTTAATTTGAATAGTCGAACTCGAATTGTCAGTCGAACTTGAAAGGTCAGTTGAACTTGAAACGTCAGTCGAACTTGAAACGTCAGAAGTTGATTCCGCAGAGTTGTCATCGACCGCCGTCATTGCTGCGGTGTCACCGGCAGTTGTTTCATCATCTGATGTCACTGACACTACGGGCGAATTGACTTGATCGCCAGGTATTAAATTGCGGCCATCGGGATCGAGAAAAACCAGACACAACGCTAACAGCGAACCAAAAATCAGCACCGGCCACCACAACCAATGGAACCAACCGCCGGATTTTCGATCAGAGGCCGTACCGTTGGTCGATTTATTAGCCGTGGCCGCATCACGATTGGAATAACGCAACGTTCCGTCGGCCGCGCGTTGCCCCTCGGCCGAAGCGGGCGTCCACAGTCGTTTGTCTTTGTCGTCGTGGGAGCCGGAACCTGTGTTGTCCTCAGCATTTGTCCTTTGGTTTGGTTTGGTCGCGGCGGCGAATCCTGAAACGGCATTATTGGAATCGTAAGTATTGGTTGCTGCAATATTGGTTGTCGCAGTGTCGGTGCGATCGGAACCGGCGGCCGAATCGGGCGTATCAGTTTTAGTCGAGGGGCTCAGGGCGTTTGCCGCAACACCAGTCACGGCTGCTCCAGCAGCGGCGACTGAACCCGCCACGGTCGATTTCGAGGGCTGATCGTGTTTGGGCGCGTTAGCCGCGAAACCAGAATTGGCTGGATTTACCGCAATGGGTTTGCGATGACGACGATCGTGGCTACGTTGATCGAATTCTTTTTCTGATTCGGTCAGCTCAACGCCACCGGGAGTGTTGGCCAAATTCTTTTCGTTTGCTTCTTCAAGCCGAGATTTCATTGCACCGCCGTACGCCGCAGCACGCCCGTGGTTATTTGGATCAGGTCTTGTCTCGTTCTCATTAGAGTCCGTGTTAGAGTCCGTGTTAGAGGTCTCGTTGAAATCAGAAGACGTTTTGCCGACCGTCGGGCTTGAACTGTCTTTGGACGTTTCTAGTCGTTCATTTTGGTTGCCTTGGTTGCCTTGGTTGTCCTGGTCGTCTTGGTCGTCTTGGTCGTGATTGCGAAAATGGTGCATGCCTAACACGGCCGAACCTGTCGCGGTCGCAACCACTGCGGCTTTCCCCTCCTTCGGTAAGGATTTGAATAGGGGTTCTTTTTCGTCTGCGTTATTCCCGCTGCCGGGAAAGTGATTTTCATTCTGACGCTGCCAATCCGACAGATGATTTTTTTGTTGCGCGATGACATCGCCCAATTGACTTTGATTCAACTGCTTTGACTGTTGATGCTTGGCCACCGATGCAAACACCAACGGCGTCACGGCACCCACCAGTCGCTTGGCCGAAGTGCTGCCGATATCTGATTCTCGACTGACCGAGTGGACCAAACGATTCGCTTCGGCTCCCATCAATCCGTCCAGTTGATCGTGTCCGTTGGCGACTAGAGACTGGCTGGCTTTGTAGTACAGTTGCTGTGAGAAACCGTTGGTGACCGTTGTATCGGTGTCACGCAATTCGCGCCAGAGCATGTCACGACCTTCATCGACTTCGGTGACCGATACCATTGCCCCTAGGATCTTGGGGACTGCGGATTTCACACCGTCGCGGACCTTGCATTCGTTCTCACCTAAGACGGCTCCCAGCAATCCTAGAGAGTCATCGTCAAGTTGTTGCATTACGTGTTTTAGAAAGTTCATGGTTAGCCCTAACAGCCCAAAATGATCGAGAAGGTCATGTGTCGTGAATAGGCAGCCCCAGATTGGACTGCACCCCGAATTTTTTGCAATCAAAGCAGAAAAGACCAGCCGCACGGCCACTTTTCTAGATTGCTTTGCCGAGTCTTGCCGCTATTTTCTGCCAAAACTATTTCCTTTTCTACCGCATCAAATCTCAGCAGACAGTTGCATGCTGGTTGTCCAAACGCGAACCAGCCGTTTCGCGGAATCAAATGTTAAGAATGCAGGCCACCAACGAAGTTGCCTATTCAGACTCGATGCCACGTTAACGGTTTATGATCTGTGCGAAGAATCAGCCCTTTGGCTTCGAGATCGAGCTGCACGGTCTTTGCCCACCACTTTGATTTCTGTCCATCAGGCCACAATTCTTGCGGCAACAACGGCAGAATCGCTTGCTGCATTTCGGTTTGAGTAAGACCGGGTGATTTCTTGGGAAGAATTTTTAACAACACTTTCTTCATCGTAAAATATTTGACGGCGTCGACGTTTGAATGTTGCCCAGGGCAGTTAATATTTTCGACGGAGACCTTTTCGGTTTTGGGCATCGCTCCCTTGGCTCCTGTCAAAAAGAAATAGTCCAATTTTTATTTTGAACCTATCATTGCTCTACCTATCATTCCTCTTCAAGTTCTTTCAACAGCGCGTTGAAGACCTGCTCCTGAGACATCGACGCGATCTCGTTTTCCAAACCTGCATCGTCGCGTTGAGACACAGGTGAATCTGATGGCTGTGTGTCGGTGAACAGACAGTCAATCAGAAAATCAGACAGCCCGCTAATCGTCGGATAGTCAAAAATTACAGTCGCTGATATATCCGCGGCGTCACCGACTTCGACCTGAAGTTGATGGCTAAGTTCGACCAGCATCAGAGAATCCAATCCCGATTCTAACAATCGTTGCTCGACATCCAGCTTTTCATCGTCGCCTGTAATCGCGCCAACAACCTTTTGCAGGTAATCGTTGGCCGTGCGTTTTCGCTCGGTTGCATAAACCGACTTTAGCAACTGGAAAAGTTCCGGCGGTTGGCTCTGTAGACGCACCCCCGCTTCATCGCTCGCAGCAGACGTCTGAGCAAGCAACGTTTTTTGTCGGGACCTAAGTTCGGTCTTGAGAACTTTCCCGGATGGATTTCGTGGCAAGTCATCGACGACGAAGATATGCTTAGGGGCTTTGTAGTTCGCCAAATGTTGTCGGCAGAAGTCCTTTAACTCCACGGCCAAAGAAGCTTCTGCCCTTTCCTGTCCTACGATGAACGCCGCGACTTCCTCGCCCAAGACGTTGCTGGAAAATCCAACGACTGCCGCTTGTGCAACGCCGGCATGATCCAGCAAAACACGTTCGACTTCCGCTGGATAGACTTTCAGCCCGCCGATGGAGATCATGTCCTTAACGCGATCGACGATGTAAAAATAACCTGCTTCATCGACACGGCCAATGTCGCCAGAGTGAAACCAGTCGTCGATGATTGCGGTAGCGGTATCCTTGGGACGATTCCAATAGCCCAGCATGACGTTGGGGCCGCGAATCGCTATTTCTCCAAGTTCTCCCACGGCGCATTGCTGTTTGGTTTCGGTGTCGACGATCTTCATTTCAACATTGTCGATGGGGGCACCGATCGAACCGGGCACAAAATCCAACCGATGATTGTAACTGGCGAAAGGCGATGTTTCGGTCAGTCCATAGCCGGCATGGATTGGCATCTTATATGTCTCCCGCCAACGCGTCTCAACTTGCACCGGCATCGTGGATGCGGCGGTGAAACAATAATACACCGAACTCAAATCGTCGCTGGAACAACATTCGTTGAGCATCTGGAACATCGCGGGGACTCCGAACAACTGCGTCACGTTGCGTTCAACAATTAAACGTCGTGATTCTTGCGGGTCGAATTTCCTCTGCAGCACCAACGTCGCACCGGCGTTAAGCCCTGAATTGAGCAACGCGTTTTGACCAAAGCAGTGAAACAATGGCACCGTTAAAAGAATCACATCATTGGGCTTCATCTCACACAGATGATTAAAGGCACAAACGTTGGAACTAACGTTGCCGTGCGAAAGTGTTGCGCCTTTTGGAAATCCTGTGGTTCCAGAGGTGTAGAGAATCAGTGCAGGTTCGTCTCGTTTCGCATCATAGATATTTCCAGGCAGATCGTCGTCGTACTGTAAGGGTTGGCCATCGCATATATTGCCCAGATCGGATACCTCGAAGACACGTTTGATTTCCGGCGGCGCATTTTCGAGCAACTTCGATTCTTGGGGAACGACGATCGTTTTGGCTCCGCAGTCTTTCACCGCGAAGGCCATCTCTGATTCAGCCAACCGTGTGCTCAACGAAACCACGATCGCACCCCGTCGCAAAGCACCGTAGTACCAGACGGCGAAGGCGGGAACGTTCGGCAACATTAGGGCGACCCTGTCTCCGGCGTTAACGCCAGCACGGCGTAACTGATCGGCAGCTGCAATCGCCTGTTCGTTCAACTGCTGGTAAGTCAATGCGTACGATTCAAATAGGATCGCCGCTTGATGAGGAAAAATTTTCGCCGGGCCAGAGAGATGTTCGCAAATATTCATAGTGGATTAAGCGATGCGAATGTTCTATCGGTGAAATCGATGAAATCGGTGATGAGTGTTTTGAGCTTGCTTTTATCATCCAGCATTTTACTGGATCTAAAAGCAAGAAAGTCCTTTGCAATTCCACAACTAGCAATAATATTCCAGTGAAAATTCGCCAAGCTCAACCAGCAAGTTTTCTACCGATCCAGCGATTGTGCCGTCGGTGGCGATGTCGGTATGAAGAAGCGCCAGGTAGCTCTGCAACGTTTGATCAGAATCGTTAAATACAAAAGGGGAATCGCTTGGCTCCTTTTCCAAACGTCGATAAACGGACTCGTAAAGCCCAAGCAGTTCGCCGGACAGTAATTGCCGGCTGTCGGCATGGCCGTGCTGTTGTTGGCACCGCAGATCAATCGCTTGGACCGCGAAAATCAGCGACACACAGATATAATGCTGGAACAATTCTACCGATTTCCAAGCAAGATTCGCCGATCCCCAACTCAGTCCATTGATATTTTGATTGAACTGTTCGGCATGGGTGGGGAAGTGATCAACGATCGGATTACCGTACCAAGCCAGCAAAGGTTGAATAGAATTTCCGGTGATTTGAAGCCCTTTAAGTCCCATGTTATAGGCCACCTCTTCATTGCCGCGCAGCGAGGCTGGCAGTCCTTGATTGAATTCTGGTGCGACCAATGTTGCAATCTGGACATCTAAATGCTTTACGGTAAGCCCAATCAGTTTTCGCAAATCGTCCATCGCGATGCCAACGTATTGGCCTAAGAAATTACCACTTTGGTAAAAGCATTGTTCATCGCTGGAGATTAACGGATTATCCGAAACGGAGTTCATCTCCGTTTCAATGTTCCGCGTTATCCGCGCCATCCCTTCGACAATAGGCCCAAAATACTGAGGGAAACAGCGGATCGAATAGCGGTCTTGGATTCGATTGGAGGATCCGCTGCTGCTTGCGTTCTTCGCACGATCGGTATCAGGCCCCAGTAACTTTAACAGTTGATCAGCCGTCCAGACCTGACCGGGATGGGGTTTACGCTGGTGTACGAACGGTTCAAAGGGCTGTGTCTGCGCCTTGAGCGCCGTCATCATCAGCGCGTTGATGGCTAATGATAATCCAATCAGTGGTTGCGATTTGGAAACGCAATTCGCCGCGATGGCGGTGGAGAAGGACGTGCCGTTGACCAGCGCTAAACCTTCCTTAGGTTTGAGTTTGATTGCAGTGAGCCCCATTGCTTGCATGATTTCGCTGCAACGATGTGTTTTTCCGTGCTGGTGGACTTCTGCGGATGGGTCATGGCCTGTGATCGCGCGCGCGATCGCCGACAGAGGCACCAAATCTCCGCTGGCCCCAATGGAGCCAAGTTCGCAGACGACTGGGGTCGCATCGTTATTAAGAAAGTCAACCAATCGTTGAATTAGCTCCAATCGCACCCCCGAGCAACCCTGCATCAATACGTTGGCGCGCAGCGCCATCGCGGCGCGTGTGTGGCGAATGTCGATTTGATTTCCGGCGCCCGTGGCAAGGAAGCTGAGCAGATTTGTTTGAGATGCGGACGCTAACTCCAGCGGGACAG
>Ga0115031_1004517_pt1 | contig 10268 bp, 4 predicted proteins | sample Maine_Asex4_meta_FD_87301 | JGI IMG/M metagenome (GOLD analysis project Ga0115031, IMG submission 87301) | Marine algal microbial communities from Maine, USA - Maine_Asex4_metaG | ecosystem: Host-associated > Algae > Red algae > Unclassified | place: Maine, USA | collected 2015-01-05 | reverse complement strand
CCGTCTTAGGGGGCAATGACCTGCATCCAGCTAGAAGTAAGATCGCAAAAAATCCTTAGCTAAAGGCGAATAACGATCCTTTTACAAACGTACAAGGGGGCAAACAGCTTAGCCCGGAGGTACGCCGTAGGCGTTTCTCCGGGCTACTCCGGGCTACTCTGCCGCGTCCCCATTCGCATCCCCCGTTTTCACCACGAAGAAGGCCACGTCCAGGTTGCGCTGCCCCGCCCGGTTCAGCTGGATGCCGACCGGGGCGGCCGGGTCCGTCGGCACGGGGTCGAGGGGGAAGCCGACGGGGAGCACCAGCCAGTTCGGCCGGTCAGCCCAATCGCCGACACCGAGAATGCCGCGGGTGATGCGCGTAATGTCGGACACGCGAACGGTGCCGGAGCTATTGATATCGACGGCCAGCCGTCGTTCGGGGGGCAGGGTGTCGAGCGTCAGGATGTGACGGCGGACGGTGATGATATCGCCCACGTCCACGCCGTTGGTCAGCGGTTGGCCTTCCCCGAACCTGCCGACCACGCCGAAGACCATCACGCCGTTGGGCCGTTCGCCGGCGTAGCGGCCGTTGGCGTCGCTCACAAAATCGGCCTGCCCGCCGTCGGCCCAAAGTAAGCGGATGGTTGCGCCTTCCACCGGTCGGCCTTCGTGCGTGACGGTACCGCGCACGAAGAGTTTGGTCATCAGCGTCTCGCCGTCCAGCGTCGTTGGGTTACCGCCGAGGGGATCGAGCCAAAACCGAAGGTTGGTCGAATCCGCGGTGCCGGTATCCCAGCTCAGGTGGAAGCGGCCGATGAAGGCTTCGCTGATGCCGGGGCAGCGGGATTTTCCGCCGTTGAGCGTACCGATGATGCGGTGGTCGGCGTCGAAGTAACAACTGCCGGAGGAGCCGATCATATAATCGCCCACCGCGTAATCCATAACGAAGTGGTGGCTCGGCGGCGTCACCACCCCGCTGTTCCAGTTGATGTGGTTGGTCAGGATGGGGGCGCCGTCGCCGTCCGATACGCCCAGCTTTTGCACGTCACCGAAGGGATGATGGAAGTGAATGACCGGCGCGGCGACGTCACCCGCCGAGCGGTCCCAGCCGGCGAAGTAATGATCCTCGGTCACGAAGTCATCGTCCAGTATTTCCAGCAGCATGAAGTCGGTCGCCTGCCAACCCGCGCGGAACTCTACGCCGACGTATCGGGTAGGGACGGGTTCTACGGCCGGGTCGTCGCAGTCCGCGCCGGCGTAGTCGAAATCGACGGACCAGAGGTCGTACAGCGGCGTGAAGCCGTCCATGCAGTGGAAGCCGGTCAGCAGGAACGGCCGGCCGTCCCGGGCGGTATTATTGACCAGATTGCCGGAGCAGAAACCGACGCCTTCGGCCACCACGATGTTGATGCGGCCGGTACCGGACCGCTCGTCTTCCCAGCCCTGGCCATCAGTGCAACCCGCGTTGACCTGACATTCGTTGGAATCCTCGAAACCCTTGTCGAGCGGGCTTTTCCAGCGGTCGGGGCGGTACACGTGGTCGACGCGCCAAACGTGAAAGGGCGTCGTTTCCGGCAGCGGGCCGCGGTAGGTCAGCCTTACCGATTCACCGGGCAGGAAGTCCGTGAACAGGCGGCCCTTGACACCGGCGTCGGCCTGGGTAAAGGGGCCTTGCACGCCGTGTTCGTTGGTCAGCAGCAGGCGACCGCCCTCGGGCAGGGCCAGCTCATCGACGAAGAGCCCGAGACCGGTCGCGCCGGTCATGGTGAAGGTTTGCGTCCAGCTCCACTCCCCTTCCGCATACGCATACGTTTCGGGCGCGGGTGCCAGATCGAGTTTCAAAGGGGCCGAGTAGCGGGCGGTTTCCGTTCGCTCGTCTTCGGCCTGTAACAGTGACACATCGGCCGCGGGTAAGCGGACGGGGTCGGTCTGGGCGGAGAGGACGGCGGTCAGCAGGCAGCACAGGACGGCCTGAAAAGTTTTGTTCTTGGGATACATCGGTATAAGGATAGATAGAAAACTGAAAGCTCAAAAGTCGGAGTAAAGATAAGGAATGAGGATTGAGCGCGAACATTCCCCGCCGCCCCACCTTTCGCAAGCAGGTAAAGCTAAACTTCGCCCACCGCCGCGCACCGAGGCCCCTCCCCCCACCCTTGCACCCGCGTCCCCGCCCCAAGATCAATACACCAACAGACCAACAGACTAAAACATCCTCACAATGAGCAACTGGTACGAAAACTGGACCGACGTCACCTACCCCATTTATGAAGGCATGACCGGCTGGCCCGGCCAACCCGAAACGAGTTTCGATACCCTGAGCTGCATCCACTGCGGCGACCAGGCGAAGGTGACGATGCTGCACTTCAGCGCCCACTCCGGCACCCATATGGACGCGCCCAACCACTTTATGGCCGAGGGCATCGACATCAGCCGCGCACCGATTCACGTCGGCCTCGGTCCGGTACGGATCGCGGCCATCGACTGCCCGGCGGAGGTCAGACCCGAACACCTGGACGCCTACGTTGCCCGCACGCGGCCCCTGGTCGCCGGCGAACGGCTGATCCTGCGCACCCCGAATTCCGACAAGGCGTTCTGGCTGCAAGACCCCTTCGATGAAGACTACCGCGGCATCGGCCCCGAGGCCGCCGCCTGGATCGCCGAGCGTAAACTCGCCCTGATCGGCGTCGACTATCTCTCCGTCGGCCCGTTTCACAAAGGCAACCCGCAAACTCACCGTGCGCTGATGAGCGCGGGCGTGTGGATTATCGAAGGCGTCGACCTGCGTAAAGTGGAAGAAGGCGATTACGAAATGATCTGCCTGCCGCTGAAACTGGCGGGGAGTGACGGGTCGCCGATCCGGATTTTGATCAAGAAGGCGGGCGTTTAATCACCTGAAGGAAAACGGACCCTCGGCGTGTTCCTGGCGAAGCCGGAACATCCGAGCGTTCAAACGCTTACGCGGTTTACTCTAACGAATCACTCTTCACCGTATCCCGTTCCACCGCCAACCCCACCGCCAGCAAGGAATCCACCGCCACAATCGGCGGAACAGTCACCATCCGGTCCATATAATCCAGGATCGGTTCAGCCAGCAGGCGGCCGAGCGGCGGCATAACGGCCATTCCGTAATCCGGCCCGAGGTGGTCGTAAATTCGGTCGTTGAGGGCCTCGCGTCGCGCGTCGAGGCCGTAAACCTTGAGTTCGCCACCGAGCGCGGCGTATACGTCGCCCCGCCGCAAACGGAAAGGCAGGTTGATGGTCAGAAAGGTATCCACGAGGCCGAGTTGCCTGACGACGGGGTCGCGCAGGTAGTCGTCCCAGTTGGTCGGCACGCCGGTCAGGCCGGTATTGATGGCCGCGCCGGAGATGACGGAGAGTTCCGATTTATAAGGATAGCGATTAAGGCTGTCGAGCACCGACAAGAACTCGTCACGTACGTAACGGGAAGCGGCGTTGCGCAAGCTGAGTACCACGATTTTGCGTTGAAAGAGCCGGGTGTAATCACCGACCACGCCCCGGTCTTTCTCGGCTATCTCCCGGCTTTTGAGTGCCCGCAGCAGACTGTACAGGCTGTTGATGCCGGAGTTATCGGCGTTACCCGCGTCGACGAAGTGCCCCTTGCCGGTGATGCGCGCCGAGGGGCTGGCCAGCGGGAAGCGATTGGAAAGGAAGGTGGCGTCGGGGTAAGAAACGGCCCGACCGCCGTCGTTGTACGACAGGTCGATGGTACCGACCAGGGGATTCTTTCGCAGCGGTACGACGGTACCCAGCAAACCGTCTTCGGCGCGGGCCGCGTTGATGATCAACAGGGGAAGTTTACGGCCGTTCTTGTCCGCGTCCACCCACGGTTTCCAGTAGGGTTGCTCACGCATGTTGTCGAAATCGTAGCCGTCGTCGCCGTCGCCCACGATGTCGAAGTAAGCGCGGGCCATACCCTCCATCCGGTCGTCGAGATTATGGGGCTCCCAGCCCGGCAGGTCAGGCAGGTAGTTGAGTGGAAAGCGGGTAAGCAGGCCCGCAAAGTCGCCGCTCAGGTAATTCCGCCGCCCGATCCGTTCGATATAGCCGCGAATCTCCTCCGGCGTCTTCCCCCGCGCCTTGAGATAGTTGTACATCGAGATACCGATGGTGCCGCCGCTGGCACCGCTGAGGGCGAAGACGTTGTCGTCATACGCGCCGCGCTTGTCGAGTTCCAGCAGATTGAGCATCGTCCAGTAGCAAGCCTTGAGCCCGCCCCCGTCGGAAGCCACGAAAATAACCGGGCCGGTTTCGCCGCCGTCACCGAGGAAGCGCCCGACGGTTTGGTCGAGCGTGGGGGCTTCCATCGTTCCCCAGTCGTAAGAATGGTACCGGATCTCGTGGTAACTGTTGCCGAGGTAATTGACGGCCAACAACATACCGACGATGATCAGGCCCCAGACGAAATTGGCGGTAGCTACCCGGCTTTTCGACCGCTCGGCAACCGGAGTTTTACTTACCGCCGCCCGGTACGCCTGGTTGCGGTCATGCAGCAACAGTAGCCGGTCGAGAAGGATCACGCCGGCGATCACCCCATTGATCAACAGTAAGTAAATGTTGAGCGGGTTGACACTTTCCACCCAGGCGGAAGGAACGAAACCCTCCCACCAAAGGCCGACGGTAAAAAAGCAGAAGGCGAGCGCGGCCACGGCGACGTTAAAGATCAGCATCGCCTGGGTCGTCAGGTGGTCGATACGATCGAGGGTATTATCGTCGGGAAAGCGCTCGGGCGCATCGGGTTGATTGTAGGTATGCTTGTAGAAGAACGGTTGGTATAAGGCCAGCCAGGCGAACGCAAAAACGGAGTTGATAAGAAAGGTGAGAAACCAGGCGAAAGTGACTTCCCACGCTACGTTCGGCCGCGCGGTGTGATAGAGCGTGATCAAAAAAAGGAGGAAGGCGACGCCGATGGTGGCCAGCCCCATCAGGAACGGCCACCGGTTAGCTACGTAAGTGACCTCGTCCGTCCGGTTCATGAACAACCGGTCGCCACGACGCTTCATCCGCGGCCGCTCCCGCAGGGCGGCGAACCAGCCGAAGTCACCCCGCGGCCGGTCTTTGGTGTAATCCCGCACCACCCTCACCGGTTCCTTATGGCTGCTGTTGGTGGTGTGCAGGGCCGCTATGATGTAAACGATAACGCCGAGCAAAACGATCAGCGTCACGCCACCGCCGCTCAGCCACGGGTCGCGCATATTGCCGAGATAAATGTTGGCGCAAATGCTGATCAGCGTAAGAATGTACGCGACCCCCAGGAAGGCGCGGAAGCGGTGAAAAGACGATGTCGGGTAACTTGGTGTGGCGACGGCATTGGGCATAAAGTCCGGCTCCGGCGCACGGGCGGACAGGCGGTCCAGCTGGGGAAAGAGTCGCTTATGCAGCACCGTCCAGGCGTAGATGCCCGGCGCGAACCGGTATTTTTTGCTGGGGTCGTGCAGGCGATGCAGAATGTCCCAGCTGTCCGTCCGGTTGGCGAACTGCCGGTCGGTAAACAGCAGGTACGTCGGCGTAAACCAGATAATGATGATCGAAGCGGGGAACAGAAAAAGCGTAAAGAGCAGGAAATTGCCGGGAGAGTTGACCAAGTCGATGAACAAGCCGTCGAACTGGTCCATTTGCGTAAATATGAACGCCACGATGGCGATGGCCAGCAGCGGCGGGTAGAAGTAGGACCGGTAAGCGCGAAAGAAGGAAGCGATCGGCCCGCCGAAGTCTTCCAGGAACAGCTGCACCAGGGCACCGATGGCCAGGAAAACCCCGAACAGGCGGGTGACGATGGCGACAACGTAGGTCGTACGAAAAGCCCAGCCGGTCAATTCTTTTTCCGGCGCGTCCATCTGTTGCTGAAAGTACACGAAAAGGTACCAGTTGGACAGCAGCATGACGGCGTACAGCACTCCGGCCGCGATCAGCCCGTTGCTTTTGCGGGCCAGATTGCCAAGACCGAAAACACGGGTCATCATGCCCGGCTCCCCCTTAGTGGGTGCCACCGAACTCCCCCGGCACAGCAAGAAGGTGACCAGCAGGAAGAAGGTAAGCACGACAATGAATGCACGACTGAGCAGAAAACTCGCACCTTCCCGCGCCACGATTTCCGGAATCGCCCACGCCGAACGCCGGTCCAACAAATCGAGATAAGAACCAATGAGCGGAGAAACGGACGGCGGTTTGCTGAGCACGAACAGCCCCAGCGTACCGACCAGCAGCAAGCCGTAAACGATCCAGTACTCGGGCCGGCCGGCCTCAAACCACCAACGCACCAAACGGGTGCTCCGCGGAACGGCGGCGGGGGCGGCGGACGGCGGCGGCAAGGACGGTTCCCCGTAGGCGGATGGTTCCTCCGGGTCGGGAAGCGGTTGAAAATCCTTATGCATGGTACGGGTGAGGCGGTAATGAAGTCGTAAAAATGTTTTGCAAGATAGGAAATTGGAGAAGGAGCGGAAGTTATGTCAGGAGAACTCCCAGGGTAATCGCAAAAATGCTGCTTCGCGGCTTTTTTTGCCCACAGCGTCTCGCGGAGGACTACACAGCGTCTCGCGGAGCATAATGTCGGAGCGTTGGAGTAGCCGACCTCGCGATTGCCCCAGGAGAATTCCGCTATTTCCACAAAATGTTGAAATCGCAAACTTCAACCAATTCGCTGCGTGGCTTCTTCGAAGTACACGGATTGCCGCCGATTGTGATCGTACAGCCGCATTGCGCCGAAAAGCAAATTTGTGTCAATTCGGCAAAATCCGCTGAAATCCACCATTCTGAACGCTGAACGGGTGTTTTGAGGAAAAAATCTCCCTTTTTTCACTTTCCAGTACTAAGACGCATTTCAAATAAAAACAAACAAAAGCTTGCATTAAACAACAAAAGTGTTTACATTTGTTGCCGTAGCCACAATTAGTGGCAGGTTGCAAAAAAAGTTCAAACGATATGTCTTCTCCTTCCACCAGCCCGGCTCCGCGCCGCGGCAACGACCGCGTGATTTCGGTCGATTGGTCCCTGCTGTGGGGCCGCCTGACCGCCAAAGTCGGCCAGCTCTACACTTCGCTGCGGCACAAGGCCGGTCAAACGGAATACATTCCACCGGCGTGGCTGCAACGCTTCCGCCTGACGTGGTTCCGCGTAGGGCTGATGTGCCTGGCCGCCTTCGTCTTCACCCAAAAGCAAATAGACTTTACGGTCAGCGTCGGTGCCGAAGGGCTCGCCATGGGCCAGACGGATGGTCGTCATTCCGCCGCTAAAGGAGGGAACACCAGTGAGGCGAGTCTCGGTATTCTTCCCGTCAGCCACAAAACGGCCGGTAAGACAGCCGCCGCGCCCGCCGTGGCCTGGAACGTCAACGACCTCGACGCGGCGAAGGTGCGCGCCTACGTCAACCGTTTCGAGAAGGTGGCGCGGGGCGAAGAGGTGAAATTCAACATTCCCGCCCCCGCCGGCATGGCCCTCGCTATTCTTAACAGCGACGCCGGGCAGTCCGCCGCCGCTAAACGCGACAATAATCACTTTGGCACCATCACCGCCGGTGACTATTACGACAATGCCTGGACGAATTGGCGCACCCACTCCGAATTGGTCAACAAGCGTTTTCCGGAACTGGCAAATAATTCCGTCAACTACCAGCAATGGGTCGCCGCCCTGGCGAAGACCAGCTACAGTTCCGACCGAAAATTGGCGGACAAGATCATGGATGTGGTCGAGCGGTTTAACCTGGATCGGCTCTAATGGTGGCTGGTAGGTGGCTGGTGGTACACGCCTCAAGCCACCCACCAGCTACCCTCCCGTCAAAAATTTTCTCTAAGTGGTTTTTTCTGAGCCGCTCCGCCGTTGGTGGAGCGGCTTGTTTGCACGTGGGGATAAACTTGTTCGACGTCGCTCCATCTCACGGACCACTACGGTTGCGTTTTTAAGTTTCTAGACGTTAATTTCGGCAGCGAGGTGAGTAACGAGTGAGCGGAAAGCGGCCATGCCGTAGCTAGGAAAGTAATTTGGCCGTGGAGAGTGCCGCCGCGCTCAACGTTTAAATGGCTGATGATTCGGGAAATCGAATATTTACGCGCATCAAGAGCTAAATCTAAGGCCGCCAGAACGGACGCTTGGAGGTAGAGTGTCCGATATTTTAATTGTAGTCCGGACGCTTGGAGGGTCACCTCACTGACTTCGTCAGGTGAGGCGAACGCTCCAAGGTCCTAACCACGTAGCAGTTGCAGGATCTTGGAGCGTCCTGGCGTAGCCGGACCTCCAAGCGTCCGTTTTCCGGTTAGCTCTTGATTCGCGTTATTAGTCTTCAGTACCATTCCAGAAAAAGGTGCCGCAGTCAACGTTAAGTATGGTCAGCGTTAATTCGTCCGTTACCCGCGCGCAATTTCCCGGCATGTCAGAAGTCAGCGTAAGAATGACCTGACCGTTCGAGCGGTCATTATCTCCGGGAACGTAGGTCACTACGTCGGAGAAGATAGTGGTAGTCACGCCCGTCACGTCCTGGAAAATGCCGTCTCCACTTGTAGACCATGTTCCGTCGCTTACCCCGCCGGTGATGGTAGCGGAGCCGGACGCAACTACGAAACCGGCAGTGCCGCAGACGGTGGCGTCAGCACCAGCGTTCACCACTACTTCCGGTAGTACATCGAAGCGAATTTCAACGTCCTCACATATACAGTTGTCGCCGCCATCGGCAATTATTCGGGCGATGAGTTCCTGACCGTTGCAGCCGGCGGGCACCGTACCCGAAAATGCCGTAGGCGTCGCCACGTCGATAGGCCCGTCCACAACGATGTTGCCGATGGCAATGTCTGGAGTAGAAGGGCAGAATAACGCTACCGTCACCGATTCACCGGCACTGATTCCCAGGGTATCGAGCGTGAGGGTACCGTCCACCCGATAGATACCATCCTGGGTACAGGCCATCATTTCGGACAAGTTCGCGACCGGCTTAAGGAAACGAATCGTATCCGTTGCTTCACCGGTGATGATGGTGAAGTTGTCGCAAACCATGTCAGGGTCCGTAGGGCAGGTGATTCCGTCGTTAGAGCTCGTCGTCGTCAGTCTTACGACCCCTTCGTCATTACAGATGCCTCCCGCGGCGGCCATGGCATCAAAGTCAAGCATGAAAGTCGTTGGGGGAGCGCTGTTCGGGGCGATCTTCAATACCAGCGTCTGAGCACCGTCGGGGGCCATATCGATCCGGATTAGAGTGGGGCAGTCCGGCTGGTCGGTAACGTCGGCGGCCATACAGCTGAAGGAATTACTTTCGTAGATCAGCCCCCGAGGAAGTTCAATAAAAAGGGAATCCCGGTCGGCCGTCTCGCCAAGCGAAATGGAAGTTTCGATGGAAATCATCAAGTCTTCACACCCCTCGACGACGTCGGGCGTAATCTCGGGGTTTAAAGAGTTGATCGACGGAGGAGCTGCCCCGCTGATGTTGATACCGTCCGATACCGTTCTGAAGCCATTGCCGATGGCCGGGTTGCCACAGGGACGGTCGGCAAATATTACCGGGGCGTAGGTACTTCCTCCGCGGAAATCACAATCCGTAATCCAGGTCAACTCAACGGACACTTCTCTTTCCTCCTGAATTAGAGCATCATCAGTGCCCGGTACGCCTAATTCTCCGATTTGAGAATGTTCTTTCAGGTCAGCGTAAAGCGTATCGTTTCTTACCGTAATGGCAAAAGTTTCGGTTGGACCGCTCAAGCGGGGGTACGTCACCTCTACCATTGCGTCGCTCTCGGTAAGCCCGACCGGTAACGGGATGCACAGCAAGCCGTTATCAATGAACGCACGCTCCGCACTGGTAATAACAACGGTATCTCGAATAATCGTACAAAGCTCGAAAGGCCCATTTGCCTGGTCCAACCTGATCTGAACGCGTGAATCCTGCGGTTCGGCGGTAAGTGAGACTTCATCAAAATCACATGGATATTCAGTAGGGTCATCCGGCGGCCCGTCACAAGCGAAGCCGGTGATCACCCGTACGTCATCTTGTTCGCAACCGGTTAGTACGGCTATTACCTCGTAGTCAAGTGCCCCTTGGCGGGGGAAGTCCGTATTTATCACCGCCCAGTCTCCGTCAGCATATGACAGTATGGGGATGATGGTATCGGCGGCAACGTCCCTCAGGCCAACCACATCGATGTTGCTTGTAGCGAGATCTTCAAAACCGAGAAAAACGAAGCCGCCGCTAACGTTCACCGAGTTCTGAACCTGGACCACCCAACTGACGGTGTCATTGGTGGCTTCGACCGCACCCGTCTGGTCGCTCAGGGTTGTAGTAGGCAGGT
>Ga0115031_1004508_pt1 | contig 10282 bp, 8 predicted proteins | sample Maine_Asex4_meta_FD_87301 | JGI IMG/M metagenome (GOLD analysis project Ga0115031, IMG submission 87301) | Marine algal microbial communities from Maine, USA - Maine_Asex4_metaG | ecosystem: Host-associated > Algae > Red algae > Unclassified | place: Maine, USA | collected 2015-01-05 | reverse complement strand
CTGCGCCCCCCCCCCGCTCTCTCGCTCACTGCTGCGGGCACCTGTTCCCCCCCGCCCACCGCCGCCGCCGCCGCCGGCCATCGACCCGGGTCCGTCCGCGGAGCCCCGCCCCCCTTCTCCTCACTGCCTCCGGCAACCGGCGCCACCGTCGGCGGCGCCGCCGGTGCCGCGCCGTGGCCGGTGGCGGGGGCGATTGCGCTGCTGGTGCCCGCCGGTGGGGGTGCTGCGGACGGGCGGGCGGGTGGCGCCGCGCGGCGGGCCGTGGAGGCTTGGGGAGGGCGGGGGGGGGGCCGCCGTGTTACCCGTGCGCGTGCTGGCAGCGGTGTCACTGCCCGCTTCGGCAGGGTGACCGCTGGCGCGACCGGCCGGGGACGACGCGGTCGGACGGTCGTAGACTGCGGAACGGCAGTCTCACACTGGCACGGCGCCTGCTGCGCTGTTGCTCGTTTTGTTCTTTGTTATTTCTTTTTGTCCATGGCGCTTGCCCCGCTGGACTTTTTCGGGTGGCGAGCTCCGAGGCTGTTCGTTGCGCTTTGCGCCTTTTTAATAGTGTGTAGTGCTGATGCGAGGGCGGTGTGATTTTAGTCATTGTGTGCGTTGGTGTTCATGGCATCATCTCCGCAATCCATCGCTCATGTCCCTCGCTTTCTCTGCGGCTCAAACTGGGAAGTCGTTCATTCATAGTCACTCTTCGTGTGGCTGTTCCAGGGTGGTGCTGACGTACATGATGTCGCACGCGCCGAGGCTGTTCGCTCCGCGGTAGCGCCGAGGCTGTTCGCTACGCTTCACGCTCGCTTTAATGCGTCCAGCGCGCCTTAAGGAGCACTGCGCTGGTGACATATACAAGCTGCCCGCGACGCACCTGCGGCGCCACGGTTGTGCATCCGTGTTCGTCCCGTAAGGTGGTTCAGAGGGCCGCAGGTGGTCTTACAAACAGATTTGGCCGCCATGTACCTCACCTGCCTTCAATCCCCATGCCAACCGCCCGCCAGGAAGGCAGCACACCGACGATACATCGGGCGGGCCGGGCAGCCACTGCAGCGTCAGCTGTCGACAGTCGACGAGCGCACAGGAACCCTTCGTGTCGATCAGCACGGCGGCATCCTCAAATGCGGCGACCGACCCGCCGGCCGCCGCCGCGTCGCTCACCGCCACCGCTTTGCCGTGGCCGAGCATTCCACGCGCTCGCCCCGTCACCGCCAGTGGGCTTGGCCACCAGGACGCGCACCGCCACCAGATCACAGGCTCGTTGAAAACGTGCAAGCAGCTGGTGCGCTCCCAGTCCCACACTTGCACCGTCCCATCGTGGAAAATCGCCACGAGGTACGGGGCGCACCCACTTACGCCGCCACCCACGGCCGCAATGGACTCGTAGGCATGTCTTTGTGCGCCGCCCAAGATGCAAGTCGACTCCTGGCCCAGGCACTTGACGTGGACCAAGTGCGGGCCCAACCCGCCTTTAGGGCCAGCAACAGCAGCAAAGCGCACCGGTGAACCGCTCTTGCCAGCGTCGAGCACTACTAGTTGCTTCACACTGTCGGGAAAGTGGATGACGTCCAGACAGGCGCCGCTGCCGATGTCCCACACCCTTACCGTCTTGTCGAGCGACGCCGAGAGCACGCGTCCGGCGGCACGACCATCGGCGCCGCTCACGAATACCACCTGCACGACAAGGGCGGTGTGTCCGCACCACTCCGCCACGCGCGTGCCGGCCATATCCAAGACCGAAAGCGTGCGTATTGTCGGCACCACCACGTGGGTAGGCACGCTACACCTATTGCGGTCGAAGACCGCGATGCCGCGGAACGATCGTTGGCGCCAAGGCAGGACCGCCACATGCGACCAGGTGTCAGTGTCCCACACCTGCACGGTGGAGTCGTCCGACACAGATGTCAACTGCACCGCAGCGCCACCGTGTCCGCCGTCGCCGATCGCCGTTAGACACTGGATACTCTGCACGTGTTGGGATGACGCCACTCGAGTTGACCGACCCGCCAGGTTCCACACCCGCACCTTGTCGGTGTACGCCGACGATATCACGAGCGCCGGCGTGCCGCAGTTGCGGCCACTGGTCACCGCCAGGCCGTTAACATGTTGGGTGTGGCCCTGCAACACCAAGACGCACGACTTAGCGGCCACGTCCCACACCCGAAGGGTCTTGTCCTGCGACCCCGACACGATCCGTGGGGAAGCGAACGCGTCGTCGGCCACCACCGACAAGCAGGTGATCGGGTCGGTGTGACCCTCCAAAACGGCCACGCACGACCAATCCTTGCTGTCCCAGACCCGCAACGCGTAGTTGCCCTTGACGTAGTATGATCCGCACGCCGAGACGACCCAAGTCGGCTCATGACATAGCCTGCCGCGCACCACTGCTACGTAGTCGACCGACCGCGTGTGACACTCCAACACCGCCACGCAAGACCAGCGCTCAGCCTCAGTCCACACCCGCAATGTCCCGTCCACAGATCCCGACACCACGTACAAGGGCGTGCCGCTCCCATCGCCGCCGATCACCACCACGGACGTCACCTTGTCCCCGTGGCCCTTCAGCACGGCCACACACTTGCCGTCACTCAGGTCCCAAATCCGCACCGTCATGTCCCACGACCCCGAAGCAACGTGCACCCGACTACTGCACTGGCCATTGTCGACCACCGCCAGGCACGTGACCATCTCGGTGTGACCCTCCAGCACGGTCACGCTCCCCGCCGACCAACGCTCAGAGTCCCACACGCGCACCGTCCCGTCCCGACTACCCGACAGAAGACGGGCTGACGCGGTGCCTCCACAGGCGTCCATCATCGTCACACAACGCACGGCCTTTGTGTGGCCCTCCAACACAGCCACACAGGACCAGTGCTCGGTTTCCCACAAACGCATAGCGCAGCCAGCACCAGAGATGACAAGTTGAGGAGTGCCAGACTCGCCGCCGCCAACCACCGCCAAACACTCCACCTCCCCGACGTGGCCCTCCATAGCGGTCACACCCGCCTCACTCTCTTCGTCCCAGACGTTGAGGATGGTGGGCTCTTTCTGGGACTTGAATGCAGTGACAACAAACAGGCCGCCGCTCTCTTTGACGCCAGCACACATGTAATGCACACCTTTGGAGACCGGCAGCACGCGTCGCTCCTGGGGCACGAGCAGGCGGGACGCGCCAAGCAACTCGACAAACGGGGAGACGAGGTAGGCACGCGCCGACTCGCACAGGTAGATGAGAGCCGGCCGGTCGGCCTCCGCGGCGCCGTCCGCCAACAAGGAACCAAACCTGGCAGCCACCTCCCACGCCGCCTGCTGCATCCGCGCGCTCAGGGCACGACCATTGGTCACCACGGCCCCTTCCACCACAGTGGCAACGTCGTCTAACACGGCCACACCGACCTTGTGGTGGCAATCGGAACGGTACAAGCCGCAGTGGCCACCCGCCACCTCTACCCGCCAGGCGATGAAGCGCATGTCAAACAGCAGCAGGTGGAGCTCGTCAGTGGCGCCCGCGGCCACAAGCAGGCGGGGTAGTGCGCGCTCCACGTACCCGTCTGGGGGTAGCAACCACAGCGGCCGCAGCGCCACGCGCGTGCGCCCGATAGACACTCCCTCGCCGGCCGCCGCTATGCCGTTGCGTTGGCAGTAGCGCTCCACCAGCAAGCGGTGGCACGCCGCTTGTCCCGTGGAATCAGTCTCAAAGACGCCCGCCAAAAAGTCGACCACCAGGTCATGGAGACCGAGGGACAGCGTCTCGCCGTGGCCCAAGCCGCGCAGCGACACCAACGACCGCGCGTGAAAGTCGCGCGCAATCACCACCACGGCCGCCTTGCTCTCCACATTCCACAGCGCCGCCAGCGCGGGCCACGGCAGCTGCTCCTTGGAGCGCACGACGCACAGCGCGCGGAAGTTTTGAGTCCGCAGTGGCCGGTCGTCATCGTCGTCCTTGAGTGCTGTGTAGCTGGCGCGCAGGCAATCCAACAGGCAGCCATACTCCAGGTCCGCGCCAGACGTCTCGGTGAGGAGGCGACGTTGGCGGCTGCCGACCTGGTCGAGGGCGGCGGCCCACCCGCCCTCGTGTGGGCTCCTTTGTGCATAACCGCGCACCAGTGAGCCAAACACGGCCAACGCGAGTGGCAGTCGGCCACACAGCTCCACCGCCCGCTGTACGCGCTCGACGGTCTTGTCCTTGGCGGGCACGCCGCCACGCTCAGCGTGCGTGAGCAGCACACTCTCCGCGTCGGTGCCGCGCCGCTCGCTCACCTCGATGCAAAGCACCTTGCGGCCACGGCCGCATGCGTTGATGATGTCCACGCGCCGTGACGACAAGAGTAGCAGAGAGCGCTTGGAGCCCGCCAACGCGCGTACAAATGGCGCCGCCCGCGGCTCGTGCCACACATCGTCAAGGATGACGAGGCACGCCTTGTCCTTGACGACAGCTTTCAGGCGCGTGATGGCCAACTCAAGGTCGATGGCCTCCACCACCTCGCCCGACAGGGTGGTCGCCAGGTGGCACAGCTGCGCACGCACGACTTCCGACCCGACGTGCCGGGACAGCTGCGTCCAGTGCACGCCGTCGGGGAAGCGCAACGGGCCGTCGCTCTTCAAGGAGACCCTATGGGCCACCAGCAGGCATGTCGTCGTTTTGCCTCCACCGCCCATCCCATGAGCGCCTACGACCGCCGCGGCCGCTTCACTGGTCTGCATGACCGCGTCGTACAGCTTTGCAGCAGGCAACGTGGGGTCATCCCAGTCGTTGTAGATGCTGTTGTCGTCCGGCAGCTCAGGCAAGCCCTGTCGGCCCGCCCGCGCCGCCGCCACGAGCTGCGCCTCTGGGCCGACCGCCGCCAGGACGTGGCGCGTGTCGACCACCGCCTGCCGCTGCAGCGCCACCACCAACTCGTTCAACAGCCCGTCCGCGGTCCTCCGGCTCTGAGAGAGCCGCTCGGCCAAGTCGGAGCCGACCTCCACCGCCCGGCACGATGCGCTGCAGGCGAGCCAGGCGCGCTGCCGGCGGGACCGCATCAGGTGGTGTAGCTCCCCCGCCGCCGCCTCAATGTCGGCGAGGAGGCGGCTGAGGAGATGAAGTAGCTCCGCCGCCCCCACGTCAGCGTCATCGCGGACGTCCTTGAGGGCGAGGAGTAAACGTCGACACACTCCGTGCAGGTGGTCCACATCCACCGATGCCTGCGCGGCCGCCTCAAAAACGCCATGCGCGGCGGCAAAGACGCGCGCCGCAAAACACACCGCCTGGAGCGCCACGCCGACCACAGGGCCCGCCGCGGCAGCGAGGTTAAACGCCTCCGTTTGCGTCACGTCAATCACAAACTCGGCCACCCCCGCCACGCCCTCCAACGCGCCGGTGGTCACCAGGTGTCCCGCCCCGCGGGTGAGCGCCCCCATCACAAGAAGATGACTGGCTGCCGGCGGGCCGTCGAGCGCCGGGCCAACCTTGTCGCCGCCACCGCCGCCGCCGCCCGCCACGCCCACGTGCCGCTTCCAAACAAGTAGCAGCGGGGCCGCGCGCATCCGCAGCTGCCGCTGCCACTGGCGCGCGTCCACCTCGGACGCCGCACAAAACCGCAGCGGGTTTCCCCGGCTTGAGAGCAGCACGAGCTCAATCACCCAGCGGCCTGCGACGGCCGACAGCTCCCCCGTCGGTGAGGCGCAAAAAACGCGTGCCTCCCAACAGGCCACACCCATCTCATCGCGCCGCAGGGGGAAAAAGCAGCAGCCCTTTTTATGCTCAATCACGGGGGGCATGCTCCCAGGTACGGGCGGCGAGCACACGGGGTCCGCCGGTGGCCGCGGCTGGTAGTGCAAGCCGCAGTGCAGCCAAACAGACACGGCGGTCACCGTCACCTTACCGGCGAGGCGCGACACACACGCCATCACCCCGGCCGGCTTGATCTGCTGCAGGTGGCCCACGCAGGGGCGCATGAGGGCGGCCCAGGCGGCCGTGTCCTCATCCGCTGGTAGGCCGTAATCCCCAAATGGCGACGGGACGTTGGCCGTCGGCATGGACGAGGAGGCCCCGACAGCCGACGCCATAACGGGCAAGCAGGCGACAACGCCGCAAGACAGGGTTCCCGCGATCAATGAGCGGTGGGGGGGAGGGGTCCAGAAGTGACGGCAGTGGCGCACGGGGCCGGCCAGTGAAAACCTGCAGCAGATGCGCCTGCGACCTTCGGGCCCAACGCAAGAGAGAGACGCCGCAACACCGGGCGAGAAGGACCGAGCATGGCCATCAGGCCGACCGCAAGGCCGCGCGCAACGTACTGCACACCCCCTGATTGAGGCCAGTTTCTCCACACACAAACAGCACTTGAAACCACTTGCCACCAGATTCGCTGGACCGATTGCCCGGGCCTGGCGCCCGTCCGAGCCAGTCTAAAATCCGGCGACGATGGCAAATCATCACCACGAGCCGCCGACACGGACGTATCAATCATTCTGTAAAAAGCTAAAGAGGCAAGAGGGGGGGACATGGCCAGAAAGCTGACTGTTTCGGACAGTCGTCCCTCACCTATTTCCATCCGGGCTCCAGAAAACATCAGGCCCAAGCAAGCGGCCAAAACCAAAAAAACTCAGGAAATCTAATTGTATGTTGCAATGGCTCTGCGTGACTTCGACACGGTGATTGGCTTGCAAGATTACTGGCGACAACTCTCAGGCAATAGTTCGATCGTGGCTTGTCGAACAGCCAATCCGACTTCATTTCTACGCCCTGTCGTCGGCTCTGCCTCCCTTCTCTCAGCAACCGCCAATTTTAGGAAATTAGCAATATCAAAATTGATGCAACACTGTTGAACGCCCCTTGCTCAGGGGTGCTGAGGGGGGCATCCTTGCTCCGTTGTTGGATTTACGATACCCGCCTGGCAACTGAGAGTACGATTTAACATGGCGAGAGGAATGCACAGTCGATGACATGCGCTCGATCGTCGAAAGATTGAGTCTCGATAGGCAGGCTACAACAAGTGCACCCATGCCATGAACCGCGCACAGACTGTATCTGTGCCGAAGGCGCAGCCAAAGACCGTGTCACTGCTCCTGCACGGAACTCGTGCCACGCAGGGTCTGCTGGAGGTGGGGAGAGGGCAGGAGGGATGCGCAGCTGGCGTGAAGCGCTCTCCGCCGGCTTCCCCGCTGGAGGGGGACTCGACATACCCCAAGAGCTTGTCAAACAGGTTGGGCCGCGTCAGCTGGCCAATAACATGAACGAACAGACTCAACCGCCGTCGGCGGCGAGCCTCCACAACCATGCAGGAGCGGAGCTCAGGCAGTGGCCGCCTCGGAGCTTCCAACGCGCTGTCAGGCCTGCCACCCACACCGCAACGGCCGGTATCTCGCTTCACCACCCCCCTTCCAACTCGAGAGGGTGGGTTGCGGGAGGTAACCCGCGACTGTGGGGCAGCGCGCACGAAAGGGGCAACAGGCCAGTCAACTAACCTTGCACGTCCCGTTCACGCCAGCTGGGCGGCCAGCCCCCAGCCGGAGGCTGCCCGCGGCCCGCCGCTGCAAGGGTTTTGACAGCCTCCAGGCTCCCACTGTGGGGGGTGGGAGGGAGCGGCAGGCAATGCCGGCTCGCGCCACTGCCGACGCCGACCGCCGGCCGGCACGCTGCGTGCCGGCCCGCGTGCCGGCCACCGAGGCACTTGCATGACCGGGTGCTCTGGCAGCGGCGGCAGCCAGGGCCCCATTGTGCCTGCGTGGGCTAGGTCTCCGGGCCACTGAGGTCCACCCCTTCTAGGGCGGCCGATGCCGCCTGCACATGGGTATGCGAACGCGCCATCCCCACACGCGCTCTCGCCCAGCAAGAAGCGTGGGAGGCGGGATGCAAGCCGGCGGGAGCAGTGCACGCACGGGCTTTCCCCCCGTTCGTAGAAGTTCTCCCGCGCCGAAGAGTCACGTCCGAACACACGGGTGCCGCCCCGACGATGCAGTCGAGCACCCACACTGCCCGCTCTCGTCAAGCCACCGCTGAGGGTCCGCCCGGACGCCGCGTTGCCGCATCCGGCACTTCCGCCGTGCCTCCCTCCCGCTGCTGGAGCCCGGGCCACTGCCGGCCAAGCCAGTGCTTACCACTGCACGTGCCGTGCCGTGCCTGCGCGTTTACCACCCCTCCCTGTCATTCTACCCACTCCACCTGTCTTTTCTCCCCTCGCACCACCCCTGCCACCTCTCCACTTTCCACCACCCCGTTTTCTGGCCACGGCTTGGAAACGCGGTCGAGTGGACAACACGTGACGGGACCGACGGGTGGAAGACGTCCGCCTCGACGACGAGGCGTGAGTGCGCCACGGCTGTTGTATACGTGCCGTCTGCGTGGGGCAACCACTCATAGAGAGCGTGTTGACGCTGTGTGCCTCCGTGTTTGGTGTCGAAGCGTGGGTTTGCCACCCCCCCGCCGCCAGGCCTCGCGACCCGGTGACGCAGGCCATCGCGCAGCGGGGTGACTCTGGCCGTGCCGCGGGTGCGTGCTCGGGCTGACAAGTGGGTGCCGCTCAACGCTCTCGCAGCCGCCCCTCCCCCGCCCGACCTGACACTTGACCGGAACAGCGGCGCTTGGCGTTGATGAACAACCGCCACATCCACACGGACTGCAGCATCATGGATGCTGACGCGGCCACGGGTGTCTCGTCCGCCTGGGCGGGACGCCTTCCCCCAACAGCCCTGCCGTTGGCTCGCCGAGTCTCCCCATCACCCCCGCTTCTACCCACTGTCGACGCCTGTGGCGACTGTGGCCGGTCGCAGACGGACGACCCCACTGCCCACGACCTCGCCGCCGCCGCTGCCACTGCCGCCGCACACGCCGCTTCGTTGCAGCCCATGGGCTCGGGTCGGAGGGGAAAAGCGGGCGTCGGTGGTAGGCGGCACGCCGCACACCTACCCCGCCAACCTCGCGGCATTGGGGCGGGCGGCACTGGTGGTCTTCCCGAGCTGTCGCTGTCCTCCCTCCCCCCCACCACCACGACGTGGGCACCCCGGCGGAGACGGATTCGACCGAACGCCGGCACTGCCGACGCCCTCCTCCCTCGCTTGCCCATCCATGAAGTCTCCAAGGCCGTGGCGCGGCACCTCAACGAGCCCACTCGCCTTCGCGGCATCCTCCGCCGGTTATCTGCGGCTAACGCGGCGAGCCACGCCGCCGCCCTGGCCGTGTGGGCGTCGGAGCATGAGGTTGACGAGGCGGCCTACCGGCCTCTGGTATTGGGCGGCTCGCCGCGTGGGCGGGGCGCTCCCTCCTACTATGACACTGCACCGCTGCCGTCGGTGCCCTATGCGGCGACAGCGGCGACAGCGGCGGCCACACTTCCCGCCGCTGTGATGCCCGCCCGCATTGTATGGCATGATGTGCGGTTGGCAGTCGATGCGGAGACGCGGGAGGCCGTGGCGGCGCCCGTCGGTGTCGCCGCGGGCGCCGTCGCTCGCATGGTCTATACGGTGCGGAGCGTGGTGGTTGGCAGTAGGCGGGAAGGCGCTTGTGGCATCAAGGTCGCAGAGGACGGGGAGGCATCCAGCTGGTGGCTGTTTCTCCGGGCGGTCGTGCTTGTCGTCTTTGCACTTTTGTGGGTGGTCGGCGTATGAGGCCGATGCCGGTGTTGTTGGTAGCCGAGTACGGGCATGGCCAATGTGGTGGGGGCGACGATGACGGCGGCGACGGAAGGGGAGTGCATGAGGCGTATCACTATTGATTTTGAGGAGCGGGACGGGGAGGATTGACATGGAACTGGTGGGTGCACAGTGGACGCGCGCGTATCGCACAAGTCTGCTACCTTTTTTTGGGCATTTACTGCTGAGGTGCGTATGGGCATGCGGTGGGGGTGGGGGCGCGCTTCCCGGTCCCCCGCCCCTTGGGTTCCCCTCTTCAATACAGTACCTCTCTCACTTTTTCCCTTTCCAATCAAGCAGGGAAAGAAGTCGAGAACGACCTGCAGGTCGAACGACCTGCAGATCGTTGTCGACAACCGTGACCACGTTCGGCTGGTCATGCGCTCGTCTTCGCCATCGGTTACCGTTGTCGCCTCCCGGGAGGGAATTCCCTCCGCGGCACTTACCCAAGAGTCGGGGATCAGCTGGATATTGTCCTTCCCATAAAATCTTCAAGGCGAATACCGTGACCAGTATTCAAAACCAGGCCTCACCAAGAGTATTTTGTCAAGGGTATCACCCCAGTATTTTTTTCGGGTATATACTCGTACCCGTGAGATATTTCGACGCGTCGCCCATACTCATACTCGCGAATGGGACGTGGCCAGATACTCGCAACATCGAATGACCAAGGGTATCCGAGAGT
>Ga0115031_1004504_pt1 | contig 10285 bp, 8 predicted proteins | sample Maine_Asex4_meta_FD_87301 | JGI IMG/M metagenome (GOLD analysis project Ga0115031, IMG submission 87301) | Marine algal microbial communities from Maine, USA - Maine_Asex4_metaG | ecosystem: Host-associated > Algae > Red algae > Unclassified | place: Maine, USA | collected 2015-01-05 | reverse complement strand
GCGCTGTCCACCTAGTTCAACGGCGTCAATTTCGTGAGCCGTTTGCACCTTAAACGCGGTTCTCTCGTATCGTAACTATGGCTGTTACCGAAACGGCTAATACGATAAAGGTTAAGCATCATTTTAAAAAATTCCTTGAGGAAAATATTTTCAGTCGCAACCATTTTTTCGCCATGAAAAACGCCAACGATTGCCGGCGTGCCATTAAACTGGATTGCAAACGTCTCTTAAATCCCTGGCGTCGCGATAACGGTGCCGGCCATCGCGACTCATGAAAGTAATCAAAATGCCCAATTCGATTCTCTCAATCACTCTGCTACGCGTCCTAACGGCAATGCTCGTTTTGACGTTTGCGTTTGGATTCCCTTTTTGCCCGCACGACGCTGCTGCTGAGGAACCCACAGTTGGACGGGTGAGCCCCACCGTGATGATGTTTCACAAATGGGATATGGAAAAGGGTGTTGCATCGGTCGATAGAGTTGCGGAATTGGATCAAACGCATGTCCAATTTTGCGTGACGCTGGTGAGCGAACTCAACGAGAAACATGAGCCACAAAATTTCGGGTTGCTGAGAGAAAATCGCGATGGCAGCCAAGGAAATTCGTTCTACGCTTCGGACGCGGAGCTTCGCGCCGAAATGAAAGGGTGGCTGGTTGCGGCCTTCAAACGGGCGGTCGAACATAAGCTCAACATTGCGATTCTACTGCATCTCAATGCTCATGGAACTATTCAGCAATGGCGAAACAATTACGACTTCGATCCCGCGACACCCATTGGCGGAACAAGTTACGAGGACGCTTTGGTGATACCCGTGATGGAGTCACTCGAACAAGCGGTGCCTGCGGATTGGCCGGTCCAGATTTCCTTGCAGGGCGAAATGGGACGCACGGTCTTCAATCACCCGCAGGCTTGGCGAGACCTTCTCAAACGCACTCGAAAACGTGGCACGCTGAACAACGCTGAATTCGGTTTGAGCTTTAATCACGAAGCCGTTTCGGGTCAGATCCGGCCCGACGAAGAAGCTCGTGATACGCTGAGTCAGCTATGGCGTGAATGCGATTTTATCGGTTCGTCAATGTACCAGCGTTTGAGCCCGCAACCCAACGCTGATGATTTCACGTTCAACGTCGGTCGCTTTGTTGGCGAGTTCTATGGGCTGGGTTGCCCGCTGCCTGAAAACAGACCATTAGAGTTTGTTGAATTTGGGATCGGTGGAGGCGGCAGGGATGCGAGCGGTCAGATTCACACGCCCGCGTTGACCGCCGCAGACGCTGCGCGGGATCTGTATCTCGGCACGAGCAAGGAAGATCAGAACCCGTGGACGTCGCCGGAGCTGGTCGACGTTCGACGCCAGACTTACGAAGCGCTTTGCCAGTTCCTTTCTCAACACCGGCAACGGCACCCGGTCCGCGCGGCGTATCTATGGAATCATGGCAGTTGGGACGTTCACGGTATCATGGACCCGCCGTTCGCCGATCCAGAAATCGTGAAGCTGATCAAGCAACACAACGAAAAGGTCAAACGTTAGTCACTGTTTAAAGCAAACGCACTGACTCCTGCCGGTCACTAAAAGACGACGGAAAAAGCCGCCCGCAACATCCTGCAACATCCCGAAACATCCCGCATTCAGCTCGGAGCACCCAAATGCGCAGGTGCGTGCGTTTTTTTTAAAGAGTTTGCAGGCTTGGAGAAGGTTTGAATGTCACAGCAGCAAGAATTGCCCGAAATAGTCTTCCGCTACAAAAACAACGCTTCTATCGGTTCCGAACTGGCTAGAATGGAAACTGCGTTAGATATCTTCGCTTTCCTTGGATCCAAACGATAATCATAAAATGAGTCTCGACCGGTCCAATCCGGATTTTGATCTGACGCAAACAGTGTATCGTTGCGGCTGCGGCAACGAGATTCTTCTGCACCGGCGCAAGGGCGACGTTTGTGAGGTCTGTAACAAATTGATCTCGGTCGACCCTGAGGGATTCGACAATTCAGCCACTGTATCGCTGAGTGAGTACGTCACCGATGCACACGCGACCGACAGCACCGCTTCTGAGGACGATACTTTTGAAGTGGTCGGCGTGGATCCTTTGATTGGTCAATATTTTGGCCACTTCAAGATCATTAATCGGATTGGTCGCGGCGGCATGGGGCACGTCTACCGCGCGGTCGACGTTTCGCTCAAACGTTTTGTCGCTGTGAAGGTGCTTAAAAGCGGAACGGGTTGGAGCAATCAAACCAGCGCCAATCACGAAGTCGAACTTCTCCTTCAAGAAGCCGTCTCCCAAGCGCGCGTCAATCACGCGAATGTGGTGACGATCTACTACGTCGGCAAACAGGAAGAGGAACCTTTCCTAGCAATGGAGTTGGTTCGCGGACAGCCGCTGAGTGAACAAATCAACGCCGAAACGATAACCTTCCCAAAAATCGTAGGTTACGGACTCCAGATTGCCAACGCGCTTAAGTTTGCCCAGAAACTGGACATCATTCACGGAGACATCAAGCCCTCAAACGTGTGGGTGCAAGACGACGATACAATTAAGCTCTCTGATTTTGGAATGGCGCGGCGTGAATCAAAAGCCGCCGATTCAACGCACGGGGGAACGCCAAATTATCTCGCTCCTGAACTAATCCACGGTGGGGAAACGTCGATTCAATCCGACATTTATGCCTTAGGCGTCACGCTCTACGAGATGACTTTTGGTAAGTTGCCGATCAAGCTTACCGGCCGCAAGCCTGTCGACTGGAACGAGGATCATGAAAAGAACGTGGTCACCTATCCTACGCCTTGGCCAGAGCATTTGCCCGAAAATTGGCAAAGTATCCTCACGCGGATGATGCACAAAGATCCAACGCAGCGATATCAAGGCTACGACGCACTGATTTCTGACTTCCAATCCGTTGAGGCGTTATCGACCATCAAGGCGAAACGCGTGCCACGGTTGCTGGCCGGATTATTTGATTTCCTTTCGGTATTATTAGTCGCCGCCGCGATTCAGTTTTTGCTGTTCAGCGTACTTCGGCTGCGCGACTACACAGAGAACTTGTCAATCGTATTTTTCGTGTCGCTGACCAATCTACTGCCAATTCTCTTGTACTCGGCGACGGTTTTTTTCTTTCGCCAGTCGGTCGGGAGAAATTTGCTGTACCTGCGCGTCGTCAATCGTTATGGCGTGCGTCCCTCTCGCCGGACGATGCTTACCCGCAGCTTTGTACGCATGGGAGTCGTCTGGTTGCTGATCGCCAGCATGGTTTTCGATGCACAAGATGTCCGCTGGGCAGAAACGATGCGTACCGTTTTGGCAGGATCGGCTGTTTTGTTTTTAATGATTCAAGTTGCGGTGCTAATGTTCAACCGAAATCTCCGCACCATTCAAGACATGGTTTACAAGACTGATGTGGTGTTGGACACGTAGATTTTAGGTCCGAAAATTGTATCTCTACGCCCAGGGGATTTCGTAACCCAGTTGCTCCATGCCGGCTCCGCAGATATCAGCGAACATATCCCGGTGGGATTCACTCCAACTCTGCCAACGATCGCGCTTCGACAAAAAGTAGCGCCTCTTTTGGTCATCGGTCGCTTGCGCAAATTTACAAGTGTCAATTTCAGCAGTTGAGTCTGTCGGATGGCGAAGCGTCTGAGTGATGTGATCTAAGGGACGTTCGGAAGGTTCTAACTCCAGCCATTGAAACACGCTATCGAGCTGAGCCTTCAAGACGTCGGGCTGATAGAACCATTCTTGTCGAAATAACCGGAACTGCTTTGGGTTTTCAGATCCCCAATTAATCACGGACAGGCTTCTATTCCAAACCTCACAATGATTTTTAAAAGGACGATCGGCGAATGATGCAAATGCCATTCGCGACGACACCACCTCAATTCCGTTACGAACCAAACCGACTATCTTGCTGCCTGGAAACAATTCCCTCAAATAGCTCAACTGACTTCCTTCAGGATTGATCGCCGCCAATTTTAACGGACGAGAATGCAGTGACTCATCCGGCCAGATTAATGATTCGATCGTTTGGCGAAAGATTGCGTTATACTCTTCCTGCTGGACGACCATCGCAAACTTTCGCGACTTTAACGTGCAGTTGTCATAGGCAAGGTTGAGAATTTCTTGGACGACGTTGTTCTCTTTACCGTTGTAATAGACGCCTGGATGTTTACCGAGCCCCGTTCGGAACACCGTTGTCCCGCTTCTGCCAACGGCGCACAAAAAAAAGTGTTTTGTCATAAAGCAGGGAGGACGCAAAACGAATGGAATCAAATAATTGAATCAGGAAAAGATCGTTGGATCGGGGACAAGTCTAAATTGATTGGCGCTGAGATAAAAGCGAAGTTCAGATTTTGTTCGTTGCGGGATTCCTTGGCGTAGCAAACCGATTGAGCCTAAAAATCCCGTCGGCACGATGCGGCCAAGCATTTGGCCGGCCGCAATGGTCAGGGGCAAGGCGATCAGCGCGGTTAAAATCATCAGTGCCGACGGGCAACACTTTCAACGCAGACCGCGTGCCAAACGACTGAGTGCCATGCGAATCAGCGCGGTAGCACGAATTCTCCAGCATTAAAAGAGTCCCGCGTTTGATTTCGACTAAATCGGTAGGATTAGATTGTTTGATTGAGCTACACCCCATCCGACAGGGGTGACGCAAAAATGAACAGTGCTTCATTTCCGTAAATCAAGGCAACTGAGACTGAGCTTGGTGCTGCTGTGGTGATTCAATTGAAATGGTATGATGAGGTGAAGCGGTAGACCGATGGAACTTACTTTGGATTTAATCTGGGGCCAAAGCCTGACAATACAAACCCGCAGCGCCAGCAAGTGAGTCCCTACGCACCGAAAGAACTCACTCACTCACTCATTCACTCACTGATGCTGCGAGTTAATATTGTCGAAACCTGATAACAGAAAATAGGTGCCATTGGGCGCGAGTCTCCCGGTTTGTGAAAGACCACACGGCTTTCGCTATGACGCTAACGTTGAAACGAAATTTGCAGTTCTAAGTTTGCAGTTCTTTTAGACTGTCACCTAATTGGACAGCGCCACTTTCAAATCACACCATTGAATTTTATCGAGGCAGCGAAACTGTGAGCGGCAAGGCGCTAGCCGCCGGTTCTACCCACCATTGACCGGCGTCTAGCGCCCTTGCCGCTCACAAAAGTGACGCTGTCCAACTAAACACAGCCCCAAAACCGCACTTCGCCGATCCTATGAGTTTGGACAACCGCCCCGACCAACGATCCACAAAGCCGGCCGTCATCGTCTCCGTCAACCCGAACTCGGGAGCTACTTCGCGCGATGGCTTGATCAACCAAATACAGCAGAAACTTGAGGCCGCAGGATTCGAGCCACTTATCTTGTCGGACATCGCCGAAGTCTACGCCCAATCCAAACGGCTCGGCGAACAAGGACGACTGAGAGCCGTTGTTGCCGCGGGCGGAGACGGGACCGTTTCGCTGCTGGCCAATACGCTGGAGCAAGGCATCCCACTGGCGATTTTGCCGCTGGGTACTGAAAATTTATTGGCCAAACATTTCGGTCTTTCGGCTGATCCCGACCGGTTGGTCAGTCTGGTGAAAACTGGACGGGAAAAGAAACTGGACGCTGGCCGCGCTAATGGGAAACTTTTTTTGGTCATGGCCAGCTGCGGATTCGACGCCAGCGTGGTCGAAAATCTGCATTCCAACCGCAAGGGCCACATCAACCATCTTTCCTACTTCCGCCCGATCCTCAGCAGCCTGCAGAAGTATCGCTATCCTAAGTTAACCGTCACCATCGACGGTGAAACGGAAACGCTCTCCGCCCGTTGGCTGTTTCTGTTCAACGTCTCGCGTTACGCAATGAATTTACCGCTGGTCCCCGAAGCCGACCCTTGCGATGGGCAATTGAACATGTGCAGCTTCCGCCGAGGCGGCCATTTGCGAGGCATCTTTTATCTGGCGACGGTTCTTTTGAGAAAACATCGCCAGTGGTGCACGACAGAGTTTCGTAAATTTCGTAAAATGACCGTCACATGCGATGATCCCGAAGCTTCGGTTCCGTTCCAGTTGGACGGCGACCCCGGCGGGCATCTGCCACTAGAAATCGAAACGGTAAGCGATTATCTGACGGTTTTGATCCACCCCGAAACGACGAATGGAGTCACTTGAATAATAATCCTGTAACCATCGGCGACCAAATCGCGTGCGGCGCTGGAAATCCGCTGCTTGTTATCGCCGGTCCCTGCGTGATCGACGACGAAGGCTTGATGCTGGAGATCGCCGTTGAGCTGAAAGAAATTTGTCTGAGGCAAAATCTGCCACTTATTTTTAAAGCGTCGTTCGATAAAGCGAACCGAACCAGTTTAGATTCGTACCGTGGAGTAGGTCTTGTGAAAGGCCTGGAAATTTTGGCCAAAGTCAAATCCGAAACGGGGCTGGCTTTGACAACCGACATTCATTTGCCCGCCCAGGCCGCTGCGGTGGCGGAGGTGGTGGACCTATTGCAGATCCCCGCCTTTTTGGCGCGTCAGACCGATTTACTTATCGCTGCTGCTAAAACGGGAGCCGCTGTCAACGTAAAGAAGGGGCAATTTATGGCTCCCTGGGATATGAAACACGTCGTAACCAAACTATCGTCGGCCGGTTGTCAGAATATAATGCTAACCGAACGCGGCACGTTTTTTGGATACGGAAGATTAGTCAACGATATGCGGGCGTTGTGCCAGATGGCTAATTTGGGAGTTCCCGTTGTTTACGATGCAACGCACAGCGTCCAAATGCCCAGCGCCTCCGGCGGAAAAACTGGCGGCGAACGCGCGATGGTGGCACCCTTGGCCCGCGCGGCGGTTGCGGCGGGCGTCAACGCGGTGTTTATCGAAACGCATCCCCAACCTGATGATTCTCCCAGCGATGGCCCCAACATGGTTCCCTTGGATCAAATCGAATCACTGCTGGAGACGCTGAAGAAAATTAACGAAGTTGTCTCTACTTAACCGCCGGAATACCCGATGGCGTCAGGGCGACAACAGATTAAAAAACCGAGCTACAAAACAAAAACAAATTGACGAACATGAAATACAGGACCTATCAGATGCGTAGTACCAGCAAAGCAAATGCAGTTGTTGCTTTTTCGGGATTTTGGTTAACGGCTACATTGGTTTTGTTCGCTGGGTGCGGCGCGGAGATCGACCCGATGCTCAAAACGCTGGATGCGAACGTTCTATCGGCGAAAACCAACGACATCTCACGCACGATGGACTTCATTTTTGATGACCGCCAGTTTGAACAAAAGGACTTTGAAGAAAAAGTCTCCATCGGCCTCAACCGCTGGGCCAATTACAGCTCGCAAGAAGTCAACGAAGCCGAGACTGACGAATCTGAAGCGGTCAAAGAACTACTCCAGCGGCACGAAGACATTGAAGTTGTCGAGCGTAATGATCAAGAGTCCTTCATCAACACCGATCCCTATTTTCTTCAACAAGCGGCTTGGATTTCTGCGATCACTAAGCGTGTCACCCAAGGCCAGTTAATAAATCTGTTGGAATACTACCGATTGGCCGCCGGAAATTTTAAACCCGATGAAGACGACAAAACTCCCGTCAACACCTTGGTGGGTCAGCTCCACCCAGACCTTGATGCGTCGCAAACGGCTGAATTGGCAAAAGCGCTGGTGTTGTTTGACTGGACCGTGCGGAATATCTATCTGCTGCCAGAGCTTGACCCGACAGACCAAGAGATTCAGCAACAACGACTTAGCGACGCCGAAGACCCCATCGGTGCCGGCGTCCGATTCACCGGATCACAGCGGTTTCCTTGGCAGACTTTGATGCTCGGTCGAGGCGATTACGTGGACCGCGCGAAGGTGTTTATGTTGATGGCGCGGGAGGCGGGTTTGTCCGCTGCCATGCTGACCACCGGTGAAGATGAAACGCCATGGGCTGTGGGGGTCGTGGTTGAAGACCAGTATTATCTGTTCGACACCAAACTGGGATTGCCGATTCCTAATGCAACGCCGGGGCAAATCGCAACGCTTCAACAGTTAAAAGAAGATCCGAAATTGCTGTCGGCATTGAACCTCACACTGGAGGAATCACTGGCCGACGATACGAAGTATTGGGTTACCGAAAAAGACCTATCGACGCTGAAGGCGCAAGTTTACGTCGTGCCTGAATCGCTGTCGCAACGGATCAACGGATTAGAAGATTCGTTGGTAGGTGAATACCGGTTGGCGTTGGGAGCGTTCCCGTCAAAACAATTAGAAAAATTGCCAGCCAGCGACGGAGTGGAGGAGAAACTGTGGGACGTAGGATTTAACACGCATCGTTTTCGCGCTGCGGTGCGCGAAGCACTCCCAAAAGCAGTCAGCGATGATCAGCTGAACGATCGTTTGCGTTGGTATTTCGTAGAAGAAAGCTACATCGATAACTTCCATCCATATCGCACCAGCCGAGTCCGCTTCTTCAAAGGAGATTTTGAATCGTTTGAGGAAGACTTGTCCCGAAACGCTATCGAGAGCTTCCAGTTTTTGACCTACTCTCAGGACCAGATCGACAATTTGGGTACAGACAAAATCATGATGGGCATCGCTGGATTGTCGGATATCAAGGACCCGGCCGAGTTCGACGCGCGTCTTCGTTCGACGCAGAGCCAGATGCGGCTGGTACGCCGTGACATGGGATATTTTTTGTCTCAGTGCCTCTTCGACAACGGCAGTCCCGGCACGTCGGCGAATTGGCTCGAAACGATCGTCAACAAAGATGACGTGCAACGTTGGAAGTCAGGCGTGACGTATCTACTGGGTCGTTCCTACGAATCGCGGAAGGAATACGATCGGGCAATCGAACAATACAAGTTCGAAGATTCGCAGCAAATTCATGGCAATCTAATGCGCGTCCGGATGCTCAAGCAAGCCATCAAAAAGGCGTATCCAGCCGCAGTGACCGATGATGAGAACAAAAAGGATGAGGTGAAAGAACCGGTAACGGAAGCCAAAGAGGCTGACGTGAAAAAGGAATCGGATGCAAATGAAAAACAATCGCAGAGAGCCGAAGTGAAAGAACCGGCGGATGCCGATGCGGATGCGGATGGCAACGCAAAGGAAGCTTCGGAAAAACAAACCGCGAAGGAAGATTCAGCAGAGGTTGATTCAGCGGAGAAAGATGCTGCGAAAGAAGATGCTGCGGCGGTAGAAGCTGCGGATGTTGACTCTGAAGAAGACGAATAGCTTGAGCCCAGCGGAGGGGGGGGCGGGAGGCTTTGCTGTCAATTTTGCAACGCAAACCTTCACCTACGAAAAACATGCCAATTACGCCATCACGCAAGACCACCAAGAAAACGTCCCCCTCCTGGTCGTTCTATTTCCACGCAAACTTGGAATCGGTTAATCGTTCGTACGCTTCAATGTATTTGGCGCGTGTCTTTTCGATGACTTCGGCTGGCAACTCTGGAGGCTGACTGTTCTTGTCCCACGTGGTCGCGGTAAGGTGCTCGCGTACGAACTGTTTGTCGAACGATGGTTGGTCCCGGCCCTCGCTATATTGATCGGCCGGCCAGAAACGTGAGCTGTCGGGGGTCAACACTTCGTCGATCAAGATCAGTTCACCCTCGTGTAGCCCCCACTCAAATTTGGTATCCGCCAAAATGATGCCTTTGGTTGCGGCAAAATCTCGAGCCCGCTGATAAACATTGATACTCTTCTCTTTAAGTTCCTTGGCCACATCGGACCCGACGACTTCGACCATCCGATCAAACGAAATGTTTTCATCGTGCCCTGAATCTTCTTTGGTTGCCGGCGTGAACAAGGCTTCGGGGAACTTGGCGCAATTCTTTAGCCCTGGAGCCAACGCGATGCCACACACCGATCCAGTATTTTGATAATCCTTCCATCCCGAACCGACTAAATAGCCGCGCACCACGCACTCAATCGGCACGACTTTGCATTTCTTGACGACCATCGATCGTCCGTCAAGGTATTGCGCGTCGAATCCCTCGGGCAGTTCGATTGAACTTATATCTGTAGAAATCAGATGGTTGGGGATCTCAAAGTGCTCGAACCAAAATTTGCTAATTTGCGTCAACACGCGGCCTTTGTCGGGGATCAGCGTCGGAATCACCCAATCGAAGGCACTAATGCGATCGCTGGCCACCATTAAATAGGCATCGCCGATATCGTAAACGTCTCGCACTTTGCCCTGTCTTACCAATATCGCCACGTCGCTGCTCCCATCAAGCGGTAGAGTTCGAGTCAATCTGATGGAAATATAGCAATTGAATTTAAAAACGGTAGTCCAGCAGCGGGTGACGCGG
>Ga0115031_1004503_pt1 | contig 10288 bp, 2 predicted proteins | sample Maine_Asex4_meta_FD_87301 | JGI IMG/M metagenome (GOLD analysis project Ga0115031, IMG submission 87301) | Marine algal microbial communities from Maine, USA - Maine_Asex4_metaG | ecosystem: Host-associated > Algae > Red algae > Unclassified | place: Maine, USA | collected 2015-01-05 | reverse complement strand
GACGCCGTTTTGCTGCAGGACCTCGACGAACACCTGCGCAAGATCGGTGACCTCGAACGCCTCATCTCCAAGGTGCCGCTCGGTAAGGTCAACCCCCGCGAGATCCGCTCGCTCGCCGGCGCCCTCTGCGCCCTCGGCCCCATCAAGGAACTGCTGACCGCCAACGGCAACGACGTGCTGGCCGGTATTGCCGCCAAACTCGACGCGCTACCCGACGTCTGCGCCGAGATCGATCGCCAGTTGATGGAATCGCCCGCCGTCAACCTGCACAAAGGCGGCGTGATCGCCGACGGCTTCGACCCCGAGCTCGACGAGTTGCGCGACATAACCCGCAACGGCAAATCCCGCCTCGCCGGCATCCAGCAGCGGGAAGCCGAACGGACGGGCATCAGCAGCCTCAAGATCGGCTTCAACAACGTCTTCGGCTACTACCTCGAAGTCACCAACAAATACAAGAACCAGGCCCCGGAAGAGTGGACGCGCAAGCAAACGCTCACCAACGCCGAGCGGTACATCACCGAGGAACTCAAGATCCTGGAAGACAAGATCCTCAACGCGCAAGACAAGATTTTGCAGCGCGAAGAGGAGCTCTACGAAGAACTCGTCGTCTGGCTACAGCAGTACATTTCGCCGGTGCAGCACAACGCCGGGCTGATCGGCCGGCTCGACTGCCTGCTGAGCTTCGCCAAACTGGCCAACCGCAACAAATACGTCGAGCCGGTGCTGGACGACAGCAAAGACATCGAGATCACCCAGGGTCGCCACCCGGTCATCGAAAAGCAGCTGGCGGTCGGTGAACAGTACGTGCCCAACGACGTGGCCCTCGACCCGGACGACCGGCAGATCATCATGATCACCGGCCCGAACATGAGTGGTAAATCGGCACTGCTGCGGCAGACGGCCCTGATCTGTCTGATGGCGCAGATGGGTAGCTTCGTGCCGGCGGAAAAGGTGCGTCTGGGCCTCATCGACCGGGTGTTCACCCGCGTGGGCGCGAGCGACAACATCAGCTCCGGCGAGTCGACCTTCATGGTGGAGATGAACGAGACGGCGAGCATCATGAACAACATCACGGACCGCTCGCTGATCCTGCTCGACGAGATCGGCCGGGGCACGTCCACCTTCGACGGCATCAGCATCGCCTGGGCCATCGCCGAGTACCTGCACAGCAACGGCAACACGCGCCCCAAAACGCTTTTCGCCACCCATTACCACGAGCTCAACGAGCTGGGCGACCGGCTGGAGCGGATCAAGAACTACCACGTTTCGATCAAGGAGCACGGCAACAAGATCATCTTCCTGCGCAAACTGACGCCGGGCGGTTCCAACCACAGTTTCGGCATCCACGTCGCCCAGATGGCGGGCATGCCGCGCGAGATCGTGCGCCGCGCTACGGATATCCTGGCCCAGCTCGAAAGCCAGCACATCAATACCGATGAGGGCGGGGCCGCGGGTGCAACGGAAGGTGGGCAAGGGCAGGGTGGGAGAGCCCCCGCCGCCCGTCCCGTCGCCGCCGCCGATTTCAACCAGCCCGCCCCCCAGCTCTCCATCTTCGAGACCGTGGACCCAACCGCCGGGGCCATCAAGGCGGCGTTGGAGCAGGTCAACATCAACAACATGACGCCGATCGAGTGCATGATGAAGCTGCATGAGATGGTGGGCTTGTTGGAGGAGTGATTTTTCCGCCCTCTCTTCTCCGATTTTCGAGGCTGAGCACAACTGTCGCGCTTCCGTCCTCCGGTAACTTCACCACACAATCGATGAAAACGACAAACGGCGTCCCTCCCGCGGGAAGGACGCCGTTTGTACGTCGGTCAAAAACCAGCGACTACCGCTTCGTGGCCACGATCGTCCAGAACTCAGACCCTACCTGCCCATCCAGCGTGAGGCTGTTGCCGGAGAGGTCCATGTTGAGCTCATCCGTGCCGATGGCGAGGATGTCGCCGTCGGCGCGGACCTCGTAGCCACCAGAGCTTACCTGATCGTCCTGACCCAGGCGGGCGAGAGGAACGAGGGTGAACGTAACGTTACCGGTAGTGGGGCCGTTGCGGTTGAATTGCAGACGCATGGCATCCAGGATGCGGCCGAGTTCTTCCCGCGGCGCGTTGCCGCTGGTGTTGCGCTCGAAAGAAGTGGCGTCCCAGGTGCCGACGAGTTCGTCCTGGGTATCCTCGTTGGGGAAGTCGTTTACCGTGACCTCACAGGACGTGAAGAGGAGGGCTCCCGCGAACAGGAACAATAGAGAAAATAATCGCATAACAAGTTTTGTTAATAAGGTTACAAAAGGGTGTTGTAGCGGCCGTGGCCGTAATTATTAGGTAGTGTAAATGTACGAACTTAAACCTTAATATTCAAGGGGTTTAAAAAGGGGTGTGTGTAACCGATTGCAGGTTTGGGATTAAATCCTCCGCCCGCCGTTTTACACCTCCGAGGAGCTCGCGGCTGCGCCAGCTCGACACCTCGGAGGTGAAAACGGCTGGGAACGAGCGGACGTTAATTCAGGTCAAACCTGCAATCGGTTACACACACTAAAAAAGGCCGCGGGTAAAAACCCGCTTTTCAGTCGGTGCAAAGCCTTGGCTTACGGCGCGCGTAGACCCCTACCGCAGCAACACCACCATCCCTTCACCCCGCGTCACTTCCCCGTCCGCCCAGCGCACCGCCCAGGTCATCAGGTAGCGACCGGCCACCGCTTCCGCCCCGTCCCAGCCGGCGTCCGGCGTAGCCTCGGCGGCTTCGTAGCGCAACCCGCCCCAGCGGTCGAAGACGCGCAGCGATATCAGCGTGCCGCCCGCGCCGGGGAATATCGCCAGCCGGTCGTTCGTACCGTCACCGTTAGGGCTGAAGGCGGTAGGCGGGTAGACCCGCCGGTCGGTGGTGCGCGGCAGGGCAATCGTTCGGTCCGCGGCGCAGCCCGCCGCGTCGGTCACCCGCAGGCGCAGCTCGGTGGTCGCCGTGGCCGAAACCAAGGGCGCGGCGCAGTTCGTGCAACTCAGCGTACCGGCCAGGGAATCCGCCAGGGACCAGGCGAAAATATAGGGCGGCGAGCCACCAAAGATCAGTGCTTCCACCGGCCGTGCCGCTCCACCGGTCAGCGGCAGCGTGGCGGGCACCTCCACCAAAAGCGGCTCCGGCAGTCGAAACGCCACGTTCCGCACGCTGTCGCAGCCGTCGGGTAAGGCGTAGCGCTCGGTCAGCAAGGTGTCGGAGCCGATGGCGTAGGTCGCCAGCGGCGTGACGTAGACGGCCGGTTCGCACAGCAGGATTGTCGTATCCAGGCTGACCGCCGTCCCTTCGGCGGCGACGGTGACGGTTTGCCGGTAATCGCAGCCCTCGCCGTACGCCAGTTGCAGATCGTAGTCGCCGAAGGGCAGGCCGGTGATCGCCACATCGGTCGAGATCACCGCGCCGTCGAGGTAGAACTCGAAGCGTGCCGTCGTGCCCGGCACCGTTTCCACCAACAGTTCGCCGGTCCCGCTCGCGCAATCGGCGGGCGGGGAAGAAACCGCCAGCAGTACGTCTGCTACCGTCGTCAGGTCGATGGCCCAGGTGTGCAGGCTGTCGCAACCGTTGGCCAGCGGGTAGCTTTCCGTGAACGTGGTGTCACCACTGACCTCGTAAGTACCCAGCGGCGTAACGAACGGCCCGGCCTCGCAGGCGAAAACCGTGCTTCCGCCGCTGACCTCCGCCGCGTCGAGCCCGATGGCCACGGGGTAGGTCCGTTCGCAGCCGTCCCCGTAGCGCAGGACGACGGTAACGACGCCTTCCCCCAACCCCCGCACCCGCGCCCCCGCCCCGATGAGTGTATCGCTGAGCAGCAATTCGTAATCCGTCGCCCCGGCCGCCACGCTGACCGAAAAGCTACCGCCCAGCGGCTCGTCGCAACGGGCGTTGGTCACCGCGATGTTCGTCACGATGTCATCGGCACCGGCTACCGTCACCGCGTAGGTGTGTACGCTGTCGCAGCCGCCCGCCGCCATAAACGTCTCGCTGAAAGTCGTATCCCGGCTAACGAAAACGGAGCCGGTGGCCGCCATCACTTCGCCCGACTCACAAAAGGCCAGGCTTTCGGTGGTCAGAATCGCCGCACCGCTGCTCACCGTGACTTCCGTCGAATCCGTACACGCCCCGAGCGTCTGTCGCAGCAGGTAACGGCCCGGCGCGGCCACCGAAACGCCGGTCGCGTCGGTAGTCAGGATCATCCCTTCGCTGACCGACCACGCGTAGCCCGTCGCGGCCGGGTCGGGCAGGTCGAGCCGTATTTCGTCGTCACCGCAAACGCTGACCTCCGTCGGCAGGTCGAGGGCGTAATCCGGTGTCGTGATGCTGACCGAATCGGTCAGCGAGCACTGCCCGTCGTCGAACACGACCCGCAACCGGTAAATCCCCGGCCCGGGGGGCTGGAAGTCGGGCGTCGCCGGTCCGTTCTCCCACTGGTAGGTCGCCGTGAAATTTTCCGGCAGGTCGGGCACGATCTCCGGCACGGCGTTGGTGCAAAGCGCCTGGTCTTCACCGAGGAAGAAACGGTTGAGCGACTGCACCGTCGAGTTGGTCTCGAAGACCCAGCCCGTGGAGGAGTTGTTGACGTTGACGCTATTACGCCCGCTCAGGTAAGCGACCGGCCCCGCCGCGTCCACCCGGTCCAGGCGCACGTAATCCATCGCCGCCTCCGCCCCCGGCCCAAAGGCGATGACGTTGCGGCCCGCGTTACTCAGCGGTGACACGGAGATCGGGTTGCAGGCCGTGCCCACCGCCCGCAATTCACCGGTGACCTCCAGCGGTATGGGGGCTTCCCCCAGCCGGTAAGCGTATCCCTTGCTCAGCACCAGGGTGTCGATGCGGGAAGGGCCGCGCAGCCGCCCGTCGCCGGCAAAAAATACCGTTCCGTAGGCCGCTACCTCACTAAAATCGTTGCGGGAGAACAATTCGAGCGAAGCGGTCCCCTCCGGGGCGGTGAACCGCATGCCGACCCCATCCGTCGCCGTGCTCGTCCAAACCGTTACGTTGCCGCGCGTAAAGACGAAAGCAGCATTACCGGACCGCATCCGCCCTTCCCGGAAGTTCACCATCTGAAGGGGAATGCCGGCGTTAATGATGGTTATCTCGGAATCCGTCATGTCCAGTACCGTGACGTTGGGTGCGCCGTCGGGCGCGTCCGACAAGGTCATGGTGCTTATTTCAAGGTCGAAGCCGTTCGTCCTCAGCAGCCCGTTGCGCTGGCTGATGGACATGCGCGGCGCGTACACGGAGTCAATCAGGTCGAAGGTGCCCTCCCCCGCCACGTTCAACCTCCGCGGCGGCAGGCCCCTGATCAGTAATTCTTCCATCCCGCCGCCGAGCAGCGCGTACTGTTTGACCTCGGAGGTGAGGCTGTCGGACAGGTAGCAGGAGCCGTGAATGTCTATTTGCCGGCCGTCGAAGATCACCGAAGTGGTCAACGCCCGCGCGTCGAGGGTGCGGCAGACCGGTACCGGGTCGTCGTCGTTGTCCGTCATGGGGTCGAACAGGCAATTGACCGTCTGGCCGGCGGCGGAGAAGGAGGCCGCGTCAAAAATAACGTCGTCGATCCGGGTAGGCAGGCAGGCCCCGCCCGTTCCACCCGAAGCCATCGCCCAATTGGCGGGGTCGAACCAGTGGCCTTCGCCACCTACCCAGTACAGCGTGCGCGGCGCGGGCTGATTGGTGAACGTCCAGCCCGCGTTACCTCCCAGGTCCAGGCTGGAGGCGGCTTCCCAGGCGGGACCGGTGGCGCTGATGTTTTCCAGTTGCAGAAACATCCCACGCTGGGGCAGGGCGGAAGAGAACGCGTAGGGCGTGTTGGAAACAATGGATACGGTGTTGAAGCAATCCCCGTCCGCCCGCAGGTAATCCAGGGTAAGTTCGCGCGTTCCGGTACCGACCAGGAAATAGGTGCCGCCCGGGTGCAGCAGCAGACTATCGACGCGACCGTCGATGCCGAACCGGGCGGATGCCCGCGCGTCGATCCGTTGCGCGTAAAGGCCCGGAGCATCCAGCTCCAGCACGCCGGCGGATACAATGCTCGTGATGTGGTTGGCCCCGCCGTTCGCATTGCGCAACTCCATGTCCAGTGTTCCCCCCGCGTCATCGCTGACCACCCGGGCGTCCGCGGCCAAAAAACCGGCGTTCGGGACGTCTCTCGGGTCCAGCTTGATTTGAGTATCGCGACCGCCGAAATCCCGGATGTGAATCAGACTTTCCGCAAAGTCGATGAAACCACTGTTCCGCAACCGTACGTAGCCGGCGGAAAGGGAATGACCGTCGGTATTGAGCCGACCCTCATCGACGAACAGGTTGAAAAGGAGGGTTAGGCTGTCCCCCAGCGTCCAGTCACCGTCCGCTCCGCTAAACTGAAAGTTAAGCGCGTCGGTTCGCGCGTGGGTGACTATCTCGCGACCCACCGCGTGACCGAGGAAGGAAATGGTCGGCGACCGCTCCGCCGACCACGTCAGGTCGGGGTGCAGGTACATACTGCCGTAAATGTTCAACAGCGCGTCGGGCAGGTGGTAAAGCACGGTCGGCTGGTCCAGCTCCCGCCAGTCGAAATTATTGGTCCTGAGCGCGCCCGGGGTCAGGTAGACGGTGTCGCCCGGCTGGTTAAAACTGGCCGCGTCGAAAACGGCGTTACCCGTCGCCAGGGGCGGGCAGGCCCCGGGCGCGCCGCCGCTGGTAAAGGCCCAGTGAGCGGGCTCATTCCAGCGGCCGGTACCGCCCACCCAATAGCGATCGGGGCCGTTGGGGCCGGTGAACGTCCAGCCGGATACGTCGCCCGTACCGCCGCTGAGCGGGGCGGGGAAGGCGTTACCGCCGGTGGCGGTGACGTCCTCTACGTAGAAGTAAGTCAACTCGATGGTCGCCCCCGCGTCCGCTACTACGGAACTGCCCGGGATACCGATCAGGGAGACGGGGCGGGTGCATTCCCCGAGAGCTTCCAGGTGATCGACGTTGATGGAACGGGCGACGGACAAGGAATGGATGGAGCCCGGTGCCCAGCGCAGGTAACCGGCGTTCAGACCGGTGGAATAGATCGCATCGCCGATCAATATAACGGTGTCCGCGCTGATCGCCTCCGCGCCTCCGGAGGTGCGGAACGACAGTCTTCCGGACGGGTTGTTGTGCTCGATCCGCGCAAACCGGACGGGGGTGCTGCTCTTCGTGTGAAAATTCAATCGCTCACCCGTAAACAGGACCCTGCAGGCACGCAGCGATGGCAACTCGGCATCGGTTACGGTCAAGTTGATCCGTCGGCTCGCTTCCAACAGAATATCCGCATAATCGACCTCGCCTTCGCCCTCGAAAAAAAGATCGGGGGCCCGCAAGTGTACGCCGGGGGAAAAGGTCACCCCGCCTGAGACAAATTGTACTTGCCGACTCGCCCCGACGTCACCGAGGATGGTAAAGGCCGCCGTCGCGCCACCGTCCAGTAGCAGGTTGCGGGCCATGACGCGCCCGCCGGCGTCGAGGCGACCCGTACCGCCGGAAGCTCGCATGGTCAGGCTCCCGTCGTACGTCCAGTTGACCGCGCCCGTGAGGAGGAGGTCGGCGTGAACGTCCCACTGCGCGGCGGTGGAGCCGGTCACTTCCACTTCCGTCTGTAGGCTCGTCCAGCGTAGCGTCCGGCATTGCGCGGCGATATCGAGCAGGTCGACCGTCGCCCCACCGTCCGGAAACGAGTTTTCGTCGAAGAATACGTCGTCGTTTGCACTGGGTGTACCGAAATGAAGGGTCGCTCCACCACTGCTCGTGGCCCAGTGGCCGACATCGTTCCAGGTGCCGCTCCCTCCCACCCAGTAAAAACCGGCGGCTTGGCCGAGTAGAGGGAACAGGAGGAAAGGAATAAGGACAATTCGCGCCACCAGGGCGCGGTCGCGGGTACAAGAGAAGCTTTTCAAAGGGCGTGGGATGTAAATGAGGGCGTAGTTCGGGATCTGACGGGCGAAAGTACGGCGAAGAAGCCGTTCCTTCCTCAGACCAGTCCGTTCGTCCGCGGTATCCCGGCTAACGATTGAGCTTTACCGCGTTAGTATCACCATCCCCGCCCCGTCCGTCGTTTGTCCGTCCGACCAGCGCACTACCCAGGTAACCGCGTAAGGTTGTACCATCGCGCCGTCGCCGTCCCAACCGGGGTCAGCCGTCGTGTCGTCGGATTCGTAGTAGAGGCTGCCCCGTCGGTCATAAACGCGCAGGGAGACCACCGTTCCCTCGGCTGAGGGGTAGACGCGAAGTACGTCGTTCACGCCGTCGCCGTTGGGGCTGAAAGCGGTGGGCAGGTACACCACGCGTTTGTCCGTCCGGCGCGCGATGACCGAAGCGACGACCGAACAGCCCAGCGAATCGGTCACCACCACCGTCAGTGTCGTAGCGTCGGTAGTGAAGATGAATGGCCTCGCACACTCCGTACAGCTCAGGCGGGCGTCCGCCGTGTCGACCGCCGACCAGGCGTAGGTGTAAGGACCCGAGCCGCCGCTGACGACAAGCTCCACCGGTTGGGCGCTGGTATCGGGTAACAACACGAACTCAGGCAGGTCGATCCGTAGTGGAAACGGCGAGCCGACCCTTAGTGCCTCCGACCGCTCGCAACCCCCGCCGACGGCGAAGAAACTCAGCACGTACGTGCTGTCCGCCAGTTCCGCCAACGTATCGCCGGGCAGTAGCTCCCGGTCGCCGTAAGTGAAGAAGAAGCCCTCCGGCAATACGTCGGCCACGACGATCCGACCGTCGGTGTCGCCCGCGCAAATATTATCCGTGATGGTCACAAAATCGCCCGGAGAGGGAAAACTATCCAGTTGAAAGTTCAGTCGACGCAGGCTGTCGCAACCGTCGGGTAAGGGGTAGCGTTCCAGAATCGTGGTGTCGGAAGCAACGGTATAGGTAGCCAGCGATGTGACGAAATCGATCGGGCCGCAGAGGATGATGAGGGTGTCGATCTCTACGGTCGTACCGAGGTCGAAACCGATGGTCACCGGGTATTCCCGCTCGCAGCCATCGCCGTAACGCAGTACGACCGTGACCACGCCCTGTTCCAACCCTTGTACCGGCGTCCCCGCCCCGATGAGCTCACCGTCGATCAGTAACTCGTAGCCGCTCAACTCGGGGTTGGCGTCCACCAACAGGCTGCCGCCCGCTGGGTCCGCGCAGTTCGCGTTCGTCGTAACGATGTCCCGCACAATGTCGTCCGAACCGAGAATGTTGATCGTGTAGGTGTGCAAGCTGTCACAGCCACTGGGCAGTACGTAGCTTTCCGTGATCATCGTATCTACGTTGATCCGGTAAGTGCGCTGGGGGGAAACGAAGGGTCCGGGATCACAAATTGGCACCGTACTCGCGCCGGTTGTCGTTCCCGTCAGGTCCAGGCTGATGTCGACCGGGTAGGTCCGCTCGCAGCCGTCGCCGTAGCGAAGAACAACATTGACCGTGCCTTCCGCCAACCCTTCGACCGGCGTACCGGCGGTGAGGGTGGCGCCGTTGAACAGCAATTCAAAGTCCGTCGCGCCGGGGGCGACGTTGACCGTCAAACTACCGCCGGTCGGGTCGGTACAGCTCGCGTCGGTCACCGCGATGTTGTCCACGATGTCGTCGGAAGCCACGACGTCGATGCGGTAGAGGTGCGCGCTGTCACAACCACTGGCCAGCGGGAAGCTTTCCGTGATGGTGGTGTCGCCGTTAATCTGGTAACTATTGCCGCCGGGCGAGACGAAGGTCGACCCTTCGCAAGCCGTGGCCGTGCTTTCGCCCGTTATACCCACGAGGTCCAGGCCGATGTCGACCGGGTAAGTCCGCTCGCAACCCGCGCCGTAGCGGAGGATGACGTCGACCGTGCCGTCCGTCAGCCCTTCGACGGGCGTACCGGCGGTGATCGGCGCACCGTCAAACAGCAGTTCGAAGTCCGTCGCGCCGGAAGCGACGTTGACCGTCAGGCTACCGCCGGTCGGGTCGGTACAGCTCGCGTCGGTCACCGCGATGTTCTCCACGATGTCGTCGGAAGCCACCACGTCGATGCGGTAGAGGTGCGCGCTGTCACAACCACTCGCCAGCGGGAAGCTTTCCGTGATAGTGGTGTCGCCGTTAATCTGGTAACTATTGCCGCCGGGCGAGACGAAGGTCGATCCTTCGCAAGCCGTAGCCGCGCTTTCGCCCGTAATACTCACGAGGTCCAGGCCGATGTCGACCGGGTAGGTCCGCTCGCAACCCGCGCCGTAGCGAAGGACGACGTCGACCGTGCCGTCCGTCAGCCCTTCGACGGGCGTACCGGCGGTGATCGGCGCACCGT
>Ga0115031_1004487_pt1 | contig 10299 bp, 9 predicted proteins | sample Maine_Asex4_meta_FD_87301 | JGI IMG/M metagenome (GOLD analysis project Ga0115031, IMG submission 87301) | Marine algal microbial communities from Maine, USA - Maine_Asex4_metaG | ecosystem: Host-associated > Algae > Red algae > Unclassified | place: Maine, USA | collected 2015-01-05 | reverse complement strand
TGACACTCACTGCTCTCAAAGCCAGAATAGCGGGCTTAGTTCGGCGGCTACATAGCTCAGTTGGTTAGAGCACATCACTCATAATGATGGGGTCCCTAGTTCGAATCTAGGTGTAGCCACCATTTAAATCAGTCATTTAGCGGTTTAGTAGGATAAGACGATCAGCTCTGTCCTACTCCTGTCCTACCACGGTAACTATTGTACTGATGGACCCTAGGCCACTGCTGAGTCAGCCTTGAGCCTATGTAGGCTCGTCGTTAAGCTCGGTTAGATGTTCGAATATAATCGACCACAGAGCGTCATCATTAATCACACCAGCGGCGCAATCTTCCATTGTCCTGGCCAGCCTTTTGCCGTCAATTTCCAAGTCGTAGCCATTGTCACCAAGGAACACCAGCATTGACGCCAGTGCGGTTCTCTTGTTGCCATCATTGAATGAGTGCGCGCGGGATATTACGACAGCGTAGGTGGCAGCAATCTGAATTACGTCCATTTCAATCTGACCGTAAAATACTTGCTGTTCTACGCGGTTGAGGACGGATTCAACTGGCCGAGTATCATCTTCGCCACGCAACTGACCAGGCTCTAGGATAAAGTCATGAAATTCTCGAACCTCGGCAGCAGTAAGCCACCGGAAATCAGGCACTGCTGGCTTATCGTTTGGCCAGCAGAGAAAATGCTTCGCTGTGCTTTGTGGTTACGCGGATAAGCCGTGCCTGAGTGCTAGCAGTTGCGCCTTTAGCTGTTATCCGAGGCTGAACAGGGGCCTTCACGCCATTAGCGTTGGTTGTGGGTCTTTTGTTTGGCGGAGTTACTTTTGCCATTTTCCTGCCCTCGAATGTTAAGAAAACTTATGTACTATATGGGCTGTCCCAGTTGTTCACAGGGAACTTTATACACCCACACTTTACGACAGTATCGGCATAAATGGTTCAAAAATGACGCCAACACCACAAAAAGGTGAATAGACTCGCAACTATGACGTTTCTAGCTGATTTACGTGTGTTTGCGCTAACGTGATTGTCTGCAACGACAGCAAACGATACCAGTGTCAGGTTGAGATATGGCACCCACGACAAAACAGCAGTGTGACGAATGGCTGGCAGAGTTCCAAGCCGTTGCCGCCGAGTGGGGTGGTGTCTGCCGGAGCACTAAATACGTCAATCAGCGCACTAAGCTGGAATTCTGTTGTCGCCGTGGCCACCTGTTCAGCTCCCTGCCGATGAACGTCTATCACAAAGGCTCGTGGTGTCCGCACTGTTCGGGTAACGCTAAACTTAGTCATCAGGACGCTCGAGACGCTGGGGCTGATCTGGGGTGTGTCTGCCTGTCCACTGAGTATGAAAGCGTCCACAAGCCTCTTCAGTGGTGCTGTGGCAAAGGTCACGAGTGCACCGCATCGTTAACATCTGTCAGGACAATGGGCGCATGTTGCATGGAGTGACAGAAACTCGAATTGTCAGAGTTTCAACGGCTGGCTGATTCAATCGGCTATACCTTGCTGAGTGAGCAATACGTGAATAACTACACCCACATCAGGCTGCTGTGCGATGTTGGACATCTGGTGACTATTCAGCCGAAACATTTGAAAGAGGGTCGCCGGTGCAGTGAGTGTGCGGCTGGGGTACGCTAATGCCTAGCATAAAGTGCCGGTCTACCTCGAAATCCTGTCGGACGATGAAGCGCTAACCAACGGCAACCGGCAACGTGGGAATAATGCGCTGGATATTGGGGCATATGCTTTGACGTAGCAGCATCAAATACTGGTGTTAATGCTATCTCGCAATTCTGAATACAAGGCATAATAACCAGCAACGCTAAATCCCCACGAAATCTAAAAAGAAAATGCGCGAATTCACTTTTGTTCGGTCCATTTACCTTGTTGTGTACGGAGCTATTTGGTGTATCGCTCTGCTTATGATGGTTGCGCTGTTAGTGTCCGTCTTTACCGACGTGTTCGATGGAACAGCCATAGACGCCCCTATCAGCACTGTGCTTTTAGCTGCAGTAATCTTTGTGGTTTCAGCTATGGTACTAACATGGCTCGTTTTGATAACTATTTGTCTAATTGATACTCGCAACTTCCTTGCAGAGATTTATTCAATACAAGCAGATAAGGCTGACAGCATCCCTAGCAGCCGCTTACCTGACTCTCGATACGATAAGCGAATTTAGCTTTGCCGAAGCTCGGAGAACTAAAGCCACGAAAACGCAAACGGGCCGCACTAGGTGACCCGCTCGGCAATACTCAGCTATCATCTGAATCCGTAGTTTCGTGATGATAACAGGCCATCGGTTGGTTGCGACCTTAATCCGCGGTGCAGGCAGGGGAGCACAAATCCAAGTAGTAAGCCTGCTAAGCCGTCGCATGCATCAAAGCAGCCTGATTGGGAGGCTATGAGGAGATTAATCCACACTTTGCGAATTGAATAGACGGACCTATCTTATCGTGCGCACAGGTGGGGTTTGTCGAACGAGGGGTTCGGTCTATGTGCAGGCAAGACGTTGATAGAGAACGTTGAATACTGTCACAGCGCGACAGTTGTAGGAAAAGCGTAATTTCCACCGACGCCCTGATTCTACGAACCGTGCCGCCAGGTACATCAGCTCCTGCATGACTGTTCGGATCCGACGCCGCTTGGCTTTATGTCGTATAGGCGCATCTTTGCCCGTCAGAGCTTCCTGACCCAGGAAGCGCAAGATGTTGTAGGCAAGTGCTGAGCAGGACAACACCAACTTGTTGGTGGCGAACTTACCAGAAGGTAGTCGCTCGATATCCATGTCTGTTTTAAATTCGCTATGGAATTGCTCTGAGGTGCCATGATCACTATATAAGTCCATGATGTCTTGATTGGGTAGATTCAGGCTGGTCCACCAACCTTCCATGTCGATATCCGGTATAAGTAGCTTCTGTCCATGCTTATCGATGGTGCGTTCGATGACCCGCATTACGCGGCGAATGCTGTAGTCATATCCGCCGCAAGTACGTTCGTGCTGGATATCGAATACCCAGACACGCTTGCCAGCACGTGGTTGTTCGTAAAACGCCTGTTTTACAGCATAATCAAACCACTGCTCAGGCTTCTCTTTGCGAGGGTTCCACTTGATGATGAAATCGACACCCGGTATTGCCACGTTCTGGTTCATTGTGCTCCAGCACAACATCCACGTTGGCAAGCGCATCGTTTCCACCGTCCAGACGCAACAACATCGGCTCGTTATTGATCTCATTTGCGTTCGCTAGAAAGCGTTTCAGAAAATCAGGCGTACCTTTCTGGCAGTGCTGTTTACCTTCCCTGAGCTCTACCGCTATACAATATCCCTCAGCCCCGATGTAGCCCATCATAGGTGCGTATCCATCCATTCCCTTGTAGGTTCGGGAAACACCCTGCTTTTTGGTTCGTGAGTTGTCCATCGGTGTGACATCCGCATCGAGTGGCACATGCCCCATCGGCAGAGCTGTCACCTTGGCGCTCACATTTTTTAGAAACTCAACGCACGATCTATCAACCAGCGGTAGAAACTCGTTAGCACGAGCATCCTTCCGTTGACGTAAAGTGGCGGCCGATGGAATCGTGTCAATACTCAGAGCGCTGGCATAAAAATTATCGTCACGAACGTTCTCGATAGCGTCACAATCACTCTTGCCAATACACAGCAATCCCAGAAAACTGAACAGTACATCGCTATAGGAAATACCATGGCGTAACGGTACATTCTTATCTGCCGCCTCGCCCAACCCGCTGTAATTGTTAAGCGCTTGACCGATCAAAGCAAGACCGGAGTGGGAGACTATTTCAGCATCAGATTGCTCGATAATGAACCGTCGCACCGCTCACCTCCAAGGTGAAGTTTTACAGTACGTGAATTATAGCGAATACGCTACTATGACAGGAGAAATCGCCTTATTGTGTTATCCAAAGCTACGGATCCACGACCTTGTCATAGCTCAATGGTTCGCCCAGTTCGTCCTTGAGACCATCGCGAGGCAGGACCATAATGGTGCCACTCATACCTGAAACGACATGCCAGGGAATCATGGGGCCTCTTGGTGCGCAGTGATAGACGAAAGTGCCTGCACGGGTTGCACGAAAGCGTAGTTTTACTTTTTGTCCTGGCTTCACAAGGGTAAGCTCAGCACCACCCATCGCGCCCGTGGCGGCATGAAAATCGATGTTGTGAGGGAGGATGTTGGTACTGGGATTGATTAGTGTCAGTTCCACATAATCATCTTCATGCACCACCATCATAGGCCCCGGCACGGAGCCATTAAACGTCATGGCCTGAAGCGTGGTGCCAGCATTGTCGATGACCATTTTCTTCTCTTCAATGGTCATGGTGAATTCCACCACCTTTGGCCCTTCACCTGCTATTTGCACGTGTGCATGGACAAACGGCGGCTTAACGAGATCAACCTTTACTCGAGGCAGTGATTCAACATCCACAGCCTCTTCAACCTGAGAAGCCTTTGTCGATCTTGCCAATGAGTTCTTTGTCGCGAGAATCGGACTGGCAACGACAGCTCCCATTGCTCCTTGTAACAACGTTCTACGTGTAATCATAGGGTGATCCTGTGGTGAAACGATCGGATTCACCTGAATTTTCGAGCATCAGGTTACACCCACCGTACTCCCCTAGGCTGACCAGCGTATTGATTGAGATCAATGCTGGCAACTCACGTTGTTTCGAGTGCCTGGTCTGTTTTCAGTCCATAGTGCGTTAAGTACTTTCCGGGGCTGACATCGAACAACTCGTATAAATACTAAGGCGCTCAAGTGTTATGTAAGATAAGGTGCTTCGACCAACCGTTATTTGTAGATGATTGTTCATCATCAGAAAATGTACTCAGGGTGATTCGCAGCCTTGTGAAAAATCCAATTCGAGGGAAGTAACTGACAATGGCTACACATCATGCAGTATCCGGAGAAATCGTAGATCTGAAGACGTGGGCAAATGATCTGGATACAGAGAAAACAAAGGTGATATTCAAAACTGTGGGTTTGGAAGTAGCCCGCTTAGTGATCGAAGCCGGAGTGGACATGCATCATTCTAATTTCTGCAGTGTGAAAGGTGCGTCGGTTTTTCACTGTATCGAAGGACATGTCACGCTCAAGACAGTGCAGGAAGAGACGTCACTGAAACCAGGTCAACTGGTTTTTCTCGACGCGGAAGTTGAGCACGCGTTGATTGGCGTAGAAAAGTCTGTTGTCTTACTCACTATAAGTTTATGAATTATAAATGAGATGGTAGGCGCTGGATGGGAGAGTTCCTATTTACCGACGTCCGCACTAAGCGCACAGTGACGATCAGGAGGCAGCTTAGTCAGTTTTTTTATCCATTATAATTCGTCGAGGATATACGTGTATCCTGCCGCGAGCCAAAATCGACTGATTATCATCTTCAGGCAGGTCGGCTGAAAAGGCTGTTGACAGGCTATGAGCAAACGACTCAGTTAGAAACGGTCGAGAAGCCTGCCGAATAAAAGTGACCGCGGATGGTCATAAACCTTGAAAGCCTGTGACAATTGGCCAGGCAAGATCATTCAACAGAGCGGTGTCTTGCAGGACCCATTGGCTTCAACCCCGCTTTCGGCTATCGTTGACTCAAACCAATAGCGAGAGCAAGGCGCATGATTCGTACAGGTGTAGTGGGTGTTGGCGATATGGGCAGTGGTCTTGCGAAGAACCTTGCTGCCGCCGGTTTCCCAACAATTGGGTATGACCTGAAACCTGTGCGTATGCAGGCTTTGCCAGAACTGGGTTGTTCACCGGCTGCCTCGGTTGCCGAGGTTGCGGACAATTCCGATGCGGTGTTTGTCATGGTAATGACGGGAGATGAAGCCAAGTCTGTCATTCTTGGCGAGAATGCGCTAGTTTCACGATTGGCAAAGGGCAGTGCCGTCATTCTCAGTGCCACTATTAAACCGTCTGAGGCGAGAGAAATCGGTGCAGCCATGCAAGGCTCCGGCATTCATCTTATCGATACACCAGTCTCTGGTGGCTTTCCTGGCGCACAAGGTGGCACGCTTACAATGATGGCTGCGGCCAGTGAATCAGTCCTGAATGAGTTTGCACCGGTCATGGAAGCAGTCTCCAGCACCATTCATCATGTGGGTGATAATCCCGGCGATGGACAAGTGGTGAAGGCTTGTCTGCAATCGTTGATTGGAGCTATGTTCTCTGCCACGTTTGAAGCGGCAGCACTGGCAGCCAAGGCAGGGGTCAAGGGTGAGATTCTGCACAAGGTTGTATCTACATCAAGTGCCGGTTGCGGTATCACCAGTAACGCTCTGGAAAAAATCATTGATCGTCAGTTCGAAGGTACCGGTAGTCATATTTCCACCATGCACAAGGATCTCACCATATCGCTGGATCTTGCCAATGAACTGGGTGTGCCTTTGCACACGGCGGCAACTGCCATGCAGCTTTTTCATGCTGGAAAAACACGGTACCCCGATGGTGACAACTGGGTGGTCACTCGCGTTATCGAGGAAATCGTCGGTGCAGAGCTGCATCGTTAGCACCGCGTCGGTGTAGTGTTGATTTCCATGCGGCCCGCTGCAAAGGCCGCCATTGTTGAACAGTAGAGTTGCAAGCCATGAAGCTAGGTGTCATCTGTGACGGTATAAGCCGGGATCTCAAACACACCCTCAAGGTGATGAATGAATTCAACCTTGAATATGCCGAGTTGCAGTACATCGGTGACAAGGAAGTAGGGGATCACACGGCGACAGAAATCCGGGAAATAAAAGCACAGCTTGACGGCAACGGTACGCCAGTGTCATGTATTTCCCGACATGTATTTTCCGGTATGAGTTCGGCAAATACTCCTGGCGATAGCTTACATACCTCTCATATGGATTCTCTGAAACGGGTCATGGAGCTTGCTCACACAGTGGGATCACCTCTGGTGCGTATCATGAGTAGCAGAAAGGAACAGATACTATGGGGCTCAGGCGGTGCCGAAAAATGGAACGTTGCGCATGGCGCCTGGGATCGCCTTTTGCCTTTGATTGCCCCTGCTGTGTCTCTGGCTCGCGAGGAGGGAATCACACTGGTTGTCGAAACCGGCAACGGTACAATGGTCAACTCGAACTATACGGCACGAAAACTCATTGATGATCTTGACGCACTGGATATACTAAAAGTGTTGTGGGACCCAGCCAATAACTGCTGGTGCCATGAGCAAGCCTACCCCGATGGTTACAACGAGCTGGAGGGAGGCTATCTGGGTCACGTCCATATCAAGGATGTACAAGTCGATACACCTCGTGCAACGCTTGAGGTACGTGAAATGGGGCATGGCCAAATGGCAGACCAGTTTCAGTTGATTGCCGATGCCTTGCGTACAGATGAATACTCAGGTGTTGTCTCATTCGAGAGTGTATTCCACACGGGTGATAGCGATTTTGAAGCGGGTTTTCGGCAATGCATCGGTAAATTTCGGGAGCATTTTGGCTGATGAGCATTATTGAACTCCATTGGACATCCACCGATGACTGACATTGCTGTTCTGGGTGCCGGCATGGTGGGCATTTGCACCGCGCTGGAGTTGCAGTCCCGTGGGCACGATGTCACCGTCATAGACAGAGTCACTCCGGGATCAGAAACTAGTTTTGGCAACGCGGGAATCATCCAGGCCGAAGCCGCGGAACCCTACCAACTTCCCAGAAATGCGCTAACGATGTTTCGAATAGCGCTCGGTCGGACCAATGATGTGACATGGTCATTGTCGGGTTTGCTATCGATGTTGCCTGCCTTACAGCAATACTATCGGTATTCGTCGGCGCGCTCGCATGCTGAAATCTCGCGTCACTATGCGCAGATGACCACGCAATCAACTGACGATCATCAGCCTTTGATAGCGGCGGCAGAAGCAGACTACCTGATTTCAAAAACGGGTCTGAGCTGTGTTTACCGGGATCGTCGCCAGCTGGATAATGACGCGGCAGATCTGGAGCGTCTGACTAGGCAGTATGGCGTCCAGTCAAGAGTGGTGGACGGAGAAGAATATCGCCGTGAAGAACCCGCATTGACCAACAGTATTGCCGGTGCCATACACTGGCCACAAAGCTGGAGTTGCACCAATCCCGGCTTGTTGTCGCAGAAATATGCTGACCTGTTTCGTCAGCGTGGCGGACACGTCCTACGTGGAAACATAGAGCGGCTGTTGCGATGTGGCAACGGTTGGGTTGTCGACGGTGTGTCATCGGGTATGCGGGTAAAGGCGGAAGGGATAGTTGTATCGCTAGGACCCTGGTCGCCGCAATTACTCTACCCATTGGGATATCGGATCTCGATGATCTACAAGCGTGGTTACCATGCCCAGTACTCGGGTGAGTCTCGTCTGCATCGACCCTTTCTGGATGTCGAGAACGGTGTGGTTGCGCTCTCGGTGGAGCAGGGGCTGCGGGTGACCTCGGGTGTGGCACTCGTTGGGCAAAACGAAAAACCCGATTACCGGCAGTTGAATCGTGGCGTAGCCGGATTATCGGAAATAATCGAATTGGGTCCACGTACTGATGAGCCTATCTGGTTCGGAACGCGTCCCTGTCTGCCCGATATGTTGCCGTTGGTCGGCATGGCTCCACGGTATCCGGGTCTCTGGTTCAATTTTGGCCACGGACACCAGGGTTTCACATTAGGGCCTTCAACAGCAACCTGTCTGGCAGATGCAATGGATGGGAAGAGTACAGCGTTGCTTTCTGCGTTGTCTCCAGAAAATAGAGTTTGATTTGTCCCATCGCAACTTGAAGTTGCAGTGAAATTCTCACGCCGATTTCGAGGCGCAGCGGTCTATCGATGAAATGGTCGAATCGCGATGCAAGATTGCCAGACAGTCCAAGAAAGATGTCTGATAGCCGGTCTGTGGTCTCAAGGCGCGGATGAAGGCTGCGAGGCTCGTTTCCCTCTGAGCAGCGTCCCGTTTAACGTCCTCGCCTATACTAAATATTTTTCGTAAATAAATATTCGTTTCTGCATCTTTTTGGGTAGGGAAATCGTTTATTCAATTAGCGGGTTGATGAACTACAACTGGCTGGATAAACCCGCTCGCGTATCGGAACTGGAAATATTAACGTTGAATGAATAGGGCGCTGTGCACCAAGCTAGTCCTGCAGGTTTAGTAAATACTTGTCTCGGAGGTGGTTTTTAAAAAATCCCGCACAAGACTTTAAGGCACAGAACATTAACAATTGATGAACAGGTTCGGGGCAAAGATGGCGCAGGTATTAAGAATGAGGCATGCGGAAAATGACGGCACCGTTTGTTAACTAGAGTGTCTGGCTCCAGACAGTGGTAATACTCTGTGTATAATAAATGTTAAAACGACTGGGCGAGCTATTAATGCAAGCATGGTGAGTCGCAGTTTGAGCAATAGCGCTAACCTGATAGCGTTTACAGTGAGGAAGCGGGATTGCTTTTTTGCGCAATTGGTAAATAGTTTTTTTTAGAAGTGCATGTTGCTCACTGAAGATGTTTCTCAGAAAGGGAGAGCTGCTCGCGCATCGATAGCTCTAATGGAGTGGATGCATGTCCATGTACGATAGCGAAGTTCTGACATACGATTTTACGCCGAAGGCCCCAGCGGGGCACAAGGGGCTGATTCTGGTGTTGTCCGATCGCCGCGACGATACCTATCTCGTCTCGGAACTGTTGGGGCAATCGGGCTACGTTTGCGAAACGAACCCGGACTCCAAAGTCATTGATGGTAATGCCCTCTGCAATAGCAGTGCAGCCGGTTGTGAAATTGATGCCGTCAGGGAATATGCCGCAACCATTTTGTGTCATCGAACCCTAGGGCAGAGAGCCTCGGTTATTCCATCGCTCGAGCAACTGCCCGGGCGGCGGATCATAGCCATGACCGATTGCACCGACGAGCAGATGGCTGTATCGCTGTTTGAGAGCGGAGCACATCACGTCTTCGACATGCGCGAGTCCGAGCATGTTTTACAGGCTCGTCTGCAGGCAGCCTTAAGACAACACTCTCATCGCGAGAGCAGCTCGTTCACCTTGGGTGACATACATTTCGATGTGCCCAAACGTCAGGTCAGTCGAGCGGGTGTGCGTGTCAATCTGAGCCCGAAAGAATATGATCTGGCCTATTACCTGTTCTCCAACAGAGACAGGGTCGTGGGCAACAGTGAACTGATGACATCCATCTGGTCACTGCCACCGAGTATGGATACACGCCGTATCGATACCGCAGCCTGTCGCCTGCGCAAGAAGCTGCAATTGTCAGCGTCGCATAGCTGGGAGCTCAGACGACTGCGTCGCATTGGCTATCAGCTGGTACCTGCAG
>Ga0115031_1004482_pt1 | contig 10306 bp, 6 predicted proteins | sample Maine_Asex4_meta_FD_87301 | JGI IMG/M metagenome (GOLD analysis project Ga0115031, IMG submission 87301) | Marine algal microbial communities from Maine, USA - Maine_Asex4_metaG | ecosystem: Host-associated > Algae > Red algae > Unclassified | place: Maine, USA | collected 2015-01-05 | reverse complement strand
GGCAGTGCAGTGCCGAGCGAGTTCGCCTTGTTCTCCTCGCGGATCTGCGTCTCGTCCAGCCCCTTGATGAACAACAGCAGCGTCAACTGCTCAATGACCTCCAGCGGATTAGAGATACCGCCCGACCAAAAGTCATTCCAGACCGAATCGATCTGCGACTTGATTTCACCTGTAATTGTCATGTGCCCTCAGGTTTGCAGATGTAGCAACGATTTGGTGGATACGCAAACCGGTGTGGAAGCTCAGAAAGAACCTCATTCGCCTAAGAACTGCCCTTGGCGCCAAAGGCTGCCACAGTCTCGATCAAACTCATTAGACCGGCAGGGAGCGAGCTCAGATCGGCTTCGCCAACTGCGCCTCGGTAGGCAGCCACTCTCTTGGAGCGGAGGCTCTCGCCATTCCGAGCGAACTCGGCAACGAGATCCGGCCATTGCTCAAGTTCTGTCTCCAGATCATCGTGTAAGACCGACCACTGCTCGGCGATGACTGTTGGAGCGCCCCAACTCGCAGGGACCACGCCCTGCGAAATAGCACCCGGATCCGGCAACCAGGCCAACAGCTTCTCAGTCTGGTCCTTGTGACTTGCCGCCGCTTTCGCCTCCTTCTTCTTGTTGTCTAGATGCTTCCGTTTGGCGCCAAGGGCGTCGCCGTCGGCCATTACATAAACAGGAACTCCAACAAGGCGGAGCAATTCGAATGGGATGCGTAGGTTGCCTTTACCACCCACCGCCAAGACGGCGATTCCAGCAGCGTCCAATGGCATATCAAGGCGCTCTGCCAAGGTCTCAACAACAACGCGATCGGTATCGCCTTCCACGAATACCACCGCTTCGGCGAAGAAACCCTCGGAGAAGGTATGCGGAATCTCCTTTTCGATGACCCGTTCGACCTTTATCGCATCGCTCTGAATTGCGCTGGCAATGTCGCTGAAGCGAGCGCTTGTCACCTTAGAAACGCCCGCTGTCAGGCTGAAGCGTCGGAGTGATTGAAACTGCGATGGGAGTACGAAGTATGGACTGTGAGTTGCCAACAAGACCTGTGAACGTCCGCGATCAGCCCACTGTGACAGGACTCGCGCGAAATGGCGCGAACGCACAGGATGCTGGTAAATCTCAGGCTCTTCGATACAAATTACGAGAGCCGGCAACTCTGCCAACTCCTGCGTCGTCACCTCAGAGTCTTTCTCGTCAGCAGCTGCACGAACCGATTCCTCGTCGGGAACAAGCGCTTGGAGCATTGCGATGATGACCGCTCTCTGAATGCCGTGCCCTTGCCGAGACACGTCCTTGCGTTCGCCATCAATCACTACGTCCGTTTGAACAGATGCTTCACCCTTAACTGCCCACTCGGGAATTTCCGGGACGAAATCGATTTTCGCATCCTTGACGAGAGTTCCAAAGATTCCATTGACCCGGAGTGCTTGAGCTCGCGTTGACGCTTCCACGCCCGCCCTTATTGCTCCCGAGAGTTCTTCGAGTAGCGGTGCGTTGTCTTCTTCCCACTTTGATTTAGCGCTGCTGACAGCCTCGGCCATTAGCGCTCCAATCAACCTGGCTGCCGCAGATGACTTGCCCTTTGGGGCCATCTCATCGGCGATGTCGGCACTTCCGGGGACCAAAACCATACGGATCCGGCGAGCGAGCACATTCTCGCCATTGAAGCCAAATAGGTGCGTTGCGTCGCAAGCTTTGATCTCTTCCAATTTGTCCACATTTTGCGGATCATTCTCCCAGAGGCTCAGCTGCTCGATTATTTCGTCCTTCCCGGTGACCGCAGCAAGCTCTGGGTATGTTTCGCGCAGTTCGTTATAGATGGGTCGCATGAATGTCACGCGGTTGTCCGCTCGGATCGAAGCGAATCCAGGGCCTTGCCTTGAGTTGCCAATCATCTTGTCCGAAGCAGAACTACGAGACCAGGTCCGTCGGAACCGAACCGTCTCTCCGCGCCCGTACTCCGCGAGCACTCGCCTGTCTTCATCGTCGAGATGACCGAAAGTCACCTCGATATCAATTTCTTGCTCCTTATCTGTTGACCCTGACGGCTCGCTAGATGTCGTGTGGAAGTCACGTGAATCGATTGCAGTTCCATTGAAGAACCAATCGAGCGCGTATAGGACCGAGGATTTTCCTGAACCGTTGGGACCTACCAAGGCTGTGTAGTCATCCACTTCGATCGTCACATCGCGAAGGCATCGGTATCTTCGAACCCGAATTCTGAGTATCTTCATCGGTTCATCAACTCAATCCGCAGCAAGACAACAGACCACATGTAAGTGGGTATCGTTCGGGTCATAGAGCGGCGGATTCTGATCGAACTTCTCCCCCGTAGCGAGCTCTGACATTTCGGCTTCCGTGAATAGGCTCCAAAACGGCGGCTGCCGAGAGCTGCTCGTGCCATCGACCTGATATCCGCGGAGGGCTGGCTTACCCGTGTCCTTGTGGGGACCGTATGCCGCCGGGATTACAGTTCGCTGATGGCCGCCGTAAGAGAAGTGCAATTGCAGCCTCTCTGCTATCGCATCACAAATCATCACTTGGTGTGGCTCCATATTCATCGTTGATATTTCTCGAGTCAGCTAGTTGCTGGCGCATCCTGGCGGTGAAACCAGCGCACCCTTAGTCATGTCGCAGCCAGTCTCAATGCACGTTCCATCAGGTGTTGGTCGCCGAGGCGTCGTCTTAGTTCGTTTTCTAGGCCGGCAATTGGGTAGAGGTTTTGTGGGGCGCGACCGTCTTTGTGGGGTTCGCTGGCGTACCGGGGAAGCAGCGCCGTGACTTGGTTGGCTCGTTCGACGGCGTCGGTGACTGATCCGACAGCCGGTACTTCGCAGCGGACAATGCCGGCCCAGGGCTGAGTTCGTTCGATGGGTAGTCGCAGGTACCAGCTGTATCGGTTGCCCCCTCGACCGCCGAGATGGAAGAGCGGCGTGCGTTGGCCAGCGCCGAGGCCAGCAAGGACGGGCTGCAGTTCGTCGGGCAGATATTGCACGTGCTGGGTCTTCACATAGCCCACACCGTTCGGATCGTTGCGCCCTCGCAGCGGGCCGTCGAACACCACCAGCTCGCAGTCCGGCGACAGGCCCAGGCCCATCTCGATCTTGGTCATCTCATTGTGGATACCTAAGTACAAGTCCTCGGGGGAATCTCCAGCGCATGCGAAGTACCGGTAGGTACCGCTGCGGGTCTCGATGTCATCAGCTGCATCGGTCGGGCCAGTGAACAGGCCACGCACGACTTGAGCGTCGACGACTGTTGCCGACGTCTCGGTGCACACAACCGAGCCCGCGGCAACAGTTGCGCAAACGCCGGGGCGCACCACGTCGCCATCGGTGATCCAGACGCGCGCATCGATTCGACGTACGCCGTCGACAAACATGATGGTGCTCGGCATCGCTGACGGCGACGGATCAATCGGTGACCATTTGTCCACGGCGATCTCGATGTCGACAGCCACACCGTCGCTCGAATCATCCATCTGCGCATCGTCTGCGGCGATGCCGTACTCAGGCGCCCAAGTCTCAACCGCGAACTTCATGCTGCGTCTCTCATGCTTCGACCCTTGCCACTACCGACGAGGTTGCTTCCTTGGTGACTTCGAAGCGCACCGGCATTCGCTCGGCCAACTCTCGGATGTGGGTGATGATGCCGACCATGCGCCCGCTCGCTCCCAACTCTTCGATAGCTGCAGCGACCACGTCGAGGGTCTCAGGATCAAGCGTGCCGAACCCCTCGTCGAGAAACAGCGACTCCAACGGCGGCGTGCCCTCGGGCGCCATGGCGTGCAAGCTGTCGGCCAGCGCCAAGGCAAGCGCCAACGACGCCAGGAACGTCTCGCCGCCAGACAACGTGCGAGCATCGCGCAACTCGTCGCCGTTGCGATGATCACGAACCTGAAAGTCCATGTCGTCGGACTCGATCGAATACTGCCCACCCGACAGCTCGAACAGGCGCTCGCTGGCCCGTTCGACCAGCGCCTGCACGACTTCTTCCATCATCCACTGTTCAAACCCGCTCGACTTCAACAGCCGGTTACCGAGCATGTCGTGCACCTGCTGCGACTCTTCGAGCTGCTCCACCTGGGCGACGTCGTCTTCGAGTTCCTTGCGCCTCGCCTGCGCCGTATTCAGCGCCGACTCGGCCTCAGCCACAAGCTTGATTATGAACGACGCCAACTCATCGGTGTCGCAATCATCGGCAGCTTCAAGCTCGGCCATAAGTGAGCGAATCTCTTCCTCGTCGCTGGCGACCTTGGTCGAGGCGACCTCGGCGACTTCGGACGAGTTGGCGAACTCCAGCTCCAGGGGCGCCTGCTGCTTTGTTGACCATTCGGCGAACACCTTCCAGTCATCGAGCAGCGATGACCCCTGCGGCGTAGGGGCATCAATCGCTTTGAACCCGGCCCAAGTCGCCGTGAACTCCTGCCGCAGCATGAGCTCTGATTCCTGAAGTGCCACCAATGCTTGTGTCGCAGTCTTGTGTGCCTGTTCAGCCAGCCCCTCGGCAGCGAGCGCCTCGGCGTGTGTAGTTGCTAGTTGCTCTGCCTGCTGCGCCATGCCATGAAGTTCAGCTTGCCCTGGTTTGTCCTTGAGCTGTGTCTCCAGGTCTTCAGCTCTGCCTTGAGCTGACTTCAGTTGTTCCTCGGTGCGAGTGTGGACCGAAGCCGCTGACGCTGCCGCTGCTCGAACGCTGCGTACTTCTTCTGACTCGCGCAATATCCGCACTTCAGCCGACGCCTGTTCCCGTTCCGAAGTTGCCCCCTTGGCGGCGGTCTCTAGCTCGTCGATCTGAGCGGCTTGTGCATCGAGCTCACTCGCCGGCGGCACGGCGCGTGCTGCTTCTCGCGCAAACTCAAGTCTGGTCATGACGACCGCAACTCGGGACTCAGCTGCAGCTTGCTGCTTCTCGGCCTGGCTGGCTGCGGCACGGACTTGAGCCACGGCCTGCTCCGCCTGAGTCTGAGCAATTGTCGCGGTGGCTAGCTCGCCAGTTGGCTCGTGGTCAGGAATCGTGCCGACGGTCTGCTCGCATACCGGACAGGCTTCGCCCTCGACCAGTGAGCCGACCAACACGTGTGCATGGTTCTCGTTCTCGATCCGGCGGACTTCAGCCGTCGCAGTGCTCACCTGATCCTCGGCGGACTGAAGATTTGAAACTGCGACCTCGACTTCCTTGGTCTCAGCCACGAGTGCGTTCTTGGCCGGTTCGACTTCGGCCTCGATAGCGCCCAAGGCCTGCACGATCGCTTTGGCCTTGTCGAGGTCTGCCCGTGAAGGTCCGGTTTGAACCGCTTCGAGCGCCGACTTCTCGGCCGCCTCGGTCGCTGCTACTCGGCTATCGGCTTCGGCCAGCTTCGCATCGAGCTTGGCGGCCTTCGCTGCTGACTCATCACCTTCTGTCGCCGCTACCGCGAGCGCGGTCGCCAGCGTCTGGGCTGCAGCAACTGAAGCGACCAGGTCGGTGTGCACCTTGAGCAGTCGCTGGCACTCGCCCAGGTCGGGACCGTCTTTGCAGGACTGTGTCGACGCCTCGACGCCAGCTTTGGCCTGCACCAGTTCATCCGCAGCAGTCGCTTGACTTGCCACAGCTGCAGCCAGTTCGCCGCCAAGTGCAGCTACCTCGGTCGGTATCTCGACATTCGCAACGGCCAAAACGAGCACTCCAAAATCGTGCGCTGTCTTCGCCGCATCATCCCGTGCTGCAATCGATACATGTCGAACAGCGAGCGCTTCATCCAGCGCCAGTTTGGTCGCGACTACGGAATCACGTTGCTGCTCAAGAGCGACGAGATCCTCGTCGCTGATAGCGCCTGCTGCCAGCTTTGGACGAAGTACCTCAAGCTGGGTTGCTGCTTCCCGAGAGATCGAACGGGCACGGATGCCGAGCCGGTCATAAATCTCCATCCCGAGCACGCTTCGAAGAAGATCACGTCGCGCCTGCTTTCCATCATGGAGGAACGCAGCGAACTTCCCTTGAGGTAGAACCACGACCCGAGTGAACCTGTCGAAGTTTAGACCAATGACTCGCTCGACTTCGGCGCCAACCTGGTCTGCTCCCTCGGCAAGCACCGCGTCTCCTTTTTCGAGGCGCGCCTCCTTGGTTGACGCTCCATTCCTGGTTCGTCGCACAACTCGAACTGCGGTGTAGGTCTCTCCCGCAAGTTCGAAAGTAAATACAACTCGAGCCTCTGCACTCAGGGCATTAAGCATCGGCGCAACAAGGCGAGCATCGACTATTCGAGCTATGCGGCCAAACAGAGCGAACGTGATCGCGTCGATGATCGTCGACTTGCCTGAACCGGTGCCGCCGACGAGCGCGACAAGTTCCAGGTCAGTGAAGTCGACTTCGGTCTCGTCTCGGAAGGTGCCGAACCCGAGCATCTGTAACCGGACGGGTCTCATCGGCCGGCCATCTCGTCGTGCTCGTCGTCGAGTAACGCCTGGAATGCAGCACCCACGCGAGGATCCTCAGTGCCTTGCTCAGCGAGAAACTCGGCAAACAATTCTGTCGGTGCCTTGCCGATGCGCCGGCTGATGGCTGCTCGCTTGGGCCGCACGGCGCCGCCAATCACCTGCACGTCGACGACTTGCGAGCCAACGATGTCGCGCACCCGATCAGCGATGCCGGCCTGGCGAGGTTCATTCACGTTCACCCGCACCCACACCTCGTCGGGTAGTTCCTTGGCCGTCGCTTCGAGCTCGTCGAAGGTGCCGGTGAGCGTGCGCAGCGGCCATCCAGACGTCAGCTTGACCGGCGTGACTGCGCCGGGCGCTCCTGGATTTAGGTCGACCAGGTTCACCTGCTTCTGCTGGTCCGCTTCGCCGAAGTCCATCTGTAGCGGGGAGCCGCAGTAATGCGTGGGCGAACCGGCACTGATCTTCTGCGGGCGGTGTACATGGCCGAGCGCGATGTAGTTCGCGGTGATCGGCAACGAGGGCGAGCTGATGGCGTAGTCCTCGATGAAGTGGGCCTGGCGTTCGCCACCGCCCATCTTGCCCCCATGCACAAAGGTGTGAGCGGTGAGCAGGTTGATGGCGTCGGTGTCGAACTCGGATGCCAGCAGGCCGAGCATCTGGGTGACTCGCTCCGTGTAGAGCTGCGAACTCTCGAACGCCTGGTTGTCCCATAACTCGGCGGCTCGGACGATGCCTCGTTTGGACACGAACGGCAGCATCGCCAGCACGACGTCCTCGCCCGAACGGGCGGTGAAGCGGCGCACGCCCCCATCATCAGGTCGTTTCGCTTGTGTCAACACGTGAACATCGCCGACGGCTTCGAGCACCGGCGCGACGGCTTCGAGTCGGCGAGCGTTGTCATGGTTGCCGCTGATTACGGCGAGCGTGGCACCGGTTTGGGACAGCTCGAGCAACGCCTTGTACACGATCTGTTCGGCCTCGGCTGTCGGTGCTGCCGTCTCGAACAGATCACCCGCCACGATGATCAAGTCGACGTCGTTCTCGGCTGCGACGCCGACGATCTCGGTCAACACGGCGCGATGTTCGTCGGCACGGCTGTGGCCGCGGATCGTCTTGCCGACATGCCAGTCACTGGTGTGCAGAAGCTTCACGAGCTACACGCCCTCAAACGGATCTGCAGGCGACTCGGTCTTCGCTCCAGGCGTAGTACCGCCAGATAGGTCGGCTTCCGATGATCGGGTGGCCCACGCCGGGAACGGGAACTCGACCAACAGCGGAACCGGCAGCCGAGGCTGGCTCAAGTACATCGAGCCAGGCTTCAGAATCGTTGCCCGCTGCCGCTGCACACCTGGCAGGAAGCCGTATTGATCACGTCCGGCCTCGGCAGTGTCCAAACGGCCAACGACACGGATAGCGCTGTTCGCCACAACTCGCCGCTCGACCTCGCTAGCGGTCTGTTGCGCGCCGATCAGGATGATTCCCAAGCTGCGGCCACGCTCGGCGACATCGAGCAGGATCTCCTTGATTGGACTTGAGCTGTCACGAGGTGCGTATTTGTTCAGCTCGTCAAGCACGATGAACTGCAGCGGCTCGGCGGTGCCGCTCGCTTCCTTCTGCTCGAAGGACTGGCGAAGTACCACACCGACCACAAACCGCTTGGCCCGGTCGTGCAGTTGATGGATGTCGACGACGGTCAGCTGGTTGGCGTCTAGTTCGAGCGAATGGCCAGTGGCGTCGTGCATGTCGGCGCGGATCAGGTGGGCCAGGTGGCGCTCGGCACTCGCTAGCCGACGCACAAACGCGTTGATCGTTCCCCCGCCAATGGCACGGCCGCTCCAACGAGGATCCGGGTAGTCCTCAGGGTCAAGTGGGATCAGCTTGGACTCGATCACATCAACCAGCGCACGGAAGGTACGCACGGTCGTGCCTTCGATACGGACGGCGCCATCGCTGGTGTCACCGTCTTTGGCGCACTCCCGTAGACGATCCGTGACCGAACGAACAACGATCGTGTATTGCTGACGCTCGTCTTCGGCGTCGGCGAACAGGAACGGCAAAAGGCCCTGCTCGCAGAACTCGGCGATCGTCCAGAAGTACGGCTTGACGCCGGTGATGCGGGCACCGGTCATGGGTGTTGCATTCGGATCACCTGGACGGGGCGGTGCAACAATACCGACGCTGGTGAACGGACCGGGCTCTAGGCCGAGGTGGCTATACCTACCGCGCGCTGCCTCGTCCATCTTGGTGTTCGGATAGTCAAGGAAGAGCAAGTCCTCGCCCTTGACGTTGAAGATCAGGCCCTTGGTATTGGTCGCCTTCTCGGCAAGCACGCCGCTGCGAAACAGCGAATAGAGCAAGAAGGTGGCGTAGCTGGTCTTGGTAGCAACACCCGAGATGCCGCTGATGTTGATGTGCGCTCCCTTGGTGCCGTCGACAAAGTCGAGGTCGAGATAGATCGGGTCGTTGTCACGGCTCAAGCCAGCGGGCAGCCGCCGTTCGACATCGGTGAAGTCGAGCGCCTCGTCACGCTCTTCGTCAGTGGCCTTGCGAACCTCGTTGCCCGGCAGCGGTGGCACGAATGTCTCGGGCACAACCCGCGTGAGTTGGACCATGGCGGCCTCGCTGACCTCGGCCGGCAAGATGCCATCGGCGATCAGGAACACATCGCTGTCAAAACGTGCGCCTTCGTGCCGGGCACGCACCTGGCCCACGATCCCGTAGTGCGTTATTTTCTCACCCGTCGCCAGGATGCGATCAAGTGCCACGACATCGTCAAGCTGCAAGTGGCAGCCCGGCGCTATCGCCACCCAAAACTCAAGCGGCGTGGCGTCCTCGGTCCCAAGTACTCGCCCGACAACATTCGTCTTATCACTCACTCGTCACCCTGTTCATCGCTACCTCTACATCCACGCCTTCCGAGTCTCGCACTCGTGAGAAGGCCACTTCAGATAGCGGAGGCGCCACTCCCGCTGGCAATATCCCCTCGACAGCGAGCGCGGTGACGAGCTTGTCGATCGTCTCCTGCGGGTGCAGGTAATAGTCAGTGTCTGAAATTCGATAGAACTTCCAGCCGATACGTTCCAGTTCCTGCTGACGAGCAACATCGTCAGCGAACTCGTCAGGACCATGGAATGCTGCGCCATCACACTCGATGGCGATGCGCCCACCATGACCAGCGACCACGAGATCGATCTTCTTGCCATAAACGGCTACCTGCGGTTCCACCACGAACCCACGATCACGGAGATCAGAAAAGACCCTTTGTTCAAACAGTGAATCAAACGTTGGGTGGCGTCGATCTCGATCGACCTCCTCGGTAAACCCCTGAATGCCACTCACCGATGGCTCCAGAAAATGATGCAATAGATGCGATCTGATGCACTCCGGGTTCAGGTCCTCAGGCATCATCGAATGGAACAGCCACATTTGATCGCGTGCGCGGCTGGCGGCGACGTTGTAGCGCTGCTTATCTGACGCCGCGCCGAGCTTGCGTATCCGGTGGCCAGCCACGGGACTCTTCACCATGGACAGGAAGATCACATCGCGCTCGTCGCCTTGAAAGTCGTACGGAGTGCCACATCTCAGGTCACGATCAAGCCAAGCATCTTGTCCAAGGCGCTCGAAAAGTTCCTGTTGAATTATCAGATCCTGCTTGCCACTCGAGAGCAACGTGATGACACCAAACGATTTCCCTTCGTAGGCAGGGTCTTCGTGACATGCGATCACTTGTCGAACAAGTTCACTCGCTTCAACTTCATTTGTTGCATTGAGCTCTTCGGTCTCGGGTACAAAGGTCGACCGAAGTGGCGGGAGGCGGTCAGAGCCAAACTGACGCAACGGTTCAAGCCGACGATGCTGCGGTGCATAGACAACCCGATTCGAGAACTCGATGAT
>Ga0115031_1004475_pt1 | contig 10317 bp, 10 predicted proteins | sample Maine_Asex4_meta_FD_87301 | JGI IMG/M metagenome (GOLD analysis project Ga0115031, IMG submission 87301) | Marine algal microbial communities from Maine, USA - Maine_Asex4_metaG | ecosystem: Host-associated > Algae > Red algae > Unclassified | place: Maine, USA | collected 2015-01-05 | reverse complement strand
GGTTCTCATTTAAAGCACTTTCGTACTTTATTCGACTACGTCGAACTCATTCGTTCTTGCCTTGATCCATTTTGAACAATTCTAAATCCTTTTCCGTCATCTAAAAATAGAAATGGTATTATATATACATATTAATCAATTGCTCAAATAACTCCTGTTTTCCACTAATTACTGTAGGTTCATTATTTTTACATGCTAACTGATATAGGTCTTCTAAAGAAAGTATACCTTCTTCGAATTTTTTACCTTCTCCAGTATCGAAACTTTCATATCTGCCATTCTTCAATTTAGAATATTCAGAATTTGTCAATATATCATTAGCTATGACGAGCGCTCTAGCAAAAGCATCCATACCAGATATATGAGCAATAAATAGATCCTCTAGATCCGTAGAATTTCTTCTGACCTTAGCGTCAAAGTTAATACCCCCTGAAGTAAATCCATCATGCTCTAAGAAGACCATCATCATCTGTGTAAGCTCATAGATGTCTATCGGAAACTGATCGGTATCCCACCCGTTCTGGTAGTCTCCTCTATTAGCATCCATACTTCCTAGTAGACCTGCATTAGCCGCAACTGTCATCTCGTGTTCCATTGTATGACCAGCAAGCGTAGCATGGTTTACTTCTAGGTTTAGAGCAAAATCATCCATAAGATTATACGCTCTTAAGAAAGCTATAACGGTCGCTGAATCAAAATCATACTGATGTTTAGAAGGTTCCATCGGCTTGGGCTCTATGAGGAATTTCCCCTTAAATCCATTCTTTCTACCGTAGTCTCTAGACATCGTCAGGAACTGCGCTAGGTGATCCAGCTCTCGCTTCATATCCGTATTGATAAGAGATATGTATCCTTCTCTTCCACCCCAAAAAACGTAATTTTCACCACCTAGTTTTATCGTAGCATCGATAGCATTCTTGATCTGTACACTGGCTCTTGCTACTACTTTAAAATCTGGGTTCGTACTAGCACCATTCATGTAGCGTGGATGAGTAAAAAGATTAGCAGTTCCCCATAGTAATTTCATTCCTGTAGCTTTTTGCTTTTCTTGAGCATAATCTGTTATTAGTTGCATGCGATGCTCATACTCTTTTATAGAATCACCCTCATCGATGAGATCTATATCGTGAAAACAATAATAAGGAACGCCTAATTTATTGAAAAATTCAAAAGCTGCATCCATCTTATCCTTAGCTTGCTGCAAAGGATCAGATGACTGTGTGAGCCAGGGCATATATCTTGTAGGTTGACCAAAAGGATCGCCTCCGCCGCCACATAAGCTATGCCAGTAACAAGCAGCAAAACGAAAATGCTCCTTCATACTTTTTCCTGCCACCTGTCTATCCTCATCGTACCATCTGAATCCAAAAGGATTTTTAGATTCTTTACCCTCATACTGTATCTTGGATATGCCCTTAAAATACTCCATCTATATTATTGTTTTTATTAATTTTCTATAAGTTTTTCTACATCTATTTTCCACAGCTGATAGGCATCATTATATGCCTCAGTATAAGCGTCAGGATAAAAATTCTTATCAATACTTATCTTACCTACTGCTTCTTCTATCGTAGCATAATTGCCAGCGCCTACACCACTTGCCTTGGCGGCGCCTATCGCACCACTAGTATTGACAAGCTCTATCTCTATGTCCAGCAAACTTGCTATGGTAGTCGAAAAAACAGGAGACTGGAATAGATTATCGTTTCCTGCTTTTACAATTTCAGGATCTAGACCTAAATCCTTGAGCAGCTGAAAACCATAGATAAAAGAAAATGCAATTCCCTCTAGTGAAGCCCTACATAAATGTGACCCATCGTGCCTGTTAAACTGCAAATTATTTATTTGAGCGCCTACGTCCTTATTGTTAAACATCCTTTCTGCTCCATTCCCAAATGGTAAAATTCGTAAACCATCAGATCCTACAGGAATATCACTTATCATTTTCTCCATGTCAGCATAAGCTATACCTTCTCGGGCTATATGCTTTCTCATCCATGCGTATTGTATACCAGCTCCATTAATACAAAGAAGTGCCCCTATTCTTGGATCTTCCTTTGTATGATTTACATGCGCAAAACTATTGATCCTAGACTCATTATCGTATATGAGCTTATCAACCACTCCATATACTACTCCAGACGTCCCTCCTGTAGCCGCCACCTGATTAGGCTGTAAAACTCCTAGAGACAAAGCATTGTTAGGCTGGTCACCCGCCCTATAAGAAACTGGAATATTATTAGATAAACCTAGATCTTGGGCAACAGAAGATTTCACTTTAGCTTGCAAGCCTATGCTAGGCACCAGAGATGGTAATATACTTTTACTGATGCCATAGTGATCTAAAATATTTTCCGCAATACTGTGTTGCTGAAAGTCCCAAAAGATACCTTCTGATAGTCCAGTGATCGTAGTATTACAGACTCCAGATAGCATCATTGCTATATAATCGCCTGGTAATAATACCTTATGGATTTTACTAAACAGATCAGACTCATTCTCCTTCACCCACTTTAGTTTAGAAGCAGTAAAATTTCCTGGAGAGTTAAGATAATTAGACAGGCAGTGATTATTTCCTAGGGCATCGAAAGCATGTTGACCGATCTCTACGGCTCTACTATCACACCATATAATGGCCGGTCGAAGGACGCTGAGCTGATCATCTACTAATACTAATCCATGCATCTGATAGGCTATTCCTATGCTTGCAATGTCTGTTCCGTTTATTCCTGCTTTTCCTATAGCTTTCTTTATAGCTGTCACTGTATTCGTCCACCAGACTTCTGGATGCTGCTCTGCCCAGCCAGGAAATTTAGAAATCATTCCCATTTCTATAGCAGGTTGCTGAACTAAAGAAAGTGCCTTACCAGAAGAGGCATCTACTATGGCAGCTTTCACAGAAGAACTTCCTACATCTAATCCTAAGAGGTACATTTTATTTCTTTTTTGTTCACAGTACTTTATTTTGCAGTAATTAGATATATCCTATATTTTGCTGTCCCTAAATCTATAGATCTTTGGACGGGAAAAACGGTTCCTATAGGAAATCTAACTTTCTTTTATTATTTACCTTGTCACGTCTAATACTATACGTTGAAATTGTGCCTTTGTCGATAACAAAAGAAACGCTTACTTTTCCGTGCTTATAATTATCCAATTTCATGATATCTTTAGATTCGCAATTCAGTAATATAGGAATTGAGCCTATAGGTTTGACATATTTTTGCATTACTTCTTCAGTAAATATATCAGAATTATTGGAAATCTCAACGGTTAACTCTACCCGTTCCTTTTTTTTATTTCTGTTTGTTTACATTTAATATCTCCTCCCCTCTTAAGAAAGTATCTCGGTAAAATATCATAAGCGAAAATTGACAAATAAGCCATAAATATTTATATTTATTACGTTAGTACGACCTTAACTGTGATATAATATGTAGACGAACAATATAATTTGCAAGCTTTTCGTAAACTAATTATGCACTTTTGTACTTTACTGTATATGGGATTTATCCATACAAAATTATAAAATGAAAAGTTTTTCTACATATTGGTTATTTATAGGATTGTTATTAGTGTCCATGTCGTCTTGTAATGACGATACTGAATCAGCTATTGACAGTGAACTACAACCTTACGTAGACGCATTCCAGGCTGCGGGTCTTGCAAGAGGAATAAATATAGACTACACCACTAATCCTATCACCGCACAGTTTAACAGAATACCTAATGCTGGTGTGGCAGGACAGTGCTTCAGAAATCAGGATATTCCTAATAGTATTTCCATAGATGCTATCTACTGGTCTACTCAGAGTGAATTGCGAAGAGAATTTTTAATGTACCACGAACTAGGCCATTGTGTAATAGGGAGATCTCATAGAGATGAAACTGATGCTACCGGCACCTGTCTGTCTATTATGCATTCTACTGATGGTATATGTAATAATACATATGGTCCCGCCACTAGAGAATCTTATCTAGATGAATTGTTCGGTTTCTAGACTGCATTGTTATCTTAAGTTTTTTCCAAGAAAAATATCATTTCTATAAAAAATGTCTAGAACATTCAATATGTTATGGCTAATACAATTAATTTACAGGTAATGGAATATATTTGCAGCACTTAAAAAAGAGAATCATGAGCGCAAGTTACTTAGAGACTACTAAAGATGTATACAAGAAAGCTGCAGAAACTCCAGATGTAGGTCTGTGTTGTACTACCACTCCAGTCTGGGAACTTCCAGATCTACATATGCCAGACATTATGTTACGGATGAATTATGGATGTGGCTCTACAGTAAACCCTAGAGATCTATCAAGAAATCCAAAGATCTTGTACGTTGGTGTAGGCGGTGGAATGGAGCTTTTGCAATTTTCTTATTTCAACAGAAATAAGGGTGGAGTCATCGGTCTAGATGTTGTAGATGAGATGCTAGAAGCTTGTGACAAAAATCTCTATGAGGCGGAAAAAACAAATGGATGGTTCCAGAGAGACTTTATAGACTTAAGAAAAGGAGATGCGCTAGCCCTCCCTATAGAAGATAACAGTATAGATGTCGCTGCTCAGAATTGCCTGTTCAATATTTTTGAGAAAGAAGATCTCCTAAAGGCACTTAAAGAAATGTATAGAGTCCTGAAGCCACATGGAAGACTCATCTTATCAGATCCTGTATGTGAACAGATTATGCCAGAAAACCTTAAGAATGACGAGACACTTAGAGCCTTATGTCTCAGTGGGTCCATCCCGCTAAATGACTATCTACAAATGATAACGGATATAGGATTCGGTACTGTAGAGATACGAGCTAAAAGACCGTACCGAATATTAGACCCAAAACATTATGATACAGCTCAAACCATATATATAGAATCCGTAGAGGTTGCTGCAATAAAAGACCCTATGCCGGAAGATGGTCCTTGTATCTTTACTGGTAAGTCAGCTATATACTATGGTGGTGAAAACCAATTCGACGATAAGAATGGTCATTTATTATTACAGAACCAACCAATTGCTGTGTGTGACAAAACAGGTGGCGCACTAAGTAGATTAGATGAAGACATATTCGTATCGGAATCTACGTTCTTTTACGATGGAGGAGGTTGCTGCTAATAACCTTTCTCGAGATTCACCATATGGTCAACTGGTTTTCCTTGTTGCATGTTTCTATAATTTTTTATAAGCTGTGTAACTACTGAGTGCTTGTCGGTTATGCCAGATACGTGTGGCGTAATGGAAAGTCTGTCATCCTTCCAGAAACGGTGATCCGCAGGTAGTGGCTCATCTCTAAATACATCTAAGCAAGCACCTATAAGATTTTCTTCATCAAATGCGGCGATAAGGTCTTCCTCTACTAAGTGATGCCCTCTACCTACATTAATTAGGTAAGCCTTATTAAGTTGTGAAAACAAGGCTCTATTTAGAATATTTTCTGTTTTCTGAGTTAGGGGCAGTAAGTTTATTAATATATCTGTACTAGATAGCATTTCCTGTAATCCATTGTCTCCAATATATGTTTTGACTTGCTGGATATGTTTAACACTGGACGCCCATCCTTGGACTCTGAACCCCATGTTCTGCAATCTCACTGCTACACCAGCACCTAGATATCCTAGACCTAGAAAAGAAACGGTAGTATATTCTATACGTTTATAGTTAATAGGTTTCCATCTACTTATAATCTTATCTTGATGATACTGATTGACATTTTTAATATGAGCAAGAATTACTGCTAGAACATATTCGTACATATCCTCTAGGAGTTTTTCGTCTTTTATTCTGGTTATTATTATTTCTTTTGAGATGGTATTTTCAATATACAGGTGATCTATTCCTGCTCCTATAGATTGGATCACTTTTACGTTTTCGTACCTTTCTATTGATCCAGGAAGTGGCTTCCAGCAGATCAAAAAATTAATATCTTTTTTGACATGATGATCCACGGGATGTATATAGACCTCTTCTTGTAATTTATTTTCTAATACTTCTTTCCAGGGCATCGGGTCTTTAGAACTAAACAGAATTGCAATCGCCATCAGTAGAATAATTTACATAAAAATATTCACAAGTATAGTAAATCCCACATTATTAAATGGCATTATATACCTCATTACGAGGTTCTAAGATTAAAGCTTGAAATGAAAATATCTCAAGGAATTATCAAACCTCGCTATAGAAACTCTTAGCTTTAGAAGCCTAAGAATATCTAGATTTAGAAAATCATTTTTACATTTATAGTATGAATAGAAAAAAGGAAAAGAAGAAACTACTCGTATGTACTGGCGGAGGAGACTGCCCGGGACTGAATGCGGTGATTAGAGGCATAGTGAAAGCAGCTAAAACTAGTGGTGAATGGGATGTGTATGGCAGTATAGAAGCGTTTAATGGACTTATAAAAGAACCTACGGAGATCGTAAGGCTTACTAATAAAAAAGTGAGCGGCATCCATGTAAAGGGAGGGACCATTATCAAAACGACTAACAAAGGAAATCCACTAGAGTTTCCCTACCAAGATGACGAAGGCGAATGGCAGTCAAGAGATATCTCCAATGATCTGATCACTAAATTTAAGTCTCTAGGCTTCGAAGCAGCGATCAATATAGGAGGTGATGGCAGTCAGAAAATATCTCAAGCCTTATATGAAAAAGGAATGAATATCATAGGTGTTCCTAAGACTATAGATAACGACCTATCCGCTACAGATCTTACCTTTGGATTCAGTACGGCTGTTCAGATTGCAACAGATAGTTTTGACAAATTAGTAACTACGGCAGAGAGTCATCATAGAGTTATTATTATGGAGGTGATGGGCAGAGATGCTGGCTGGATAGCTCTACATACGGCACTGGCTGGTGGTTCCGAGATATGTCTCATTCCAGAAATACCTTACAAAATCGATACCATCATACGCAAGATCAACAAAAGATATAAGAAAGGAAAGGGATTTGTAAATATAGTAATTGCAGAAGGAGCTAGATCTGTCAATGGACATATTATTGCCGAAGAAGCTTCTGATGGAGATGCTAATATCAAATTCGGTGGCGTAGGTAATATCCTCAGAGCACAGCTAGAAGCTAATGGTTGTAAGCCTCAGGTAAGAACAACTATACTCGGGCATACCCAACGAGGAGGAACACCGGTGGCATTTGACAGAATACTAGGCACAACAATGGGTGTCAAGGCTTTTGAAATGGTACAACAAGAATCTTATGGAAATATGGTTTCTTACAAGAACCATCAACTTACAGAGGTGACCATAAAAGACGCCATAAAAGATTACAATCACGTAGACCCTAGTCATTATCTTATAAAAACAGCGCGTAAGATAGGCGTATCATTCGGAGATTAGTTCTATTTTTAACTAACACAATTACAAATACACTGAACAGCCTAAAGAAAATATGGTGCAGATGCAGATACTGGGAATTCTGGCCCTTCTGGATTTCTGTTGTCCCGCTTATCCTGATAGGTCTATACTATAGTTTAAAGGCTAGGAGGCTTTTCTACTTTTCTAATGTCAATCCAGCATTTGAAAATAGTGCAATGATGGGTGCCTCGAAGATGAATATCCTAAACAAACTTCCATTATCTGTCATTCCTAAAACAGTTTTTCTGTCAAAAGAAAAACAAGAGAATCTGGACAAACAAGCTTTTCTTAATGACCACCAATTTTCTTTTCCGCTTATCATGAAACCAGATATAGGTGAAAGGGGCTTACTTGTAGAAAAGATAAATACGCTAGAAGAATGGGAACAATACCTAGATGCAAACCATCTGGATTATATCGTTCAAGAATATATCCAGTTACCTAATGAAATAGGTATTTTCTTTTACAAACTGCCTGGAAAAACCGACATTACAATAAGCTCAGTATGTCTCAAAGATTTTCTAAGTATTACGGGTAATGGGAAAAGTACGGTAAGGCAGTTACTCCGAGAAAACTTTCATGGGCGTCTACAACTGGATAGGCTAGAAAAAACCAATACAGACCTATTAGAGAAAATTCTTAATTCGGGAGAAATTAGTATGTTAGAGCCTATAGGCAATCACAGTAGAGGGACAGCATTCTATAGTGGGAACCATCTTATAGACATGGAGATGAAATCGCTGATCCAGTCTATTATCGGGAGTCACTCCGATATTAACTATGGTAGGTTTGATATAAAATATAATAGCATAGAAGAACTTAAGCGAGGTATAAATTATAAAGTCATAGAACTTAACGGAGCAGCCTCTGAACCAACGCATATCTATGACCGATCGATACCCATCTGGAAAAAATACAAGATATTCTCAGAGCACTTTGCCGTTATGTATGACATATGTACTATACAAATGCAGAAAGGTATAGATCCGATAAGTATATCTGCTGGATTCCAGACTATGAAGAACTACTACACCTACAAGGGCGAGATTAATCCGTCATGGAAAACAGTGTGAACAGCCTATCGTCTACTATGATCTCATGCGCTACCTGCAAGCGCATCAAGAGAAAGAATTTATAAAACTGAACTTTAACACATAACAAATCACAGATACAGCCAATTATTCGTTTATTTGGATAAGAATTAGGGCTAAAACCTATTATATTTACAATATAAGGTGCCATACAGATACCTTTCCTTACAAATTTTTAAATAGAAAAATCTAACAATGAAAAAAATACTATTATTCTTACCATTACTTGTCGTACTAATGATTTCATCTTGTGATAATGAACCTTGCAAAGGTGTAGAGTGTGTAAAAGGAGAATGCGTAGACGGAACTTGTGTTTGTGATACCTGCGAGAATGGAACTTGTACAACAGGAGATTGTGAATGTTTTGAAGGCTTCCAAGGAGATAATTGCGATGTAGAAATTAGAGAAAAGTTTATAGGTAACTGGTCAGGTGAGTTAGATTGTTCTGGAATTTGCATTTTTGCTCCAGACCTTTGTGGCACAGAAATTAATCTAACGATCTCTAAGGATGAGGATAATATTTCCAAAGTTATGATTTCTGCTCCCGATACAGAGTTTGATGTTTTTGGGAACGGAACACTAGGATCTGATAATGAAACGATAGATCTAGATGAGAGACAATTAGAAATTATGGGTATTGCAGCTGTCGTTAATGGAGATATTGTACAAGAATCCGAAGATGAAATAAAAGTAAGACTTGTAATATCAGCTAGTATTCTTCCTACCACCATAGATTGTCCTATCACGTTTACTAGACAATAAGATCTTTTAAAAATAATATAAAAGAAGCAAGTCTCTGAACAATTAGGCTTGCTTTTTTTTTATGTATACATACCAAAATATATAGCCAATGAAAAATCTATCATCAATAAGCATCATCATATTACTTATGCTTAATATATCCTGCAGTCAGAAAGCATCTGTAAAATCACCGTTGGAAGGTCAAGCTACTTATCCTGCACTGGATCATGGGGTGATAAAGATCAATGATTATATCGATCAAAACACCTACAATCAATATGGCGTTGCAACGTTTGCCGGAGGATGTTTCTGGTGTACTGAAGCTGCTTTTGAGCGAATAGAAGGTGTAGTAGATGTAATAAGTGGATATTCTGCTGGACAGGACCCTAGTCCTACGTATAAGAAAATAGGTACTGGAACCACTGGACATGCAGAAGCAATACAAATATATTACGACAAAACTAAGATAGATTACAAAACACTCTTAGATGTATTTTTTATCGCTCATGACCCTACAACACTTAATCGACAAGGGCCAGATAGGGGCACACAATATAGGTCGGGAATATATTACAGAACGGATGATGAAAAGATTGCAATAGATGCGGCAATTGCCAAATGGAATGAGAAAGGAGTCTACAAAAACCCTATTATAACTGAGGTTGATAAATATACAGAGTTCTGGGTAGCTGAGGGGTATCATCAGAACTTTTACGAGCTTAATCCATCCCAATCCTATGTGTCGAATGTAAGTAGACCTAAAGTCGAAAAGGTACTTTCTAAATATCCTGAACTAATAAAGGAAAAATTTAAAACAAAGCAATAATAAAAAAAGGCTGTCTTGTTAAGACAGCCTTTTTTTTTAAACACCCTTTATTTTTATAGGTAAGTTAACAGCTTACCTTAATTTGTATTTTGTAAAATTCTTTTGGCGCATTACCAGCAAATGAATTATAATGTAAAGATAGCCTCATTTTATTTCTTATATCTCTACATAAGTCCCAACTAAAGACTACAGAAAGCCTACAAGTGTCGCAAAAATTTACTATTTATTCTAATTCGCTTAATATATCGTAATTAGTAAACCTTAATCTTCCAGAAATCATGGTGTCTCAATGAAT
>Ga0115031_1004474_pt1 | contig 10317 bp, 6 predicted proteins | sample Maine_Asex4_meta_FD_87301 | JGI IMG/M metagenome (GOLD analysis project Ga0115031, IMG submission 87301) | Marine algal microbial communities from Maine, USA - Maine_Asex4_metaG | ecosystem: Host-associated > Algae > Red algae > Unclassified | place: Maine, USA | collected 2015-01-05 | reverse complement strand
GCCGCTGGCCGAGCTGCCGCGCCGCCCGCCCGCGATAGCCGGTGGGCTGCCACCCCTGCCGCTCCTCCACCTGCCGCCGGGGGCGTCGCCCCGAGGGTCAACGCCGGCGGGCGCGCCCCCCCCCGCCGCCATGCACCACGTGCGGCGCGCGGGCGTGCCGCCACCGCCTGCCGTCGTGGCGTTGCGGCCACCGCTGCTTGTGGCGCACCCCCCGCCCGCGGGGGGCGGATGGGGGATGCCCCCCCCCCCGCCGCCGGCGATCGCCCGCCCCCCGCCACGGCCTCCGGCGGGTCTGGGCGTCGGTGCGTGGGCGCCCGCCCCGTGGGCGTCCTCGCTGCCGCCCATTGGTTATGGTGGCGGGGTGGACCCCCGACCGGGCGCGGGGCTCACTCTGCCGCCGCTGAGCGTGCCGCCGGGCCTCCCCACGGCCGCCGCCGGCGACGGCGGAGGTGCGCCCCACCGGCGGCCGCTGCTGCCGCCCTTTCGCGCCATTGCGGGGTCGGCAGGCGTGCCGTCGCCGCGCTTGCCGTTGCCGCGGCTGGCGGCCCCGCGCCTGCCGTCGCTGTCGCCCCTCGGCTCGGCGTCGCCGGCGGCGCTGGTGTCGTCGGCCAGCCGTGGCTCGGCTGAGGGGGTGGTGCCGGCAGAGCGCCCGCCGTTACTCCTGCCGCCGACGTCGACGTCGTCTGCATCGGCAGCGGGGGGCGGTGGCGGCGGCGGCGCGACTGTGCGTGACGCCACCACCCGACGTGGGGTGGACGGCGACGGCGGCGGCTCGGCTGCGCTGCCACCTGGCGTCGCTGCGGCGGACCCGACGACACGGCCAGTGGGTGTCGTGCCCTATAGCGGGGACCCGACCCCCCCCCGCCCCCCAGGGGGCTCCCTCTCTGGGGATACCCCCCCCGCCCCCCCCGCCCGACGCAAGCGCGGCCGCAAGCCGACGCCCGGCCTCACCGACGACCAGCGGGCGGAGCGGCGGCGGCTCAAGAATCGGCGCACGGCCGAGGCGAGCCGCCGCCGGCGCCTCGCCGCCGTTGCGTCGGTCGAGTGCGAGCGTGAGGCGGCGGAGCGGCGGGCGGCGGAGCTCGCGGCGGAGAATGGGCGGCTCAAGGCGGAGGTGGCCGCGCTGCGGGGGGCCCTCGGCCGCGCGGGGGGGGACGCGCACATGGTGGGTGGCGGGGGGGGGGGGGGGGGGGGGGGGGGGGGGGGGGGGGGGGGGGGGGGGGGGCGGGCAGGAGGGAAGAAGAAGCGGATGAACGAGCGGCGAGCGGAAAGCGGGGGTGGAGGTGTAAAGGAACGAAGAGGGTGTAGTGGTGGGGTAGGACAAAGAAGGGGGGGGAGAGGGCAGGGCACCAACGATCGGCAACGATGACGATGAGCAGGCGGCACCGCGGAGCAGTCGGCAGTTTGAGACTGGCCCTCGTCTTTTTCAAGCTTCCGTACGGATCACATGACCCATGACCAGATTTTAGTTTTCGATGCGGGCTCGACGCACAGCTCTTCCTGTGCCGACTTTTGCGCGGCCACCAGCACGGTCGCGTCTGCCTCTGGCAACAAAAGCAGCACAAGCGCTTATTGTGCTTCTCACAAAAACTGGATCCGCAACATCCGCTTCAGCATCATGAACCGCCCCCAGAGCCAATGAAACAGTGATTTTGCAACGGAAGCTGATGCACCGAGGTCCAGTTTTTGTGAGAAGCACAATACCCAACTGCGACGCTTGACAGAGTCTTTGGGAGCCATGGTTCTCCGTGGCCCCCAAAGACTCTGTCAAGCGTCGCTTGTACGCGTACAAAGCAAGTGCCACCGGTCTGGCTTTCGACCTGGCGTGATGACGCTCTCCCCGCTTGAGCTGGGAGAGCGTTGGTTGCCGTCAAAGTACTACTACCACGTCAACCAGGCGCAACCCAGCGGACACGGCACGTCCCGATTAATCATGTCGCCTCTTTCGATCACCTGCCGACTGTTGAGAGTGTGGACCGGCGTGTCGTGCAGACGTCAGCGAAGGCGGGATCCACACCGTATCCTGGACTCTGGACCGCTCTGCCACAGGACCAGGGTGCTTTCAAGACGGGTGCTTCACAGCTTTGGTCGATGGCACTCCGGTTGCAAACAAGTATCGGTAACGATGGAGCAATCCTGGGCAACGGTCAGCTTCACGTAATGCCGTAGCCGTCACCAACGCCGGCGTCGCACGGCTCCGACACCAATACGCGGCCTGGAGTAGCGCAACTGCCATGGATTGACAAACAGAAGCGGACATGTCAAGGGGGCATAAAACGCACATACACGGAGAGCGCGTACATCCGCCAGTCAGTCTGGTTGTCAAGGGCAGCCGACGCCGTTTCGTGCTGCAGAGCGCTTCTCTTACTGGGCCAGGACGACGGCGAAGGAACTGTGGTCACATGGCGCAGCAGCAAGTCCAGTGGCGGGTCGGAAATAGCCGTCGAGGTTGCACGCGAGGCGTACATCGGGGCCACATGCCCACATACGTACGCCCTGTCAAAGTCGCCACTGCCACCAACACCCAGAAAGTACACTGCGGCCGCCACCCCGTCTTGCCGGTTGTGTGTGTCCTCGCCATCACAGCACATCGCCTCACCCTGAACAGCGGCTGCAGAGCAGCGTGGTCACCCAAGCACAACGTCCACTCCTGAGCACGGATGACGCAGGGTCGTCTATAATGGCCACGCCGGGTTCCAGGCGATGGTCATCCAGGGGGGAAGGGAAAGAGAAACAGAACAAAAAAAAAAAACCACCCCGCCCGCTGCGCCGACGGCCAAGCCGGCAATGCCGGTGAGGCCCCGTCCATGCGCCAACCGCCACCGGTCACGTGACCGGACCAGCGTGACGCCCAACGAGCGTGGGTGCCCCACCCAACCATCGGCACAAGGCCCAAGCACGTCCACCGAGGCCGAGTCGGTGAGCACCGGCCAGAGGTGAAGCCGGAACTGGACTCGGGGTGAGGCCACACGCGGTGCGTACGAGCCCCCTACTCTCTAGATGACACCATGGCGCCAAACACAAACACACACACACACACACACAGCCATCACGTGACAGAGGTCGGAAGGGCGGAGCAGACGTCCACCCCCTCAATGGACGCCGGAGGCAGCCCGCAGCTGTACCGCTCCCACGCCGCCCAGTACAAGGCCTCCGTGTTGCGCACCCAGCGTGTTGTGTCAAACAGCGGGGAGCTGCGAGCCCGTGCAATGCGCCGCCGCAGGCGTGCCAGCCGGTTGTTGCCGAGGAACGGAGCGCTTCCGTCCGAGGCCCCAACCCCTTGGGGAGAAACCTGCGCAAACTCCACCGCCATCCGCTCATAGTCTGTAGCACAGTGGGCGACGAGCTCGGGCACGCCTGCCGCCGTCAGGATCGACGCCGCGACGCGCGACGCCTGGGACATGCCGGGAAGCGTCAGGAGCGGGATGCCCGACCAAAGCGCGTCGGTCGCAGTGGTATGGGCGTTGCAGACGGGGGTGTCTAGGAAGAGGTCACCCAGCGCACACCGCGCAATGTGCTCGGCCTTGTCGCATACATCCTGTGGGGGTAGAAGAGCAAAAAAGCAAAAGAGCAGGCACAGCAGATGCACCGCGGGGCGTTCAAAATGCATTCGAGCAATAGACGACTAGTCAGTCGCGCCGTTCCCAACATCATACAGGCCATTAATGACAAGCAGCCCCACAAAGGAAAGAAAAAAGTCACCCATCGAAGTTCCACAGCGACCCCAGAGGCGACGTGCACGTACCGTAAAGATGATCGTGTCGGCCGGCATCCCGTGCGCAGCCGCTGCAGCCCGAATACGCATCTCCGCGTCAGCAGGAAACCGCAGGAGCCACAGTTTGGCGTGCGGACACGCGCGCAGAATGCGCGCCCAGCTGCAAAACGTTACCGCGTCGATCTTGTACAACTGATTGAAGTTGCAAAAAAGGAACGTGTTTTCCGGCAGCCCATAGCGAGCGCGACTGACGGGCGGCGGCGTCGCCGGTGCCGACCCTGGTGGCGCCCGACTCGTCACCGCGCTCGTCGCCGCCGACTGCGCGTGATCGCACACGAAGTACGAGTGCGGGTGGAGGAGCAGCGCCTCCGCGTAGGTGTAGGCGCGCGTTGACGGCGGGGTGACGATGCGGTCGGTCAGCGCGTAATCAATACTGCGCGCCGCGAGGGTGCCCGCAAACCCCATGAACGACACCTGCACGGGCGCCGGGCGGAGGGCAAACAGTTCGGAGCGGGCGCCCTTGGTGTACCCATTGGCGTTGACGAGCACGTGGATGCCGTCGGCGGCAATCGCCGCCGCCGCTGTAGCCGTATCCATCCCGGATATGTCCCGAAAGTGTTCAGCCTGCGTCTCGATGGTCGTCCGCCACTGCGAGCCGTCGCCGGGGGTGAGTGCGTAGCAGTAGCATTCGACGGCACAGCCGGTCCCATGGAAACCGTAGATGGAGCGCGTCAGGTGGGCGTACGGGTGGTTGACAAAATCTGAAGAAACGTAGCCGACGCGTAGGCGATGGGGGCGGCGCGAGTCAATACACGGGGGCGCACTGGCGGCACCGGCAGCGGCCACGGGGCCACTATCAGGAAGGTACGAACCGCCATTCAATGACAGTCCCGCCGTCAGTGGCGGTAGATAGCCCGGCGGCGGTGCACCGCCGCCCGCCCCACCCAATTGACGTGCCGAGCACACGTCCACGTGAGGGCGTGGGGGCGCCCATGACGGACGCGGTAGGCGCACGTGCGGGTAGGCCGCGCACGTGCGGCGCAGCGGGGGCATCCACACCTGTACGGCCCGCGGGAGCGCTGCGACCAGCGCCTCGGCGTAGACGGCGTAAGCAGCGGCCAGCGCCCGAAACGTCGACGACTCAAGGGGGTAGATGAGCGCGTGAAAGGGCTGCACCACCGGCAGGGGCGGTAGCGCTGCCGCTGTGATGACCACCCCGTCGACGGCAGGAGGGAGGGGCGCCACCGCAGCGGCGGCAGCGGCGGCAGCAGAGGCCGCGGAGGCTCTCGGCGCGGAGGCGACCGCGGTCGGTGCGCCGTAACCTGGCGGCACGACCGACGTGGCCGAGAGGGAAACGCCGGGGGGTTGATGCTGAAGCGGCGTGTACCGGGGATGTGGCTCCACACCGAGCGTGACGCCCGAACAAGCCGGGTACTGCAAGTGCTGCTGCTGGCGTTGTTGATGTTGATGGCTGGCCAACACTGCCTGCTGCTCATGGTACACCCGCTGCTGCTGGTGCTTGAACTCCCGCAGGCGCTCCTGCTCTGCATCGACCGCCGCTAGCTGCTGCCGCTGCCGCAGCGCCGCCTCCAGCTCCACCTGCACCTGCCGCGCGTGCAGTTCTGTGAAGGAGGCGCGCAACTGCGCGGGCAGCCCGCCGCCGCCGCCGCCTCCGCCGCCCCGCCCATATGGTTCCGCCGCTAACGGCAGCGTGGGAAGGCCCGCCACCGCCGCCGCCTCGGCCGGCAGCGCGCGTGCCCGCATATCCGCAAGCACCGTCGGATGAGCGAGGCGGGCGACCACTGGGGATGCGAAAAAGTTGGTGAGCACCGCATCGACGATCGCGACCAGCTGGGGCATCCGCGCGTCGCGCCCCACCCAATCGCACACATGTGACTGCGCGTGAACGAGTTGACAAAATGCCTCCTCCGAGGTCGGCGCCAGGCCCAGCGACGCCAGGTACACTCCGATGCTCTGGTTGACGTGCCCGCAATCCTTAAGGTTGTTGGCGAGTGCCAACATCGCGACTGCACAATTGGGCACCGCCGCCGCTGCCGCGCGCGCGTGTGGCAGCGCCTCTTCCAGCTTGCCGGTATCCCGAAGGGCAGCCGCCAGACCATACGCCGCCGCTGGGGAGCCCGAAGAGTAGCTCCGTGCGGCGCGCAAGTGCGGCAGTGCGCGGATGGAATCGCCCATTTCCCGCAACAGCGTGCCGATATTGGTGTGGGCTGCAACGAGCACCTCCCCCGCCGGCTGCGTGCTACACACATACGCAGTCCCAGAGAGGACGGCGGGCTTGGCCGCCGCGGTGCTCAGCGTTAGCCGGCCGGTGGCTGGGAGTTGCGGTGCTCCGTCGAAGGCGCCACCGACTCCGTCGACAAGCGCCGGCGGGCACGCCAGGGCGGTTGCGGAGCTCGCGCTCTGAATGGCCTGCAAGTACGTCTGCAGCGCCTCGTGAGTGCGACCGACGACCCGCAGCTCGTTGCCAAGGTTGTTGAGCGCGTGCGCGTGCGTTGGGGCCAGTGACAGAGCCGCGCGGAAGGAGGCTTCCGCGTCACATGCCAACGGCGTCGGCATCGACGCGACCGCCCCAGAGGCCGCCGCCGCTGCCGCAGCCGCCGCCGTCGCTGCCGTTGTTGTTGCTGCTGCCGCAGAAGCTACCGAGTCGGTGGCCAGAGCCCCACGGAGGACCACCCCCAGGTTGTTGTGCGCGTCGGCAAACGACGGACACAGGCGGACGGCTTCCCGAAGGTGCGCAATAACTGTCGCAGACGGGGACGCCACCAACGCGGCTGCAACCGCATACGCGTAGTGCGCTTCGGCGGCGAGAGGGCACACGCTCAGGGCGGCTTGGAGGGCGGGTAGTGCGGCCGCCGCCCGGCCCAATCTCAAAAGACCGATGCCGACAAGGTGGGCGGCCGAGTAGAGGGCGGCCTCGGGGCCGACGCTGTTGATGCACCCGGCCGCTACCGCCGAGGAGACGGTGCTCGCTGCAAGAGTGTACAACTCCACCGCCTGGGCAGCCTCCCCGCGGGCCTCATAGTCGGCGGCGGAGCGCACCCACTGGATGAGGAGAGATTCGGTAGTGGGCGCCGCGCCGCCAACAGACGGGTAGGCTCCGTCATACAAACTCGGTCTCGGCGCCTGTTGTGGCGGGTGACCGTATGCGGGCGTGTAGGCGGGAGCGGCCACGGGCAGCCCGCCCGTGGGGTGGTGGGGGTGGTGCGCCAGCATCGGATGTGGCGATGGAATGGCTGCCGCCCCGGTGGCCTGCGCGTACAGCTGTGAGTGTGCCGACAGGTGTGGTTGTTGTGATGGAAGGTGCGTCTGCAGCGGCTGCAGCAGCGGGTGGTGCAGTGGCTCCACCGGCACCGCTCTGGCGGCGTCGTGCACAACCCCGCTGTGCACTGCCGCGGCATGACCAGCCAGCATGCCATGCCCCCCAACGGCCCCGACGTCCACGGTCAGCCCGTACGAAGGGTATGCCGAAGACGGTTGCAGCAGTGTCGAGGTTGTCATTTCCCCCCCACCGGCGCCGTGGTTATCCTCCCACGGCGACAACCCGCCAGCTGAAGCGTACATGGGGAGTGACGCTGCCTCCGTTGTACTCTGCAACCCGCAATGGTATGCCCCCTCGCCAGTGCCCGAGTACGGTGCCGTGTGTGCCGATGCCACCCCGACCCCGTACGAGCCGCCGACCGACACAGCGAGCGTCTCATAGGGCTGCGCCACCGCCCCGCTATCAGCCGCGTACGACGCCACCGTCGCCCCCCTATCCGACGCGTAGGCGGCAGCCGCAGGAGCCGCGCCAGACGTCGCATACGGCGCGTAGGCCCGCGACCCACCCGGCGGCCGTAGTGGGGCAAGGTAAGTAGAGCCGCCCTGCGGCTGCGCCGGTGGCGGCAGAAGCAACGATGGCGGCAAGAGCACCCCCCCGCCCGCCGCAACCCCTCCTCGAGGAGACACCCGCAAATACGTCGATTCCTCATCGTACACCAGAGGGGAGGTGGTCCCTGCCGCAGGAGTAGCGCCAGCGACCACGCCGTAGTCACCGTCAGCGGCGTCCCCCCTCCTGTCCCGCCTACCGCCCTGCCCCGCTGGTGCTGCCGGCAGAGGGGTCGCATCCCCCCCCCACAAACGATGACCCCCGCGAAAGTCGGGCGAGGCGCTCTCTGAGAGCGCGGCCGACAAGAGCTCGTGGGCGAGCGGCAAGCGCGGCGGCCGCCGTGGCGACAACCCCGCCGAGTACCAGGTGCCGAGCCCCTCAGAGCGCCGCACTCCGCCCCGACTCTCAACGCCGCCAACGCCGCGGTAGCGCCGACGGGGCTCCTCCTCAACCACCCCAAGGCCGCCAACCGAATGGGGCGGCACCCCCGCCCCATAGTACAGCACCGCCGCCATGGTCAACTCGGCGTCGCCGGCGTCGGCGCCGGCACGCCCCACCTGCCGGCCGCTCCGGTTGCGGGCGATGGTCCGGCCGCGTTCCCGCGGCGCACACAAAAAAAGTCTCTTGCCGTCCGGTCTCTGTCGTCATCTGCTGCGCATGCTCCGCCGCGGTCGCCGTACTGGCTGTCTGTCCACGACAGGGTGACGCGTCACGCATCAGAGGGGGAGCAAGCCTCCCCGCCGGTAGCGTCGCCGGACGCTGGGCACAGACGCGGCGCGTGGCGCATGGTCAGCCGCCTACGCAGCGGTCGCCAACCACCAAAGCCGGGAGGGAGGGAAACGGGGAGGACGGCGGCGGGGGGGCGTGGGTGGAGCGGCCCCAAGAGTGGGGGGGGGTGTGCTGGCCGAAGCGGCGAACAAGGGTGATAGGGGTCCTGACGGGGCTGGCGGGGCACAGACACCACCCACGGGTTGTCCGCCCACGGGGATCCCGTTGTGCTCAGCAGGGCACCCCCCGACCAAACCCGTCGAGACCACTGCGCCACCGCCGGTGGTCACGGCGGTGACGGCGCTCGGGGACAGGCGACCGCTGGGGGGCACTGGCGCTGCGGGTCGCTGCGGCGCGCGCGGATGGGTCGCACGGAGCCCGGTTGACGGTCACCCAATCGGGTCGTTTGCCCAGGCCACAACACTGCAAAGGGGCAGCGCGCGCCGTGGCGTGCAGACTTTTGGGTGGGGCAACGGCGGTGACCAGTCAGTGGCCGACGCCGACAAGTTTAGCCCTCGCTTTGGGGGAGGCTCGGTCGGCTGTCGGCCGCGCTCACCACCTGGCAGAGCTGTGTGGGGCATCGGAGGGGAGCAGCGAATCTCCCGGCTACTGTCGTGTGGGCCATGAGGACATCAGCAAAGACACGCCAATAAGCGGGCAGAGAGGCAACGTTAAGGGGGGTCCATTGCTGTGAACATGGCCAGTGTCAAGAGCTCACGCAAGTGGAAGCATTTGTACTATGGAAAATTGAAAATTCCTTCGAAAGTGTCAAGCAGAACTTTGCACGGGGCTTACTTCTTGGAAAAATTCTCGCTCGTGCACCGTTGTTGGCGACAGGATCTCTGGAAGGCCACCCAGCAGCTGGGAAGACAGCAGTGCCGGCACCTCATCGCTACATCGTCAGAAACCGTGTGCCGCCGGACGAAGAGCGAACTCGCCCGGACGGAACCGAACGAGGCAAATCGTCGTGCAGTCGTCTGCGGCTGCGTTCGGAGAACGAACCCCAACCATTCGCTTGTTTTGTTTGGGCGCTTACGACACCTCCCACAAGAGGCAAGGGAGCGGGGTGCTGTGTGCGACCACACAGGCGCCCTCAAAGCCGCGCGTCCGGCGTCGAGGGGCAGGCAAGGCAGCTCCACGAGGCCGCCCGGACCCTCCGTCCTGACAGTCAGTCATCCAACCAACCACAGGCCTTCCTGTTTCCCCTATCCGAATCACGAGCTGACCGCACCACGTTTTTGGATGGCGGACACGTACTTGCGGACACATTGCGGCCCTCTCGCTGCAGTACTCAGCCGGAGGCTGTCTCAAGCAACAGCAGACGCATCTCTTCTCAGAAATCCCGGGCGCTCCAGAGCATTCCATCGGTCCTGTCGCTCTTATGCAACTAACGATGCTAATAGCTACGGCGAGAGTCACCACGACCTGGAAGCGAAACCATTGGCCGTCGGAGCACCTGACACTCGTCATTGGGCCAATAAACAGTCGGTATCGAGCGTGGCTACAGGTGGCTCACCGACTTCCTCAGGCTCGCGGTGTGCCTACCTTCGGTCTCCCGGCGACCCAGTTCGCCGAGCACGCGCTACAACGGGCACGTCTGCCACAGTCCGCAACCGTAACAGCCAACCTCGGCGCCTGGAATTGGGGAGGTGGCGTCTCGTCCGGGCGACGAATGTCACGGTTGCCGTTGCTTTCGCGGCTCTCGTCACCTGAGAGACGGGTTAGCGGCGACGTCGGGGTGAGGGGGCAGAGGCAGCACGGGAGCATCCCGCTCACAACAGTGTCGGCGGACATGGTCGGCATTGCTCGTGAGATGGCTCGGCGGCGGCGGTCGCGGCAGCTTTCGTAGCCACCTCCACCGGTGCGTAGCAGGCAGGGGGTGCGAAAGGCAGAAATACAGAACAGTCGAGGAGGTGCGACTCATTGTGGAGGCTGCCGTCGGGGGTTG